>Ga0213827_1000137_pt1 | contig 91220 bp, 75 predicted proteins | sample MC6MC0898MG_FD_180669 | JGI IMG/M metagenome (GOLD analysis project Ga0213827, IMG submission 180669) | Enriched soil aggregate microbial communities from Iowa State University, Ames, United States - MC6-MC0898-MG | ecosystem: Environmental > Terrestrial > Soil > Unclassified | place: USA: Iowa...
GCGTCCTGATCAATAAAGACACCAAAGTCATCTGCCAGGGCTTCACCGGCTCGCAGGGTACTTTCCACTCCGAACAAGCCATCGCCTACGGCACCAAGATGGTCGGCGGCGTTACCCCAGGCAAGGGCGGCTCCGTCCACCTGGGCCTGCCGGTGTTCAACACCGTCAAGGAAGCTGTGGAAGCGACCGGCGCTGACGCTTCGGTGATCTACGTTCCGGCTCCGTTCTGCAAAGACTCGATCCTGGAAGCTGCCTTCGGCGGCATCAAGCTGATCGTCTGCATCACCGAAGGCATTCCTACCCTGGACATGCTGGATGCCAAGGTCAAGTGCGACGAGCTGGGCGTTACCCTGATCGGCCCTAACTGCCCAGGTGTCATCACCCCGGGCGAGTGCAAGATCGGCATCATGCCAGGCCACATCCACCTGCCAGGCAAGGTCGGTATCGTGTCGCGTTCCGGCACCCTGACCTACGAAGCTGTCAAGCAGACCACCGACGCCGGCTTCGGCCAGTCGACCTGTGTCGGCATCGGCGGTGACCCGATCCCAGGCTCCAACTTCATCGACATCCTGAAGCTGTTCCAGGAAGACCCGAAGACCGAAGCGATCGTCATGATCGGTGAGATCGGCGGTTCGGCTGAAGAAGAAGCGGCTGCCTACATCAAGGCCCACGTCACCAAGCCAGTCGTTTCCTACATCGCTGGTGTTACCGCACCTGCGGGCAAGCGCATGGGCCACGCTGGCGCCATCATTTCCGGCGGCAAGGGCACTGCGGACGAGAAGTTCGCTGCGCTGCAGGACGCAGGTGTGAAGACCGTGCGTTCCCTGGCTGACATCGGCAAGGCCCTGGCCGAGCTGACTGGCTGGGAAGCCAAGAAGTAAGTAACACGTAGTACCCCCCACGCGCACAGAGGCCACCTTCGGGTGGCCTTTGTCGTTTTGGGGATGTAAGGGTGCTTCAGAAAATTCGATTACCCCTATCAGGATTTTCAACCAGACATTTGCCCGAATCAGCAATAAATTGTCGCCTAACACGTTCAACCAGACGACAAACATGTACGCACATCGGACAAGCAGCACTGTGCCAGTGCGTTTGTTGGGTAAAACGGTTAATCTACGCGTTCACTCTGTGCCCGTACCCCAAAAGGGAACGACACGCTAAACGGGTCTGGCCTATCAGGCCGGGCAGCATTTCCCTCACCCATGGGGAAATCCCTTCTCGAATCCCGATTTCAGCAGTGTGGTACTACCCTAAATGAAAGTTTTAAAAGGCCAGGATATCCTGGCACTTGGCTTTATGACGTTTGCGCTTTTCGTAGGCGCCGGCAATATCATCTTCCCGCCTATCGTCGGTCTGCAGTCCGGGCCGCACGTGTGGATGGCCGCACTAGGCTTCCTGGTGACCGCCGTGGGCCTGCCGGTCATCACCGTGGTCGCTCTGGCCAAGGTCGGTGGCGGTATGGATGCACTCAGCAGCCCGATCGGCAAGTTCTTCGGTGGCCTGCTGGCGGCCGTGTGCTACCTGTCGGTAGGCCCGCTGTTCGCGACCCCGCGTACTGCGACCGTATCGTTCGAAGTGGGCGTGGCGCCGCTGACTGGCGAAAGCCCGTTGGCGCTGTTCATCTACAGCCTGGTGTACTTCGCCGTGGTGCTGGCGGTTTCCATGTATCCGGGCAAGCTGCTCGATACCGTGGGCCGTTTCCTCGCGCCGCTGAAGATCATCGCCCTGGCCGTGCTGGGCATTGCTGCCTTCGCGCTGCCGGCGGGTACCATTGGTGAAGCGCAGCCAGCCTATGCTGCCGCGGCGTTCTCCAAAGGCTTCTCCGATGGCTACCTGACCATGGACACTCTGGGTGCTCTGGTCTTTGGTATCGTCATCGTCAACGCCATCCGCTCGCGTGGCGTCGAATCGCCGAAGCTGATCACCCGCTATGCCATCATCGCCGGCCTGATTGCCGGTGTCGGCCTGGCGCTGGTGTACATCAGCCTGTTCCGCCTGGGTGCCAGCAGCCACGATATCGCGGCAGGCGCCACCAACGGTGCGGCGGTTCTGCATGCTTATGTGCAGCACACCTTCGGTTCGCTCGGCAGTGGCTTCCTGGCCGTACTGATCGCGCTGGCCTGCCTGGTGACAGCGGTTGGCCTGACTTGCGCCTGCGCCGAGTACTTCAGCCAGATCCTGCCGCTGTCGTACCGTGCACTGGTGGTGATGCTGGCGGGCTTCTCGCTGCTGATCTCCAACCTGGGCCTGACCAAGCTGATCATGTTCTCGATCCCGGTACTGACGGCTATCTACCCGCCGTGCATCGTGGTGGTGGGCCTGAGCTTCGTCAAAGAGCTGTGGAATTCGCCGACGCGCATCCTGGCACCGGTCATGCTGGTGTCGCTGCTGTTCGGCATGGTCGATGCCATCAAGGGCAGCAGCATTGCCCACGTGCTGCCAGACTTCATGGCGCACCTGCCGCTGAGCGATCAAGGCCTGGCCTGGCTGGTGCCTTCGGTGGTAACCCTGGCTGGCGCCGTGGTTTGCGACCGCATGCTTGGCAAGCCGCGCGAAGCGCTGGCCTGATATCGGTTGAAGCCCGCTGCTGGCACCGGCCACAAGCCGAAGGGTGCCAGTAGCAGGTCGATACTCGAAACCCCGCGTCCGCAAGGATGCGGGGTTTTTTGTTACAGCGGTGTGCCTTTCCGGGTTTGCAGGCGTCGAAATCCGATCCCTATCCTAATGTGCATCTGGCCTTCGGGAGCCCTGCATGAACTTCATCCAAAGCAACCTCCACAACCTCCTGGCCGTCTGCTGGTTCGCCCTCTGCTGGGGTGGCTATACCCGCTATGCCATCTGGAAGGGCCGCGATACCGCCTGCCTGGCCAGCGTCTTGCACCTGTACCGTGAAGACTGGATGCGGCGCATGCTGCTGCGCGACAACCGTATCGCCGATGCCAGTGTGATCGGCAACCTGGAGCGTAATGCATCGTTCTTCGCCTCCAGTACCCTGATCATCCTGGCCGGCATTCTCACCGTGCTGGGGGCCTCAGACCGCGCACTGTCGCTACTGGCGGACCTGCCGCTGGTGCAACAGGCCTCACAGGGCATGTCGGAAATGAAGTTGCTGGGCCTGGCGATGGTCTTCGTCTACGCGTTCTTCACCTTCAGCTGGTGCATGCGCCAATACAACTTCGCCGCCGTGCTGGTGGGCTCCGCGCCCATGATCGGTGAGCGCCTGGTCAATGAACTTGAACGCAAGGCCTTCGCGTCCCGTGCGGCGAGGGTGCTGTCGCTGGCGGCCAACCAGTTCAACTTCGGCCTGCGCGCTTATTACTTCGGCATGGCGATGCTCACGTGGTTCATCAGCCCTTGGCTGTTCATGGTGGTGAGTGTCGGGGTGGTATTGATCCTGTACCGGCGCGAGTTCCATTCCGACGTATTGGAAGTGATGGTATTCACGCCTACCGAAAGTGCGCCAACCGAGGTCAGCAAGGAAGTCGTCAGCAATAACACCTGAAACGTTTAATCGTTAAATTTCAGGTACAAAAAAACCCGACAGTGTCGGGTTTTTTTGTACAGCGCGATTACTGCTTGGCAGGCTCGGCCGGTGCAGTGGACGGAGCCGGAGTTGCCGGAGCGGCTTCTTCGGCAGCCTTCTTCTCGGCTTCGGCCTGATCTTTGGCGGCTTCGGCGTTTTCCTTGGCGGCGTCGTTCATTTTATCCTGAGCTTCGCCCATTTTTTCCTGGGCTTGCTCGGCGTGTTGCTGTGCGTCTTGGGCTTTGTCTTCGCTCGCTTTATCGCAAGCAGCCAGGCCCATGGCAGCAGCCAGCATCAGAGCAAAAGCAAATGGTTTACGCATGGGGGTGTTTCTCCTTGGTGGAATAAGTGACTTGTTCCTTCGAGTTCGATCATACGGGATTAGTTCCGCATCGGTTAGCGATATATAACACCTCGTTCTATATAGACTTTTTACCGGTTTTATGCCGCTTGGCAGAGATCAGGGAATGTACCGATGACCGATTCAAGTTTGCTGGCCATGGCCGAACGATTCTTGTCGGCACTGAAACATTGCCAAGTGTTGCAGATGCAAGTAGCCCATGCGGATGGCGACGGCATGACCCTGTTATTGCCCTGGTCGCCTGCCATTGTCGGTAACCCGCAAACCGGCGCGGTGCACGGCGGTGCCCTGACCACGCTGATGGACACCACTTGTGGCATGGCCACGCTCTGCGTGTTGCCACACTTCGAGGTGTGCCCGACCCTGGACCTGCGCATCGATTACATGCACCCGGCAGAGGCGGGCAAGGCTATCTACGGCCATGCCCAGTGCTACCGGGTCACCCGTGACGTGATCTTCACCCGCGGCACGGCTTACCAGGATGACCCCAGCCAGCCAATCTGCCAGGTGGTAGGCACCTTCATGCGCCTGGGGCAAGAAATCAAAGGCGGCATCCGTTTCGGCAAAAGCTTGAAGGAGGGCGGCGCATGATTCCGCAGGATGTCCGTAAACGGCTCAACGAAGCGCACGCCGTGGGTGACTACCAGCCCCTGCTGGAGCTGATCCCCTATGCCGGGCTGATCGGTATCGAGTGCGAGCGCCAGGGCGATGACCTGCTGTTCCGCCTGCCGGCCAACCCGGACAACATCGGCAACCCGTTATTGCCAGCCATCCATGGCGGTGTGATCGCAGGCTTCATGGAGCTGTCCGCTGCGCTCTACCTGCTGATCTATAGCGAGAGTGCGAGTATCCCGAAGATCATCGATTTTTCCATCGACTACCTGCGTGCCGGGCATTTCCGAGACACCTACGCGCAGTGCCAGCTCTGGCGCCAGGGCCGGCGGGTGACCAACGTGGCGATCACTGCCTGGCAGGGCGATCGGCAATCGCCGATTGCCACGGCGCGCGCTCATTTCAAGATCGAACCGGAAAAGCCCTTGAAATCGTCCGGGCTGCCCCCATCTGCATGACATCCGCCATTAACGCGGGCCGAATCGGCCGCCAGGCGCCCACTGCCATCAGATCGGAGTTTTGAAGACCATGACTGTGGAAACACAAAAAGAAACCCTGGGCTTCCAGACCGAGGTAAAGCAGCTGCTGCACCTCATGATTCACTCCTTGTACTCGAACAAGGAAATCTTCCTGCGTGAGCTGATTTCCAACGCCTCCGACGCCGTCGACAAGCTGCGTTTCGAAGCCCTGGCCAAGCCAGAGCTGTTCGAAGGTGACAGCGACCTGAAAATCCGCGTCAGCTTCGACAAGGACGCCGGTACCGTGACCCTCGAGGACAACGGCATCGGCATGAGCCGCGAAGACGTGATCGCGCACCTGGGCACCATCGCCAAGTCCGGCACTGCCGACTTCATGAAGAACCTCACCGGCGACCAGAAGAAGGACTCGCACCTGATCGGCCAGTTCGGCGTGGGCTTCTACTCGGCCTTCATCGTTGCCGACAAGGTTGATGTGTTCAGCCGCCGCGCCGGCCAACCGGCTGCCGAGGGCGTGCACTGGTCGTCGAAAGGCGAGGGCGACTTCGAAGTTTCCACCGTCGAAAAACCACAGCGCGGCACCCGCATCGTCCTGCACCTGAAGAAGGACGAGCTGGAGTTCGCCGATGGGTGGCGCCTGCGCAACGTGGTCAAGAAATACTCCGACCACATTGCCCTGCCCATCCAGCTGCCCAAGGAGCAAGCTGCCGCCGAAGGCGAAGAGCAGCCGGCCGAAGAGTGGGAAACCGTCAACCGTGCCAGCGCCCTGTGGACCCGTCCGCGTACCGAGATCAAGGACGAGGAATACCAGGAGTTCTACAAGCACATCGGCCATGATTTCGAAAACCCGCTGGCCTGGAGCCACAACAAGGTCGAAGGCAAGCTCGAGTACAACTCGCTGCTGTACGTGCCGGCCCGCGCGCCGTTCGACCTGTACCAGCGCGAAGCACCGCGCGGCCTGAAGCTGTACGTGCAGCGCGTGTTCATCATGGACCAGGCCGAGTCGTTCCTGCCGCTGTACCTGCGCTTCATCAAGGGTGTGGTCGACTCCAACGACCTGTCGCTGAACGTCTCCCGCGAGATCCTGCAGAAAGACCCGATCATCGATTCGATGAAGACCGCGCTGACCAAGCGCGTGCTGGATATGCTGGAGAAACTGGCGAAGAACGAGCCAGAGCAGTACAAGGGCTTCTGGAAAAACTTCGGCCAAGTGCTGAAGGAAGGCCCGGCCGAAGACTTCGCTAACAAAGAGAAGATCGCAGGCCTGCTGCGCTTCGCGTCCACCCAGGACGACAGCGGCGAGCAGAGCGTCTCCCTGGCGGATTACCTGGCTCGCGCCAAAGAAGGCCAGGACAAGATCTACTACCTCACCGGCGAGTCTTACGCGCAGGTCAAGAACAGCCCGCACCTGGAAGTCTTCCGCAAGAAAGGCATCGAAGTGCTGCTGCTGACCGACCGCATCGACGAGTGGCTGATGAGCTACCTCAACGAATTCGACGGCAAAGCCTTCGTCGACGTCGCCCGTGGCGACCTGGACCTGGGCAAGCTGGACTCCGAAGAGGACAAGAAGGCCCAGGAAGAAGTTGCCAAGGACAAAGAAGGCCTGGTCGAGCGCCTGAAGAACGCGCTGGGTGACAGCGTCGCCGAAGTGCGTGTGTCCCACCGCCTGACCGACTCGCCGGCGATCCTTGCCATCGGCGAGCAGGACCTGGGCCTGCAGATGCGCCAGATCCTCGAAGCCAGCGGCCAGAAAGTACCGGATTCGAAGCCGATTTTCGAATTCAACCCAACTCATCCGCTGATCGAGAAGCTGGACAACGAGCAGAGCGAAGACCGCTTTGCTGATATGTCGCACATCCTCTTCGATCAGGCTGCCCTGGCGGCGGGTGACAGCCTGAAGGACCCGGCGGCTTACGTTCGTCGCCTGAACAAGCTGTTGGTCGAGCTGTCTGCTTGAGTTGATGCAAAGGAAAGCCCGCTTCGGCGGGCTTTTTTCATGGTGAAGCCTTAAGGAGTGCTTGATGAGCAAGGTAATCGTCGAATCGCTGGTCTATCACCTGTCCGGCAAGGCGTATGAAAGCCGCCTGGTATACGAGCCAGGTGCCTTGGGGCGCCCGGGCCTGGTAATGGCGCCGAACTGGATGGGTATTGGCGAAGGTGCCGAGCGCATTGCCAAGGAAGTGGCCGAGAAAGGTTACGTGGTGCTGATTGCCGACCTGTATGGGCAATCGGTGCGCCCGTCCAATGCCGACGAGGCGGGGGCGGCGATGATGCCGTTGAAGAACGACCGCGCCGAGTTGCGCAAGCGTATGAAGGAGGCGTTGGCACAATTGCTGGCGCAGTCGAAGGCATTGCTGGAGCCTGGCAAGGTGGCAACTTTCGGCTTCTGCTTTGGCGGTTGCTGCGCCCTGGAGCTGGCCCGTACCGGCGCCGACCTGAGGGCTGCGGTGTCGTTCCACGGCACGCTGGATACCCCGAACCCTGAAGATGCCAAACACATCAAGGGCTCGGTGCTGGTGTTGCATGGCGCTTCCGACCCGCTGGTGCCGAGAGAGCAACTGCCGGCGTTCGAGGAGGAAATGAACGCGGCCAAGGTCGATTGGCAGCTGCTGAGCTATGGTGGCGCAGTGCACTCGTTCACCGACTCGAATGCCAATGTGCCAGGCAAGATGCAGTATGACCGCCGCACCTCGGAGCGGGCGTTCCGCTCGATGCACAACCTTCTGACCGAAGTGTTCCAGCGCTGACGGTGCATTGGGGCTGCTGCGCAGCCCCGATCTAGCGCGGCAGTTCGATCCGCGAGGTTTCCCCTGGCACCACCGGCCAATCCCCCGCAGCCCACCTGGCCCTGGCCTGTTCAATCAGTTCCGGGTCACTCGCCACAAAATTCCAGTTCATCCGCCGCGGCCCATCCAGCGGCTCGCCGCCGATCAACACCAGTTGGCATTCACCTTCGGCATACAAGGTGATTTCTTCGCCTTCTGGCAGCACCACCAAGCTGCAAGGCTCGACGTCCTCATCGTTCATCATCAGCTCGCCATCGAGCAGGTACAGCGCCCGCTGCGCATGCTCATCAGGCACCAGCAGGGTGGTCGCCGGCTGCATCTGCACATGCGCGTAAAGGGTAGGGGAGAGCACCGGCACCGGCGACTCCAGGCAAAAACCATTGCCGGCAATCATGCAAATGCGTACCCCCAGGTTGTCGCTGGCTGGCAGGCTGGCCGCAGGGTGATGGCTGTAGTGCGGCGCACCTTGCTCAAGCGTACGGGGCGATGCCAGCCACACCTGCAGCCCATGCAGGCGCGAGCCATGGGCCAAGGCATCCGCGGGCGTGCGCTCGACATGCGCCACGCCGCGGCCTGCAGTCATCCAGCTGACATCGCCGGGCAGCACGCGCTGATTCGAGCCCAGGCTGTCCTTGTGCAAAATAGCCCCTTCGAACAGGTAGGTCAGCGTCGACAGCCCGATATGCGGGTGCTGGCGGATGTCCATGCCATGGCCCGGTGCATAGTCGGTTTCCAGCATATGGTCGAAGAACACGAACGGGCCGACGCTGCGGCACTGGGCCGAAGGCAGCGGGCGCAGGATCGGCTGGCCTTCAACCGATTCTGCGCGCGGGCGGATGACCAGGGTGCTGCTCATGGTGGGCTCCAGGCGGGGGGCGAGTGCTCCCAGCATAGCGGTTTGCCACGCGTTGCTGAACCGCCGCCTGAACCGCCGGGTCTACTCTGTTCATACCCGTAGAAGGAAGCTGCCCATGATCGCCAGAGCACTGGCCTGCCTGCTGTTGTGTGGAGGGTTGTGCCAGGCGGCACAGGCGCGTGACTACCGCTACAGTGACGCGCACCTGCACTATGTGGACTTCTTTCAGGAGACCGAAGGCATGCCTGCCCTGATCGAGGCCATGGATGAAGCGGGTGTCGAGCACTCGATGATCTCCGGCGTGCCGGTGGCCAAGAAATGGCATGAGGACGAACCCAAGCGCCCGCGTTACTACGCCGGTGACGATGCTGACGCCTATTGGTACAGCGCCACCGATACCTATGTGGCGGCAGCGCTGCAGAAATTACCCGAACAGCAGCGTAAACGCTTCCATCCGTTTCTGACGGGTTTCAACCCGGTCGACAAGAACGCGGTCAGCCATATCGAGCGCATGCTCGACCTCTACCCGGGCCTCTGGCAGGGCATTGGCGAGGTCTTCACCCGGCACGACGACCTGACAGCGCTGACCAGCGGCGACACACCGCGCGCCAACAACGAGGCGATGACGCGCATCTATCACCTGGCGGCCGAACGCGACATGCCGGTGCTGCTGCACTCCAACATCACCTCCAAGCGTGAGCGCAACCCGTTGTACCTGGCGGAGATCGAAGAGCCGCTGCGCAACCATCCGCATACCCGGTTCATCTGGGCACATGCAGGCACCAGCATGGAGATTCATCGGCATCAGACGCAGATGGACTTCCTGCTGCCGGTGCTGACGCGTTTGCTGGAGGACTACCCGAACCTTTACATCGACTTGTCGTGGAGTGTGCTCGAGCCGTACCTGCTGGATGGCAAGGGCGTGCCGCGCAAAGCTTGGGTAGCGCTTGTCGAGCGATACCCGGAGCGATTCATGCTCGGCTCCGATGTGGTGGGCAAGTTTGGCAGCCTTGGCGAGCAGATGCACGGGTTCAAACCGTTCCTCGACGCCTTGCCGGAGGCGGTAGCGAAGCAGGTGGCGCGGGACAACTTCCTGGCGGTGTTGCCCAGGGCTCGCTGACAGCCCGTTTCGGCCTCTTCGCGGGTAAACCCGCTCCCACAGGGAATGTGCGCAGCCTGTGGGAGCGGGTTTACCCGCGAAGAGGGCCGTGCAGTCACCACAAAAGAAAACGCCCCGAACCAGTCGGGGCGTTTTCATCACTGCATCAAGGCCTTACTTGCCTTCCCAGCGCTTGAGCACCAGGGTGGCGTTGGTGCCGCCAAAGCCGAAGCTGTTGCTCATGACCGTATCGATCTTGGCGTTTTCTTCGGTTTTGCGCAGGATCGGCAGGTCGGCGACCTCCGGGTCCAGCTCGTCGATGTTGGCGGAGCCGGCGATGAAGTTGTTTTCCATCATCAGCAGGCAGTAGATCGCCTCGTGCACGCCAGCGGCGCCCAGCGAGTGGCCCGACAGGCTCTTGGTCGAGCTGATCTTCGGCGCTTTGTCGCCGAACACTGCGCGAACACCCTTGATCTCGGCAACGTCACCGACCGGAGTCGAAGTGCCGTGGGTGTTCAGGTAGTCGATCGGGGTGTCGACGGTGGCCAGCGCCTGCTGCATGCAGCGGATGGCGCCTTCGCCGCTTGGGGCGACCATGTCGTAGCCGTCGGAAGTCGCGCCGTAGCCGACGATTTCGGCGTAGATCTTGGCGCCACGGGCCAGAGCGTGCTCCAGCTCCTCGACCACTACCATGCCGCCGCCGCCTGCGATGACGAAGCCATCACGGTCGGCGTCGTAGGCGCGCGAGGCCAGTTCCGGGGTTTCGTTGCGCTTGGTCGACAGGGCGCCCATGGCATCGAACAGGAACGACTGGCTCCAGTGCTCTTCTTCACCACCACCGGCGAACACGATGTCCTGCTTGCCCCACTGGATCTGCTCCAGTGCGGTGCCGATGCAGTGAGCCGAAGTGGCGCAGGCAGACGAGATCGAGTAGTTCAGGCCCTTGATCTTGAATGGGGTGGCCAGGCACGCCGAAACGGTGCTGCCCATGGTGCGGGTGACGCGGTACGGGCCGACGCGCTTGACGCCTTTCTCACGCAGGGTGTCCAGCGCTTCCATCTGGTTCAAGGTCGAGGCGCCGCCGGAGCCAGCCACCAGGCCGGTACGCGGGTTGGAAACCTGCTCTTCGGTCAGGCCTGCGTCCTTGATCGCGTCCTGCATCGCCAGGTAGGCATACGCCGCAGCGTGGCCGACGAAGCGGTAGACCTTGCGGTCGATCAGTTCTTCGAGGTTGAGGTCGATGGAGCCGGAAACCTGGCTGCGCAGCCCCTGTTCCTTGTATTCCGGGTTATAACGGATACCCGGACGGCTGTTACGCAGGTTTTCGGTGACGGTAGCTTTGTCATTGCCCAGGCACGATACGATGCCCAGACCAGTGATAACGACGCGGCGCATGCGAATAACCCTTAGAAATTGTCAGTGGAGGTGAACACGCCGACCCGCAGGGCTTCGGCCGTGTAGATCTCGCGGCCGTCAACGCTGACCGAGCCATCGGCGATGGCCATGTTCAGCTTGCCCTTCAGGACGCGCTTGATGTGAATGTTGTAGGTGACTTTCTTGGCGGTAGGCAATACCTGGCCAAAGAATTTCACTTCACCCGAACCCAGGGCGCGGCCACGGCCTGGCAGGCCTTGCCAGCCGAGGAAGAAACCGACCAGCTGCCACATGGCATCGAGGCCCAGGCAGCCCGGCATTACCGGGTCGCCTTCGAAGTGGCAGGCGAAGAACCACAGGTCCGGGGTGATATCCAGCTCGGCGACCAATTCACCTTTGCCGTACTTGCCGCCTTCTTCGCTGATATGGGTGATGCGATCGACCATCAGCATGTTCGGCGCGGGCAGTTGCGCATTACCTGGGCCGAACAGCTCACCGCGACTGCAGCGCAGCAGGTCTTCCCGAGTAAAGGCGTGTTGTTTGGTCATGCGAGCTCCTCAATAACCCCCTGTGGCAGGGGATGAATCTTCCCGGCCAACCCGGCATCTCTCCGGGCGGCAGCCTACAGGTAGACTATTGCGTTGTGGTGAAAGTCACAGCGCACCTGGCGAAAGAAGTACAGGTGTGCACTGAAACGTCTATTTTCAGGGCCGACGAAGGTCCTGTCCAGTCCTTAAGACTGCCGCACTTTAGCATTTATCGCCAGTCGCGGCTGTCCGGCCGGGTAACCAGCGCTGCAATACCCGCTGCAACTCGGTGCGGCGGAACGGTTTGCTCAGGTAATCGTTCATGCCGGCGGCCATGCAACGTTCACGGTCGCCCTGCAGGGCGTTGGCGGTCAAGGCGATGATCGGTAGCTGGGCGCCGTGGGGCAGCAAGCGAATCCGCCGGGTCGCCTCGTAACCGTCCACCTGTGGCAGGCGGCAGTCCATGAGGATGGCGGCAAAGCGCTGCTGCCTGACCATGTCCACGGCCTGGAGACCGTCATGGGCCACACTGACCTCCATGCCCAGGCTGCGCAACATGGCCTCGATGACGCTTTGATTGACCGGATTGTCCTCGACCAGCAGGATGCGCTCGCCTTCAGCGAGCGCCCCAGGGGCTGGCGTCACGCCGGGCAATGCTGCAGGCGCGGCTGCGGCCAAGGCCAGTGGCATTTCCAGGGTAAAGGTCGAGCCCAGCCCTTCGCGGCTTTCGCCACGCAGCTTGCCGCCCATGCGCTCGGCCAGGGTGCGGGCGATGGACAAGCCCAGCCCGGTGCCGCCGTAACGCCGGGAAATCGAGCTGTCGGCCTGCTGGAACGCCACGAACATCATCTCCAGCCGCTCACTGTCGATACCGATACCGGTGTCGCGCACGCTGCAGCTGAACCACAGCGTCTGGCGGTCGAGCACCTGCCAGCGAGCCTCCACCTGCACCTGGCCGCGTTCGGTGAACTTCAAGGCGTTGCCCACCAGGTTGAGGAGAACCTGGCGGATGCGCGTCGGGTCGCCGACCACCTGCAACGGCTCGCTTTCGGTCGGCAACTGCAGGTGCAGTGCCAGGCCGCGCTGGTGGGCGCTGTGCTGGAACGACTGCACGCTGCTGGTGATCAGTTCGGCCAGGTTGAAGTCGATGTGCTCCAGCTGCAACGTGGTGCGCTCGATCCGCGAGAAGTCGAGGATATCGTTGATCACCTTCAGCAGGTGCCCGGTGGATTCGCTGGCCACTGCCGTGTATTCAGCCTGCTCGTTGGTCAGCGCGGTGGTTTCCAGCAGCTGCAACATGCCCAGCACGCCATTCATGGGGGTGCGCAGCTCGTGGCTCATCATCGCCAGGAATTCCGATTTTGCGCCGTTGGCCTGTTCGGCTTCTTCACGGGCCTGGATCAACTGGGCAATGGCTTGTTTCTGTTCGGCGCTGGCCTGCTCCAGCGCGCTGGCCAGGTTGTTGATGTGGCGTGCCAGGTGGCCCAGCTCGCTGTCGTCCACCACCGGCAGCGGTGTGTTGTACTCGCCTTGCTGGATGGCTTTGACCGCGTGGCCCATGTCGCTGATCGGCTTGGCCAGGCTCATGGCCAGGCGGCGAGCGAGAAGGAAGGTGAACAGCAGTGCGAACAGGGCGAGGATGCCGGCCTTGATCACGATTTCCTGCTGGCGCTGGCTGAATGCGTCGTCCGACATACCGACGATCACCCGCCCTAGATAGTCGTCGCCTATCGCCGGCTGCGGGGCCTTGCCCTGCTGCAGGAAGTCATTGTCCAGGCGGATCTGCTGCAGGCGAATCGGCGCCTGGAACACTTCCACGCGCTGCGCCCGGTTGGCGCTCTCGTCGGACTGCTCGACATACACCAGGATGTGGTTGCGGCTGTCCTGCACCTCCAGGAAGCGTACATGGGGGATGCTCAGGGTGGCGCGCATCAGGCCTTCGAGCACTTCATTGTTGCCCGATATCACCCCGTATTCGGACGCCGGAGCCAACTGGTTGGCGATCAGCTGCCCGGTGTGGTTGAGCTCCTGGCGCAAATCCTGGATGCGCACGAAGGTGAAAAAGCTGATCAGCAGCAACGTCAGCAGCAGCGCAGGGCCCAGGCTGATGATCTGGGTGCGGGTATGGATATCCCAGCTCAGGCGTTTGCTCACGGGGTGGGTTCTCCTTCGGCCAGGGCCTTGGCTGTGGCGTTCGGATCGATGGCTTCAAGGCCCAGGGCGCGAGCCACTTGCTGGTTGCCGCTGACCCCGAAGCGTGCCGGGTACAGGCTGCGAGGCCAGCGCGCCGGCGGGTGGTCGAGCAGTTGGTCGAGCACCGCCAACCAGTCATCCTGGTCGCTGTAGGTGCTGGCCAGGGCGCCAGCGCGGACGAAGCCTGCGTTGGGGCCGATCAGCGCCATCTGCCGGCCGTAGCTGCTCAGCAGCAGGTTCTTGGCGGTTTTGGAGTTGTACAGGTCGGGGTCGTCCAGGCCTAGCAGCACGTCGCTGTTGCCCAGCACATGTTGCAGAGGCCGGCTGTCGCGTTGGTCCGGCCAGTCTTGGGCGATGACTTCCAGCCCCAGCGGGCGGGCCGCCTGGCGCAGCTCATCGAGCAAAAAGTGACTATGTTCACCGTACAGCACGCCGATGCGCTGGGCCTGGGGCAGCAGGTAGCGGGCCAGGCGTAATTGGCGGGCCAGCGGCGCGTCACTCCACAGCAGGGTCAAGTAAGCGGGCCGCGACTTTCCCAGGCGTTGTTCGGCCTGCACGCGGCTGATGCGCATGGCCAGCGCGGGCGGCCCGCTGGTTTCGCCCAGGCGCCACTCCAGCGCGGCGCTGTCGAGCAGCACCAGGCGCAGGTCGGCTTTGAGCTGGCCGGGGCGTGGCAGTTCGGCGACGGTCTGGAACCGCACCTGGTCATGGCTGCGGCGGCTTTCGAGCGCTGCGACAAAGCTGCGGATGCCGGGCTGGTCCTCGCCACCGACCAACAGGATTTCGCTGGCAGACAGCGAACCCAGTGGCCACAGGCAGAACAGCAGCAGGCGCAGCAGTCGGGCCATCAGAACTCCAGCTCCGCGCTGACGCTCAGGCGGTGACGGCTGTCATAACGGTTCTGGGTGGTGGTGATCGGCTCGTCGTCCAGGCGCTGTTGCCACAACGCAGCCAACTCCAGGTTGCTGCCCTGAATGCGAAAACGCTTGGCCAGGCGCAAGTCGAGGCGCTCGTAGCGGTACTGGTTGAGCGTGTCGTCGCCATAGTAGAACAGCGCGCTCGACCAGCCAGCGCCCCACTCGCGCATCCAGCCCGCCGAGCCACTGTTGCGGGCGGTGTTGGTGCTGTCGGCGGGGTTGCTGGCCCAGGCGTCGACGTAGGCGTAGGTGAAGCGCAGGCGGTCGCGGCGGGTCGGGCGCCAATCCAGCTGCGCCTCGCTGCCGCTGAAGCGGGCCTTGTTGGCGTTGCTGGCGATGTACTGGTTGTTCTTCAAAGGTTCGCTGATCATTCCGGTGATCTCGTCGTAGAACAACTTCACGTCCATGTTCAGGTCGATGTCGCTGAACTGGCCGTTGTAGCCCAGTTCGCGCGAGCGCATGCGTTCCTGGTCGAGGTTGCCCGGCCCACGGGTCTTGACGAAATATTCGCCGTGTTGCTGGCCGAACGCGGTGGGGGTCAGGTTCTTGACCGTGTAGCTCCAGTTGACGTTGTTCTCGAACATGTCGGGCGAGCGCACCGCCTCGGAATACACCGCGCGCAAACCGTGGCGCGGGGTGATCAGGTAGTTGACCGCCATGCGCGGGGTCAGCGAGCTGCCGGACAGCTGCGAGTCCTCGAACATCGCGCCGCCCTGCAAGATCCAGTGTTCATCGGCGCGCCACTCCAGCTGGCCGAACAGGCGCCAGGTCTGGTCGTCGAGGCTGCCGTTGAAGTAGGTCTGCGAGTCGGCGCGATCATAGCGGTAGTTCATGCCGCTGAGCAGGCGCAGGCTGTCGGTGAGGCTCAGGGTGTCCTGGATTTCCAGGTCGTAGCGGGTTTCACGGGTGCTCTGGTCGACATCGCCGCACACCACATTGCGCCCACCCTGGTTGTTCCACTGGTCCTTGATGGCATCGACCAGGGCCTGTTCTTCGGGGTTGCTGCTGTTGGGCGGGTTGTTGGCCCCGCGCGCGACCTGCTCGGCAAAATTCGGGTTCAGTTGCCAAAGCCGGGTCAGCTCCGGGCTGAACGACAGCGCTGCATCGCAGGCACGCCAGACCTGCTGGCGGTCGAAATGCTGGGCCGAACCCTGCACGTACAGGCTGTGCTCGGGGTTGAAATCGATGTTCCAACGCACGGAGCCGGCGTAGTCCTTGGCGTTGACGTCGGCGTTGTCGCCGCTCTTGGTGACGAAGGGGAACACCGGCTGATAAGTGTAGGGCCGCTGATTGCTGCCTTCCTTGGCCGCCAGTTGCCATTCCAGGGTCTGGTTGGGTGCCAGGGTGTGGCTGGCGCTGAGGTTGAAGCGGTTCAGGCGGCGGCTGTCGCGGTAGTCCTGGCCGAACTGGTTTTCATCGAAGCCGTCATCTTTCTGGCCCGACACCGACAGGCGCAGGTCGCCACCGTCCCAGCCAAAACCGTGGCTGAGGTAGTAGTCGTCGATGCCGTCCTGGCCGCGGGTCAGCTTCATGCGCGTGCCATGGCTGTCGGCCGGGTTGCGGGTCAGGATGTTGACCACCGCCATCAGTGCGTTGGCGCCGTAACTGACGGTATTGGGGCCGCGGAACACCTCGATGCGCTCGATATCCTCCAGCGCCACCGGGATGTCGCTCCAGTCCACCGTGGCCAGGCCTGCGCGGTACACCGAGCGGCCGTCGATCAGCACCTGCATGCGCCGGGCTTCGTTGACGTTGGTACCGTGATAGTTGACGGTCGGCTGGTTGCCGGCGCCGTAGCCGATCATCATGCCTGGCACCAGGCGCAGCAGCTCGGGGATGTCGCGGGCACCGCTGGCGCGGATCAGTTCGCTGTCGAGCACGGTCATGCTGCCCGGCACGGCCGCCGGGGATTGTTTCAGGCGCGTGGCGGTCAGAACCTGTGGCAGGTCGGCGTTGTCGATGAACAGGTCGTCGGCCATGGCCTGGCCACCGAGCAAGGCGGTCAGCAGCAGCAGGCGAGGGTAGGGAGGCGTGCCAGGGAACACGATACGGCCTTGTATCAGAGTTGAAACAGGCATGTTAACTGACCGTGGGGGTTTTGCCAGTGATCTGCGGCACTGACACTGGTTCTGTCGCAGGCGCACCGTATAATGCCCCAGTCGCCACTTAACTTATGGCTCTAACGGATTGAATATGACTGAACAGCAACCTGTTGCAGTTCTGGGAGGCGGCAGCTTCGGCACCGCCGTGGCGAACCTGCTGGCGCAGAACGGCGTGCCGGTGCGCCAATGGATGCGCGATCCCGAGCAGGCCGAGGCCATGCGCGTCAACCGCGAGAACCCGCGTTACCTCAAGGGTATTCGTCTGCATGAGGGCGTCGAGCCGGTCAACGACCTGCTGGCCACCTTGCAGTGCAGCGACCTGGTGTTCGTCGCGCTGCCTTCCAGCGCCTTGCGCAGCGTGTTGGCGCCGCATGCTGAATTGCTGCGCGGTAAATGCCTGGTCAGCCTGACCAAAGGTATCGAAGCGCAGAGCTTCAAACTGATGAGCCAGATCCTTGAAGAGATCGCGCCCCAGGCGCGTATCGGCGTGTTGTCCGGCCCTAACCTGGCCCGCGAGATCGCCGAGCACGCGTTGACCGCCACGGTGGTCGCCAGCGAGGACGAGGCCCTGTGCCAACACGTACAGGCCGTGCTGCACGGCAGCACCTTCCGGGTCTACGCCAGCAGCGACCGTTTCGGCGTCGAGCTGGGCGGGGCACTGAAGAACGTCTACGCGATCATTGCCGGCATGGCTGTGGCGCTGGGTATGGGCGAAAACACCAAGAGCATGCTGATCACCCGTGCGCTGGCCGAGATGACCCGTTTCGCCGTGAGCCAGGGCGCCAACCCCATGACCTTCCTCGGCCTGGCGGGGGTCGGTGACCTGATCGTCACCTGCTCCTCGCCCAAGAGCCGCAATTACCAGGTCGGCTACGCCCTGGGTCAGGGCCTGAGCCTGGAGGAGGCGGTCAATCGCCTGGGCGAGGTGGCCGAAGGGGTCAACACACTCAAGGTGCTCAAGGCCAAGGCTGAAGAAGTACAGGTCTACATGCCACTGGTGGCGGGCCTGCACGCCATCCTGTTCGAAGGCCGCACGCTGAACCAGGTGATCGAGCGCTTGATGCGTGCCGAGCCCAAGACCGACGTCGATTTCATTTCCACCAGCGGTTTCAATTGAGCCCTCAGCGGCTCTGACCTGAGCAAGGAGCGAGACATGAACGATACCCCCGAACACGCCCAGCGCGAGTCGATCATCCTGCGTGTGCTGTGGATGCTGGTGTTCCTGGTGGTGTGGCAACTGGCCGAACTGCTGCTGGGCGGCCTGGTGCTGGTGCAGCTCATCTACCGCTTGATCTACGGCGCGCCCAGCGCCAGCCTGATGAACTTCGGCGACAGCTTGAGCCAGTACCTGGCGCAGATCGGCCGTTTTGGCACCTTCCATACCGACAACAAGCCGTGGCCGTTCGCCGACTGGCCTGCACCGCGTGCGCCGGAGGGCGAAGCGCCACACGCTGTGGCGCCGGCACCGCACCCGGTACGTGACGAGGAGCCCAAGCTGTGAAGCTGTGGGTGCTGCGCCATGGCGAGGCCGAGCCGCGGGCCAGTAGCGATGCCGAACGGCGCCTGACCGCCCATGGTCGCGAGCAAGTGCTGCACAGTGCCGCGCACCTGCTGGGCCAGTCATTGCAGGCAATCATCGCCAGCCCATATGTGCGTGCTCAACAAACCGCGGCCCTGGTGCATGACACCTTGGGCTTTGCCGAGCCCGTGCGCACCGTGCCCTGGCTCACGCCGGAGAGCAACGTGCAGCAGGTGATCGGTGAGCTCGAGCGCCTGGGCCTGGAGCAGGTGCTGCTGGTCAGCCATCAGCCGCTGGTGGGGGCACTGGTTGGCATGCTGGAGCATGGCCATGTGCAGCAGCCGGCGCCGATGAGTACTGCCAGCCTGGCGCAGCTGGATGGGGACTGGCCGCTGGCCGGGCTGATGACGCTGCGTACCTTGCACCACGCCCCTTGAACCCTTGGCAACTGGCATTTCTGTCAGTTGCCGGGGTATTGGATCCATTGTTAGCGTTCGTTCAGGATGACAATCGGATGAACGCGGCAGGGAATGTGGAATGAGCGGTCTGATGCCCGAGCTGTTGCGTTCGCTGAACCTGCAGCCGACGCTGGATAAGGTCCAGGCCGGTACCGTTCTGGATTATGCCCAGTACAGCGTGTTGCGTGATGCTGCCGACGCCAAGTTTGATTATCTATTGCGCAAGGTGATCCGCCTCAGCGCGCAAGGTGTTGGCAACCCTCAGCATGGCAGTGAAGAGTTGCTCAAACTGCAGGACGCCTGCCTGCGTGCCGCCCATCTGTTGCAGACCAGTTGCCTGGCCCTGCGACGTTTGCAACTCGACTGCCACGACCAACGCCTGGCTCGCGAAGCCTTGGAAAGCCAGGTGGCCTATATGCAGGCGTGTCTACGCCGTTCGCTGGCCAGTTTCGACAGCACAGCCTGACCTGATTGCCCTCGTCGATGACCTTTACAGACGTTGCCGAGTGCCTGCGGGATGCCGACAATGGGCCATCATTCCTTGTCCGGACCCGGCGCCATGTCGCAGCAGATCTTCTTCGCCCATGCCAACGGCTTCCCGTCGGCGACTTACGGCAAGCTGTTCGCCGCCCTGGCACCGGATTACCAGGTGCATCACCTGGCTCAGCATGCCCACGACCCGCGCTTCCCGGTGAATGACAACTGGCAGAACCTGGTCGATGAGCTTTTGCACCACCTTGCACAGCAGGACGCGCCGGTATGGGGTGTTGGCCATTCACTGGGCGGCGTACTCCACCTGCACGCCGCCTTGCGGCGGCCTGAGTACTACCGCGGCGTGGTCATGCTCGATTCGCCCGTGCTGACCCGTGCCGATCAATGGTTGCTACGCACCGCCAAGCGTTTCGGCTTCATCGACCGCATCACCCCGGCAGGCCGCACCCTGGGCCGGCGCGAAGCCTTTGCCGACCGTGACAGCGCCCGCGACTACTTCGCCAGCAAAAGCCTGTTCCGGCATTTCGACCCCGACTGCCTGGAAGCCTACCTGCAACACGGCCTGGAGGATGCGGGGCAGGGGCTGCGCTTGCGTTTCGATCCGGCTACCGAGATCAGCATCTACCGCAGCATCCCCCACGCCAGCCCCGCACCGGCACGCCAGCTTCAGGTGCCGCTGGCAATGGTGCGGGGTGAGCGCAGCAACGTGATTCGCCGCCACCATACGCTGGCCGTGCGCGGCATGCCCAAGGGCGAGTACCACAGCGTGCCGGGCGGGCACATGTTCCCGCTGGAACGCCCCACCGACACCGCCAGCCTGATCAAAGGCCTGTTCGACCGTTGGAGCCAGGCATGAGCGCGCAGGTCGAGGAAATTCGCCTGAACCTGGGCCATATCGAGCTGGCTGCTCACCTGTTCGGCCCGCAGGGCGGCCTGCCGGTAATCGCCTTGCATGGCTGGCTGGACAACGCCAACAGTTTCGCGCGGCTGGCGCCGCAGTTGCAGGGTTTGCGCATTGTCGCCCTGGACCTGGCTGGGCATGGTTATTCGGAGCATCGCCCGCCGGGGGGCGGGTATGCCTTGGCCGACTATGCCCACGACGTGTTGCGGGTCGCCGAACAATTGGGCTGGCAGCGCTTTGCCCTGCTCGGCCACTCGTTAGGGGCGATCATTGCTGTGCAACTGGCGGGCGCCTTGCCCGAGCGGGTCAGCCACCTGGCCTTGATCGACGGCGTCATCCCGCCGACCGGCGCCGAGCAGGACGCTGCCGAACGCCTCGGCATGGCGCTGCAGGCCCAATTACGGCTGGAGGGCAAACAAAAATCGGTCTACGCGACCGTGGAGGAGGGGGTCGCAGCGCGCATGAAGGGCATGGTGGCGGTCAGCCGTGAAGCAGCCGAACTGCTAGCCCAGCGCGGGCTGATGCCCGTGCCGGGTGGCTACAGCTGGCGCAGCGACAGCCGCCTGACCCTGCCATCGCCGGTGCGCCTGAGCCAGGCCCAGGCGATGGCGTTCGTGCACCGGGTGCAGTGCCCCGCCTGCCTGGTGGTGGCGGCCGACGGCATGCTGGCGCGCCACACCGAGTTACTCGACCAGGTACCTTTCGAACAGGTTAGCTTGGTCGGGGGGCATCATTTACATCTTAACCATGACCACAGTGCAGCCAGTGTCGCAAACACACTGAACCGCTTTTTTGCCGTTGCCTGAGCGGGTGCCTGAGGTGGCAAGGACACGTCGACGTGTACATGGTAATACCCCCCTGACGCAGTGCCCTTGTCGTTTCGGACCCAGTGATACCCGTTGGCCGAACCGCTGCGGATCGCTGCCAGGTATTCCAGCTCCACCGTGAATGCATAGCTGCCGCGCTTAATGTCATCCAGTGTGACGGTATGGCTCCCCTCCGTGTAAGAACCTGGAATTGGGTTTGCAGGTTCCAGCTCGGGATCGTCGCCGAAGCCTTGGTGGCCACGGAATTTGAACTCGATGACGTCACCCTCTGCGGCATGCACGTAATCGAGCTTAACCTCGTAAGGCGTACCGTCTTTTGCCGCTTCGTTGTTGATGACGTTGAATTTCGCTTCCGGGAAGGCACCGGCTGGGAGAGGGTAACCACCGCCCGGCAGTTCCGTATTGGCAACCTCAAGGTTCTGCACCCCTGAATAGGCCGTGTTGCTGTGGCCAGGGGGATTGGGCAGGTCGCGTGTTACGCCATAACTCAGCGCTAAGGTGCCACTCCCTGCCTGCTTCATCTGTTCGCTGGTGATCGTCAGTTTCAGTGACTGCTTGGCGATGACGTCGGCGGCATCGACCTGACGGGGCAAGCTGATGCTGGCCCATTTCGCTTCCAGGCGATCGCCCTCCAAAAACAGTTCGGTACCATCTTTGCCGAACCATTCAATGATCACCTCGGCCGGCAACTCCTTATCTTCAGGCGAGATGACATTTGGCACACCGCTGTTGCCCAGGGCAACCGGCAACTTGAGGTTGCCATGCTCTGGTGTTTCCGGGTCTGGGTCCGGGCCGCCAGGTACCGTGATGTCGACCACGACCGGTTTTTCAGGCGAGCGGCCCAGCGATGCGCCTGCACGCCAGAGGTCGTAGCTGATCAGCAACGGGCCATTGCCCGCGTCCTGAATGGTTTTGTAAGGGATATCGATGCGCAGCAATGGGTTGGCTGCAGGATCATTCACGGTTCTCGGCGGCAGGTCCTGATTACCCCAATGCACGATAACCTGGTCATTGAGTGCTATGGCCCGCATGGCCGGAATAACCACCACAACCGGGGTGCGAGCGCTTGTTTCGTCGATAAGCCCGACTTGATCAAATAGTGGGACTTGAGGAGGCAACAGTTTCAGCGGTGGGTCGATATGGACAGGGACTATGTCACTCTTCAGGCTTAAAAGACTCTCGTTGCCAGCCCGGTCCCTGAGAAAGTACTCAGCGTAACAATTGACCCTGCCCAACGCTCGAAACGCATCCCCTGGAAAGGAAATCTCAACCTCTGGCGCGTTCAAGTCATTTTCGGTGATGACCTTGATCCCAACCTGCGCATCCGTTTCGTTGTGGGTGCCTGCTGAGGGGTGCAGGTAGTACCACACTTCATCTTTCAGGCGGATATCAGACCATTTCGCAACGGTAGCGACGACCTCGTTGTTATGGTCGTCGAGGTACGCCTCAGTGACGCCATTTATCAGGATTTCTGTTGGGAACTGCAGCGCCCTTGGGTGCGAGCCAAAGCTAGGCGGGCGGTTATCCAGATCGAGACTGATGGGGTACGAGCTGGCCATGCCCCCGGCTGTGTCTACCGTGTAGTACAGTTCATGCACCCCACCTACGTAGAGGTCGATTGAGCCGATGCTGAATACTCGTGGGAACTGGCCAGGGTCAGGATTGGAGATAGTCTCCGTGTGAATGACATTTGTCCCCTGGTAGAAAGTCAGCGTGTTTTCTCTTTCAAAGCCGGGCCAGAGCTCATCGATGGAGACTTTCAGCGCTTCATCCCGTTTTGCCAACGGCAATAGAAATGCGCTTTCCCCGGCCAAAGGGTCCAAGGCGTCCGGCAGCGAGGGGGCTTTTAGCGTAGGTGCTGCTCGGAGTGTGTTCGACATGTTGGATTCCTTCAATATTGAGGGCAAGGTTTACCAGAGGTAACGCGCGCCTAAACTCACACCATAAGGCTGTTCGATGTGTTGTCCGTTGCTGTAGTCAAGATCGAGATGCATCTGCAAACGGCGCGTTAGTTGAGCGTTCACGCCCAATCCCAACTCGGCACGCGAGCCGGACAAGTCATTGTTGAATACGTTGCCGTTGACCCGCGCCTTGTTGTTGGTGGCGAACTCATGGGCATAAGCTGCCTTGACGTAAGGCTGCAGGCTCCGGCCATTGTCCAACTCGAAGCGTCGGCCTGCCGTGGCACCGAACTTGCCAAGATAAGACCGGGTCTGGTCGCTTTCGGCCCGCAGTCCGTTACTAAGCGTGTACGCTTCAGACTGAATGAACAGCGCAGAAAGCTGGGCATAGGGCTCGATGAAGTAACCGCGGTCAAACTTGATATGGCGGCCCATCTCCAGGGTGGTGCCTACGCCGTGATTGTCGTAATCACCTTTGGCCCGTTCACCGTCGCTAAAGGCTACTTTGGCCTTGTTCTGATAGCGGTTGTACTTCAACAGCGCATCGAAGTAGTAACCGCTTTGCGCATCCAGCCATGTGGCGTAGGCACCCGCATAGTAACTATCGATGGCACCAGATGAACCACGGCTAAGGTCAAGATCCGAGCGGCTGTGGCCTGCCAGCAAGCCGATCAGCCACTGGCCGTCGCCGTAGGGCAGGGGGGCATCGGCACCCAAGGACATGCCTTGCTGATTCTGGCTGTAGCCCACACCGGAGGCATCGGCAACGTTGTACTTGCTGCCATAGGTGCGCATCCAGATGCCAGCATTGTGCCCGTCGCTGTAGCGAAGTTCGCCCATGCGGCTGCGCAGCGAGGCAAGTTCGCCATACCAAACGGTTGGGGCGGTATTGAACAGAGCCATGGCCGCTCGGGTGCCGGGGCTGACGGTACGTGTGGAGCCGTCGAGGTACCAGTCTTTTCCGTTACGGTCCTGCACCAGTTCGTAGGACCAGGCGCCGAGATCGGCGGTCCCACCCAACAGTGAGAACTTGGCGTCTCCCGCCTCGGTATGGATGACATGAAGGCTGCTATCTGCCACTGGGTCGGCGCCGGTACTGCGCACCATCAATTCGTGATTGCCTGTGGCCCGACCGCTCACGTTCAAAACGCTCGTGTTCTTTGCGGCAAAGTCGGCCGAGGTCACGAACCTGCCGTTACCCGACAAGTTTTCCACCGTTAAAGTGTAGAACTCGCCGGCATTGCCCAGCGTGATAACACCGTTTTTCAGGCCGAGATCCTTGACCTTGCTATCTGCTGTCATGTGCCAATGGGCGCCATCGATTGCCACTTTAGTGACGTTATCGAGGGTGCCGATCAAGTTGGCCGAGTTACGCAAAGTAAGCGCGGTGGTGCTGCCCGCTTCGTTGCGGATATCACCTTCCATGACTGCGCCATTGAAGTCCAGTTCAGCGGTACTGTTGCCGCTGATGGCAATATTACCTTTGATCAAGCTGTTCGAGACGGAGAGGTTAGCCTTCGAGCTCTCGCTCACTTCCAGCATGAGGCCATCGTGGCCGCTGAGTGTGGCGCCATTGCGTAACACGATATTGGCTTGGGTCCCGTCAGCCACGTTGATCGCTGAACCGTTACGACCAACGACGGCCGTGCCGTCGAGTACCAATGTGCTTTCGCGTGCGTCGTCCCGGCCAACGCCAAAGGACACGCCATGTTGCCCGCCCTCGATTTTGCCGCCGGTGGCGTTCGCCGAGGCGGCCACAAGATTCAACCCGATCCCAGTGTCCTGCGTAGTTTCGATTGTGCTATTGATCAGCTCGAGTACGCTGCCGTTGGAGACACGGGCCCCTTCGTCTGCGCCAACCAACGTGCTGTCGATCAACCGCGCGTGCGATTTGCCGCCAGTGCTGTCTGTGCTCACGGCCAGCGCCGCGCCCACAGTGCCGTTGTTGATCAGGGTCGACCCCTTTATCAGGGCATCGCTTGCCGTCAACCGCAGCGCTTCTTTCAGAAAACCATCGCCCGTCAAACGCGCATTATCCAAATTGACTTTCGAATTGATGCCAATCACTTGCCCCGCCTGGGCATTGTTGATGTTCAAAGTCGAGTCGTTGGAGAAAACGCTCAAGACACTGCCCGAATTGACGGTCAATACCGAGTCTTTGTATAGGGAGTAACTGTCTGCGGGGGTGCCGTCAGGTAGGGTGCGGTTTTCATTCTCGAGTACCTGCCCGGCCATTACTGGCCACGCAACAGTTGCCAGGCAGGTGATTAAAGAGGTGCCTGCAAGGTTGAGTCCAGGCCTGATATTCGCTGACATTTCATGATCCCTAAGCGCGATAGAAGAGAGGGCTGCGAACGCGCTAGGCGGCTAGCAGCCCTGAAAGTAAAAGAGGCGCAGGATTACTGAACTTGCCTTATGGGGGTGTAGGGTGTTTCCGATAATCCGGCGCCTCTTTCATCTCTCTGGCCTCAGTCAGTGCTTGGCTTTGAAAGCTGGGGTGGCGCATGCGTCTTCCGAAGTGCATTTGCAGCCATCGGGTTTGACATAGGAGGGGCGGAACCAGTTTTTGGTAGATTCGCCCTTCTGGCCGGAGGTTTTGGCCAGTTCATACCAGACCCTCATGGGCGCATCTGCGACGTCACCGACCATCATGAGGTAGGGATCAAATGCAATCCGGATCTCGAAACCTTGGCTTGCCTCATTGCCCACTAGCTTGTGAGCCTCGTTGCCTTTACTCCCTTCAATGACAGTCGTATCCGACTCAGACGCGTGCCCCTCCCAGTGAACGGTGACTGTGTCATCCGTAGCAAAGTTGACTGCATCACCTGCGATCGCGATGCGGGCACCCTCCCAGATCCTTTCACGGCAACCGATGGAGTTGAAGGTGGGGTGTTTGTCGGGAATGGTGGGCGGGGTAAGCGCGCCAATAACGAACGTGTTGACCTCGACTTCTTGCGCATAAGTGATCGGGATATTGTCGCCTGGGATAGTGTCGTCCCCTGCAATCAGCCTCATCTGTACAGGCAAGCGAGGATTATCACCTGCGTTTTTCACAATGCTGAAGGGCAGGGTGAGGGTGTACAGCGACTCATCGCCAACAATGGTGTGGGTTTCACCGGTGGGTACTCCGTTCCAAACAACTTCAAGCACGTCACCTGCGGTACTGCCCTCAAACAGAGGTAACGTTACAGTCACGTCTTTATCAATGTCTTCCACTCGAATTTTATTAGCTACGGGGGGCACGCCGCCGCCTGTTACGGTCACTTTGCCGAGTTTCGGGTTTTCCGGACCTGGATCTGGGTTTTCCGGGCCAGGAATACGCAAGTCGACAGAGACGGTAGTGGGTTGATCCACCTTGTACTCAGCCCCATGGCGTTCGATCTTCCAAGTGATATCAACGTTTTTAGGGCCTAGCTCGCCATCCTCTGCATGATCGCCCTGTGCAACCAAGTCGCTGTACTTGACCTCATCAGTCTCCAGCGGGAAGTTGAGTTCAGGCCCAAGGTTGATGACGCCACCGATGCGCGTATCACCCCAGTAAACAGAGATGTTGTCATCTGGCGTGGGGTTATCATAGGCTTTGATTAAAACGGTTACGCCCAGGCTCGCATCCTTGCGGTCAATCAACTCTTCGGTATCGGCAGCAAATGGAACTTCCGCTGGCTGCAGGTTGGCCGGCGCCGGAAGGAGGACCAATTGCAGGGTTGTGGGGGTTGATGGCTGCGCTTCATAACCCGCACGCGACACCGCAACGTAGGTGACCTCCAGAGGCCCATCGGCAAAAATCGAATCACCCTCCTCGTTGTAAAATTCACTTTTGGGGATGGTGCCTGCGGTTCCGTCGGGTGGGTTTACTGGGATGCGCGGCGGGGTGGAATACACTTTCTTGGGGGTGAGACTGTTAGTCCCTTTGATGTATATGTGGCATACATCGCCTGCTCGTGCATTAATCAATTGAGCGATGGTGAAGGGTAAGCCGCTGTTATCGTCAAGGTATTCGGGCGTTACGTGGTCTGTTTGGAATGTTATCGCCGGGCCCGGATTGCCGAAGGTGGGATTGTCTTTGTTTACGGTAAAGATAGTTTCGTCTGACTCTTGGTCGTCGGCTTCAGTACTTATAAGGTATTTAAGGCTGTACAGTTTGTCGCCCTGAAAGGCAGATTGAGGCACATGGGTAACCAGTGGGAATGTGGGTGCGCTAGTGTATGTTTGTTCAAGAAGTGGCTTTTCTTTATCCCCATCCAGATAAATTTTCAGGATTGCTGGATACCCCGTCCATCCTGATGCCAACTCAACTTTAAGCGGCGCTGCCATCGCCTCGACGGGAATCAGATTGTCGTCGAAACCTTCGTCATTCGGCAAGGCGTCCGGCACGGTCAGAAGGGTAAGTGCCTTTCGGGTAATACTTTGGTTAGCCTTGGTCAGTCGTGCAATTTTATCTTTGGCGTAGGCCTCACGCGCCTGTTGCGCGGTTAAAGCAGGAATTTTGCCGGTCATCGTATGGATCCTTGGAAAGTTTGGGGGAAATCAGGTGGTGTTGTCAGGCCTGCCCCTTATTTATATTCCGCACCTCCTCGGCTGTAACCTGACAGAATTACCAGGTCGTTCCAGGTTGCAGCATCAGGGTTTTTGTGGTTTTTTCGCAGATGTGCCGAGTTTGAGGTCGGCTTTAAAGCTGCAAGGCGATACGTGTTGGGCAGGCATTGCCAAGCTCTTGTCGCAGCCTGTTTCAATCGCTTTATTGGCTTTACTTGACTTGCACCGAACAAGTGCCGAGGCTTGGCGGGTTGAACAGGGAGACAACCATGCAACTGCCAGACATCCTGGAGCTTCACTTCGGCGCCGGTCGCCGCCGGGGCCGCCGATGAGCGCGCCCGTAGCCATACGCACCGCCGTTGCAGCCTGCCTGGTGCTCGCCAGCCCGTTGCTGTGGGCCGGCAGCCTGCCGGTACCGTTGGACGCCAACGTGGTCGACCAGCGCCCGGCTGTAGAGCAGGAACGCATCTACCCCATGGGGCCGCTGCGCAAGATCAGCGGCCGCCTGCGCGTCGACGACAAGGTCGAGAGCCGCGGCCAGGTGAGCTCCGTTACTTATGAACTGCCTGTCGAGCGCACAGCCCGCGAAGCCTTCACCAGCGCTCGCGAGCAATTGCAGCGCGACGGTGGCTACCCGTTGTTCTGGTGCCAGGGCCGCGACTGCGGCGAGGCCAGCCTGTGGGCCAACGATGTGTTCGGCAGTGCCCGGCTCAATGGCGGCGACGAGCAGCAGGCGTTCATCCTGCTGCGCCGTTCCGCCGAAGAGGCCGACACCCTGGTGGCGCTTTACAGCGTCACGCGCGGTAACCGCCGTGCCTACCTGCATGTGGAAGAGTTCGTCGCTGGCAGCCCGCTCGGTGAGCTGCTGCCCACGGCCGCCACGGTGCTGCGCGAAATGCGCGACACCGGCAAGCTCGACTACCCTGACCTGAGCACACCGCAGCCAGCCTGGGTGGCACTGCTGGGGCGCAGCCTGAACCTGGACAGCACCCTGCGTGCCAGCCTCAGCGGCAAGCAGGCCGAAGCCTGGCGTGAGCAACTGGTCCAGGCCGGCGTGCGCAGCAACCGGCTTGAAGTCGGCAACGCACCTACCGATGGCCTGCACCTGGAATTGATCCGTTGAACGAGCGCCACCATGGCCAACAATGATCGCCTGCTGATCCAGATTATTCTGCTGACCTTGCTCGGCGCCGCGCTGTGGGTGATGGCGCCGTTCATTTCCGCATTGTTGTGGGGGGCGATCCTGGCGTTTGCCAGCTGGCCGCTGATGCGCCTGCTGACCCGTGTGCTGGGCGGGCGTGAAACGCTGGCCGCGAGCCTGCTGACCACGGCCTGGATACTGATCGTGGCGCTGCCGCTGGTGTGGTTGGGCTTCAACCTGGCCGACCATATCCGCGATGCCACGGCTTTCGTTCGCGATGTTCAGGTGGACGGCCTGCCCGATGCGCCGGCGTGGTTGGGGAGTATCCCCCTCGTCGGTGAGCGTTTGGTCAGCTGGTGGCAATCGCTCGACCAGCAGGGCGCCGCGCTGATTGCCTCGGCCAAGCCTTACTTCGGCCAGGTGGGCAACTGGCTGCTGGCGCGCAGCGCGCAGATCGGCAGCGGCGTGCTGGAGCTGACCCTCAGCCTGGTCTTCGTGTTCTTTTTCTACCGTGATGGCCCGCGCCTGTCGGCGTTCGTCCTGCGTTTGCTCAACCGCCTGGTGGGCGACCGCGCCGAGTATTACCTGGAGCTGGTGGCCGGCACCGTGCAACGGGTGGTCAACGGGGTGATCGGTACCGCAGCTGCACAGGCACTGCTGGCATTGATCGGCTTCCTCATTGCCGGTGTCCCCGGGGCCATCGTGCTGGGCCTGGTGACCTTCATGCTCAGCCTGATCCCCATGGGCCCGCCGCTGGCGTGGCTTCCCGCAACCGCGTGGCTGGCGTGGAAGGGCGAATACGGCATGGCGGTTTTCCTGGGCATCTGGGGCACCTTCGTCATCAGTGGCGTGGACAACGTGCTCAAGCCGTATTTGATCAGCCGTGGCGGTAACCTGCCGCTGGTGATCGTGCTGCTTGGGGTGTTCGGCGGGTTGATTGCCTTTGGCTTCATCGGCCTGTTCATCGGGCCAACCTTGCTGGCGGTGGGGTACAGCCTGCTGCTGGACTGGAGCCGCAACGCCGAGCAGCAGACGCCGCAACGGTAAGCGAAAACCGGCCCTGTGGGAGCGGGCTTGCCCCGCGAAAGGGCCGGCACAGGCACCTATTAATCTCTGACTTTTTACGCATTCTTTATCCCCAACCCCACCCCTCGATCTCGCCCCTTTACACCCCTCCCTCGGACAATCTCCCCAAAGCGGCCCAAGCCGCAAAAGGGGAGAACCACACATGAACATGCTCGACGGGCTGTCACTGCTTTTGGCAGTGGCATTGGCGGTTTACCTGCTGGTCGCGCTGCTGCGCGCCGATCGCAGCTAGGGAGCGGCCATGCACAGTTACGATTACGCGTTGCTGCTGGCGTTTTTTGCCATCGTGTTGCTGCCAGCACCCTGGCTCGGGCGGTTCTACTACAAGGTGATGGAGGGCCAGCGCACCTGGCTGACGCCACTGCTTGGGCCGGTGGAGCAGGGCTGCTACCGGCTGGCCGGCGTGCGTGCCGAACAGGAGCAGAACTGGAAGCAGTACACCCTGGCCCTGCTGGCCTTCAACCTGGCCGGCTTCCTGCTGCTGTTCGCCGTGCTGCTGCTGCAAGGCTACCTGCCGCTCAACCCGCAGCACTTGCCCGGCCAGGAATGGTCGCTGGCCTTCAACACGGCGGTCAGCTTTGTCACCAATACCAACTGGCAGGCCTACAGCGGTGAAGCCTCGGTCAGCTACCTGAGCCAGATGCTCGGCCTGACCGTGCAGAACTTCGTCAGCGCCGCCACCGGCCTGGCCGTGCTGGTCGCGCTGTGCCGCGGCATCGCCAGGCGCTCGACCAGCAGCCTTGGCAACTTCTGGGTCGACATGACCCGCGCCACCCTCTACGGCCTGCTGCCGCTGTGCCTGGTGCTGGCGCTGCTGCTGGTGTGGCAGGGTGTGCCGCAAACCTTCGCCGACTACGCCCACGCAGTGACCCTGCAAGGCACTGACCAGACCATCCCGCTGGGCCCTGCTGCCAGCCAGATCGCGATCAAGCAACTGGGCACCAACGGCGGTGGCTTCTTCGGCGTGAACTCGGCGCACCCGTTCGAGAACCCCACGGCCTGGAGCAACCTGTTCGAAGTAGCCTCGATCATCCTGATCCCGGTCGCCCTGGTGTTCACCTTCGGCCACTACGTCAAGGACCTGCGCCAGAGCCGCGCCATCCTGGCCTGCATGCTCGGCCTGTTCCTGATCGGCGGCACCACCGCGCTGTGGTCGGAGCACCAGCCCAACCCGGCACTGGAAAGCGCGCAAGTGCAGCAAAGCGCACCGATGGAAGGCAAGGAGAGCCGCTTCGGCACCACCGGCTCGGTGCTGTGGACGGTGACCACCACCGCTGCGTCCAACGGCTCGGTCAACGCCATGCACGACAGCCTCAACCCGCTGACCGGTATGGTCGCCATGGTCAACATGATGGTGGGCGAGGTCATCTTCGGCGGCGTCGGCGCAGGGCTCTACGGCATGCTGCTGTTCGTGCTCATCGCGGTGTTCCTGGCGGGCTTGATGATTGGCCGCACGCCGGAATACCTCGGCAAAAAGCTGCAGGCGCGGGAAGTGCAGTTGCTGGTTGCAACCCTGCTGGTGATGCCAGTCGGCGTGCTGGTGCTCGGCGCCATCGCCGCCAGCTTGCCTGGCCCTGCCAGTGCGGTCAGCAACCCCGGCGCGCATGGCTTCAGCCAGCTGCTGTATGCCTACACCTCAGGCACCGCCAACAACGGTTCGGCCTTTGCCGGGTTTGGCGCCAACACGGTGTTCCACAACGTGATGATCGGCCTGGCCATGCTGATCGGCCGCTTCGGCTACATCCTGCCGATCCTGGCCTTGGCCGGCAGCCTGGCGGCGAAGAAAAGCGCGCCGCAAGGGCTAAACAGCTTCCCCACGCATGGCCCGTTGTTCACCGGCCTGCTGCTGGTGACCATCCTGCTGGTCGGCGGCCTGACCTTCCTGCCGACCCTGGCCCTTGGGCCAATCGCCGAACACCTGAGCCTGGGTTTTTGAGGACCGATCATGAACATGCCCATTCCTGAAGTGAACGCCCCGCGCAGTGCCAAGGACCAGACCCGTATTGCCGCGCTGTGGCGCCCGGCGATGGTACAGGCATTCGTCAAGCTCGACCCGCGTCAGCTCAAACGCTCGCCGGTGATGCTGGTGGTCGCCCTGACCGCCGTGCTGACCACCGTGTTGTGCTTCGCACCCGGCAGCGGCGTCAGTACCGGCGTTGCCGTGCAGATCGCGCTGTGGCTGTGGTTCACCGTGCTGTTCGCCAACTTCGCCGAAGCGCTGGCCGAAGGCCGCGGCAAGGCCCGCGCCGACAGCCTCAAGGCCGGCAGCCAGGGCCTGACAGCCCAACGCCGCAAGCGCGACGGTACGTTCGAAACCGTGACCGCAACCCAGCTGCGCAAGGACGACGTGGTGCGCGTTGTCGCCGGTGAAATGATCCCCAGTGACGGCGAGGTGCTCGAAGGCATTGCTGCCGTTAACGAAGCGGCCATCACCGGTGAGTCCGCGCCAGTGATCCGCGAGTCAGGCGGCGACCGCTCGGCAGTCACCGGCAACACCCGGCTGGTCTCCGACTGGCTACTCATCCGCATCACCAGCAACCCCGGCGAATCGACGTTGGACCGCATGATTGCCTTGGTCGAAGGTGCCAAACGGCAGAAGACGCCCAACGAGATCGCGCTGGACATCCTGCTGATCGGCCTGACCCTGATCTTCCTGATCGTGGTGGTCACCCTGCAGCCGTTCGCCCACTTCGCGGGTGGCAGCCTGCCGCTGATCTTCCTCGCGGCGCTGCTGGTCACCCTGATCCCGACCACCATCGGTGGCCTGCTCTCGGCCATCGGCATCGCCGGCATGGACCGCCTGGTGCGCCTGAACGTGATCGCCCGCTCGGGCCGTGCGGTGGAGGCTGCCGGCGACGTGCACACGCTGATGCTCGACAAGACCGGTACCATCACCTTCGGCAACCGCCGTTGCAGCGCCCTGCATGCCGCCACCGGTGTAACCGCCAAGGAGCTGGGCGAAGGCGCCTTGCTCGCTTCGCTGGCTGATGACACCGCCGAAGGCAAGTCGATCGTCGAGTATTTGCGCCAGTTGCACGATTTCATCGAACCGGCTTCGGGGCAGTTCGAAGCCATTGCCTTCAGCGCCGAAACGCGGCTGTCGGGCATCGACTTCTTGCAGCATCGCTACCGCAAAGGCGCTGTTGATGCGGTCCTGGCCTTTGTCGGCATGCAACGCCTGGAAATGCCCGCCGCGCTGGCCCGCGAAATCGAGCGCATCGCCCAGAGTGGGGGCACGCCGCTGCTGGTGTGCGTGGACAAGCGCCTGCTCGGCGTCATCCACCTCAAGGACGTGGTCAAACCTGGCATTCGCGAACGCTTCGCCGAGCTGCGCAAGCTGGGCATCCGCACGGTGATGGTCACCGGCGACAACCCGCTGACCGCCGCCGCCATCGCTGCCGAAGCTGGCGTGGATGACGTACTGGCCGAAGCCACCCCCGAGAAGAAGCTGGCGCGCATCCGCCAGGAGCAGAACGACGGCCGCCTGGTCGCCATGTGCGGCGACGGCGCCAACGACGCCCCGGCGCTGGCACAAGCCGACGTGGGCATGGCCATGAACGATGGCACACAGGCCGCGCGTGAGGCCGCCAACATGGTCGACCTGGACAGCGACCCGACCAAGCTGCTGGACGTCGTGCAGGTCGGCAAGGAACTGCTGGTGACTCGCGGCGCCCTGACCACCTTCTCCATCGCCAACGACGTGGCCAAGTACTTCGCCATCCTGCCGGCGCTGTTCGCTGCCATCTATCCGCAGCTGGGCGTGCTTAACCTCATGCACCTGGCCAGCCCGCAGAGCGCGATCCTCTCGGCCATCGTGTTCAACGCGCTGATCATCATCGTGCTGATCCCGCTGGCCCTGCGTGGCGTGCGCGTGCAAGCGGCCAGTGCTGCCCACCTGCTGCGGCGCAACCTGCTGATCTATGGCCTGGGCGGCATCATCGTGCCGTTTGCCGGGATCAAGCTGATCGACCTGCTGCTCAACGCTCTGCACCTGGTCTGAGGAGGCCACCATGAACATTTATGTACGCCCGGCGCTGAGCCTGATCATGCTGATGACGGTGGTCACCGGTGCGCTGTATCCGCTGGCGGTAACCGGTATTGCCCAGTTGGCCTTCCCTGAACAGGCCAATGGCAGCCTGGTACGTGACGAGCAAGGCCAGGTGCGTGGCTCGGCGCTGATCGCCCAGGATTTCCAGGGTGATGGCTGGTTCCATTCGCGGCCTTCGGCAGGGGCTTATGCCACCGTGGCCAGCAGTGCCAGCAACCTGTCGCCGAGTAATCCTGCATTGGCTGAGCGGGTGCGCGGCGAGGCTGCGAAGCTGTATCAGGCTGAGCAGGGGCCAGTGCCTCAGGCGTTGCTGACTACCTCGGGCAGCGGCCTGGACCCGCATTTGCCGCCGGAGGCTGTGGCCTATCAAATTCCGCGTGTGGCGGCAGCGCGCAAGGTGCCGGTCGAGCGCTTGCAAGCCTTGCAGGAAGAGGCCACCCTCCACCCATTGATCGGGCCGCCAGTGGTCAATGTCCTGGCCCTGAACCAGGCCTTGGAGAAGTTGGGGCAGTGAGCTTGGGGCCGCTTTGCGGCCCAATCGCCGGCAAGCCGGCTCCCACAGGTATTGCACCGCTCGCAAGGGCTGTGGGCTCCCTGTGGGAGCCGGCTTGCCGGCGATTGGCCTGCAAAGCAGGCCCAACCACTGTCGATCACCGCAATTTTGAAGGATGAAACATGAGTGACGCAGCCCGCGCAGATGCGCTGTTGGCCAACCTCCCGCGCGAAGGCCGTGGCAGGCTCAAGGTATTTCTCGGCGCCGCCCCCGGCGTAGGCAAGACCTACGCCATGCTCCAGGCCGCCCACGCCCAGCAACGCCAGGGCGTGCACGTGCTCACCGGCGTGGTCGAAACCCACGGCCGCGCCGAAACCGAGTCGCTCCTCGCCGGCCTGCTCCAACAGCCACTGCTGCGCAGCGACTACCGCGGCGTCACCCTCGAGGAAATGGACCTCGACGGCCTGCTCAAATCCGCACCCGCGCTTGCACTGGTCGACGAACTGGCCCACACCAATGCTCCCGGCAGCCGCCACGCCAAGCGCTGGCAGGACGTGCAGGAACTGCTCGCCGCCGGCATCGACGTGTACACCACGGTCAACGTCCAGCACCTGGAAAGCCTCAACGACAAGGTTCGCGACATCACGGGCGTGCAGGTGCGCGAAACCCTGCCGGACTGGGTGCTGCAGGAGGCCTTCGAGCTGGTGCTGATCGACCTGCCGCCGCGTGAGCTGCTTGAACGCCTACGCGAGGGCAAGGTGTACGTGCCCGAGCAGGCGCGGGCGGCGATCGATGCCTACTTTTCCCAGACCAACCTCACCGCGTTACGCGAGCTGGCCATGCAAACCGCCGCTGCCCAGGTCGATGCTGACCTGGCCCACGGCTATCGCGAGCGCGGCCAGGAAGCGCCGGCCCTGCGCGGGCGTCTGCTGGTGGGCGTGGACGGTGACGACCAGGCCGAGCGCCTGGTGCGCCATGCAAGCCGGGTCGCGCAGCGCCGGCATTTGCCATGGAGCCTGGTGCACGTGGATAACGGCCGGCTGCGTGACGAGGCCGCGCGCCAGCGCCTGCAGGCTGCCCAGCAACTGGCCGAGCGCCTGGGCGGGGAAGTGGTGTTGCTGCGCGCCGGTGAAGTGGCGCGCACACTGATCCAGCATGCCGGTGAGCGCCGCGCCAGCCTGGTGCTGGTGGGGCAGTCGCGTGACCGCCTGCGCCGCCGCTTCTTCGGCGCGGGCGTGGCGGCGCGGTTGCTGCGCGAGAGCCACGGGCTGGAAATCAACGTACTCGACCGCGATGCCCAGCCGGCCCCGACGAGTGCCGCCGTGCAGCGGGTATGGGTGTGGCGCCACTACGTGCTGGCGCTTCTCGCAACTGCGCTGGCGGCAGGCTTGTCCTGGGCGGTGTCCAGCGTGCTGGCCCTGCCCAATATTTCCCTGGTGTTCCTCGCCGCCGTGCTGCTGGTTGCGGTGCGCAGTAGCCTGGGCCCGGCCCTGGCCTGCGCCGCATTGTCGTTCCTGGCTTACGACTTCCTGTTCATTCCGCCGAACTTTTCTTTCAGCATCCAGCGCGAAGAAGACGTGCTGACCTTGGTCTTCTTCCTGCTCATGGCCGCCCTCACCGGCAACCTCGCCGCCCGCCAGCGCCGCCAGTTGCAGGCCCTGCGCGAAACCCAGGCGCAGACCAATCAGCTGCTCGACCTGTCGCGCCGCCTGACCGTCGCTGCCGACCGCCAGGCCGTGTTCAGCGCTGCCGGTCAGCACCTCGATGGCTGGCAGGACGTGCAAGTCTGCCTGCTTGAACGCAACCCCGAAGGCCTGCTGCAAATGGCCAGTGGCGAAGCCCATACCTTGAGCGACAACGAGCGCGCCGCCGCCGACTGGGCTTGGCAACACGGCCAGGCCGCCGGCCATGGCAGCGACACATTGCCCAACGGCCGTTGGTGGTGGTGGCCACTGGCGGTCGATGATCACCCGCTGGCGCTGCTCGGTGTGCGCCCACGCTCCGGCGCCCCGCTCAGCGCCCAACGCCGGCGCCTGCTCATGGCCCTCGGCCAACCCCTGGCCCAGGCCTTGGCACGCGCACGTTTGGCCGAACAGTTGGAAGCCGCCCGCCTGCACGGCGAAACCGAACAACTGCGCAGCGCCTTGCTGGCCTCGGTCTCCCATGACCTGCGCACCCCGCTGACAGCCATGCGCGGCAGCATCGACAGCCTGCTGGCACTGGGTGAAGCGATCCCCGTCGACGACCGGCGCGAACTGTTGGAAGGCACGCGCAACGAGGCCGAGCGCCTGGACCGCTACATTCAGAACCTGCTGGACATGACCCGCCTCGGCCATGGTGGCCTCAAACTCGCCCGCGACTGGGTTGCCCCCGCCGATATCGTCGGCAGCGCCCTCAACCGCCTGCGCGTGGTGCTGGCGCCGCTGCGCATGCACACCGAAGTGCCCGCCGAGTTGCCGCTGCTGTTCGTGCACGCGGCGTTGATCGAGCAGGCACTGATCAACGTGCTGGAAAACGCGGCGCGCTTTTCACCCGCCCTGGGCCGCCTGGATCTGGCGGTTTCAGTGCACGACGAACAGCTGCGCTTCGCTGTCAGCGACCAGGGCCCCGGTATCCCCGTGGCCGAGCGCGAGAAGATCTTCGACATGTTCTACACCGCCGCCCGCGGCGACCGTGGCGGGCAGGGCACCGGCCTGGGCCTGGCGATCTGCCAGGGCATGATCGGCGCCCATGGCGGGCAGATCCTGGTCGGCGAAGGCATCGATGGCCACGGCACCTGCATCACACTATGCTTGCCGCTGCCCCAACAACCCGAAGCCGAAAGCGAAGCCCCATGAGCCAGTCCGCCACCCTGTTGGTCATCGATGACGAACCGCAGATCCGCAAGTTCCTGCGCATCAGCCTGACTTCCCAGGGCTACAAGGTGATTGAAGCCGCTACCGGCGGCGAAGGGCTAACCCAGGCAGCGTTGGCCAAGCCCGACCTGGTGGTGCTCGACCTCGGGCTGCCTGACATGGATGGCCAGCAAGTGCTGCGCGAGTTGCGCGAGTGGAGCGCGGTGCCGGTGATGGTGCTGTCGGTGCGCGCCAGTGAAGTGCAGAAGGTCGATGCGCTGGATGGTGGCGCCAATGACTATGTGACCAAGCCGTTCGGCATCCAGGAGTTTCTCGCCCGCGTGCGTGCGCTGTTGCGCCAGGTGCCGCAGGCTGGCGGGGGGGAAGTGGCGGCGAGCTTTGGGCCATTGACCGTGGACTTTGCCTTTCGCAAGGTGACGCTGGATGGCATGGAGGTGGCGCTGACCCGCAAGGAGTACGCGTTGCTGGCGCAACTGGCCGGGCACCCGGGGCGGGTGATCACGCAGCAGCAACTGCTGAAGGATATCTGGGGGCCGACGCACGTGGAGGACACCCATTACCTGCGGATCGTGGTGGGGCATTTGCGACAGAAGCTTGGGGATGACCCCACGGCGCCGCGGTTCATCATCACCGAGGCGGGCGTGGGATACCGGCTTGTGGCGCCTTTTCAAGGATGACGAAACGTGTGACCAACGCCTATCAAGGCAGCTGCCTGTGTTCATCCATCAAGTATGAGCTGCTTGTTGCCCCCAAAGCGGTGACCCATTGCCATTGCAGCCAGTGTCGAAAAGGCCATGGCGCCGCGTTCGCCTCTTACGGCAGTGTGCCTCGCGAAGCGTTGCGGATAGTGAGCGGTGGTGGCTTGCTCAAAGCATTTGCTTCCTCGGAATCAGTGCGGCGCGAGTTCTGTTTGCGGTGCGGTTCAAGCATGTTCTGGTCGCGCTGCGCAGGTGAATTCGCCGGCTGGGTCTCTGTCGCACTGGGAACGCTGGATACGCCGTTCAAACCCCATAAGCAGAAGCACGAGCATGTCGCATGCGCCGTTGCGTGGTTTGCACCGGTAATGCCAGACGAAGGCTGTGGGCCATCGCGCAATGGCTGCCAGTGAAGCAGCACCGCAGCACTTCCCACCTTGGTGCGGTCGCTGAGGAAAAAGCTGCCTGACTCAAGATCTTGGCTTGCACAATCAGCGCTGCCCCCAAGAAGTTGGACACCAATCCACTTCTTGGGGGCAGCCCACGGGCGCCTACTCTGTGGGAGCCGGCTTGCCGGCGATGGGCCCAGGCCAGTCAGCACAGCACTATTGCTGTGTGCCGACTGCCTCAACTTTCAAGAACGCCGCTTCCAGCAGCTGCCGGGTGTAGGGGTGCTGCGGTTCATGGAAGATGGCCTGCGCATCACCCTGTTCCACCACATGCCCATGCTTGATCACCATCAGCTGGTGACTCAACGCTTTGACCACCGCCAGGTCATGGCTGATGAACAGATACGTCAGGTTGTACTTCTGCTGTAGATTGCGCAGCAACTCCACGACCTGCCGCTGTACCGTCCGATCCAGCGCCGAAGTCGGCTCATCCAGCAATATCAACGCAGGCTTGAGCACCAATGCCCGGGCAATGGCGATGCGTTGGCGTTGACCACCGGAAAACTCATGCGGGTAACGGTGCCGAGTGCGAGGGTCCAGCCCCACTTCCTCCAATGCCGCAACAATCGCCGCTTCCTGCTCCTCGGCGGTGCCAATCTTGTGAATCCGCAGCCCCTCGCCAACGATATCCGCCACGCACATCCGCGGGCTCAGGCTGCCAAACGGGTCCTGGAACACTACCTGCATTTCCCGGCGCAGCGGCCGCACTTCCTTCTGGTTCAAGCCTTCCAGCGCCTGCCCATGGAAGCGGATGCCACCTTGGCTTGAGATCAACCGCAAGATCGCCAGTCCAAGCGTCGACTTGCCCGACCCGGACTCACCCACGATCCCCAGCGTCTGCCCTTGCGGCAAGCTGAAGTTGACCCCATCCACCGCCTTCACATGATCAACCGTGCGCCGCAACAACCCCTTCTTGATCGGGAACCACACTTTCAGGTCATTCACCTCAAGCAGCGGTGCCCCCACCGGGTTATGTGCAGGCCCACCGCTGGGCTCGGCGTTGATCAGCATCTGCGTGTATGGGTGCTGTGGCGCGCTGAACAGGGTGGCGCAATCGGCCTCCTCGACAATCTTGCCGCGCTGCATCACGCAGACGCGGTGCGCAATCCGCCGAACCAGGTTCAAGTCATGGCTGATCAGCAGCAGCGCCATGCCTAAGCGTGCCTGCAGTTCCTTGAGCAGGTCGAGAATCTTCAACTGCACGGTCACATCAAGCGCCGTGGTCGGTTCATCGGCAATCAACAGTTCTGGCTCGTTGGCCAGCGCCATGGCAATCATCACCCGCTGCCGCTGCCCGCCGGACAGCTCATGGGGCAGGGCCTTCAGGCGCTTGCGCGGCTCAGGAATACCGACCAGCTCCAGCAGCTCCAGCGTGCGCGCCGTGGCCTCCTTGCCGGTGAGGCCTTTGTGTATCAGCAGGATCTCGTTGATCTGCTTTTCGATGCAGTGCAGCGGGTTCAGCGAGGTCATCGGCTCCTGGAAGATCATCGCGATCCGGTTGCCGCGAATCCGCTGCATGGCTTTCTCGCCTTGCTGCAGCAGGTCTTTGCCTTCATAGCCGATGGTGCCGCTTGGGTGGCGAGCCAGCGGGTAGGGCAGCAGGCGCAGGATCGAGTGGGCAGTGACGGACTTGCCCGAGCCACTTTCACCGACCAGCGCCAGGGTTTCGCCCTTGCGAATATCGAAGCTGATGCCATCGACCACGCGGTTGACCTGGTCGCCGGTAACAAACTCCACCGCCAGGTCGCGCACTTCGATCAGGTTCTGTTCACTCATGTCACTTCCTCGGGTCGAAGGCATCGCGGGCGGATTCGCCGATGAACACCAACAGGCTCAGCATGATCGCCAGCACGGCGAAGGCGCTGATGCCAAGCCACGGCGCCTGCAGGTTGGACTTGCCCTGGGCGACCAGCTCGCCCAGCGACGGGGCGCCGGGTGGCAGGCCGAAGCCCAGGAAGTCGAGGGCAGTGAGGGTGCCGATGGCGCCGGTGAGGATGAACGGCATGAAGGTCATGGTCGAGATCATCGCGTTGGGCAGGATGTGCCGGTACATGATCGCGCCATTGCGCATGCCCAGCGCGCGGGCGGCGCGCACGTACTCAAGGTTGCGCCCGCGCAGGAACTCGGCGCGCACCACGTCCACCAGGCTCATCCACGAGAACAGCAACATGATGCCCAGCAGCCACCAGAAGTTGGGCTGCACGAAGCTTGCGAGGATGATCAGCAGGTACAGCACCGGCAGGCCCGACCAGATCTCCAGGAAGCGCTGGCCGGCAAGGTCCACCCAGCCGCCGTAGAAGCCTTGCAGTGCACCGGCGATGACGCCGACGATGGAGCTGAGGATGGTCAGGGTGAGGGCGAACAGCACCGAGATGCGGAAGCCGTAGATTACCCGCGCCAGCACGTCGCGGCCCTGGTCGTCGGTGCCCAGCAGGTTGTCTGCCGAGGGCGGCGCAGGGGCGGGCACGCGCAGGTCGTAGTTGATGCTCTGGTAGCTGAACGGGATCGGCGCCCACAACACGAAGCTGTCTTTCTTGGCCAGCAGGTCGCGGATGTAGGGGCTTTTGTAGTTGGCTTCCAGCGGGAATTCGCCGCCGAAGGTGGTCTCCGGGTAGCGCTTGAAGGCCGGGAAGTACCACTCGCCGTCGTAGCGTACGGCAATCGGTTTGTCGTTGGCGATCAGCTCGGCGCCCAGGCTCAGGCCGAACAGGATCAGGAACAGCCACAGCGACCACCAGCCGCGGCGGTTGGCCTTGAAGCGCTCGAAGCGCCGGCGGTTGAGAGGGGACAAGGCCATGTCAGTGCTCCCGGCTGGCGAAGTCGATGCGTGGATCGACCAGGGTGTAGGTGAGGTCGCCGATCAGTTTCACCACCAGCCCCAGCAGGGTGAAGATGAACAGGGTGCCGAACACCACCGGGTAGTCGCGGTTGATTGCCGCTTCGAAACTCATCAGGCCGAGGCCGTCGAGGGAGAAGATCACCTCGATCAGCAGAGAGCCTGTGAAGAAAATGCCGATGAACGCCGAGGGGAAGCCGGCGATCACCAGCAGCATGGCGTTGCGGAACACGTGGCCGTACAACACGCGCGGGCGGCTCAGGCCTTTGGCCTTGGCGGTGACCACGTACTGCTTGTTGATCTCGTCGAGGAAGCTGTTCTTGGTCAGCAGGGTCATCGTGGCGAAGTTGCCGATCACCAGTGCGGTGATCGGCAGCACCAGGTGCCAGAAGTAGTCGAGCACCTTGCCGGTGGTGGACAGCTCATCGAAGTTGTTCGAGGTGAGCCCGCGCAGCGGGAACCAGTCGAAGTAGCTGCCACCTGCGAACAGCACGATCAGCAGAATGGCGAACAAAAACGCGGGGATGGCGTAGCCGACGATGATCGCCGAGCTGGTCCAGACGTCGAAGTGGCTGCCGTGGCGCACGGCCTTGGCGATGCCCAACGGGATCGACACCAGGTACATGATCAGCGTGCTCCACAGCCCCAGCGAAATCGACACTGGCATTTTCTCGGCGATCAGGTCGATGACCTTGGCGTCACGGAAGAAGCTGTCGCCGAAGTCCAGCTGGGCGTAGTTCTTGACCATGAGCCACAGGCGCTCGGGCGGCGACTTGTCGAAGCCGTACATGCGCTCGATCTCGGCGATCAGGGCCGGGTCCAGGCCTTGGGCTCCGCGGTAGTTGGAGCCGGCCACGGACACTTCGGCGCCGCCACCGGCAATGCGGCTGGTGGCGCCTTCGAAGCCTTCGAGCTTGGCGATCATCTGCTCGACCGGGCCGCCGGGGGCGGCCTGGACGATGATGAAGTTGATGACCAGGATGCCGAACAGGGTCGGGATGATCAGCAGCAGGCGGCGCAGGATGTAGGCCAGCATGTCAGTTGGCCTCTTCCACGGGCGCTTCGGTCACGGCGGGCGTGACGTCCGGCTTGATCCACCAGGTGTCGATGCCGACATCGTACTTGGGCGAAACCTTGGGGTGGCCGATGTGGTTCCAGTAAGCCACGCGCCAGGTCTTGATGTGCCAGTTGGGGATCACGTAGTAGCCCCACAGCAGCACGCGGTCGAGGGCGCGGGTGTGGTTGATCAGGCTCTGGCGCGAGTCGGCGTTGATCAGTTGCTCCACCAGCTGGTCGATGGCCGGGTCACGCAGGCCGATGTAGTTGCGGCTGCCGGGGTTGTCGGCAGAAACGCTCGACCAGAATTCGCGCTGCTCGTTGCCCGGCGAGTTGGATTGCGGGAAGTTGCCGACGATCATGTCGAAATCGCGTGAGCGCAGGCGGGTGATGAACTGCGACACGTCGACCCGGCGGATGGTCAGGTCGATACCCAGGTCGGCGAGGTTGCGCTTGAACGGCAGCAGGATGCGTTCGAACTCGGACTGCGCGAGCAGGAATTCGATGGTCACCGGTTTGCCTTGGGCGTCGACCATTTTGTCGTCGACGATTTTCCAGCCGGCGTCCTGCAGCAGCTTGTAGGCCTTGCGTTGCTGCTCGCGGATCATGCCGCTGCCGTCGCTGACGGGGTTGTGGAAGGCTTCGCTGAAGACCTGCTCGGGCACTTTGCCGCGCAGCGGTTCGAGGATTTTCAGTTCGTCAGGGGAGGGCAGGCCCTTGGCCGCCATTTCGGAGTTTTCGAAGTAGCTGCCGGTACGGGTGTATGCGCCGTTGAACAGCTGCTTGTTGGTCCATTCGTAGTCCAGCAGCAGGCTCAGCGCCTCGCGCACGCGCACGTCCTGGAATACCGGTTTGCGGATGTTGAAGATGAAGCCTTGCATGCCGGTGGGGTTGCCGTTGGGCAGCTCTTCCTTGATCAGCCGGCCGTCGCGTACGGCGGGTACGTTGTAAGCCGTGGCCCAGTTTTTTGCGCTGATTTCCAGCGCATAGTCGAACGCCCCGGCTTTCAACGCTTCCAGCGCGACGGCGGTGTCGCGGTACGAATCGAAAGTCATGGCGTCGAAGTTGAACTGGCCGCGGTTGATCGGCAGGTCCTTGGCCCAGTAGTCCTTGACGCGCTCGTAGCGGACCGAGCGGCCGGCCTTCACCTCGGTGATCTTGTACGGGCCACTGCCCAGCGGAATCTCCAGGTTGCCGCGGTTGAAGTCGCGGTTTTCGTACCAGTGCTTGGGCAGCACGGGCAGTTGGCCGAGGATCAGCGGCAGCTCGCGGTTGTTCTTGTGCTTGAACTTGAACAGCACCCGTAGCGGGTCTTCGGCGACCACCTCGGCGACGTCGGCGTAGTACTGGCGGTACAGCGGTGCGCCTTGTTTCATCAAGGCGTCGAAGGTGAACACCACATCGTCGGCGCGCATGGGGTGGCCATCGTGGAAGCGTGCCTCGGGGCGCAGGTAGAAGCGCACCCAGCTGTTGTCCGGTGCCTTTTCGATCTTGCCGGCCACCAGGCCGTACTCGGTGAATGGCTCGTCCAGGCTCTGGCGCATCAGGGTGTCGTAGATGGCCCCGACGTTTTCCGCAGGCACGCCCTTGTTGATGAACGGGTTGAGGCTGTCGAACCCGCCGAAGCTGGACTGGCGGAAGGTGCCGCCTTTGGGCGCGTCGGGGTTCACGTAGTCGAAGTGCTTGAAGTTGGCTGGGTACTTCGGTGCTTCATCATAGAGGGTCAGCGCGTGTTGCGGTGCGGCCAGGGCCGGCAGGCTCAGGCAGGCGAGCAACAGGCTGCCTGCCAGCTTGCGCAGGCGGTTGCTTGGCATCATTGGGCTTTCTCCGAAGTCTTGAGCCACCAGGTGTTCAGCCCGAGGGTGTAGGGCGGCGTGGTGACGAAGCCGAACCGGTTGCGGTAGGCCAGGCGGTGATTGTCGAGATACCAGTTGGGGATCATGTAGTACTGCCATGAAAGCACGCGGTCCAGGGCGCGGGCGGCGGCGACCTGGTCGTCGCGGGTGCGCGCAGCGAGCAAGGTGTCGAGCAGGTGGTCGACCACCGGGTCCTTGACCCCAGCATAGTTCTTGCTGCCCTTGGTCGCGGCCTGGCTGGAATGGAAGTACAGCCACTGTTCGAGGCCCGGGCTCAAGGTCTGGTTCAGGGTCATCAGGATCATGTCGAAATCGAACTGGTCCAGGCGTTGTTTGTACTGGGCACGGTCGACGGTGCGCAAATGGGCGTCGATGCCGATGCTCGCCAGGTTTTCGACATAAGGTTGCAGAATGCGTTCGAGGTTGGGGTTCACCAGCAGCAGTTCCATGCGCAGCTGCTGCCCTTTTTTATCCACCAGGCGCTGACCGTCGAGCTTCCAGCCGGCCTGGCCGAGCAGGCCCAGGGCTTGGCGCAGGGTCTGGCGGCTGATGCCGCGGCCATCGGTGTGGCTGACCTGGTAAGGCTGGGTGAACAGCTTTTCGGGTAGCTGGTCGCGGAACGGCGCCAGCAGCAGCCATTCCTTGCCGGTGGGCAGGCCGCTGGCAGCGAACTCGCTGTTGGGGTAATAGCTGGTGGAGCGGCGGTAGGCGCTGCTGAACAGGGCGCGGTTGGTCCACTCGAAGTCGAGCATCAGGCCCAGTGCCTGGCGCACGCGGGCGTCGCTGAAGGTGGCCCGGCGGCTGTTCATGAACAGGCCTTGGGTCTGGGTCGGGATGCGGTGCGGGATCTGCGCCTTGATCACCTCGCCACGGCGCACCGCCGGGAAGTTGTAGCCGTTGGCCCAGTTCTTCGCCTGGTGCTCGATATAGATGTCGAACTCGCCGGCCTTGAAGGCTTCGAACGCCACGGTGGCGTCACGGTAGAACTCGTACTCGACGCGGTTGAAGTTGTACTTGCCGCGGTTTACCGCCAGGTCCTTGCCCCAGTAGTTTTTCACCCGCTCGAACACCAGGCGTCGGCCAGGCTGTACCTGGGTGATACGGTAGGGGCCGCTGCCCAGCGGTGGCTCGAAGGTCGTGGCCTGGAAGTCGCGCCCTTGCCAGTAGTGCTTGGGCAGCACTGGCATCTCGCCCAGGCGCAGGATCAGCAGCGGGTTGCCGGCGCGCTTGAAGACAAAGCGGATGCGCAGCGGGCCGAGGATGTCGACGCGCTGCACTTCCTGCAGGTTGGTGCGGTAGATCGGGTGGCCTTCCTTGAGCAAGGTGCGGTAGGAAAACGCCACATCCGCCGAGGTAATCGGCTGGCCGTCATGCCAGTGCGCTTCCGGGCGCAGGTTGAACACCACCCAGCTGCGGTCCTCGCTGTACTCCACTGAGCGCGCGATGAGGCCGTAGCTTGAGGTTGGCTCGTCGCCGGACGGGTCGTACAGGCCGGTGCCGACCATCAGTGTTTCGTTCAGCTCACTGATGCCATATTGCTGGAAATTCGGCGTGGTGACCGGGCTGGAGCCCTTGAAAGTATAGGGGTTGAGCGTGTCGAACGTGCCGAATGCCATTGCCCGCAAGGTACCGCCTTTTGGCGCTTGCGGGTTGACCCAGTCGAAGTGGGTGAATGTGGCTGGGTACTTGAGCGTGCCGAACTGCGCGTATCCGTGGCTTTCGCTCACCATCGCGGCTGCGGGAAAGCTCAAGGCCAGGCTGAGTGACAGCAGGAGGGGACGTATCAAGTCGGCATCCGATCCAGAGGCGTTGGGCTTTGGTCGGGGTACAGTAACAGCTTGGCGGGGTTGGAAAAAGGGTGTGTCAGGGGGGATAGAACGGGGCCGCTTTGCAGCCCATTCGCCGGCAAGCCGGCTCCCACAGACACTGCACAAGTTTTGAGGCCAGTGGAGCACCAGTGGGAGCCGGCTTGCCGGCGAATGGGGCGCGGAGCGGCCCCAGCTTCACATCAGTGCGACAGGTAGACGGTCAGCGTCTGGCCCGGCTTCAGTGCATGCCCGCTGCGCGGATTCCAGCGCTTGAGGTGCTGCATCTCGACATTGAAACGTTTTGCCACCAAATACAGCGAGTCACCCTTGCGTACCTTGTACTGGGTCGAACGCTTCGAGGAGGCAGCAACCCGGTTGCCCGCCGCACTCGGCGCATTGCCGCCGCGCAGTGCCAGTACCTGGCCGGCCTTCACGCGGTTACCCGGCAGCTTGTTCCAGCGTTGGATATCCTTGACCGAAACCCGGTTGGCCTTGGCGATGGTGCTCAGGTTGTCGCCACGCTTCACCCGGTAGCTGCGCGCTGTTGCCGGGGCCTTGCCTTCGGCGACGGCGCGGGCGAACACGGCCTTGTTCGGCTGCAGGCTGACCAGTTGCTCAGGCTTGAGGTTGGACAGGCTGGCGGACAGCAGTTGCGCCTTGGCGGTGGGTACCAGCAGTTGCTTGGGGCCGTCCACGGTCATGCGCTTCTTGAACGCAGGGTTGAGCTGGATCAGCTCGTCTTCGTCGATGTTGGCGAAGGCGGCGACCCGCGACAGGTCGAGGCGGTCGTTGATGGCGACTGCTTCAAAATAGGGTTCGTTGGCGATCGGGTTGAGGTTCACGCCATAGGCCTCGGGGGTCGAGACCACCTGCGACAGGGCCAGCAGCTTGGGCACGTAGTCGCGGGTTTCCTGCGGCAGTGGCAGGTTCCAGTAATCGGTCGGCAGGCCGAGTTTCTCGTTGCGCTCGATGGCGCGGCTTACGGTGCCTTCGCCGGCGTTGTAGGCGGCCAGGGCCAGCAGCCAGTCGCCGTTGAACATGTCATGCAGGCGAGTCAGGTAATCCAGTGCCGCATTGGTCGACGCGGTGACGTCGCGACGGCCGTCGTAGAAGTTGGTCTGGCGCAGGTTGAAGTGGCGGCCAGTGGCCGGCATGAACTGCCACATGCCCGCGGCGCTTGCGCGCGAGTAGGCCATCGGGTTGTAAGCACTTTCAATTGCTGGCAACAGGGCCAGCTCCAGCGGCATGTTGCGCTCTTCGAGGCGTTCGACGATGTAGTGCAAATAAAGGCTGCCGCGTTCGCCCGCGCTTTCGATGAACGTCGGGTTGCTGGCAAACCACAGGCGCTGTTGTTCGATGCGTGGGTTGACGTCGATGCTGTCCTGCAGCGCGAAGCCCTGGCGCATGCGTTCCCACACATCCTGCGGCGCCTGCTCGGCGGGTTTTACCGCGAGCGGGGCCGGCTTGTGTTTGATCCGCGCCTGGTAGCTGTGCGCGCGAACACTGTCGGATTCGTCGAGCTGACGGGTGCTCTGGCAGCCCACCAGGGTGGCGGCCAGCGCCAGCGCACTGATTTGGGCCAGGCGCGTCAGGGCGACTGAATGAGCGGTTCTGCGGCTACGGGAAGACATCGGCGGGGACGGGTATCCGGGCAAAAAATTTCGGCGATTCTAGAAACCGCATCCAGCCGGGTCAACCTTTGAGCACACGTTGCGATATATCTTCAGGTTATCAAAAGGTGTCCTTCCAAGACCTCAAGGCAGCAAAAACAGTGACCTGCGAGTCGTTTGAATGGCCCTTCCATTCGTCTGCTTTTTGTTTAACTAATGTTTCAGCGGTACGCAAAAAGGGGTTGGTCAAGCGTTCCAGGCCTATGGTTGATGGCAAGGTGATGCGATTGTCGGCGCGCAGCCGGGTAACCTCATCGAAACGTTGCTGAACGTGCGGGTTTTGCGGTTCCACCGCCTTGGCAAAGCGCAGGTTGCTCAGGGTGTACTCGTGGGCGCAGTACACCTCGGTGTGCTCGGGCAATGCCGCCAGGCGGGCGAGGGCGGGCTGCATCTGCTCTGCGGTCCCTTCGAACATGCGCCCGCAGCCAGCGGCGAACAGCGTGTCGCCGCTGAACAGCACGGGTGTCGACGGTAGATCGCTAAAGAACGCGATATGCCCCAGGGTATGGCCAGGCACGGCCAGGACCCGGAAAGTCAGGCCCAGCACCTGCACCTCGTCGCCCTCGTCCAGGCCTGCGTCGCGGCAAGGAATGCGCTCGTTGGCCGGGCCGCAGACGCGGGCGCCGGTCAGTTTTTTGAGGCGCTCGACACCGCCGACGTGGTCATTGTGATGGTGGGTCACCAGAATGTCCTCCAGCACCCAGCCGGGGTGGGTGGCCAGCCAGGCCTCCACCGGGCCGGCGTCACCGGGATCGACCACCGCACAGCGGCGTTTGGCAGTATCCTGTAACAACCAGATGTAGTTGTCGGAGAAAGCGGGGAGAGCATCGATCTGTATCATGGTGCGGATCCGTATCGCCAAGCGTGGCACATGAGGGCATCTTAGCCGCGATGGCGCGGTGCGAGAACCTTCGAGGGAGAGCGCAATGACCGACCAAGCCTTTGCCCAGGCCGACCCGGACTGGGTCGAGCTGATCAGCCTGGCCCGTGAGTGGTTCAACGGCCCACTCGGCCAGCTGATGCTGAAGGAAGAGGAAAAACTGCTGGAAGAGGAGCTGGGGCGCTTCTTCGGTGGTTACCTGGTGCATTACGGCCCCTGCGCCGAAGCGCCGCCGACGGCACCCCAGGTACAGCGCAACGTGCGCCTGGGCGCGCCGTTGCCCGGGGTGGAGATCGTCTGCGAGGAACAGGCCTGGCCCCTGAGCGAGCATGCCGCTGACGTGGTGGTGCTGCAGCATGGCCTGGACTTCAGCCTGTCGCCCCATGGCCTGTTGCGTGAGGCGGCCAGTGCGGTGCGCCCGGGCGGGCACCTGCTGATCGTCGGTATCAACCCCTGGAGCAGCTGGGGCATGCGCCACTTCTTCAGCCATGGCGCGCTGCGCAAGGCCCGCTGCATCTCGCCGTCACGGGTGGGCGACTGGCTCAACCTGCTGGGCTTCGCGCTGGAGAAACGCCGCTTCGGGTGCTATCGTCCGCCGCTTGCCTCGCCGGCCTGGCAACAACGCCTGGCGGGCTGGGAGCGGGTGGCAGGCGGTTGGCAGAGCTCCGGTGGCGGGGTTTACCTGCTGGTGGCGCGCAAGGTGGTGGTCGGCCTGAGGCCGCTGCGCCAGGAGCGTCGCGAGCCGATGGGCAAGCTGCTGCCATTGCCACTGGCCAAGGTCAACCGCACTGCGGCCAGCCCCGATACCGAAAAGCACTGAACATGAGTGGTACATGAGCGATAGCGTCGAGCTGTATACCGATGGTGCCTGCAAGGGCAATCCTGGCCCGGGTGGCTGGGGCGTCCTGCTGATCTATAAAGGCGTTGAAAAGGAACTGTGGGGTGGCGAACGCGAAACCACCAACAACCGCATGGAACTGATGGCCGCGATCCAGGGCTTGATGGCGCTCAAGCGCGAATGCGAGGTGGTGCTGACCACAGACTCGCAGTACGTGATGAAAGGTATCAACGAATGGATGGTCAACTGGAAGAAACGCGGCTGGAAGACCGCCGCCAAGGAACCGGTGAAGAACGCCGACCTGTGGCAGCAGCTGGATGAGCAGGTCAACCGCCACAAGGTCACCTGGAAGTGGGTGCGCGGGCACATCGGCCACCCTGGCAACGAGCGCGCCGACCAGTTGGCCAACCGTGGCGTCGACGAGGTGCGCGCCAAGCGTTGAGCTGGGGTACAATCCCCGGCTTTGTAACTGATGCAAGTTGGAGCGCCCCGCGTGGAGCAGCAGCAACAAGATAAACGGCTGGTCATTCTCGATACCGAAACCACCGGTATGCCGGTCAGCGAAGGCCACCGGATCATCGAGATCGGCTGTGTCGAAGTCATGGGCCGGCGCCTGACCGGGCGGCACTTCCACGTCTACCTGCAGCCGGACCGCGAGAGTGACGAGGGCGCGATCAACGTCCACGGTATCACCGACGCCTTCCTGATCGGCAAGCCACGCTTCGGCGATGTGGCCGACGAATTCTTCGAGTTCATCCAGGGCGCCACGCTGGTCATCCACAACGCAGCGTTCGACGTCGGCTTCATCAACAACGAGTTCGCCCTGCTGGGCCAGCGCGACCGTGCCGACCTCTCGCAGCACTGCACCATCCTCGATACCTTGCTGCTGGCCCGCGCTCGTCACCCGGGGCAGCGCAACAGCCTCGACGCGCTGTGCAAACGCTACGACATCGACAACTCCGGCCGTGAGCTGCACGGCGCCTTGCTCGACTCGGAGCTGCTGGCCGACGTTTACCTGGCGATGACCGGTGGCCAAACCAGCCTTTCACTGGCTGGGCATGGGCAAGACAGCGACAACGATGGGCAGGGCAGTGGTGGCAGCGAGATCCGCCGGATTACCGGGCGTGCACCGGGGCGGGTGATCATGGCCAGTGCCGAAGAGCTGGAGGCGCATGCCGAGCGCTTGGCGGCGGTTGCCAAATCGGCGGGCGGGCCATCCATGTGGCAGGCATTGACTGAGCCTTCTGCAGGCTGATCTGTGGCCTGTACTGGCCTCTTCGCGGGTAAACCCGCTCCCACAGGTTCTCCACCGTACTCAGGCACTGCGCAAAACCTGTAGGAGCGGGTTTACCCGCGATGAGGCCGTTACTGACAACACCAGGCTCGACTAACCTGAGAATGACGACCCGTCCTTCGGAGGTAGCCGCCTGATGTACAAGGACCTCAAGTTTCCCATCCTCATTGTCCACCGCGCCATCAAGGCTGACAGCGTTGCCGGCGAACGCGTGAGGGGGATCGCCGAGGAGCTGCGCCAGGACGGGTTCGCCATCCTCGCCGCCGCGGATAATGCCGAAGCGCGTCTAGTTGCAGCCACCCATCACGGCCTGGCCTGCATACTCATTGCCGCTGAAGGCGTCGGCGAAAACACCCACCTGCTGCAGAACATGGCCGAGTTGATTCGCCTGGCCCGCCAGCGTGCACCCAACCTGCCGATCTTTGCCCTGGGCGAACAGGTCACCCTGGAAAACGCCCCCGCCGAGGCCATGAGCGAGCTTAACCAGCTGCGCGGCATCCTCTACCTGTTCGAGGACACCGTGCCGTTTCTCGCCCGTCAGGTGGCGCGCGCCGCGCACAATTACCTCGACGGCTTGCTGCCGCCATTCTTCAAGGCCCTGGTGCAGCACACGGCGCAGTCCAACTATTCCTGGCACACCCCCGGCCATGGCGGTGGGGTGGCCTACCACAAAAGCCCGGTGGGCCAGGCTTTCCATCAATTCTTTGGCGAAAACACCCTGCGCTCGGACCTGTCGGTTTCGGTACCAGAGCTGGGTTCGCTGCTCGACCACACCGGGCCCTTGGCCGAGGCCGAAGCCCGCGCCGCGCGCAACTTCGGCGCGGACCACACGTTCTTCGTCATCAACGGCACCTCCACCGCCAACAAGATTGTCTGGCACGCCATGGTGGGCCGCGACGACCTGGTGCTGGTCGATCGCAACTGCCACAAGTCAGTGGTCCACGCGATCATCATGACCGGCGCCATTCCCATCTACCTGTGCCCGGAGCGCAACGAGCTGGGCATCATCGGCCCAATACCGCTCAGCGAATTCAGCCCCGAATCCATCCAGGCTAAGGTTCAGGCAAACCCCTTGGCCAAGGGGCGCGAGCCGCGTATCAAGTTGGCGGTGGTGACCAACTCGACCTACGACGGCCTGTGTTACCACGCCGGGCTGATCAAGCAGGCCCTTGGCAGCAGCGCCGAGGTGCTGCATTTCGACGAGGCCTGGTTCGCCTATGCGGCGTTCCATGAGTTTTTCACCGGGCGCTATGCCATGGGCACGGCGTGCACCGAGGGCAGCCCCCTGGTGTTCAGCACCCACTCCACGCACAAGTTGCTGGCGGCGTTCAGCCAGGCGTCGATGATCCATGTGCAGGACGGCGCGCAGCGGCAACTGGACCGTGACCGTTTCAACGAAGCCTTCATGATGCACATCTCCACCTCGCCGCAGTACAGCATCCTCGCTTCGCTGGATGTGGCGTCGACCATGATGGAAGGACCCGCCGGCCGTTCGCTGCTGCAGGAGATGTTCGACGAGGCGCTGAGCTTTCGGCGTGCGCTGGCCAATCTGCGTGAACACATCGCCGCAGACGACTGGTGGTTCAGCATCTGGCAACCGCCGGCAGCAGAGGGCATCCAGCAGTTGGCGGCCCAGGATTGGCTGCTGCAACCCGGGGCGCAGTGGCATGGCTTTGGCGAGGTGGTGGAGGATTACGTGTTGCTCGACCCGCTCAAGGTCACTCTGGTGATGCCCGGGCTCAGTGCCGATGGGGTTTTGGGCGAGCAAGGCATTCCTGCAGCGGTGGTCAGCAAGTTTCTCTGGGAGCGCGGGCTGGTGGTCGAGAAGACCGGGTTGTACAGCTTCCTGGTGCTGTTCTCGATGGGTATCACCAAGGGCAAATGGAGTACGTTGCTGACCGAATTGCTGGAGTTCAAGCGCCACTATGATGGCAATACCGCGTTGAGCCTATGCCTGCCCAGTATCGTCGCGGTTGATGCGGCGCGCTATCAGGGGATCGGGCTGCGCGACCTGTGCGATCAATTGCATGACTGCTACCGCGCCAATGCCACGGCCAAGCAACTCAAGCGGCTGTTCAGCCGCTTGCCGGAAGCGGCGCTCAGCCCGGCTCGGGCTTATGACCAGATGGTGCGCGGCGAAGTGGAAGCCGTGCCAATCGAAGCGCTGCTCGGCCGCATCGCAGCGGTGATGCTGGTGCCGTACCCACCGGGTATACCGCTGATCATGCCGGGCGAGCGGTTCACCGAGGCGACCCGCTCGATCCTCGACTACCTGGCGTTTGCCCGTGCCTTCAACAGCGGCTTTCCCGGCTTTGTTGCCGATGTGCACGGCCTGCAGAACGAAACCGGCACCTACACCGTGGATTGCGTCAAGGAATGCGAATGATCTCGACGCCGGTTTGTGCCAGTTCGAAGCGGTCTTCACCCAGGTGGTTGACCCGGTCGCCGATGGCCAGGCGGTAGGTGGTGATCGGCGAGCCCAGGGCGCTGCCATCGGTCTGCAGGGTGGACTCCTGGAACTCGTGAACGGGGTAGATACGGCCTTCGGCGTCACGGGCGTGGAATTGGCCGACCATTACTGCTGCCATTTAGGTGAAAACCTCTGAAATACGTAGGAAATGTCTGCCTGAATAGACCGTGGAAGGTACCCGGAAGTTTTCCGCCCCGTTAAAAAAAACCAAAGCGCCGAAGAACGGTCATCTATAACTACCAAGTCTCTTACCCAGCAAAGGTTGGAAATCGCCATGAGCCAGGTGTATTCGGTAGCGGTCGTCGTCGGCAGCTTGCGCAAGGACTCCTACAACCGCAAGGTGGCCCGCGCCCTTGCAGAGCTGGCGCCGTCCAGTCTCACCCTGAAAATCATAGAGATCGGTGACTTGCCGTTGTACAACGAGGACGTCGAGGCGGCTGGAGTGCCTGAGCCCTGGAAACGCTTTCGCGACGAGATCCGCCGCAGTGATGCGGTGCTGTTCGTCACCCCGGAATACAACCGCTCAGTACCAGGCGCACTCAAGAATGCCATCGACGTGGGCTCGCGGCCTTATGGCCAAAGCGCCTGGAGCGGCAAGCCGGCGGCGGTGGTCAGTGTGTCTCCGGGGGCTATTGGCGGGTTTGGTGCCAACCATGCCGTGCGTCAGTCGCTGGTGTTTCTCGATATGCCCTGCATGCAGATGCCAGAGGCTTACATCGGCGGGGCGGCGAGCCTGTTCGAGGACAGTGGCAAGCTCAATGATAAGACCCGACCGTTTTTGCAGGGCTTCATCGATAAGTTCGCCTCCTGGGTGAAGCTTAACCGGGCGGTTTGAACTCAAGCCCCTGCGGGATGCCCGGCACGTTCTTGCCAGCCGTGTACGTGGCATCCATTCCAACTGTAGTGATGCCGCGATCTTCCAACAGTATTGGCGCTCCCCAACCTGGTTGCTGGAGCGACAATGACTTACACATCCTCGGCAACGCGCACAGTCGATGAAAAAATCCTCGCGGCCACTGATGACTTCATTGCCGCAAGGCTTCCCGCATGGTTGAAACGCGCCTCGCGCGGTCAGATGGCGGGTTTGCGTGCTGCCGTCAATGCCCATCAGGCCAGCCAGGCGCGCCTGCGTGGGCTCACCCTCAAGCTTGAACCACTGGACGTTTTCGCCGAAAAGCATCTCAAGGCACTCCTGGCCAAGCCGCTGCCTGAGGGGTTGGAGTTTTCGCAGCTTGAGTGGCTGGTCGTGACGCCCTGGATCGGCACCCTTGGCAGCTCTGATATGCAGGCGTTTGGGTACCAGGCATCACGCACCGCCGGCATCTTGAGGCTGATGAGCAACTTCGAGCCTGGCAGCTCCTTTTACGCCGGCTCCGGCCTGGTCGCGCCGGGGCACGATGAGGTGTTATCGATTTCGGAAACGACGCTTGCGTCCGAGTGCAGAAGGCTGGATGCGGGGCAAAAATATCAGGAGGAGTTGGACCAGGTTTTCAATGCTATGGCGCTGAGTATCCTGGCCGACGACAAGCGTTCCGGGCTTGCGTTGGCAAGCAAGATTGCGGCGATGAAAGGCGATATTTCGGCCGATGTTGAGGTCGCATTGCTCGAGATGACCCGCGCTGAGATACACCTTCACAAGTCGGGGCTGCGCGGTTATGGCGGTATTTTGCAGCTGCTTGGCCAGGAGGCAGCCGATGGCATGCTGGTGCGCTTGCGCAATGTGCAGGGCATGCATGCGGGTACCCTGCTCTACCTGCCGAGCGACCCGCAGCAGGCCCTGCGCTATTTTGCTGATGAAGCGTCAATGAACATTGCCATCGCTACGTTACTGCAAGGCGAAACCTACCGCGCTTTCTTCTCTCAATTGATCAGCCTGAGCGCCCGGGCCAGTTTTGTCGAGCTGCTTGGCAAGCGCCTGAAAGACCCGAACCCTGATCTTGAGATGGAAGGTATCGTGATTGAGGGCAGCGTCTTTACGGCGCTGGCCAATGCCCAGGTCAAGCGTACCAAAGAAGATGCTCGGTTGCTGCTGGTGCCAACCGCCGAGGCCGATGCCAGGGCGGCCCGTGCCAGGCAGGAGGCTTGGAAGTCAGCAGGTCTGAACCTGATCAATCTGGCAGGGCTATTCATCCCGGTGGTCGGGGCTTTGATGTTGGGGCAACTGGTGGTGCAGACCTTGAGTGAAGTATTCGAGGGCGCGCAGGACTGGTATGAAGGGCACCGGCATGAGGCCCTGGAGCACATGCTTGGTGTGGCCGAAGCGCTGGCAGCGACCACGGCGACTGTGGTGGGAGTGAGCATCGTGCGCAGCGCGCTGCTCGCTGCCATGGAACCCGTCAATGTAAAAGCCGGCATTCAGCGTTTGTGGAACGACAGCCTCGTACCGTACGAGTCGGTGCCCGAGAACATTTCCCTGCGTTCCGATGGCTTGTATGGCGACGGCGATCAGCGCTGGCTGCGCGCCGGTTCGCGTTACTACGAAGTGTATCGCCCCGACCCTGAAGGCCCTTATCGGCTCCGTCACCAACAACGTTCCGGGGCCTACGAGCCTGCCGTGCTGCACAACGATGAGCGTTGCTGGCGGCCCATATGCGAACGGCCCTGGGAGTGGGATGACAGTGCGCGGCTGCTGGATCGGCTATGGCCACAGCACCCGATGATCGGTGCACAGCGGGCCGAGCAGGTACTGCGCGTAGCAGGGGTCGACCGGGATGAACTGCGGGGCATCCTGGTGGAAAACCGCGCGTTGCCTGTGAACCTGCGAGAAGCGCTACGCAGTTTTGATGCGGATGAGCAAATCGAGCGCTTCTTCGATCATTTGCAGCACAAGCGGCTCGATGCCCAGGATGAGAAGCTGCTGGCGTGGTGCGAAACCTTGCCCGATGTGGGCAAGGGCGTTGCGCAGGTGCTGGACGCGAAGCTGCAACTGCGTGGCAAGCTTTACACGCACCTGACGCGCCTGGACCGCGTTGGCAATGACCCGCTGCTGACACAGTTGCAGAGGGATTTTCCCGGGCTGGGAGCTGCTTATGCCCAGCTGCTGGCAGGCGAGGCCAGCACGGTTGATCAAAATGAAGCGTTCAGGACTGGCAAGCTTCCCCAGGTTTTGGCACTCAAGGCCGCTTCGTTACTGCGTGTGGCGAGAATCAACAAGGCGTTGGCAGGCCTTTACCTGCCCAGTGGATATGCCACCGAGACAGGCGAGTTGGTATTTGGGTTGCTCAATCAACTCGGGCCTCTGACCATCAACATCAACTTGTGTGAAGGTGAAGTCGACGGGCGTGTTGTGGCAAGCCTGGTGGCGCAGGAGCAGGGGACGCCGTTGCGGATACTCGTCCATCAGGACGGGCGGTTCAATGTATTCGAGGGCAATGGCAGGAAGCTCGCGCTTTCTGTAGGCGACCCAGGAGATCTCTTCGAGGTCGTCGTCGCACTGCTGACGCCTGCTCAACGGGTTGAATTGGGAATAGCAGGGAGTGAAGATGCAAGCCAGTTACTCCTGGCCCGAGCGCTGGAGCAACTGCCTCAAAATCACGAAGAAATTGCGCGTTTTCTGGAATGGCCAGAACGGGTGCGTTGGATCAACCCCGGGCAACGCCTGGAAGATGGCCGGGTCGGTTATTTGCTCAGTGGTCGTGGTACAGGCCAGCCCAGGACCTCCAGGGAAGTGTTGCAAGACGGGATGCGTCGGTATTTACCTGGCCTGAACGACGCGCAGATCGGCGAGGAGCTGCAACGTAGGCTTTCAGGACGGGCGTCGGCGTACGAACTTTTGCTCGCGTTGCAGGACGACCATGAGCAGTTGGAGAGGGCGCTGCAGCGCTGGCAGGGCAGCGAGCTCAACGATGCCAGGCGGCGCACCCGTGGCGACGTTGCCCAACGCTTGCGAAGAGCATGGGCTGCGCAGGGCGAGCATCTACCCGCGAACAATGGCGGTGTAGCAGGGCAACGTCTGAACCTGACGGGCCTGAATATCACGACCCTTCCAGAGTTACCGCTGCAACTGGATTTCACCTACATCACTTCATTGGTGATGGGGGGGACGACGATTACCGAAGTGCCGACACAGTTCCTCAGTTCATTCACTCACTTGCAGGGTCTGAACATGGGGGGTAATGCCCTGCTGCGCATTCCAGTGGGTATTTCATACCTGACTGAACTGCGCGAGTTACGCTTGGCGCGTAACAATATTCGCCTGGATGCTGCAGCCCAGCAGGCGTTGACCAGGCTGCCGCGCCTCACCTATCTCGACCTCAGCCACAACCCCCTTGGTCAGTTTGCAATGCGGTTCAATCATCTGCCGCACATGGTGAGCCTGTATTTGCGCAACTGTCGTCTGAATGCCTGGCCGGTGGGTGTGGAGCTCTGTGGCTTTCTCGAAGTAGCGGACTTGCGCGACAACCAGTTGGAAGCTGCACCGGATGAGGTGTTGCAGATGCCTTATGACTTTCGACGCTCGTTCCAGCTCGACGGCAATCCTATCAACAGCAGGGACCTGCAGCGATTATATGCGTTGGACAGTATTCCGGAAGAGCCGTCCGAGCCGCCCAGGTCGGCGGCCGAGGTCCGTGCTTGGTGGGTTGGCGATGATGCCGAAGCGCTGGTTGATCGTGGCCAACTCTGGCGTTCATTGCAGGCAACGGTGCAGGGGGGGAGGCTTGTTGCACTGTTGGGCGAGCTGATTGATTTCGCCGACTTCAGCTGGCCGCAGTCGTACCTGTTTGAGCAGGGTTGGAGTGTGTTGATCGAGCGGGAAAGCAATGCCGAATTTCGCCGGCAAATCGACGCCCTTATGGAGCAGCCGATGACCGATGCCAACTCGGCCATCGAGCGTTTTAGCCAGCTGTCTTTGCGATTGCGTATCGTGCGGGCCGAGGGGCGTGTAGCCGTTGGGCGTGGTGCCGAGCTATTGGCCTTTGGGCGGGCGCTGATGCGTCTGGACTTTCTGGACCAGTACGCGCGTCGGGATGTCGCCTGGCGTCTGGCATTGCGCGCACGCGTAGACCGCACTTCCATTGTCCTGGGCTACCGGGTGCGACTGCGGCAGCGCTTGAATTTACCCCAGCAGCCACGGGCAATGCGCGACTCAGAGGACGGGCGTATCACCGGGGAGCAATTGCTGGGGGCCCTGCGTGCATTACGCGAGGCCGAAACACCTGAACATCTGGCATCCAGCCTGTGTCGCCGAGCGTTTTGGCAGCGCTTCCTGGCGGTGGAGCATGCTGATGCTTTCAATAACCTGGCCCAATTGTATGGGCAGAGGCGCAACCTGATCGTTGGGCAGCGCGCGCAGATGGGCGAGGCCGAGTACCGGAACAGGCTGGATGCGTTGAGTGGCGAGCAAGACTCCGATACTCATGACTTGAGGCTGCAGCTCACCGCCGAGATTATTCGCCGCCTGGAGCGAACCAGAGGGTAAGTGGGGCTGCGGCGTTTGGGCGATTTGAACTGACGCCCGGGCAAGCCAGCTTCGACAGGGTCTATGACGAACCTGTCGAAGTGGGCTTGCCCGGGATGGGCATGACACCGAACGGTCAGAACGCCTGTGGCATCTCCCCTTTGGCCAAACGCCGGTTGATATCGGCAATGACTTCGGGCAGTTCATTGATGGTGTCGATCAGGTAGTGCGGGCGCGAGCGCTCGAACATGGCGTGAATACGCTTGCGCTCGCTCTCCAGCTTCTCTGCGCTCAAGGCCCGGAAACCTTCCCAGGTCAGGCCCAGCGCGTTGCCCGAGCACACCAGGGCCACCGTCCACATACCGGCGCGGCGGCCTTCGAGGATGCCCGGCACGGTGTCATCAACCTTCACGCAGGCCGCCACATCGTCGATGCCCAGGGCGATCACGTTGGCGAGTGCCTGGGCCGGCCATGGGCGACCGTTCGGGGTTTCGTCGGTGGCCACCACGTGGTCGGCGACATAACCGTTCTGCGCTGCCAGCTCCACCACCTTGTCCATCACCACTTTCGGGTAGCCCGAGCAGGAGCCGATTTTCAGGCCGTCCTTGCGCAAGCCGGTCAAGGTTTCCAGGGCGCCAGGGATCAGCGCCGAGTGCACAGCAATTTTTTCGATCTGCAGTGGCATGAAGCGGTTGTAGATGGCAGTGACATCGTCGTCGGTCGGGGTGCGACCGAACACTTTGCGGTAGCGCTCGGCAATGTCCGGTACGTCGCACAGGGTGCGGATGTGGTCCCATTTGCCCATGCCCATCGGGCCACGGGCTTCTTCAATGGAAACCTGGACATCGAACTCGGCGAAGGCTTCGACGAAGATCTGCGTCGGGGCGAAGGAGCCGAAGTCGACCACGGTGCCGGCCCAGTCGAGGATGGCGGCTTGCAGCTGGGTAGGGTTGCTGTAGTTCATGTGCGCTAATTCCTGAAATCGGGTGGGCAAAACGGTCAGATGTCCAGCACTTCCATTTCCCGCAGCACGTCGGCCACGGCATTCACAGCGGCTTGCATGCCGTCCGGGCCGACCACGCCGATGCAGCCGACGCGGAAGGTCTCGACCTGGGTCAGCTTGCCCGGGTAGAGGATGAAGCCCTTGGCCTTGACCCGCTCGTAGAAGTCCTTGAACTGGTAGCGGGCGTCGTTCGGGGCGTGGAAGGTGACGATGATCGGCGCCTGGATGTCGGCCGGCAGGAAGCTGCGCAGGCCGATGGCGGCCATGCCGTCGAGCAGGGTCTTGCAGTTGCTGGCGTAGCGCTGATGGCGGGCGGGCAGGCCACCTTCCTCGTTGTACTGCTGCAGCGCTTCATGCAGTGCGGCGACCACGTGGGTTGGCGGGGTGAAGCGCCACTGGCCGGTCTTGGCCATGTAGGTGTGCTGGTCGTGCAGGTCCATGGCCAGCGAGTGGGCATTGCCTTCGGCTGCAGCCAGTGCGTTTTTTTCAGCGAAGACGAAGCCCATGCCCGGTACGCCTTCGAGGCATTTGCCGGACGCGGCGATTAGCGCCTCGAAGGGGACTTCGCGGGCATCGATTGGCAGTGCGCCGAACGAGCTCATGGCGTCGATGATGAGGCGCTTGCCGTGGCGTTCGATCACCTGGGCGATCTCGGGCAGCGGGTTGAGGATGCCGGTACTGGTCTCGCAGTGAATCAGCGCCACGTGGGTCACGGCCGGGTCAGCGGCCAGCAAGCGATCGACGTCAGCGGCGGTGGTCGGCTGGTCTTCGGCGGTCTCGAAGGTGCTGTAGGGGCGCCCCAGTACCTTGCAGATCTTTGCCAGGCGTTGGCCGTAGGCTCCGTTGATCAGCACCAGCACCTTGCCGTCGCGCGGTACCAGCGTGCCGATGGCGGCTTCCACGGCAAATGTCCCGCTGCCCTGCAGAGGGACGCAGTGGTGGCTGGCGCTGCCGTCGATGATCGCGAGCAGTTGCTCGCAGACGCTGGCGGTGAGCTGGTTGAAGTCGCGGTCCCAGGAGCCCCAGTCCACCAGCATGGCTTGGCGGGTACGGGCGGAGGTGGTCAGGGGGCCGGGGGTCAGCAGGATCGGGGCGTTGCTCATTCCGTGGTTCCTCACAAGCGGCGGGTGGTCAGCCGAAAAATCTGGCGCTGAAACTACGGGGCCTAGGTTGCAATTCGCCTGCCTATCAATCAAATTGTTTGTTGTTATGCCAGTTATAAGTCAGGCCGATAAATATGAACCTGTTTCAGCTGCGTGCCTTCGATGCAGTTGCCCGCGAAGGTAGCTTTACCCGCGCTGCGGCGCGCCTTTTCATCAGCCAGCCGGCGGTGACCGGGCACGTCAAAGCGCTGGAGGAGCATTACCAGATCACCTTGTTGCGGCGTACTGCGCGGCGAGTCGAGCTGACCGAGGAGGGCACCCGGCTGGCGGCTATCACGCGGGCGATGTTTGGCCTGGCGGAAGAGGCCCAGGCAATGCTCGAAGCCAATCGACAACTGCTCACCGGTCGATTGGAAGTGGCTGCGGATGGCCCGCACCGGGTCATGCCGATGCTCGCCCAGTTGCGTGAGCGTTACCCGGGCATCACCGTCAACCTGCGCCTGGGCAATGCTCAGGAAACCCTTGCCGCGCTGCTTTCGGAGCATGCCGATGTCGCCGTGCTGACAGAGATCGAGCCGCGTAAGGGCCTGTATTTGCAAAGCCTGTGCGAGTCACGTCTGTGCGCACTATTGCCGGCGGGCCATGCTTGGGCGGGCGCTGAAGCTGACTTGCCCTTGGCTGAGCTGAACCAGCAGATCATGGTGCTGCGAGAGCCCAGCTCGACCACCCGCCGCACGTTCGATAAAGCGTGTGCGGCTGCCGGGGTGCAACCCCGTGTGCTGCTGGAACTGGACAGCCGGGAAGCGGTTACCGAGGCGGTGGCCTCGGAACTGGGGATTGGCGTGGTTTCGTCGACCGAGGTGGCCAACGACCCGCGCGTGGTGGCGCGGCCCCTGGCGGGTGAAGGCCTGGTCAACCAGCACATGATCGGTTGCCTTGATCGGCGCCGCGAACTGCGCCTGATTCAGGCGTTCCTGGGCCTGGCGGCCAACCTGTGAAGCCGCGCTGGCGTTTTTCCTTCCCGGGGATAAGATGGCCGGCACAGATGACCCTGGATGGCCGATGAGCGATAAAGACACCATCTCCATGCAGCTGGTACGTGAGGCGCTGCTGCAGACTTGCCCGGCGGGGCAATCCGATGTCGGTGTGCTGCTGCGTGCCGGTATCGATCCGGCGCAGCTTGAGCTGCCTGAAGCGCGGGTGACCGCTGATGCCTACGCGCGGCTTTGGCGGCTATTGGCACGGCGTTGCAACGATGAGTTCTTCGCCATGGACGGGCGCGGGCTGCCCGTCGGCAGCCTGGCCTTCCTGGCCCGCGCTGCCATGGCTCAAGCAACCCTGGGCGAAGCCCTGGAGGTCGCGCTCGGCTTCCTTTCATTGATGCTCGAAGACTTGCAGCCCAGCCTGGTGCACCAGCAGAGCCTGGCCGAAATCGTGGTCAACGAGCCCCGCGAGCAACCACGCCGCGCCTTCACCTATTTCACCTTCTGGATGATCGTCCACGGTGTTGCCTGCTGGCTGGCGGGGCGGCGCATTGCGATCCTCGCCATTGACCTGCGCTGCGGCGAGCCGTCATTTTGCGACGATTACCGAGTGATGTTTTCGGAAAACCTGCAGTTCGACCGGCCGCGCACCCGCATGATCATCGCTGCGGATTGCCTGGACTTGCCGCTCAAACGCACGGCCGAGGAACTTGAGCGCTTTCTGGCCGAAGCACCGGGTAATATTCTGGTCAAGTACCGCGACCCTGCCAGCCTGGCCCGGCGCATCCGCAGTGATCTGTTGGCCCTTGACCCGGCGCAATGGCCCGATGCCGACAGCCTGGCGCGTGGCTTGTGCCTGTCCAGCGCGACCTTGCGACGGCGCTTGGCAGACGAGGGGCAGACCTACCAGCGGCTCAAGGACAGCGTGCGGCGCGAGTTGGCAATCGCCTGGCTGGCCCAGGCCGAGCCCGCACTGGACGAAATTGCCGAGCGGCTAGGGTTTGCCGATAGCAGTTCGTTTTACAAAGCGTTCCGCAAATGGTTTGGATGCAATCCTGGTCACTATCGTGCGCTGATCCAGATCAGAGATCTTGGCCAAGTTACTGGCACGTGAAACGTTTTCAACTGCTGGTTTCAGAAGCGACGCTTCGAGCTGCCCATCGCGCCTCACGCGCTGGGTAGTTTTCCCGGTTCAGGTTGGTTCATGGCAAATCCAGAGTAAATGGTCCATTCACCTGTGCGGTAGTGACCATGACGGAACTGACCAGAGACCCCGAGCGCGAAGAGGCGACTGATGAATTCATTGCGCAAACGCTTCCGGATTGGCTGAAAAACCTCAGCCACCTTCAGCTGCGCACCCTGCGCGATGTCTTCAAGCAACACGTGCTGAGCCAGCAGAAAGTTCAACAGGCACTTTCCAGGCTAGAGCCGCTGGATGCCTTTGCTGACACACTTTTGCACGAGCATCTGCAGGCGGCGCTTTCGCTCGACATTGAACTGGGTAAGGCCCAATGGCGTGAGGAACGCCGCAAGCTGGTTGCCGATGACCTGGGGCCCACGCAGCACGAAGCGTATTTCGTCCATACGCCTGCACTGGCAAAGCTCATGCAGAACTTCGAGGACAATGAGCCGTTTTATCCTCAGACTGGGCTGGTTTACCCAGCCGATGCTCGCTCCGGCCAAGCGGAACAAGTGCTGACAACCGACAGCGCCCATGTAGTACAGGTAACTCGGGCCCTCGATGTCGGGAAGCGCTATCAGCAGCATCTGGATACCGTGCTGGACAGCACGTGCTTGACCACGCTGACCGAGGACAAGCGCCTGCAACTGGTAGTGGCTGTTGAAATAGCAGCCCTGAAGCAGCAGTTGACGGATGCTGACGTAAGCATGTTGCGCCGCATCATTGCTGGCCAACCGCCAACCCACGCACAAAGCGACAGGGCCTACGCGGGGGCGCTCAATGTGCTGGGTTATCGGCTGGAAGGTGCGATGGCATTCGAGCGGCTGGAGATCATCCCGGTTGCAGGAGGCTTCCCGCGCAGCAAAGTGAATGGCGTCATCCTCTATTTGCCTGGCGATTCCGAGCAGTCACTGCGTGGGTTCGGCAGTTGGCGCGACGCCAGCCTGGCGTTGGGTGTGCTATTGCGCAACCCCTCACGTCAGCAGGCCTTTGCCCAGCGCATCGCGCTGGCTGACCGCCCGGCATACCTCACGCTGTTGAGCAAGCGGCTGGCGGATGTGCAAACCGACGCACAGTGCAGTTGTGAGGTCATCCATGATCCGTTGTTTCAGGCACTGGCCTCCCAGCAACTGCAGCGTATTCGCGACAATGCGCGAGTGCTTGCAGTGCCCACTGCCCAGCTCGATGCTGACGTCACTGCCCAACGCCTGCAAACCTTGGAGGCTGCTGGAATGGGCGTGCTCAACCTGGCCGCGTTTTTCGTGCCGGGGGTTGGCGAGCTGCTTGCGGCCGAACTGGTGGGGCAGACGCTCTCACAGGTGTGCGAGGGTGTGGATGACTGGAGCCAGGGGCACCAGCACGAAGCCATCGAGCACCTGCTGGGTGTGGTTGAGACGGTGGTGATCAGCACCGTACTGGTGGCCGGTACAGCGCTTGTCGCCCAAGGCTTCGCACGTAGCGCCAGGGTTGATGAACTGGTACCTGTACTCAACGATGCGGATGAGCCAAGGCTATGGGCCGCCAATCTCGAACATTATGAGGACAAGGCGCCGCCTGCTGATTTGCAAGTGCTCGAGAATGGTCTGCTTGCCGAGGGGGCGCGGCACTGGTGGCGCAATGGTGATAGCTACTATCAAGTCAGGCCTGTCGAGGGGCGTAGTGTGTGGCAACTGCGCAATCCGCATCGGGAAGCGGGTTTTGGCCCATCGCTCGAATTCAACGGCGAACAGAGCTGGCGCCTTGCGTTGGAGCGCCCTCTTGAATGGGAAGGGCAAAGCCTGTTGCTTGGGCGCCTCTGGCCACCGGCTGCAAGCCTGGACCCCGAACGAATCGGACAGATCCTGAAAGTCGCCGCTGTTGACGATGAGCATCTACGTGGCCTCTTGGTGGAGTGGCGCCCACTGCCGGTGGAGCTGCGCGACACCCTTGAGCGTTTTGCAGTGGATGCGCGTATAGATGCGTTCATCATGCAACTGAATGAAGGGTTGCAGGACGACTCGGAGTTGTTTCAGTGGTGCGGCGACTACTTGAAGGTCGACACCTTGTCGCTTGATGAGCAACGCGCGACGTTCGTGTTTAACGAGCCAGTGCTCAGGGAGCAGTTGTTCGAGCATTTTTCCCGCAAGTACCTGGTGTCGGACCCTCTGCTCTGGTTGATCCAGAGAGACTTCAAGGGCCTGCCCGATGCGTATGCGCTCGATGTGCTCAAGCAAGCAACTGATACAGAGCGACAATGGATGGTCAGGGAAGAGCGGATTCCTTTGCCTGTTGCGGAGCGCGTGCGTGCACATTTGCAGTTGGCGCAGCTGACACGCATGCGCGAAGGCCTGTACCTGAAAAGCAGCTATCAGCCGAGCACTGTCAGGCTGGTATTTGCGCTGTTACGCAAGCACGCCAGGCTTTCGGGGGCTGTCACCTTCAAATTGCGTGAAGAGACGGGCCCTGTGCTGGCGGAGCTTAATCCTGACGGCAATTCGCAGCTAGTCATTACCTTGATGAGGAAATCGGGCGGTTTCAAATGCTATGACGTGGACGCGCGCGAACTGGGCGGCGGCTTGATTGACGCTGAAACGCTGCCAGAAGTGCTGGCAAGGTATCTGCCTAAAGGTGATCTTGCACGGTTGACCTGGGATGGATCCCAAGCCAGTCAGCAGATCATCTATGCACTGCGCAGCTGGCTGCCCGCTGACCGCAAGCGCTTGCTCGAGCTGGTCGGGCTGGGCGAAATCAAACCGACCAGTATCCCCCTGCGCCGGCTTCCTGATGGGCGGGTTGGCTATCTGCTCAGTGGGCGAGGTGAGCCCGCTCATCCTTCACGGCGCATGCTGGTTGAGGCAGTCGGCGCGTTGTACCCGTCATTCGATGCCGAGGATCTGGACCGTTATGTAGCGTTGCTGCTGGAATCCCCGCGATCGGCCTACGCCATCCTGATCCAGCAATACAGGGATTATCTCGGGCTCGACAGGGCGCTGCAGGAATGGACGCAGAGTGCTGCGCGTGGTGACAGCCGCAGGGTTCGTCGCCTGGCTGCCGATACGCTTCGCCGCAGTTGGCGCCTTGAAGGTTCGCGAGTAGTCCGTGCGGACGGGGGGCAACAGGTCAGCAGGTTGAACTTGGTCGGGTTGGATCTCGCAAGCTTGCCAGCATTGCCTGCCAATACCGATTTTGGCCATGTCACCGACTTGATTCTTGTGGGGTTGCGGCTGGAGGCGGTGCCGCAGGGTTTCCTGCGTTGCTTTACACAGTTGCGTTATCTCAACCTGAGCAACAACTCGCTGGCTAGCCTGCCCGTCGAAATAGGCGACCTGAGCGAGTTGAGAACCCTTCGGCTATCGCGAAACCGCATCCGTATGAATGAGGGGCTCGCTCAAGCCGTCGGCCGGCTGGGTCAGCTCGACACATTGGACATGAGTGAGAACCCGCTGGGCGCTGTCAGCCTGCGATTGGGGGCGTTGTCCCGCCTGCGCGAGGTGAGTGTACGTCGAAGCAACCTGCAGCAGATACCTGTGGGGTTGGAGCAATGTGGGCAGCTCGAAATCGCTGACCTGCGCGACAACCAGATTGCGCAGCTGCCAGAAAGCCTGTTCCAGGCACCCTTGCAGGTGCGCCGCGCGCTCGAGTTGCAGAATAACCCGTTGGCAGTTGCCGAGCGCGAGCGTCTGGGGGCAGTGAATCCTGTGCCTGTGCCACCACGGGCAGCCAATGCGTTCGCACGAGTCAGGGCGGACTGGTTACTTCATGTGCCTGCCTCAACCAGGGCCGTCTGCGAAATGCAGTGGGCGGGGTTGCTGGCAAGTCCTGACAGCGAAGAGTTTTTCCGGTTGCTCCGGGCATTGACCGAGACCAGCGACTTTCAGCGGGTACCCCAAGACTTGGCTCACCGGGTGTGGGCGACCATCGGCGCCGCAAATGAGGACCCTCTGCTGCGTGCCGAGCTGTTCGAACTGGCGGCCTCACGCGGATGTGTAGATCGCGTGATTTCCTGCTTCAGCACGTTAGAGGTTCGTGTATTGCTGACTCGCGCACTGCGTGATGGGGGAATGGCCGATCAGCAGGCTTCACTGCTTGAGTTGGCGCGAGGGCTGTTCCGCCTGGAACTGGTAGAGGGTATTGCACGGCAAGACATCGAGCGGCGCATTGCATTGGAGGAGGACAGGCTGCGTAACGCAGGGCTGTCAGTGGAAGATGCTGCAATACGCGCAAGTGCGCATGTTGATGAAGTTGAAATCAGCCTGGCCTACCGCATTGGTCTTGCGAGGACGCTAGGGCTTCCAGGGCAACCACAGACCATGCAGTTTGAGCGCTTGGCTGAGGTAAGCCAGGCACAACTCAACAATGCGGCCGCCTCTGTGAGATGGGATTCGACTACGCCTGCATTACAGGCGTACATCAGCCAGCGAGACTTCTGGAGAGCGTATCTGCAGCGGCAACATACTGCCCGCTTTACCCTGGTGAAACAGCCTTTCTGGGATGAATTGGAAGCGCTGCAGGGTTTGACCGACGGCGAGCAACTGGCGCGAGCGGAGCAGGTTCAGAACGCCTTCGATACAGCGGTAGATGAGCTGATTCAGGAACTGACCCGTGAAGCCCTGCGCGCATGGCATCCAGACCACTGACGCACGCGCGCAACGGCCAAACCGCTCATCCCGATTGAGCGGTTTGGCCATTGCCGGGAGCGGTATGTAGCGACAACATCATCAGACCAATGCTGCACTCCAACAATAAGAATCAGGAGTCTGACGATGCGTGATTACGCCGATGCCGCCCGTTCGTTCGACCATGCCCAGGCTGCCCGCGCAGCACTGCAAGGGCAATTGACGGCCCTCAATGCCTGCGTCGAATGCTGCGACCGTCATGTTGGCAGCGGCAAGCTGGCGCTGCTGTGGGAAGGCCGGGATGGCGACAGCAAGCGGTACACCTTCGATGAGCTTGCTGCCTTGGCCGCACGTTTTGCCAATGTACTGAAGGCTCAGGGAGTGGGTGCTGGCGACCGCGTCGCCGGTTTGATGCCACGCACGCCCGAGCTGCTGGTGACCATCCTCGCCACCTGGCGCCTGGGTGCGGTCTACCAGCCGCTGTTCACAGCCTTCGGCCCAAAGGCCATCGAACATCGCCTGGAGCAATCCGCTGCGCGCGTCGTCGTCACCGACCAGCACAACCGCGCCAAGCTGGATGAGGTGGGTGATTGCCCGACGGTCATCACCGTGCAGGCACGTGCTGGCGAGCTGGATTTCCATGCCAGCCTCGAAGGCGTCGCTGACGACTGCGAACCTGTCATGCGCACGGGTGACGACCCTTTCCTGTTGATGTTCACCTCGGGTACCACAGGCCCGGCCAAACCCCTTGAAGTGCCGCTGCGCGCCATCGTCGCCTTCCAGGGCTACATGCGCGATGCCATTGACCTGCGCCCGGAAGACAACTTCTGGAACCTGGCTGATCCGGGTTGGGCGTATGGCCTCTATTACGCAGTGACCGGCCCCTTGTCGCTGGGCCACGCCACCACCTTCTACGATGGCCCGTTCAGCGTCGAAAGCTGCGCACGCATCATCAATAAACTCGGCATCAGCAACCTGGCCGGTTCGCCGACGGCCTATCGGCTGCTGATCGCTGCGGGCAGCGAATTTGCCGCGCCAGTCAAAGGCCGCCTGCGGGTTGTCAGCAGTGCCGGAGAACCCCTCAACCCGGAGGTCATTCGTTGGTTCGCCGACGAACTGGGGGTGACCATCCACGATCATTACGGCCAGACCGAACTGGGGATGGTGCTGTGTAACCATCATGGCTTGAAGCACCCTGTACACCTCGGGTCCGCCGGTTTCGCCATTCCTGGCCACCGTATCGTCGTACTTGATGAGCAGGGTGCGGAGCTGCCGGTCGGGCAGCCTGGGATCCTGGCCGTCGACCGTGAGCAATCGCCCTTGTGCTGGTTTGGCGGTTATCGCGGGGTGCCCACCAAGTCGTTCGTGGGCAAGTACTACCTCAGCGGCGATACCGTCGAGCTCAACGCCGACGGCAGCATCAGTTTTGTCGGCCGCAGCGACGATGTGATCACCACCTCTGGCTACCGGGTCGGCCCTTTCGATGTGGAAAGCGCGCTGATCGAACACCCGGCAGTAATCGAGGCGGCGGTGATCGGCAAGCCCGACCCCGAACGCACTGAGCTGATCAAGGCCTTTGTGGTGCTGGCCAAAGGTGTGTCAGGCACCGCTGAACTGGAAGAGGCATTGCGCCAACACGTGCGTCAACGTCTGTACGCCCATGCCTACCCGCGTGAAATCGAATTCGTCAGCGAGCTGCCCAAGACCCCGAGCGGCAAGCTGCAACGCTTCATCCTGCGTAACCAGGAAATCGCCAAACAACACGCGCAGCAGGCTACTCGCGCCAGCGCCTGAGGGAAGACACCATGCAGATTCATAACAAACACTTCATCGTCAGCGGCGCGGCTTCCGGGCTGGGTGCTGCCACCGCGCAGATGCTGGTCGAGGCGGGCGCCAAGGTCATGCTGGTCGACCTCAATGCCGAGGCTGTCGAAGCCAAGGCACGTGAACTGGGTGACAGCGTCCGTTTTGCGGTCGCCGACATCAGCGACGAGCAGGCTGCCCAGGCGGCGGTCGACGCTGCTGTCAGTGCTTTTGGCAGCATCCATGGCTTGGTCAATTGCGCCGGTATCGTCGGCGCCGAGAAAATTCTGGGCAAGCAGGGGCCGCACGGCCTGGCAAGCTTCGCCAAGGTCATCAACGTCAACCTGATCGGCAGTTTCAACCTGCTGCGCCTGGCGGCGGCTGCGATGGCCGAGGGCCAGGCTGACGAGGGCGGCGAGCGTGGTGTGATCATCAACACTGCCTCCATCGCTGCCTATGACGGGCAGATTGGCCAGGCCGCCTATGCTGCATCCAAAGGCGCCATCGCCAGCCTCACGCTGCCGGCGGCCCGTGAGCTGGCTCGCTTCGGGATCCGTGTGATGACCATCGCCCCCGGCATCTTCGAGACGCCGATGATGGCCGGCATGACCCAGGAAGTGCGCGACTCCCTGGCCGCCGGCGTACCGTTCCCGCCGCGCCTGGGCCGCCCACAGGAATACGCTGCTTTGGCCCGCCACATCATCGAGAACAGCATGCTCAACGGCGAGGTGATCCGCCTCGACGGCGCACTGCGCATGGCTGCCAAGTAAGGAGAATTGAACATGACCCTCGCTAACGACCCGATTGTCATCGTCAGTGCTGTGCGCACGCCCATGGGCGGCCTGCAGGGCGACCTCAAGAGCCTCACCGCGCCGCAGCTTGGCGCCGCGGCAATCCGTGCCGCCGTCGAACGCGCCGGTATCGATGTCGCCAGCGTCGAGCAGGTGCTGTTCGGCTGCGTGCTGCCGGCAGGCCAGGGGCAGGCCCCCGCGCGCCAGGCCGCACTGGGTGCAGGGCTGGATAAACACACCACCTGTACCACCCTGAACAAGATGTGCGGCTCGGGCATGCAGGCGGCCATCATGGCCCATGACCTGCTGCTGGCCGGCACGGCCGACGTGGTGGTGGCAGGCGGCATGGAGAGCATGACCAATGCCCCTTACCTGCTGGACAAGGCCCGCGGCGGCTACCGCATGGGCCATGGCAAGATCATCGACCACATGTTCATGGACGGGCTTGAGGACGCTTACGACAAGGGCCGCCTGATGGGCACCTTCGCCGAGGACTGCGCCCAGGCGGGCGCCTTCAGCCGCGAAGCCCAGGACCAGTTCGCCATTACCTCGCTGACCCGCGCCCAGGACGCGATCAAAAACGGCCGTTTCGCTGCTGAGATCGTTGCGGTAGAAGTGACCGAGGGCAAGGAGAAACGCTTGGTTCAGGATGACGAGCAGCCACCCAAGGCTCGCCTGGACAAGATCCCGCAACTCAAGCCAGCCTTCCGAGAGGGCGGTAGCGTAACCGCCGCGAACTCCAGCTCGATTTCTGATGGCGCCGCGGCGCTGGTGCTCATGCGCCGCTCCGAAGCGGACAAGCGCGGCCTCAAACCACTGGCCCTAGTCCATGGTCACGCCGCCTTCGCCGATGCTCCGGCGCTGTTCCCCACCGCGCCGATCGGCGCCATCGACAAGCTGATGAAGCGGACCGGCTGGAACCTGGCCGAAGTCGACCTGTTCGAGATCAACGAAGCGTTCGCTGTGGTAACCCTGGCTGCCATGAAGCACCTTGACCTGCCGCATGACAAGGTCAACATCCATGGCGGCGCCTGCGCGCTGGGCCACCCGATCGGCGCTTCGGGTGCGCGGATCCTGGTAACCCTGCTGTCGGCCCTGCGCCAGAACAACCTGCGCCGCGGTGTGGCAGCCATCTGCATCGGCGGTGGCGAGGCCACGGCCATGGCCGTCGAATGTTTGTACTGAGGTGAACCATGCTGGTAACTGACGAGCAACAACAAATCGCCGACGCCGTCCGTGACTTTGCCCAGGAGCGCCTGAAACCGTTCGCCGAACAGTGGGACAAGGAACATCGGTTCCCGCGTGAAGCCATCGATGAGATGGCTGCCTTGGGCCTGTTCGGCATGCTGGTGCCGGAGCAGTACGGCGGCAGCGATACGGGTTATGTGGCGTACGCCATGGCCCTGGAAGAGATCGCGGCGGGCGATGGTGCCTGCTCGACCATCATGAGCGTGCACAACTCGGTGGGTTGCGTACCTATCCTCAAGTTCGGTACAGAGCAACAGAAGCAGCAGTTTCTTGCCCCGCTGGCCAGCGGGTCGATGATCGGTGCCTTCGCCCTGACCGAACCCCAGGCGGGTTCCGACGCCAGCAGCCTGAAGACCCGCGCTCGGCTGGACGGCGACCACTACGTACTCAACGGCAGCAAGCAATTCATCACCTCCGGGCAGAATGCCGGTGTGGTCATTGTCTTCGCAGTCACCGACCCGCAGGCCGGTAAGCGCGGCATTACGGCATTCATCGTGCCCACCGACTCCCCGGGCTACCAGGTGGCTCGTGTCGAAGACAAGCTGGGCCAGCATGCTTCGGACACCTGCCAGATCGTCTTCGATGACGTGCGCGTTCCCGTCGCCAATCGGCTGGGCGAAGAAGGGCAGGGCTACAAGATCGCTCTGGCCAACCTCGAGGGCGGGCGAATCGGCATTGCCTCGCAGTCGGTGGGCATGGCCCGCGCCGCGTTCGAAGTGGCCCGCGACTATGCCAAAGAGCGGCAAAGCTTCGGCAAACCGTTGATCGAGCACCAGGCCGTGGCCTTCCGCCTGGCCGACATGGCCACGCGCATTGCCGTGGCCCGGCAGATGGTGTTGCATGCTGCCGCCCTGCGTGATGCCGGGCGACCGGCGTTGGTGGAAGCGTCAATGGCCAAGCTGTTCGCCTCGGAAATGGCCGAAAAGGTCTGTTCGGATGCCTTGCAGACCCTGGGCGGTTATGGCTATCTGAGCGACTTCCCGCTGGAGCGGATCTACCGTGACGTTCGAGTCTGCCAGATCTACGAAGGCACCAGCGACATTCAGCGCATGGTCATTGCGCGCAATCTTTGAAGGAGCAGTCTGCATGGCATTCGAAACCATCCTGTTGGACATCCATGGCAAGGTCGGCCTGATCACGCTCAACCGGCCTCAGGCGCTCAATGCGCTTAACGCGCAGATTGTCGGCGAGATCAACCAGGCCCTGGACCAGCTCGAGCGTGACCCGAACATCGGCTGTGTGGTGCTGACCGGGTCGGCCAAGGCTTTTGCCGCTGGCGCAGACATCAAGGAAATGGCTGAGCTTCAATACCCGCAGATCTACGTCGACGATTTGTTCAGCGATGCCGACCGTATCGCCAACCGCCGCAAGCCGATCATCGCCGCGGTGTCCGGCTTTGCCTTGGGCGGTGGTTGCGAGCTGGCAATGATGTGCGACTTCATCCTGGCGGGTGACAACGCCAAGTTCGGCCAGCCGGAAATCAACCTCGGTGTGCTGCCGGGCATGGGCGGCACCCAGCGCTTGACCCGGGCAGTGGGCAAGGCCAAGGCCATGGAGCTGTGCCTGACGGGGCGCCTGATGGGCGCCGAGGAAGCCGAGCGTGCTGGCCTGGTGGCGCGGGTGGTGCCTCAGGCTGAACTGCTCGAGGAGGCCCTTAAAGTGGCCGCTACCATTGCCAGCAAGTCGATTCCGGTAAGCATGATGGTCAAGGAAAGTGTCAATCGTGCCTTCGAAGTGACCCTTAGCGAGGGGGTGCGTTTCGAGCGTCGTGTGTTCCATGCCGCCTTCGCCACCGAAGACCAGAAGGAGGGCATGAGTGCCTTCATCGCCAAGCGCGAGGCGCAGTTCAAAGACCGTTGAATAGACCCGGGCGCTGGTCGCAGCGCCCCGTTCCGGTCATGTCCTGTAACAGTCACAGGTAGGCCGGCTGGCGGAATCGATGCCATTTCCGTCAAATTCCCCCGTGATTGCAGTTGCTCCACGCGACGTGGAGCCTTAGACTGCCGCCCCCTGTAAAAGAGTGCCGGTTGGCGCTTGAAAAATTCCGCTGCCGATGCGTTGGCGTCGGCGGCACCTGAATCGCCCAAATGCACATTTTTTCATAGAGAAATCGATGACCAAGGAACAGTTGCTGGCCATGTCGGCCGATGACTACATGAACGCTGATCAGCTGGCTTTCTTTACTGGCCTGCTGCAGTCGATGAAAGTCGAAACCCATGAGCGCATCGAGCTGAGCCGTGCCACCATCGAGGGCCTGGACACTCCGTCGGACCCTGCTGACGTGGCTTCGGTCGAAGAAGAGCGTAGCTGGTTGGTCAATGCCATCGACCGCGACCAGCGTTTGCTGCCACAGCTGGAAATGGCGCTGGACCGTATCTCCGACGAGAGCTTCGGCTGGTGCGATGACAGTGGTGAGCCGATTGGCCTGAAGCGTCTGCTGATCAGCCCGACCACCAAATACTGCATCGAAGCCCAGGAGCGCCACGAGCAGCTCGACCGCCACCAGCGCCAGGTATGACCGCGCGTTGAGTGCCAAGCCTCATGGAGCAATCCTTGGGGCTTTTTGCGTTTTGCCTGGTTAGGGCGCGGGGCAGATTTATTGCTCGTGGCGCAACACTGCTATACCAACGTTGGCTTTTTTCGGCGCAACGGCGGGCGTATCATGGCTATATCGTTAGGTTGCTAATTAAGTTCCGGAGGGAATGATGTCTAGCCGAGTCGATGTGGCCGTGATGATTGGCTCCGGGGTGCCTGCGACCCTGCAGGCGTTGGGCAAACGGGTATGCTGGGTGGTACTGGTCAATGGTGAGCGTCGCGGCACCGCGTTCGCCTCGCGTGGCGAGGCCATTGAGTGTCAGGCGGCCTGGTTGCAACAGTTGCACAAGGGCCAAGCCGCCTGAGTCGTGCTTAATACTCCAGGTTTCTCGCCAGCTCACAGGCATCGATGTATCTGCGGCGAAACCCTTTTACTCGGCCAGTGGCGCTTTCGGTCACGTGAAAAAAACTGATACCCGCGGGTATGACGATGTATCGGGGTTTTGAAAGGTAAGAAATCTTCGTTGCCTCTCGACGGATTTCGGTGTTTTCGTGCATATTTATTTCCTGGCCATGCGCTGATGGATGATAGAGCCCGTTCTGCCGAGGGGCTTGCTTTTATCTATCGCATCTTTCTTTGCGTAATGGTTGTAAGACATTGCGCTTCCCGAATGGGGAAAATGCCTAAAGCCTTTATTGAGGCCAGATCCCGCAAGGCGGGGTAAAGTTTCCTGCAAGCTGTATCGCCTGTTGGCACAGACGCATTGCGCATCGCTTTATTACTCTTTCGCCTGTCGAATTGAAATGGCCGTGCCTCACCGACTTCGAGTGAGGGGCGGATGTCACCGGTTTGAGGATTACTTCATTGGCAGTCAGTACTCTGGATACCCACGCCCTGTTCGCCTTGGGCGACTTGCGCGGTAAGTTGGCCAAGCTGTTTCAAGGCCGTTTCATCTATGTCACCGAGCAGAACCCAGAAGGCCTGTACATGGCCGAAATCGATACCGAGAGTGCATTGGTGGTCGATGACAAGCAGCGTCTGGAGCTCAAGGTTGGCGATCATTTTCGCGCTGCGGTGTTGCCTAGCCGAGAAGGCGGCAAGCTGGAAATGCGCTTTCGCGAAATCAAGCTCAATGTTTACGGTGTGGGTGATTACGCCTTTGTCTCGGTGCCGGAAGGTGAAGGCATCGTGTTTCGCGAAGGCCAAGGCGTGATGCTGGTGTTCGCCGCTCAGCAGCAAGTGCAGGAAGGCCTGGGCAAGTTGCTCAAGGCAGTGACTGGCAAGGTCGCCAAATGGCGCAAGGGCGAACTGACCACCTTCAAGGCCAGTGAATGAGTGACACTGAGGCACTGCCTGGCACGCGTGCTGCGTTTCATCAGCAACATCAGGCGCAAGCCGTAGCGCAGGCCGAGCAGTTGTTGGCTCGGCGTGAAACGTTGCAAGGGGCGTGGTTGACCTGGGTGGCGGCGCAGCTCTATCAGCTTGGCCCACCGCCTTATGCCGCCATGGTCCGGCGGGAGTTGCAGCGGCTCACTCAAGCGTGAGCCAGCGAGTACTCAGTTACCGCGATCCCGACCACTGCTGACTTCTTCGGGCACCGCTTCCTTGGACATGCGTTTGCGGAACAGCGCTGCCCTGGCCAACAGCAATGTGGTGACTGGCACGGTAATCGACAGCAGGACGGGAATCAGCCAAGCGTGCAGCACTGGGCTCTGCTTCAGCCACGAGAAGTAGATGATCGAAGCCAGGGCGACGCACCAGGCGCCGATGGTTGAGGCCAGCGCCGGGGGGTGCATGCGCTGGAAGTAGTCCTTCAGGCGCACCAGGCCAATGGCGCCCATCAGGGCGAACAGGCTGCCAAGCAGTAGCAGGGCGGCAGTGACCAACTCAAGCCAGAGCGGCAGTTCAAGCGTCTCGTTCATTCGATCACCTCACCACGCAGCAGAAACTTGGCCAGGGCAAACGAGCCGACAAAACCGAACAGGGCTATCAACAGGGCACCTTCGAAATAGGTGTCACTGGCATAGCGGATGCCCAGTACCAGCATCATCAGCATGCCCAGGATGTACAAGTAGTCCAGTGCCAGCACTCGGTCCTGGGCGGAGGGGCCGCGGAACAGCCGGATCAGCGCCAGGCCCATGGCCAGCGCGAAGATGAATAGGCTGGCGAGGACTGCGTTGGCGAGCAGGCCTGTCATTCGAAGATCTCCATCAGCGGGCGTTCGTAAGTGTGTTTGAAGTGCTCGATGAAGGTGGCCTCGTCCTCCAGATCGAATACATGCAAGAGCAGCACGCTGCGGTCCAGGGCAAGCTCCGACCATACAGTACCGGGCACCACGGTGGTGATCATCGAGAGCGCTGCCAGGCCATGGGTATCGCGCAAGTCCAGGGGGATGTGCACGAACGCCGAGCGGGGTGGTCGCTGCCCGGCGCGCAACACGCCAATCGCCACCAGCAGATTGGACTGGATGACGTCGATGCCCACCCGGCCAATCAACCTGGCCACCACCAGCGGCCGGCGTACATGGGCCTGTTGTGGGCGCAGCGGCGCCATCAGCAGTGGGGCGAAAACCGCGAGCGCGGTGGCGAGCAACAGATTGCCGGGGCTGACCGACAGGTTCAGCAGCAACCACAGCACGAACAGCGCAACGGACAGCAGTGGCGCGGGGAACAGTCGGCTCATGGCTGCACCTGTACGTCGAGGGTGGTAGGCCCAGGCACGGGGCGTGCGGCCATCACCGCCTTGATGTAGGTGTCGGGCGTTTGCAGGCTGGCAGCAGTGTCCTGGGTGTAACGTAGCAATGGCTCGGCCCTGAAACTCAGAATGATGCACAAGCCGAGCAGTATCACGATAGGCAGGCATTCATAGCGACGCAGCAGCGGAGAGGGGCGCTCTTCGGGCTTCCAGAAACGCAGGATACCCACCCGGCCGAAGGCGATCAGCGAGGCCATGCCCGAGAGGATCAGCAGGGCAACCAGCGCCCAGCCAGCTGCCGACAAGGGTTGTTCGGCCGGCACACCCAGCCCCAACGGGTTGAACAGGGCGCTGATCAGGTTGAGTTTGCCGACAAAGCCCGACAGCGGCGGCATGCCGATGATCAGCAGCGCACAGGCGATGAAACTCAGCCCGAGGAAGGCCATGGTCCACGGGATGATCTGGCCGATGACGGCCTTCTGTTCGTCGTCGAGGTTGATGCCCTTGGGAGGGTGCAGCGACTCGAGCGGCGAAGGCAAGGCACCTTCTTCGTCCTCCAGTGGAAGCTCATTTGCCGAGCGGGAGCGTTCGACCAGCTCGGCAAGCAGGAACAGCGCGCACAGCGCGAGCGTCGAATTCACCAGGTAGAACAGCGCAGCGCCAGTCAGTGCTGGCTGGGCAAAGCCAACCGCGCCCAGCAGGGTACCGGCAGAGACCAGAATGCTCAGGGCAGCCATGCGCTCCAGGCGTTGCGCGGCAAGGATCGAAACTGCCGCCACGGCAAGCGTGACCAGGCCACCGTAGATCAGCCATTGGCCACCGAAGTGCGCCGACGCGCCGGCCTGGCCGGAGAACAGCAAGGTCCACAGGCGCAGCACGGCATACAGGCCGACCTTGGTCATGATGGCGAACAACGCTGCCACTGGCGCGCTGGCCGAGGCGTAGGCCGGTACCAGCCAGAAGTTCAGTGGCCAGATACCGGCTTTGGCCAGAAAGGCCATGGCCAGAATCGCCGCCCCGGCGTGCAGCAGGCCGCGGTCAGCTTCCGGAACCAGTGGGACTTTCAGTGCCAGGTCGGCCATGTTCAGCGTGCCGGTCACCCCATAAAGCATCGCTGCGCCGACCAGGAACAGCGACGAGGCGAACAGGTTGATGGCAATGTAATGCAGGCCGGCGCGTACCCTTGCACGCCCCGAGCCATGCAGTAGCAGGCCGTAGGAAGCTGCCAGCAGGACTTCGAAGAAGACGAACAGGTTGAACAGGTCAGCGGTCAGGAACGCACCATAAAGGCCCATCAACTGGATCTGGAACAACGCGTGGAAGCTGGCGCCGGCGCTGTCCCAGCGGGCACGGGCAAACAGCAGTGCGCTTATGCCGATGACCCCGGTTAGGGTCAGCAGCAGTGCCGAAAGGTGGTCCAGCACCAGCACGATGCCGAAGGGCGCGGGCCAGTTGCCAGGCAGGTAGACACCGATGGATTCGGCTTGGCCCTGGGTGCGCACCCACAGCAGCAGGCTGACCGCGATGGCCAGGCCGCCGAAAGTCGACAGCAGGTTGAGGCGCGCCTTGATCCGGCGATGCTTCTCGCCCAGCAGCAGCATCACCGCCGCGGTCACCAGCGGCAGCAGGATGGGGGCGACGATCAGTTGGCTCATTACACTCATTCGTCACGCTCCCGGCCATCCACGTGGTCGGTGCCGGTCAGCCCGCGCGATGCCAGTAGCACCACCAGGAACAACGCCGTCATGGCAAAGCTGATGACGATGGCGGTGAGTACCAGTGCCTGGGGTAGCGGGTCGGTGTAGTGCAGCAGGTCCTGGGTGACACCCTCCTTGATGATCGGCTCCTTGCCGATGAACAGGCTGCCCATGCTGAAAATGAAGAGGTTGACCCCGTACGACAGCAGGCACAGGCCCATGATCACCTGGTAAGTCCGTGGGCGCAGGATCAGCCACACCCCAGACGCGGCCAGAACGCCGATGGCGACTGCAATGACTTCTTCCATCAGGCGGCTCCTGCTTGGCTGGATTTCGACGGATTACCCGGGCGATAGGCACGTACCGATTGGTGCGCCAGGGCGGTGAGGATGAGCAGGGTCGAGCCAACCACGACGGTGTACACGCCGATATCGAAGAACAACGCACTGGCCACGTGCACGTCGCCGAGCAGCGGCAGGTGCAGGTGGGCGGTATGGGTGGTCAGGAACGGGTAGCCCAGCAGCATGGCGCCGACCCCGGTCAGGGTCGCGCACAGCAGGCCGGTGCCCATCCAGCGCAGCGGTCGCAGGCTCATCTGCGCCTCGACCCACTGGGTACCGGCGACCATGTACTGGAGGATGAACGCCACAGACATGACCAGGCCGGCGACAAAGCCGCCGCCCGGCTGGTTGTGGCCACGCATGAACAGGTACATCGACACCAGCAAGGCAATCGGCAGCAGCAGGCGCACCAGTACGGCGGGCACCATCATGAAGCCCAATGCGGTGTCGGTAGCATGGCGCGGGTTGATCAGGTCGGTGACCACGTCGGGCGCCAGCTGGCGTTGCTGGGCCGGCAACTGCATGCTCTCTTTGGGCGGGCGGAAGCGGCGCAGCAGGGCGAACACGGTCAGCGCCACAGCCACCAGCACGGTGATTTCGCCGAGGGTGTCGAAGCCACGGAAGTCCACCAGCATCACGTTGACCACGTTGGTGCCGCCGCCCTGGGGTAGCGCTCGGCTCAGGTAGAACGAGGAAATGTCGTTTGGGGTTGGCCGCGTCAGCATGGCGTAGGACAGCAGCGCCATGCCGCCGCCGACCAGGACCGCCAGCAACAGGTCGCGTAGGCGGCGCATACGGGCGCGGTCAAGGCTGCCGGGCAGCGGCGATACACCTTCGATACGCCGTGGTAGCCAGCGCAAGCCGAGCAGGATCAGCACCGTGGTGACCACTTCGACTACCAGCTGGGTCAGGGCCAGGTCAGGCGCGGAGAACCAGACGAAGGTGATGCAGGTCATCAGGCCGCAGACGCCGACCATGATCAACGCAGCCAGGCGGTGATACTTGGCCTGGTAAGCAGCGCCAATGGCACAGGCAATGGCGATCAGCCAGAGCGCGACGAATACCCCGGAACCAGGGATTTTCGGCCGGTCGCCCCAGCTCAGCCCGCTGTAGAGCAGCGGCGTGAGGCCAGCGAGGAAAGCCGCCAATACCAGCATGAACAATTGCGACTGCAAACGGCGCGTGGTCAGCAGGCCCTCGATGCGCCGAGCCAGCAGCATCAAACGTACCTGGCCGTGCTCAAACAGGCGCTTGCCATTGAAACGCTCGATCAGCGGCGGGTATGGGAAGCGGCCACGGCGCAATTGGTTGCGCAGCAGCAGGTAAAGCACGATACCGCCGCTCATGGCCACCAGGCTCATGATTAGCGGGGCGTTCCAGCCATGCCAGATGGCCAGGCTGTATTCGGGTAGCGTGCCGCCCACCACAGGCAGGGCAGCGGCGGCCAGCAGCGGGCCGACCGACTGGGCGGGGAAGATACCGACTACCAGGCAGGTGAGCACCAGCAGTTCGACCGGTGCGCGCATCCAGCGTGGCGGTTCATGAGGCGTGTGTGGCAGGTCCTGCGCGGCAGGGCCAAAGAATACGTCGACTGTAAAGCGCAGTGCGTAGGCGACGCTGAAGGTGCCGGCGAGGGTCGCGATGACCGGCAGCGTGGCTTCGACCCAGGCGGTAGAGCTGATGAACACGGTTTCGGCAAAGAACATTTCCTTGGACAGGAAACCGTTCATCAGTGGCACGCCGGCCATGGAGGCGCTGGCGACCATGGCCAGGGTCGCGGTGTAGGGCACCAGGCGGATCAGGCCGCTGAGGCGGCGAATGTCGCGGGTGCCGCTTTCATGGTCGATGATGCCGGCGGCCATGAACAGCGAGGCCTTGAAGGTGGCATGGTTGAGGATGTGGAACACCGCGGCCACGGCAGCCAGTGGGCTGTTCAAGCCCAGTAGCAGGGTGATCAGGCCCAGATGGCTGATGGTGGAGTACGCCAGCAAACCTTTCAGATCGTTCTGGAACATCGCGGCGAAGGCGCCCAGCAGCAGGGTAATGGCGCCGGCACCGCCGACGATCCAGAACCACTCTTCGCTGCCCGACAGCACTGGCCATAGCCGCGCCAGCAGGAACACCCCGGCTTTGACCATGGTCGCCGAGTGCAGATAGGCCGAGACCGGTGTCGGCGCTGCCATGGCATGGGGCAGCCAGAAATGGAAGGGGAACTGCGCGCTCTTGCTCAGGGCACCGATCAGGATCAGCGGCAGCAGCACGGGATACAGTGCGTGTTGGCGAACGGTTTCGCCGGCAGCCAGGACCTTGTCCAGGTCGTAGCTGCCGACCACATGGCCAAGCAGCAGCGCCCCCACCAGCAGGCATAGGCCACCGGCGCCAGTCACCATCAATGCCATGTAGGCGCCGCGGCGGGCGTCGGCGCGGTGGTGCCAGTAGCCGATCAACAGGAACGAGAAGAGGCTGGTCAGTTCCCAGAAGAACACCAGCTGGATCAGGTTGCCCGAGATCACCAGGCCCAGCATGGCGCCCATGAACGCCAGGAAGAAGGCGAAGAAGCGCGGCACTGGGTCTTGTGGTGACATGTAGTAGCGCGCATACAGCGACACCAGGGTGCCGATGCCCAGCACCAGCAGCGAGAACAGCCAGGCGAAGCCGTCCATGCGCAGTACCAGGTTCAACCCCAGGCTTGGCAGCCAGAGAAATTCCTCGCGGATCACGCCGCCGTCGGCGACCTGAGGGTACAGCAGTGCTACCTGGACGGTACCGACCAGGGCCACGAGCCCAGCCAGGATGGACTCGGCGTTACGTGCGTTGTGCGGCAGCACGGCTGCCAGGCAACTGCCCACGAACGGCAGAAGCAGTAGCACTATCAAGGACATAGCGTTCTATTCTGGAAAGGTTTGCCAAGGATCATACGTGCCGAGCAGTTGATCACCAACACGCAAGCTGTCGCAGAATCATACAAACAGGGTGTGACAAGCTGTTTTTTTATAACAGTTTTTTACAGAGCATAGCCGTTGTTGGCGGCTTCACCGGCCGACTTCGCGCTCGCCCAGCACTTGCGGCGCCTCTTCTGCGGGGCGGGTGCGGCGAATTTTCAGCTCGCTGACCACCACGGCGATCACGATCAGCAGGCCGCCGATCAGGGCCACACCGGGCAGGCGTTCGCCGGCGATACGGCCAACGATCCCGGCCCACACTGGCTCACCTGCGTAGATCAGGGTGGCGCGGGTTGGCGAAACCGATTTCTGTGCCCAGTTCATCGCAACCTGGATCACCGCACTCATGGCGCCCAGGCCCAAGGCACTGAGCAGTAACAACCAGGAGAAGTCGGGGAGGCGCTCCTGGGTCGGCACGATCATCAGGAAGGACAACAGCGAGGCGGTAGCCAGTTGCACCACCGTGACGCGGCGCACATCGACCTGGCCTGCATAGCGGCTGATCAGGATGATCTCGGCGGCAATCGCCACGGCGCTTACCAGGGTCACCACTTCACCCTCGCTGAAATGCAGGGCGCCGCCTTCGGGCCCGGCCAGCAGCATCAGGCCGAAGAATGCCAGGCAGATACCGATGCTTGGCATTAGGCCGGGGCGACGGCCCAGCACCAGCCACTGCAACAGCGGTACGAAGGGGACATATAGCGCAGTGATGAACGCCGACTGACTGCTGCTGATAGTCTGCAGGCCCATGGTCTGCAAGCCATAGCCGAGCATGATGGACGCACCAATCAGCACGCCGGCCTTAAGCTCCGTGAGGGTCAACCCGGCCAGCGATCGTGCGCAGATCAGGCCGACGAACAATGCGGCGGCAGCGAAGCGCAGGCCGACGAAGAACATCGGGCCACTCACGGTCATGACGTTGTGCACCAGCAGGAAGGTGCCGCCCCACAGCATGGTGATGAACACCAGTACCATCTCGGCCTTGCTCAGGCGTAACGAAATAGAGGTCTGCGGGTTGCGGGGCGGTTGGTTCATGGTCTTGCGCACTCGGAGGGGGCGGCGCACAATCGCCGCAAAGTGGGCAGTATACTGCGCAACCTGTACAAGTGAGCAATATAGTGCACAAAGATTCCGCGCACCGCGCCTCGGTGCTTCAGCATGTCAGCCTAAACGTTCGCAGCCTGCGCAATGCGGCGGGGATGAGCCAGACCGCTTTGGCTGAGCGCTCAGGTGTCAGCCGGCGCATGCTGGTGGCTATCGAGGCAGGCGAAAAGAACGTCAGCCTGACCACGCTCGACCTGATCGCTGAAGCGTTGGGGGTTGCCTTCAGCACATTGATCCAGGCGCCCGATCAGCGTGATACCAGCCGTATCGACGAACTGGCCTGGGCGGGTGAGCGTCCGCAGAGCAAGGCGGTACTGCTGGCAAGCAGCGCCGCCCGGCGCGAAGTGGAGATTTGGGAATGGACCCTGGCACCGGGCGAGTGCTACACCAGCGAAGCCGATGCCGAGGGTTGGAGCGAGCAGATTTATGTGGCCGAGGGGCAGCTCACGTTGATCATCGAAGGGGCCGAGTACTGCCTGCAGGTCGGCCAGTTTCACGTGTTTGCCAGCAATTGCCGCTATGCCTACCGCAACGATGGCGCAATGCCTACGCGGTTTGTACGCAATGTGGTGATTTGAGCGCTCAGCTTTTCAGCAGCTCTTCGGTCTTGACCACCTTGGCATACGCAAACGCCAGCGCGGCCATCGCCGAGGCATGCACGTCAGCTGCAGGCACCTGTTTGCCATCGAAATCGAGCGGTAACGTCGCGCACGCATCATGTGCCACGGTGACGTCATAACCAAAATCGGCAGCTGCGCGGGTGGCGGCGTCGATGCACATGTGGCTCATGCTGCCAACAATCGTCAAGCCGGTGATGCCATGCTCATCCAACGTGCTCTTGAGCGGGGTATCTCGGAAGGCGTTGACCTTGTGCTTGAGCACCACCGGTTCGCCCGCCACAGGCTGCACTTTCGGGTGGATCGCCGCGCCGGGCGAGGCCGGTGCAAAAAACGGTGCATCGGCGCTTTCGAACTCATGCCGCACATGCACCACCAGGTCGCCCCGTTGGCGAGCGGCGGCCAGCAGCCGTGCAGCGTTATCGGCCGCCTTATCGGCGCCGTCGAGAGTCCATTTGCCTCCGGGGAAATAGTCGTTCTGGATGTCGATGATGATCAGCGCCTGCTTGCTCATGCTGCCTCCTGTGGCAGTAGTCGTTGGATGACGATAGTTATAGGCTGTGCACACCGAAATGAGGATTGGCGCGACCGACACAATGACGGCAAAAACTGACACGCCCGGCAGCTTGGAGATTGGCCTGTTGCTGTACCCCGGCGCGCAGCGCGCTGCGGTGTATGGGCTTACCGATCTGTTCCACGTGGCCAACCGTGTTGCTGCCGAGCTGGGCGCTGTCGAGTTGCCGCAACTTCGTGTCAGCCACTGGCAAGCGGACGCGCAGGGCACGTTGCAGCGCCTCGAGGATAGCCAGGCAGGTGCCGCTCATGACGTGCGGGTGCTGATTATTCCGCCGAGCCTGGAATCGGCGCCGCACGCCGAGCTGCTCGAACGCCACCGTGGGGCGCTGTGCCTGTGGCACGGCCAGGGCACGGTGCTGGCCTCGGTATGCATCGGTGTGTTCTTCATCGCCGCCAGCGGCTTGCTCGATGGCCGCTCGGCAAGCACTCATTGGAACTACGCTCAAACCCTGGCGCAGCGTTACCCCAAGGTGCGGGTGGAAGCCAATCAGCCTTTGCTGGATGACGGTGACATCATGACTTCGGCCGGGTTGATGGCCTGGACCGAGTTGGGCCTGCGCCTGGTTGAACGTTATCTCGGCGCCTCGGTAGCTTGGGAAACGGCACGTTACATGTCCGTCGAACCGGTGATGGCGCCTTTGCCAGGGGCGCTGTTCAGCCCGCGGCTGGACCATGGCGACGCTGCGGTGCTGAAGGTTCAGCACTGGCTGCAGGCCAGTGGCGCGCAAGATGCCGACCTGGCGGGCATGGCGGCGTGCGCGGGGCTGGAAGAACGGACGTTCCTGCGTCGCTTTCGAGCAGCCACCGGGCTGAAACCAACCGAGTATTGCCAGCAGGTGAGGGTGGGGCGGGCGTGCCGGATGCTTGAGTTCACTCGGCGCAACGTCGAACAGATTGCCTGGGGCGTGGGGTATCAGGACCCAGGTGCGTTTCGCAAAGTGTTCCAGCGGCTGACCGGCTTGACTCCCAGTGACTATCGACGGCGCTTTGCATTACCAGGGTGAGCGCGCCTTGTCAGGGCAGGTGCGGCCCAGGCCCCTCTTCGGCCAGATGATCTTGCCGATTACGAAGCGGGCATTCCTTCAATGACATGCAGCCACAGCCAATGCAGCCGTCCAGTTGATCGCGCAACCGGACCATCTCGTCAATGCGGCGGTCAAGGTCTTCGCGCCAGCCTTCCGACAAGCGTTGCCAATCTTCGGCAGTGGGAATGTGGTCGTTGGGCAGCGCCGACAGGGCTGTGGCGATTTCGGCCAATGGAATGCCCAGGCGTTGGGCCATCTTGATCACCGCCACGCGGCGCAGCATTGCCCTCGGGTAGCGGCGTTGGTTGCCTGCGTTGCGCGTGCTGTGGATCAACCCTTTGGTTTCATAGAAGTGCAGGGCGGTGACGGCCACGCCGCTTCGTGCGGCCAGTTGGCCGACACTGAGCAGCGTGTCCTGGGGCAACGGCGTATGCGTAGGCATGCAAAAAAAAGCTCTTGACCTTGAGTTAACTGGAGGTTTTACCCTGCAGGCCATCGCGCTGCAAGCGTCCCGAGCAAGGAGACTGTCCATGACGGCCAAGCCGCATTCCCTGTGGTTCACCCAGATGATCGAGTATGAAGTGCCCGCTGCTCGCCAGGCGGCATTGGCCCATGCATTAGTCACCCGCAGTGAGGCACTAGCCTCCCGTTGTACGGGGTTGCAAGGGGTCAGCATCCAAGCCAGCGACGATGGCAGCCGGGTGCTTCAGTACCTGCAGTGGCAATCTCGCCAAGCGTGGGTTGCGGCGGCGGAATGCTTTGCCGAGGAACCCTTTCTTGAGCTTGTGCGCCGGCACCAGGCGCGCAGCGTCAACTTCACCGCGTACCAGGCGCTGCGCAGTTTAGTTCGTGAGGCCGACGGTGGCCTGCACTGCCAGGTCGGCGAACCTCAGGCATACCAGGGCGCATAGTGCGGATAGCGGTCCAGGCGTGCGCCGATCACCATTTCGCTGATCCATGAAGCCAGGATCGAGCTGTAGGCTTTCTGGCTTTGCTCACTTGATAGAGCGTGGTCGGCACCATCGACGATACGGTGGGTGAGCGAGTGCGCACTGACGAATGCCGAGCGATAGCTCATCAGCGTGGTGTGCGGCACATAGTCGTCTTGTTCCGATTCCACCAGCAGTACATCGCCACCGAATTCTGCGCAGGCAGCCAGCGCGCGGTTATCGGCCGGGCCGAGTGAGCGCTGGCGGTAAGCGTTCAGGCGCTGGCGGTCGAGCGTCTGCTTAGGGGTGTCCCATTCATCGTCCCAATACATCGCCGGTACGCGCAAAGCCAGCCATTTCACCGGCCGGTGCAGGGTCAGCAAGGTGGCAAGGTAGCCGCCGTAGCTGCTGCCGATAATGGCGATGGCATTGCTGTCCACCGCCGGGTGGCTGACCAGGCGGTCGTAGGCCACCAGCAGGTCCTGCAGGTTCTGCTCGCGGGTGACCGTCAGGCGCTGGCTTTCGGTCTTTTCGTGGCCGCGCAGGTCGAAGGTCATGCACACGCAACCCAGCCCGGTGATATGCCGGGCGCGAGCCAGGTCGCGTTGCTGGCTGCCGCCCCAGCCATGGACGAAAAGGATTCCGGGCATCTTGCTTCCTGGGCTGACCAGGGTGCCAACGATGCTGTCGTTGTCGACCTGTAGCTCTATGGTTTCACTCTGAATGGTCATGCTCGCGAATCCGCGCGAATTTGCTGAGTTGTCCGAGTTCACTGTCGTTTCCTTGGTAAAAGAGGGTGGCGTCAGTGGGAAGGTCGGGGGTGCCGAACACTTCATGGGTGGAGGCCCGCACGCGCTGCAATGCCGGGTCATCGGCAAACGCCTGCAAGGCCAGGAGTTCTGCGCTGCTGGCACCGCCCAGGCGCCAGGATTGTTCGAGCACACCACTGCGCAGATGGCCTTGAGGGGTGTTGCCGCGGGCAATGTCATAGTTGCGCCGGGAGGCGATGAACCCTGGGAAGTGCTGCTCGGCGGCGTGTTCATAGGCCATAGCCTGGTTGATTGCCAGGCGCAGGTGATCGTCCAGTGGTAGCTGTAGCAGGGCCTGGTAATCGCCGCGCACTACAACAAGGTCAGAGCCGCCATAAACTTCTATGCCTTGGTGGTCATGGGTCAATTGCTGAGTGCCGTGGTAGCTGCATGTCAGGCCGGCGACGCGAACCTGCCCGACGCTGAAGGTTTCTACATCACTGAGGTCCTCCTCCAGCACCAAGCCCCACAGTGCCAGGTCCTGGTCATCCATGTCGTCCAGCAGTGGCTCCAGTTCGTCCAACTGAACGATGACTTGCTGCCCGCGCCCGGCGCACGCCAGCACCGGCTTGAGCCGCAAGGGGCCGTCAAGCAGCAGTAGCGCTGCGGCCCGGCGGGCATCAGCTTTGCTGAACACGGTATAGCCACGAAGCAGGGCATCGCTGGCCTGACACGCGAACGCGTCGGTCCAACCTGGCGGAAAGCTGGCATCGGCCGGCAGCGGATGGGAGATTGCCTTGGTCGCCATATAAGGATGACTGACCAGGCCGCCGAACAGGTCCTGCTCGGTGCAGATACCCAAGCGTGCATGGCGCTGCGGGTCTATCAGGGTTTCGGTGGGCACATAGTAAAAACGGTCGGTTGCAGTAGGAGGGTGGTCAGGATGTACTGGAGCGCAACCCAAAAGCCCGGCCAGGCCATCCACCAACTTCAGGTGCACCGCGTGTTCGTGCTCTGGCGTGTGCTCACGGGTGTCGAGCAGTACGACACCGGTCTTCGGTTCGCAGGCGCTGGGCATGGGCATCTGCCTGTCTGCAATGAATGTATTGGTTGTGAAGCGCCAGGGTGCGGGAAGTTCAGCCGAAAGCGATCGATGGTCCGGGCCCGAATGTAGGAAACGTCTTGATTGCAGGTGACGTGATGGGCATTGCATGCCGTGACTCGGTCGTCATGATTGCAGGGCAGGGGTGGCTGTTCCATTATCGTGCATCTGGATTAACCAAGTTGTGACCGCAGGAGTGCGCATGAACGTTCAGACCACCATTGAGCAGAGTGTCCCGCAGCGCCTGGCGCGCGTGCGTGAGGTGATGGCCCGGGAGGGGGTTGATGCCCTGCTGGTACCCTCGGCCGACCCGCACCTTTCCGAGTACCTGCCGGGCTTCTGGCAAGCGCGCCGCTGGTTGTCGGGGTTCGATGGCTCGGTGGGCACGTTGGTGGTCACTGCAGATTTTGCCGGTTTGTGGGCTGATAGCCGCTACTGGGAGCAAGCCGATAAAGAGCTGGCAGGCAGTGGCATCGAACTCATGAAGCTGCAGCCGGGCAAGCCGGGGGCGCTGGAATGGCTGGGGAACAATGTACGGGCAGCGGGCGTGGTGGCCGTGGATGGCGCCGTGATGGCGCTGGCATCAGCCCGCCAACTCGAAGAGCGCTTGAAAGCCCGCAATATTCGTTTGCTCACTGACCAGGACTTGCTGGCAGAGGTGTGGGACGGGCGCCCGGCACTGCCTGGCAACCCTGTGTATCAGCACCTGCCACCGCATGCCACCGTGAGCCGAGCGGAGAAGCTCGCCCAGTTGCGCCGTACCTTGGAAGAGCAGGGGGCGGATTGCCACTTCATCGCGACGCTGGATGACATCGCCTGGCTGTTCAACCTGCGTGGTAGCGATGTGTCCTATAACCCAGTGTTCGTATCGTTCGCACTGATCAGTCAACAGCAGGCGACCTTGTTTGTGGGGCCTGAAAAGCTTGATGAACACTTGCGCCATGTGCTGAAAGTCGATGGCATCGAGGTGCGTGATTACGCGGATATCGGCAAGGCATTGTCGAGCGTGGCTCCTGGCAGTCGGCTGCTGGTCGACCCGGCGCGGGTGACCTGTGGCCTGCTGAAAAACCTGGATACACAGGTTCAACTGATTGAAGGGCTTAACCCGACCACCTTGAGCAAATCCCGCAAGGGCGACGCGGAGCTGGTGCATATCCGCCAGGTCATGGAGCAGGATGGCGCGGCATTGTGTGAGTTTTTCGCCTGGTTCGAAGCCAATCAGGGCAAGGAAGCCATCACCGAACTGACCATCGATGAGCAATTGAGCGCTGCGCGTGCACGCCGGCGCGATTTCGTTTCGCTGAGCTTCTCTACCATTGCCGCTTTCAACGGCAACGGTGCGATGCCCCACTACCGCGCCACCGAGCAGTCTCATGCGGTGATTGAAGGTGACGGGTTGCTGCTGATCGACTCGGGGGGCCAATACCTGGGAGGCACTACCGACATTACACGAATGGTGCCGGTGGGGGCGCCAAGCCGTGAGCAAAAGGAGGATTGCACCAGGGTGCTCAAAGGCATGATTGCCTTGTCACGGGCTACTTTCCCACGTGGCATCCTTTCGCCGCTGCTCGATGCCATCGCGAGGGCGCCGATCTGGGCGGACCAGGTCGACTATGGCCATGGCACCGGGCACGGCGTGGGCTATTTCATGAATGTGCACGAAGGGCCGCAGGTTATCGCCTATCAGGCAGCCACCACACCACAGACTGCGATGCAGGCTGGGATGATCAGTTCGATCGAACCTGGTACTTATCGCCCTGGCGCTTGGGGGGTGCGTATCGAGAACCTGGTGGTCAACCGTGAGTCGGGCAAGTCTGCTTTTGGCGACTTCCTCACGTTCGAGACCTTGACGCTGTGCCCTATCGATACCCGCTGCCTGATTTCGGGCTTGCTCGCCAAGGAAGAGCTGGATTGGCTGAACAGTTATCACGCGACAGTACGCGAACGCCTGGCCCCTTTGCTGGCTGGTGATGCTTTGGCCTGGCTTGAAGCGCGCACTGCGCCGCTGTGACAGGCCGTTTCAGGAGAGTATGAAAAAGGGCAGCTCACGGGCTGCCCTTTTTCATTTACTTGCAAATGACGATCATGCTGCGGCTGGTATAGCCGGCCGGGTTGATGCCGAACAGATAATCCCCCGGTTCTTCGTCGGTGTCTCCGGAGCGTGCGATGACCTTATAGCCGCGCTTGCTGCAGGAGGTGGCTGCCTTGCTGTAGCACTTGTCCCACGACGAAGAAAGGCCGGAGCAATTGATATGCAGGCCCTTTTTCCCTTGTTTGACCTCAGTCTTGGCCGTTGCGGCACATCCGGCAATGGCCAAGACGGCCAGGATGAGCAAAATACGTTTCATTCCTGTCCTTAATTGCAGGGCTGACCTGTTGTCTGACCCTGTCATTATCGCTTCGGTTCTTCCTGAATGTTCCCCAGCGTCCGTGTCCGCTCAAGTAGATAGCTACAAGATTATGATTTTGTGACAGCTTAATCAGCGGGGCGGGTCGCCACAATGGTTAATCCCATCTCAAATGAAAATATTTCTCAAATCAGTCGGCAGCAACAGCTGGATTGGTTTCCTTGCGCATGGACAACGTGGCGCCCACGGATGCGGCAATGATGGCGAGAATCGCCAGCCATTGGGTCGCGCTTAGCAGCTCGCCCAGGAACAAAAGGCCGGAGAGGGCGCCGATCGCGGGCTCGATGCTCATCAGCGTGCCGAAGGTGCGCGCAGGCATGCGCGTCAGGGCAACCATTTCCAGGCTATAGGGCAGGGCGGTCGAGAGCACCGCGACACCCAGGGCCAGGGGGATGACTGCCGGCGTGAGCAGTGCGCTGCCCGCGTGAACGATACCGATCGGTGCGACAAAGATGGCGGCGACCACGACGCCGAGTGCGGCACTCTGGATGCCGTGCTCAGCGCCGGCGCGTTGACCAAAGAGGATGTAAAGCGCCCAGCACACACCTGCGCCGAGCGCGTAAGAGGCGCCTGTCAGGTCGAGTGGCTGGCCACCATGGCCGACTGGCAGCAGCAGGAGAAGGCCTGCGACCGCCAGGGCAATCCACAGGAAGTCGATCGCGCGCCTCGAGGCAAACAGCGCCACAGCCAATGGGCCGGTGAATTCCAGGGCAACGGCAATGCCTAGTGGTGTGGTTTGCAGCGCCATATAGAAGAGGAAGTTCATGCCCCCCAGTGCCATGCCATAGATGATCACATTGCGCAGCGTGCTGGGGGTCATGCGCACGCGCCATGGGCGCAGTATCAGCAGCATGATGATGCTGGCGAAAATCAGGCGCAGGGTTGTGGTGCCTTGTGCGCCGATGATGGGGAACATGCTTTTGGCAAGCGAGGCGCCGGACTGTATCGAGGCCATGGCAATAAGCAGCAGGCCTATAGGAAACAGCGTGGCGGCCAGGCTGCGGGGCTGGGTGTTCATTTGTTGGCAGCGATCCTTTGAAGGGAGGGGGCGGGTGTGCAATATAGTGCGCAATTGGTGGGCTAGGGTGCAAGGTGCGCACGCTAGCCCGATAATTTCGCTTTAGTGCAATTAAGCCTTGACGTGTTCTCGAATGCCCTTATAATGCGCCCCACTTCCAGCGTAGCCGGAACGAGAAACTCCTTGAGATTCAATGAGTTACTTAATCCAGGTAGTGCTGGTGGTGCTTCGATCGACTGATCAATAGCGGTGAAATGGTGGTTGACAGCGCTTCTAAACGCTGTATGATTCACCTCCCGCTACGAGAGATCGCAGTGAGTTAAGTGTTTGAAGCTAAACGAGTTTCTCGGAAAAAACTTCAAAATAAACGCTTGACAGACTCTGAGGAAAGCGTAGAATGCGCGCCTCGGTTGAGACGAAAAGCTCTTAACCAAACGCTCTTT
>Ga0213827_1000141_pt1 | contig 87706 bp, 80 predicted proteins | sample MC6MC0898MG_FD_180669 | JGI IMG/M metagenome (GOLD analysis project Ga0213827, IMG submission 180669) | Enriched soil aggregate microbial communities from Iowa State University, Ames, United States - MC6-MC0898-MG | ecosystem: Environmental > Terrestrial > Soil > Unclassified | place: USA: Iowa...
CAGGCTGAGCGTAGGTATGCATCCGGGGATTGGCGCAACGCGCCGTTCGACGCAGTCGAACCATCGCCAGGAGGTGCAGCGCAGCAAACCGGAGGGCGATGCCCCCGGATGGATACCGTAGCGAAGGAACCCCGAGCCTAAGCGAGGGGCCGTACGTCAGGGGCAAAGACCTTTGGTTACTTTGGGGCGTTTGCCAAAGTGACCCGCCGTCAGGGCGGAACCCTAAGCAGCCGTTACCGCAGCAACGGATATGCCCACAAAACCAAGATCAAAAGCCCCCTAACTCCCCGCCACCGGACACGGTCCGCCCGCCTCGGCCCACAGCTTGAACTGGCTGACGAACACGTCATGGGGCACCGGTACCGGGGCCCGGTTACCGCCGGGATTCCAGCCCCAGAGCACCAGCTTGTCGGCGCTGACGTGCTTGATCAGCGCGGCAAAGTCGCGGTCGCCGTTGCTCGCACGGTCCTTGATCATCTGGCACAGCTGATCGGCCGGCAGCCCGATCCAGGCCATTTTGTGCGCGGCCGGTGGCAGGCTCCAGTGCGGGGCGCCGGGTGGCGCGTGGGGGCCATAGCTGGCCGGTGGGTTGGACTCGGCATGACAGGTGGCGCAGGGCAATCCGGCAGCCCCCTTGCCCTCCACCCCGCGCACTACATTCATCTCGTGGGTCAGCCCGGCATCAAACTGCAAAGGTGCATCCTCGGGGATATGGCAGTTCTGGCAGCGCGGGCTCTGGAACACCTTCTGCACCGTGCCGAAGGCGTTCAACGCCGGCGACTCTTCGGCGAACAGGTCCGAGGTGTAGCCGCCCACCCCGAGCAACAGCAACGTGGCCAAAAACAGGTGGCGTCTCATCTCACACCCCCTCCAGCTGCAACGGCAACTCACGCAAGCGTTGCCCGGTCAGCGCATACACCGCATTGGCCACCGCCGGCGCAGTGGGTGGCACGCCAGCCTCGCCAATACCGCCCGGCTTCTCGGTGCTGGGCAGGATGTGGACCTGCACCTCGGGCATTTCGTTGAACCGCAGCACCTGGTAGTCGTGGTAGTTGGACTGCACCACCTGGCCGTCCTTGAAGGTCACCTTACTGTGCAAGGTGAAACCCAGGCCGAAGGTGATGCACGACTCCATCTGCGCGGCAATGCTGGCCGGGTTCACCGCAATCCCGCAATCGACGGCACAGACCACCCGGTGCACGCGGATTTTCAGGTTGTCCTGGGACACTTCGGTGACTTGCGCGACATAACTGCCAAATGATTCGTGCACCGCCACACCCAAGGCGTGCCCCGCAGGCAGGGGCGCCTGCCAGTTGGCCTTTTCCACGGCCAGGTTGAGCACCCCGAGGTGCCGTGGATGGTCCTTGAGCAAGGTCCGCCGGTAGTCCACCGGGTCCTTGCCCGCTGCCGCAGCCAGTTCGTCGATCAAGGATTCCATGACAAAGGCGGTGTGGGTGTGCCCCACCGAACGCAGCCACAGCACGCTGATGCCGGTCTTGGGTGAGTGCAGGTCGACCCGATGATTGGCCAGGCCGGCCAGGTAGGGACTGTCCGCCACCCCTTCGACCGAAGTCTTGTCGATGCCATCCTTGACCATGCTCGCCTCCAGCATGGTCCCGGCCATGATTGACTGCCCCACGAGCACATGCTGCCAGGCCAACGGCAAGCCGTCCGGCCCCAGGCCGATCCGCGCGTGATGCAGGAAGGCCGAGCGGTAGTAGCCACCACGGATGTCATCTTCGCGCGACCAAACGGTCTTCACCGGCGCACCGGCGGCGTGGGCCACCTGCACCGCCTCACTGACAAAATCCGAAGTCGGGTTGGCCCGCCGGCCGAAGCCGCCGCCGAGGAATTCGGTATGAATCACCACTTGCTCCGGCTTGAGCCCGGTGATCTTCGCCGCGACCATCTGGTCCAGGGTCTGGAACTGGGTGCCGGTCCAGATCTCGCATTGCTGGTTGGTAATACGCACCGTGCAGTTGAGCGGCTCCATCGGCGCATGCGCCAGGTACGGCACGCTGTACTCGACATCCACGGTTTTCGTCGCCTTGGCCAACGCGGCGCCGACATCCCCGGCCTGGCTAGCCGGGGTGCCCGCGGTGCTGGCCAGTTTGCGGAACCCCTGCAGCAGGGCCACGCTGTCGAGGCCGGCATTGGGGCCCAGGTCCCAGTCGATTTTCAGCGCATCGCGCCCCAGCTTGGCGGCCCAATAATGATCGGCCACCACCGCCACGCCGGTGGGCACCTGCAGCACCTTGTGCACCCCGGGCACCGCCAGCGCAGCCTGGGCGTCGAACGAGCGGACGCTGCCGCCCAGTACCGGGGGACGGGCGACCATGGCGGTGAGCAGCCCCTCGAATTGCACGTCCATGCCGAACTTCGCCTGGCCGGTGATTTTTTCCGGGGAGTCCAGGCGCTTGGTCGGCTTGCCGATCAGGGTCCAGTCCTTGGCGTCCTTGAGCTTGATCGACGCCGGATCCGGCACCGGCAGTTGCCCTGCCTCATTAGCCAGTTCGCCATAGGTGGCCCGCTGCTCGCCGGCAATCACCACCCCCGCTTCGGTGCGCACCTGGGATGGCGCGACGTTGAAGCGCTTGGCGGCGGCTTCGATCAGCATCAGGCGCGCCGCGGCACCGGCCTGGCGATAGCGGTCGAATTCCATCCAGGTCGAGGTCGAGCCCCCGGTGATCTGCATGCCGCCAAAGGCCGGCAGGCCGTACAGCGCCGCCGATGCCGGGCCGTGCTGGACGCGAATCTTGCTCCAGTCCGCGTCCAGCTCTTCGGCGATCAGCATGGTCAGGCCCGTCCAGATGCCCTGGCCCATTTCCGCGTGCCCCAACAGGATAGTGACGCTGCTGTCCGGGGCGATCCGCACAAAGGCGTTGGGCGCAAAGCCTGGGTCGGCGGCGCGGGCAAAACGGTTGGCCCCGGGGATGACAAACCCCACCACCAGGCCGGCGCCCAGTACCGCGCTGCCTTTGAGAAAGGACCGGCGCGAGCTATCGGTGAGAACACTCATGCTCAGGCCTCCGCGATGTGCGCAGCACGTTTGATCGCCGCCCGAATGCGCGGGTAGGTGCCACAACGGCAGATATTGCCCGACAGCGCCTGATCGATATCGCTGTCCGTCGGCGCAGGAATTTTCGCCAGCAAGGCCACCGCCGACATGATCTGCCCGGACTGGCAGTAACCGCACTGCACCACGTCGATCTCGGCCCAGGCCCGCTGCACCGGGTGCGAGCCGTCGCTGGACAAGCCCTCGATGGTGACAATCTTCTGCCCGTTGGCCACCGCCGCAGCCGGCGTGATGCACGAGCGCAAGGGCGCACCGTCGACATGCACGGTGCAAGCCCCGCATTGCGCCATGCCGCAGCCGAATTTGGTCCCGGTCAGGTGCGCGACATCGCGCAACACCCACAACAGTGGCATGTCGCCGGGCACTTCCAGGGGTTGATCGTTGCCATTGATATTGAACGTCAGCACGGCAATCTCCTCAGGGACAGTCAGGACTCACGGTGTCCTGGGTCAGCGTCGCTGTGGCAGCGAGTGCCTACGCGCGCGGGTGGTTGTCCCTTGAGCTAAGCGCAATTCCCCGCAAAATTGGCATGGTGCGACCACCGGTCAGGCAGCGGCGTGCGCCCCCTACACCCTGGGCCCGCTCAAAATCCGCGTGTAAGCCAGCAAAAACAGGGCAAACGCCAGGCACCAGCACAGGGCTGAAATCACCAGGCCATGGCTGCTGAACGGCACCAGCAAGACCCGCGACAGACCGGCCAGCAGTACCAGGGCGAATCCCAGCACCACCCCTTTGGGCGGTTGCAGTGGGCGCCCGGTGTGCCCCAGGCTGACCCGGGCAATCATCGCCAGCACCAGGCCGCCGATGCCGCCGACCGCCAGCGCGTGGGTGGCCAGGCTCTGTTGCGCCAGCACCCCCAGTTGCCACAGCGCCATGGCCAGCGCGGCCACCAGCAGCCAGGTATAGGCCAGGTACAGCGACCAGAGCAGCGGCACGCGCCAGATACCCCGGTCATGCCAACGCCACAGGCGCGCCAGGTGCAGTCCACCGATCAACAGGTACAGCGCCGCCAGCCAGGGCCGTGGCAGGTCGTTGACCCCGGCGCCGATCAGCAACGCCGCCAACAGGCTGGTGACCAGCAGCACCCGGGTCGGCAGCGGGCTGGTCGGCGCGCCTGGCGCACGCTGCAGGCCGCGTTGAATAAAGAAAGGAATCACCCGTCCGCCAATGACGCTCATCAACCCCGCCATCAACCACAGCGCCGCCAGTACGCCCCGGCGCTGCCAGGCCAAGTCTTCATGGGCCATGCCCCACAGCGTCAACCACTGGCAGCCGGCGAGCAGGCCGATCATCAACAGGATCGGGTAGTTCTCGATTTTGCGCGCAGCGATCAGGTCCCGCCCCAGCAGCAGCGCCAGCAACGGCAGGAACGGCAGTTGCAGCGCCAGCAAGGCATTCGCACTGATCGGCAGCAGCCAGGCCAGGCGCGCCAGCAGCCACACCAGCACCAGACCCAGCAATGGCCAGCCGTAAAGCCCGCGACGGCCAGTCCAGTTGGGCACCGCCGTCAACAGGAACCCGGCAATGATCGCCGTGGCAAAACCGAAGGGCATTTCATGGCGATGCCAGGCCAGCATGCCACCCACGGGTTGGGCCACGGGCAAGCGCCCGTACAGCCACAGGCTCCAGATCGCCAGCGCGACACAGGCAAACCCGGCGCCGGCGAGGAAAAACGGGCGAAAGCCCAGGCTCCACAGGGGAACGTCCTTGATCGAAGGCATGTCAGGCCACCCCGTCCATCAGCCATTGATTGCTGCCGAACATTGTCCGTTACTCCTTCATCCGTCAGTTGTAGCTGATAGCTATCAAGTCCCGTGCCAGCTCAAACCTCCAGTAAACCCTGGGCTTGACCGCCAGAGGGTCATATTGACTGCATGGCAGTCAGGTCATAACGACAACACATCATGTCATATTGACTACTTTAGCCGGCTGCCTGGACGAATTTGCCGCGGGCCACCGCATTCCAGCACCTAAAAGCAAACCAATATCATTTGCACCCTGACACACCTTTTGTTTTAATCGCGACCAATTCCCATTTGCACCTCTGGTGCCATCACGCCGTATGGAAATGCGCTCTTTATGATGGTCGTCGAAACCTCACTCGTGCAGAACCTCTACACCAGCCACCATCGCTGGTTGTACGAGCTGCTGCGCCGTCGCCTGAGCAACGCCTTCGATGCCGCGGACCTGGCCCACGACACCTTCATCCGAGTGCTCAAGCGCCCGCAGGAGTTCCAGGGCGAAGTCCATGAGCGCTCCTACCTGGCAACCATCGCCCGTGGCCTGTGCATTGACCACTGGCGCCGCCGGCAACTGGAACAGGCCTGGCTGCAGGCCCTGGGCGAACGCCCCCAGGCCGTGCAACCCTCCCCCGAGCAACGGGCGATCATCGTCGAAACCCTGCACGAAGTGGACGCCATGTTGCAGCGCCTGCCGCAGCGGGTCAGCGACGCGTTCATCCTCGCGCAATTGCATGGCATGCCCTACAAGGAGATCGGCCTGCAGATCGGCGTGTCCGAGCGCATGGTCAAGAAGTACCTGGCCCAGGCCCTGATGCACTGTGCCATGCTCGAGGCCGAGCTCGACGGCCTGCTGATCGAGTAAGCGCCCTTGCCCACTTCTGCCTTGAACAAACTCAGTCACGCCAGCCTGCAACAGGCGGCTCATTGGTACGTGCAGCTCAACGATCAACAGGTCGGCGAACAGGAGCGCCTGCGCTGGCAGGCCTGGCTGGCCCAGAGCGGCGAGCATCAGGATGCCTGGCGGTATGTGCAGCGGGTCGGTGAGCGATTCGCCCCACTGCAGGGCGACACCGACTGCCAAGCGGCGAGCAAGGTCTTGCGCGGTACCGGACGCACCAGCGTCACACGGCGCCAGACCCTCAAGTCGCTGTTGATTCTGACCTCCGGCAGCCTGCTGGGCTTCAGTGCCTGGCGCCAGACCTCGCTGCCCGCCACCCTGGAGCGCTGGACCGCCGACCTCTCCACCGGCATCGGTGAAGTGCGCGAAAGCCGGCTCAGCGATGGCAGCCGGGTCTGGCTCAACGCCTTGAGCGCACTGGATGTGCGCTTTGACAGCCACCAGCGACTGCTCAACCTGCGACTCGGCGAAGTGCTGATCGACACCGCCAAGGACCCCCTCAGGCCCTTGCGGGTGCACACCGACCAGGGCCTGCTACACGCCTTGGGCACGCGCTTCAGTGTGCGCCAGGAGCAGGATCGGACCTTGCTCAGCGTGTTCGAAGGTGCGGTGCAGGTGCGCCTGGCCAATGCCCAGGTGCAGGGGGTGCCCGCCGGCCGACAAATGGCCTTCAGCCAGGACCGCTTCGAGCCCCAACGCCCGGTCTCCCCCGCACGCGAAGCCTGGCGCCGTGGCGTGCTGCTGGCGGATAACCTGCCCCTGGGTCAGTTACTCGAGGAACTGGGCCGCTACCGCCACGGCCATCTGGCCTGCGACCCGGTCGTGGCGCAGATACCGGTGATGGGCTCTTTCCCGCTCAAGGACACCGACCAGGCCCTGCGCCTGCTGGCTGCCGCACTGCCGATCACGGTGGAAAAACCCATGCCGTGGTGGGTCAACGTCAGCGCCAGAAGCTGAAGATCAAAAAATTGAGAATAATTTTGATTCGCGGTTCCCTTTTGCGTTTTTCGTTCGGATAACCCTGCACAAGTACTTCAATTGCCGATCGACTCGATCCAAAGGGACCCCCATGCCGCACCACGTCGCTGCCCGTTTTCGATTTGCCTTGCGCCCCCTGGCGCTGGCCCTGCCGGCCGCTCTGCTGAGCCTTGCCCCGGCAGTCGCCCACGCCGCTGAAACCGCCGCCAGCGAACAGTCCAGCAGCAAGCGCCAATACAATATCGCCAGCGGCTCGCTGGTCGCGGCCCTGAACAGCTACGCCGAGCAAAGTGGGGTGTTCCTCGCCGGGCACAACGACCTCGCCAGCGGCAAGCGCAGCCCGGGCCTCAAAGGCAACTTCAGCGCAACCGAAGCCCTGCAGCGCTTGCTGCAAGGCAGCGGCCTGCAGGCCCAGGCCCTGGACAATGGCGGCTACATCCTGCAAGCGGCCCCCAAGGGTGACGGCACCCTGGAACTGGGCGCGACCACTATCTCCGGCCAAGGCCTGGGCGCGACCACCGAAGACACGCACGCCTACACCACCGGCTCGACCGCAACCGCCACCGGCCTGCCGCTGTCACTGCGCGAAACCCCGCAGTCGGTGACCGTGATCACCCGCCAGCAGATGGACGACCGTGGCGCCCAGAGCGTCGGCGATGTGTTGCGCAATACCCCCGGCATCAGCCAACAGGCCTACGACACCGACCGCATGGAGTTTTCCTCCCGCGGTTTTGCCATCACCAACTACCAGTACGATGGCATCAACCGTCCCTATGACGGCGTCTACGGTGAAGCAGCGACCAACGTCGACGCCGCCACCCTGGACCGCATTGAGGTGGTCAAGGGCGCAACCGGCCTGATGACCGGCTCCGGCGACCCATCTGCCACCGTCAACCTGGTCCGCAAGAAACCGACCAAGGAATTCAAGGCGTCGGTCAGCGGCACGGTCGGCTCCTGGGATGCCTACCGCACCGAGGGCGACATCTCCGGCCCGCTGAACGACAGCGGCAGCGTGCGCGGACGTTTCGTCGGCGCCTATCAGGACAAGAATTCCTACCTGGACCACTACAGCCAGAAAAAGGACCTGTTCTACGGCATCCTCGAAGCCGACCTGACGCCCGACACCCTGCTGACCTTCGGCATCGACAAGTCCAGCGTGACCCCGCGTGGCACCTCCTGGACCGGCAACCCGACCTACTTCGCCGACGGTGGCCGCACCGACTTCCCGCGGCACTTCAACCCGGGTGCCGACTGGAGCCGTCGCGACTTCGACGACATCACCTACTTCACCTCCCTGGAACAGGCCCTGGCCAACGACTGGACGCTCAAGGTCAGCCTCGACCAGAAAACCACCGACCACGACACCCGCCTGGCCTCGGCCAGCGGCGGCAGCCCGGACCGTGCCACCGGCGAAGGCATGTTCCTGTACTGGGGTCGCTGGGAAGGTCACCGCGTGCAGAACACCGCCGACGCCAACGTCTCGGGGCCGTTTACCCTGGGTGGGCGTGAACACGACCTGGTGGCCGGCGTGATGACCTCGCACTCGCGCCAGACCGGCTCGACCTTCGACACCAGTGCCTTCAGCCAGGTGCCGGGCAGCATCTATGACTGGGACGGCGACCTGCCGTACCAGGAGTTCCCGAAAAACGGCAAGTACGAGCGCACCCAGAGCCAGAACGGTATGTACCTGGCCACGCGCCTGCGTCCCACCGATGACTTGTCGTTCATCCTCGGCAGCCGCGTGAGCACCTTCAAGTACAACGAAGACTATGCCTACTACCCAGGCGCGGGCCTCGACGACACCCACGCCAGCTACAAGGAGCACGGGGTCGTGACCCCCTACGCCGGGGTGGTCTATGACCTCAACGACACCTACTCGGTCTACGCCAGCTACACCTCGATCTACCAGCCGCAGACCTTCAAGGACATCAACGGCAAGACCCTGGCGCCGGTGGAAGGCGACAGCTACGAAACCGGCATCAAGGGCGCCTACCTGGACGGCAAGCTGAACGCCAGCCTGGCCCTGTTCCGCATCGAACAGGACAACGTCGCCGAGTCGATCGGCACCAACGAGATCACCAACGAAGGCATCTACAAGGCCATTGACGGCGCGACCACCCAGGGCGTCGAACTGGAGCTGGCCGGTGAGCTGCAAGACGGCTGGAACCTGATGGCCGGCTACACCTATGCCCGTACCCGTGACCAGGATGAGCAACGGATCTTTGGTTACCCGCTGACCACCTCCAAGCCGGAGCATGTGTTCCGCACATTCACCACCTACCGTCTGCCAGGCGCGCTGGACAAGGTCACCGTCGGCGGCGGCGTCAGCTGGCAGAGCGCGTTCTACGGCAATATCTACAGCTCGAGCGTGGGCGACTACACCCGGATCAAGCAAGGCGGCTACTCCCTGGTCGACCTGATGACCCGCTACCAGTTCAACGAGCACCTGAGCTTCACCGCCAATGCCAACAACGTCTTCGACAAGAAGTACCTGACGGGCCTGGGCAACTTCGACACCACCTACTACGGCGAGCCACGCAACCTGATGCTCACCACCAAGTGGGACTTCTAAACCCGTGACACCCGCACGCTGCCCTCCCCGGGCTGCGTGCGGTTCCCCCGCCTGACCGCCGACAGTCGTCACCCTCACACAACCACGAGCCTTTGCCGTCGCAAGCCATTACACTGGCCCACCGGACTGCCAAAGGACGTTGACCGATGAAGCACGCCATCGCCAAAGATGCCGACAAAGCCCCGCGCTTCTGGCGTGATGCGGCCCTGCCCTTCATCGAGGCCCGCGCCATCGCCAATGGCCGCGACGTCTGCTACGCCCGCCATTCCCACGAACACTTTTCGATCGGCGCAATCACCGCCGGACGCAGCACCTACGTGCATGAACAGGCGTCCTGCGAAGTGGCGACCGGCACCGTAGTGTTGATGAACCCTGGCGACGTGCATGCCTGCAACCCCATCGACGATCAACCCTGGTCGTACCGCATGCTGTATGTCGACACGCCCTGGCTGACCGACCTGCAGCATCAGTTGGGCTTTGCCGCCGAGCTGGATTTTCGCCGGTTCGCTTGCACCCATACCGCCGACCGCGGGCTGTTCGACGGCCTTAACCAGCTGTATGAGCTGTTGCTCGACGCCCAGGCCTCGACCCTGCAAAAGCACAGCGGCGCCGTGGCGTTTTTTACCGAAGTGCAGATCCGCCTCAACCCGGCCCAGGTCACGTTCGAGGAACCCAACGGCAAGCTCGAACGGGCCGCCGACTACATCCGCGAACACTGCACCCAGGCGCTCAAGCTCGAAGACATCTGCGCGGCTGCCGAGCTTTCAGCCTCGTACCTGATCCGCGCGTTCAAGCAGCAGTACGGCATGACACCCCATGCGTACCTGGTCAACCGCCGCATCCAGTTCGCCCGCCAGCAGTTGCGCCAGGGCAGACTGATCGCCGACGTGGCGCTGGACGCCGGGTTTGCCGACCAGGCGCATTTCCAACGGGCATTCAAACAACACCTGGCCGCGACACCCGGGCAGTATCGCGGCTGACCCTCAGGGCCACAGCAGGTAGCCGGCACTCACCGCCAGCAGCAACGCCATCAGACGGTTGAACAGGCGCAGGCCGGCGGCGTTGCTCAGGTACTGGCGCAGGAACGTCCCGGCATAGGCCCAACAGGCCACCGACAGGTAGCACACCACCAGGTACACCGCGGCAAACTGCCAGACCAGTCGTGTCTCGCCGTCCGCGACAAACGCCCCCATCCCCGCGACACAGGCCAGCCACGCCTTGGGGTTGAGCCATTGCATCAAGGCACCGTAGAACAGGCTCGGCGCCTTCCCGGCATCGGCAGTGCCCAGGCGTCCGTCATCGGTGGCCAGCTTCCAGGCCATGAACAACAGGAACGCCACCCCGGCCAACTGCACCACCCGGGTCAGCCCCGGCCAGAGCTTGAGCAGCTCATGCAGCCCCAACCCCATCAACACCAGCAACAGCACAAAACCCAAAGTGGCACCCAGCACATGCCGCTGGCTGGCACGAAAGCCATATTGCGCCCCCGAACTCAAGGCCACGATATTCACCGGCCCCGGGGTGATAGACGCGACCAGCGCAAACGCGGCCATGGACATGATCAGACTCATTGCACCTTTCTCCAGCAACTGGGGAACATCCCCGGGTGCAAGGTAAAAGCCTGGCCAACGCCTGTATTGAAGAAAAACACCCCACGGCCAACCTACTCACCGACGAACCCTGGCCGCACCGCGCTGTCACTAACTGTATGGGGATACTGTTACATGAAGGAGGGCCACCCATGGTGACTCACTACAAAACCGCCGGGCACCTGGCCTGCGGTCATCACGGCAAAAACCTGGTTTCCACCACCGAGTTTGCCCGGGTCAAATGCCGCAGCTGCCGCAACACCGATGCATTCAAGGACGCCCGCCGAGAAGCACGCAACGCGGCCCGCCGCGCCGCCCGCAAAGCCAAGTTGGCCCCTGCCGCCCTCGACTGGCGCGCCGCCTGGGTACAACGCCTGAGTGACCTGCCCGGCCGACAACGCCTGCCACGGGGATTCAGCGGCCAGCCGTTCGTCTAAAGAGCCAGGCGCCTCGATGTTGAATGTACTGGCCTCATCGCGAGCAAGCCCGCTCCCACAAGGTTTTTGCCTGACCGTAGATCTCGCGTACACCACCACGCCTGTGGGACTGGGCTTGCCCGGGATGGCGGTGGGTCAGGCGCCTTCGATGGTGAATGTACTGGCCCCATCGCGAGCAAGCCCGCTCCCACAGTGTTTTTGCCTGACCGTGGATCTCGCGTACACCCAGCACATGTGTGGGAGCGAGCCTGCTCGCGATGGTGGTAGGTCAGGCGCCATTGATGTTGGCTGTGCAGGGCCCTATCGCTAGCAGACGGAGCGCCGCCCGGCTCTCTCCCACAATTACATCCCACAAAAATAATCCAGCCAAGGAAAGCAGGCCGCCTCGCCCGCTCTAACCACTCAACAGGCCGAGCGTTAGCTCGCCTGCAGCTCTTGATCTTGATCCACCCGCCCCCTCGGCAGGCTGAGCGAAGGTATGCATCCGGAGGGAGGCGCGTAGCGCCGTGCGGCGTAGCCGCATACATCGAGAGGAGGTGCAGCGCAGCAAACCGGAGGCGATGCCCCCGGATGGATACCGTAGCGAAGGAACCCCGAGCCTTAGCGAGGGGCCGTACGTCAGGGGTAAAAGCCCTTGGTTACTTGGGGTCGGGCGGCGTTCCGCTTTTCCAAGTGACCCGCCGTAAGGGCGGAACCCCAAGCCGCCATCACCGCAGCAACGGATATGCCCCCAAAGGCTGACCCGCCACCCTCGATCTAGCCAGTACCCTCCCCGTCAAACACCAGTGCACTACCCGACAAGCCAGCCACCCGCGCGTCGGCGTAGCTTGGTGGCGTGGGCGAACGACGCGATAGGCGCTCCAACCTCAATAACAACAAGACCCCTGGTGACCCATGAGTACAGTAGATCCGATCACCCTCGCGGTGGTGCGCGGCGCGCTCGAGACTGCGCAGCGGGAAATGACCCTGACCCTGGAAAAGACCGGTCGCTCGAGCGTGTTCAACCTCGCTCACGACTATTCCAATGCGCTGTTCGATCACCTGCCGGAAATGATCCTGCAAGGCCAAGACATCCCCATCCACCTCGGCTCGCTGATCCCGGCCATGAAATGCGTCGCCGGTTTCTTCGGCGACGATATCCTCGAAGGCGATGTGATTTACCACAACGACCCGGCCTACAAAGGCAGCCATATCCTCGACTGCTGCATGTACAAACCGGTGTTCTACCAGGGCGAACTGGTGTTCTGGGCCGTGTGCAAAGGCCACCTGACCGACATCGGCGGCCCGGTGCCCGCCGGCTACAACCCCGACGCCAAGGAGATCTACGCCGAAGGCCTGCGCATTCCGCCGGTCAAGCTCTGGTCCCAGGGCAAGCGCCGCGAGGACGTGATCAACCTGCTGCTGACCAACATGCGCGCCCGGGCCTACCAGGAAGGTGACCTCAACGCGCAATACGGCGCCTGCACCGTCGGCGAGCGGCACCTGCTGCAATTGCTCGAACGCTACGGTGTGGAGCAGGTGCGGGCCTGCATCGCCGAACTCAAGGACATGGCCGACCGGCACATGCGCGCGCTGCTGCGTGAAGTCCCCGACGGCTTCTACAGCGGCACCGCGGTGCTGGAAGATTCCGGCCACGGCCTGGGCGAGCTGGCGATCACCGCGCGGGTGGAGATTCGCGGCGACGAGGCCCACGTGCTGATCGAAAGTCCACCGCAGGTGCCGTACTTCATCAACTCCTATGCCGGCAACTCGGTGTCGGGGGTGTACCTGGGGCTGATGATGTTTGCCCAGGTACCGCCGCCCTACAACGAAGGCCTGTACCGCTGCGTGTCGGTCGACCTCGGGCCGCCCGGCACCCTGTGCAACGCCGCGGAACCGGCGCCCCACGTCAATAGCACCACCACGCCGATGGAAACCCTCGCCGATGCGGTGCGCCAGGCCCTGGAACAAGCCGCGCCAGAGCGGGTCACCGCATCCTGGGGCCACGCCAGCGGGATCAACATTGCCGGCCACGACCCACGCAATGGCAATGCCGAATACGTGACCATGGTCCTTGCCTCGATCATCTCCGGCGCCGGCGCCAACCAGGCCATGGACGGTTGGCCGGCGTGCGGGCCGCTGTGCTGCTTCGGCGCGCTGATGTCCGGTGACATCGAGTTGCTCGAGTACTCCTACCCGATCCTGATCCACCGCTACAGCCTGATGACCGACAGCGGTGGCGCCGGTGAATTTCGCGGCGGCTCAGGCACCCGGATCGAAATCGAACCGCTGGACCACGGGATGACGGTGGTCGGCTTCGGTGAAGGTCGGCAACTGCCCACGGCGGGTGCAGCGGGTGCCAGCAACGTTCTGCTGGAACCGAAACTGGGGCGGCTGATCCACCGCAAGGTCGATGGCGCAGAAGACCACTTCACCTACAACGCACAACTGACCGCCCAACCGGGCGAACGGGTGATCAACATCAACCCCGGCGGTGGCGGCTACGGCAACCCGTTGCGCCGGCCCGTGAGCCGCGTGCTGGAGGATGTGCGCAATGGCCTGGTGTCGCCCGAAGGCGCCCGCCGCGAATACGGCGTGGCCATCGACGGCAATGGCCAGGTCGACGACGCCGCGACCCATGCCCTGCGCACCGCCCACTGATCACGCCCAGCCCCTTGAGCCATCTGGAATCCGACACCATGAGCCAACCCCAATATCGCCTGGGCATCGACGCCGGCGGCACCTTCACCGATTTCATCCTCGCCGACCGCCAGGGCAACGTGCAGTTGTTCAAAGCCCCCTCGACGCCCCAGGACGGCACGCTGGCAATCCGTAACGGCCTGGCGCAGATCGCCGATGCCATCGGCCGCACCCCGGCCCAGATCATTGCCGACTGCGACCTGTGCATCAACGGCACCACCGTGGCCCTCAACGCCCTGATCGAAAAGACCGGGGTCAAGGTCGGCCTGCTATGCACCGAAGGGCATGAGGACAGCCTGGAAATCCGCCTCGGCCACAAGGAGGACGGCCACCGCTACGACGCCAGCTACCCGCCCGCCTACATGCTGGTGCCGCGCCACCTGCGCCGGCCCATCGGCGGCCGGATCATCAGCGATGGCCGCGAACATACACCGCTGGATGAGCAGGCGATTCACGCGGCCATCGAGTACTTTCGCCAAGAGCAGGTCAAGGCGGTCGCGATTTCCTTCGTCTGGTCCGTGCGCAACCCCAGCCACGAACAACGTGCTGCCGAGCTGGTACGCGCGGCACTGCCGGACGTGTTCGTCTGCACCGGCAATGAGGTGTTCCCGCAGATCCGCGAGTACACCCGCACCTCTACCACCGTGGTCAATGCCTACCTGAGCCCGGTGATGGGCCGCTACATCGAGCGCATCGACGCGCTGTTCGAAGAGCTGGGGGCACGACAGCCGACGCGCTACTTTCAATCCAACGGTGGCCTGGCCCCCGGCCTGATGATGCGCGAGCGCGCGGTCAACGCGATCAACTCCGGCCCCGCCTCCGCGCCCCAGGCCGGCCTGTGCGTGGCCCAACCGTTCGGCATCGACAACGTGATCACCGTAGACATGGGCGGCACCTCGTTCGACATCACCCTGAGCAAGGCCGGGCGCACCAACTTCAGCAAGGACACCGACTTCCTGCGCTACCGCATCGGCGTGCCGATGATCCAGGTCGAAACCCTCGGCGCCGGCGGCGGCTCGATTGCCTACCTCGACGACTTCGGCATGCTCCAGGTCGGCCCGCGCAGTGCCGGGGCCAATCCGGGGCCGGTGTGCTACGGCAAGGGCGGCGTCGAGCCGACGGTCACCGACGCCAACCTGGCCCTCGGTTACCTGGCCGATGGCGCGTTGCTCGGCGGCAGCATCCGCTTGAACCGCCAGGCAGCGATCGAGGCGATCCGCAGCAAAATCGCCGAGCCCCTGGGCATCAGCGTGGAGCGGGCAGCCTGCGGCATCATCACCCTGGTCAACCTGAACATGGTCAGTGGCATCCGCCGGGTCTCGGTGGAGCGCGGCTACGATCCTCGGGACTTCGCCCTGATCGGCGCCGGGGGCGCAGCGGGCATGCACGTCATGCGCCTGGCCGAGGAGATCGGCAGCAACGTGGTGCTGATCCCCAAAGTCGCCTCGGGCCTGTGTGCCTACGGGCAGATTCTCTCGGACATCCGCTACGACCAGTTGACCACCCTGCCCATGCGCCTGGACGACGACCGGGTCGACCTGCCCCTGCTCAACCGGACCCTGGGCGAGCTGCGCGAACGGGGCCTGGACAACCTGCGTGAAGACGGCTTCGGCGCCGGCAACAACGTCGAGTGCCAGTACCACTTGGAGATCCGCTACCTGGGCCAGATCCACGAATGCAGCGTCGAACTGTCCTGCGAGCAGCTCGACCCAGGTGCCCTGGCAGTCTTGCGCGATGCCTTCCACACCCGGCACAAGGCGCTGTTCTCCTACAGCGAACCGCAGAGCCCGATCGAACTGGTCAACCTCGAATGCTCGGTGATCGCGCGCCTGCAACGCCCGCCCATGCCCGAGTTGCCGCCAGCCACCCGCGACACCCCGGCCCAGGCCAGCAGCCACCGTTCAATGCTGTTCGATGCCCAGGCGGCCTGGCAGCAGACCCCGGTGTACAACGGTGAGCACCTGCAGTCCGGGCAGACGGTCGAAGGTCCCTGCGTGATCGAGGAAGCGACCACCAACATCGTGGTGCCGCCGGGCTGGCGCGCAACGCTCGCGCCGTCCGCCACCTACCGGCTGACGCGTGGCGGTTGACCCCCTGTAGCCATTGGCAAATGATGGCCTCCCCGCGGTGCCGCCGGTCTTTGACGGGCGGCACCGTCCTCGGAATAACAACAACACGAGGGCAGCCATGGCACACACCGTCTCCACCCGCTACTGGTCCGACAGCGAACGCCAGCCCCGCTGGGCGCAAGCGATCGGCAGTGCCTATTTCCCGTTGTCCCTGGAGTTTGCCGCCAGCGACCGTTTCAGCGGCAACCTGCAGATCTGGGAAACCGCCAGCACCCCCCTGACGCTGTCGCGCCTGCGTTCCAGTCAGCTCGGCTATTCGCGCAGCAAGGCCCAGGTCAGCGAAGACCAGCAAGCCTGCTACCTGGTGACTGTGCCACGGCGCAGTGAAGTGCATTTCGAGCAGGACGGCCGCGCCCTGCATTGCCAGCCCGGCGGGTTCATTTTCGAGCGCGGTGACGCGCCTTATCGCTTTCACTATGCCAGCGACAACGATCTGTGGGTGTTCAAGCTGCCGGAGCAAGCGCTGCACGGCCAACTGCGCGGAGCCGAACGCTACACACGCTTTTGCTTCGACGCCCGGCGCGCCCTGGGACGGATCTTCGTCGATCAGTTGGCAATGTGCGCCGCGCGCTTTGACGAGTGCGATCCCAGCGCGCGTCATATGCTGCTGGAGCAGGCCCTCTCGACCCTGCTGATGGCCCTGCGCGACGATGAGCGGGTGCTCAGCAGCGAAAGCTCGAACCTCGCCGCCCTGCACCTGCAACGCATCGAACGCTACGTGGAACAACAGCTGGGCAACCCCGACCTCAACCCGCAGCAGATCGCCGAGGCCTGCCAGGTGTCGGTGCGCTACCTGCACAAACTCTTCAGCAGCACCCCCTACAGCCTGGGCGAATGGATTCGCCGACGCCGGCTCGAGGCCGTGCACCGTGGCCTGCTCGACCCCAACTGCCACCTGTCGATCGGCGCCCTGGCCATGCGCTGGGGCTTCAGCGACCAGGCGCAGTTCACCCGCAGCTTTCGCCAGCATTTCGCCTGCACTGCCAGCGAAGTCCGCGCCAGTGCCCGGCGCGGCTGATCCAGTAGGTGCCGACCTCAGAACCCCACTGTGGCCGAGAGCAGCCAGGTCCGCGGGGTCGACAGGGTCAGGCCCGCCGCACTGTCGGACGAGGTGGCGGCCGAGGCCCAGTAGGTCTTGTCGAGGACGTTCTCCACGGCGGCGCGCAGTGTCACCGGGCTGTCGCCGACCTTGAACGCATAACGGCCGCCCAGGTCGTAGCGTTGCCAGGCATCGATCTCTTGGTCGTTGGCCGGGTCCAGGTACTGGGAGCTGGTGTGGATGGCCCGTGCGGTGAGGGTCAATCCCTGTACGGCGGGAATGTCCCATTCGGCGCTGAGGTTGGCGTTGACCTGGGGTGCACCCGTGCCACGATTGCCGTCGTACTGGCCATCGGTGGTGTCGCTCTGCTTGCTGTCGAGCAGCATCACCCCACCCAGCAGGCGCACTCCCTGCAGCGGTTCGCCGAAGACGTTGAACTCCAGTCCCTGGTTGACCAACTGGCCATTGGGCTTGAAGTTGTTCTGGTCATCGTACTGATAGGCCGGCTGCTCGATGCGGAACAGGCTGCTGGTCAGGCCGAAAGTGCCGTGGTCGTACTTGATGCCGACTTCGCCCTGCTTGCTGCGGTACGGCGCGAAGACCGTATCGGCATTGTTCGCCGTGCTCGGCGCGGTCTCACCCTGGGTCAGGCCTTCGACGTAGTTGGCAAACACCGACAGCCGATCGCTGGCCTTGAACACCACGCCCAGGGCCGGTGAAGTGTCGGTCTCGTCATTTACCGGCTCATCACGCACGCCATTGCTCCAGGAAGTGACCTTGACCCGTTGCAGGCGTGCTCCGAGGGTCAACAGCAGGCGGTCCTCGAACAGCCCCAGGGTGTCGGCCAGGGCCACACTGGTGAAGCGGTCCTCGGTGTGGGTGCTGGTATCGATGCGATTGGCCTGCCCCGGGTAGGCCACCTCCACCGGCTGGTAGATGTTGCCAATGCTGCGCAGGTAGCGCTCGCCGGCATTGTCGAAGTCCATGTCGAAGCGGTTCAGGCTCAGGTTCAGGGTGTGGTTGACCGCGCCGGTGCTGAACCATTGGCGGGCACCGAGGGTGGCGGTCTGCACGTCTTCATCGCGGCGGAAGGTACGCGGCACCAGGGTGAAGTTGCCGTTGTCCTGGGTGTTCTGCACGCCATGGCGCAGGAAATCGTAGTTGCCTTTACGCGCGCCATAGGCGGCGTAGACCATCAGTGAGTCGCTGACATCAAACTCGCCGCGCAGGGCGCCGAAGGAATCCTTCGATTGCGCATAGGTCCAGGGTTGGGCGAAGTTGTGCTTGATGTCCTCGGCTTTTGGCACCTTGGCTCCGGGGGCCAGTTCGACCCGTTCCTGGGGGGCGTCGGCGCGCCGCTGCTGGTGCCCGATGTCCAGCGACAGGCGAACCCGCTCCTCGCGCAGGTCGAGACCCAGCACCCCGGTTTCCCGCTCGACGGCCTGGTGGTCCCACTCGGTGTCGCCGGACTGCTGTACGCCGTTGAAGCGCACCCCGAAACGCTGGTCCTCGCCAAAGCGCCGGCCGATGTCCAGGGCGCCGCCGAACTGCCCGGCCGAGGCATAGTTAGCCGTGAGCTCGGTGACCGGTGCATCCGTGGCGCGCTTGGGCACGATGTTGATGCCGCCGCCGATACTGCCACGCGGGGCAATGCCGGAGAGCACTGCGCTCGGGCCCTTGAGGATGTCGACGCGTTCGGCGATTTCCATGTCGATGGCGTAGGTCGGGAGGATGCCGTACAGGCCACCGTAGGCCACATCACTGTTGAACAGGCTGAAACCACGGATGGTGAACTGCTCGAAACGCCCGCTGGCCGGGTTGGTGGTGCGCACCGACGGGTCGGCCGCCACGATGTCACCGAGGGTCCGCGCCTGCTGGTTCTTGATCGCCTGCTGGGTGTAGGAGGTGACGCTGAACGGGCTGTCCATGAAGTCCTGGTCACCGAGCATGCCCTGGGAGCCGGCACGGTTGACCTGGCCGCCGGCATAGGGCGCCACGTCCTGCGCCGCCGTGGCGCCCACGATGGCGGTGGCCGGCAGTTGCAGGCTGCCGGTGTCTGGCGCCGGCACCAGGATATAAGCCTGCTCGCCCACCGCCTGCAGTTGCAGACCGGAACCCTGGAGCAACCGGGCAAAACCCTCTTGCACCGCGAACTCGCCGGACAACCCCTGGCTCGTGCGCCCGCCAACCAACGCCGGATCCACCGCCAGGTTGACCCCGGCCTGCCCGGCAAAACGGGTCAAGGTGGCGGCCAGGCTACCGGCCGGCACCTGGTAGCTACGCCGGGCAGCATCGTCGGCCCAACTGCTGGAGATCAATAACGGACTGGCGTTCAGGCTCAGCATGAGGCTCAGGTGCAACAAAGGACGCATACGGCTTGGCACTGCGGGCATTGGAAGAGTCTCTGGTTTTTGTTCACTTGCCTGGAATGACCGGCGAGACGCAGAAAAGGGACAGGCTTGCAGGTGATTCTGGAAAATAAATATCCCCGCCACGCCTCAGGACCTGCGCACACCCACCACGGGTATCCGCAGATCCCCCAGGCAGCCACCAAACCTGGGTGGGAGCGAGCCTGCTCCGGGCGGCGTTCCGACGATGGTCGTCAACGATGACGCGCACTGCCTGGATGTACGTGTCGCCCTTGAGGTCTTCGCGAGCAAGCTCGCTCCTACAGTGACTTTGGTTGCTTGCAGATTTTGCATACACCCACCAGAAACCTGTGTGGGAGCGAGCCGGCTCCGGGCGGCGCTCCGACGATGGTCTTCAACGATGACGCGTACTGCCTGGATGCACGTGTCGTCCTTGAGGCCTTCGCGGGCAATCGAGCGTCGACCGGTTGCTCCCACGAGGTTCAGCCCAGCTGGTTGCGGGGAACCAGGGTGACCCAATAGCGGGTGCGCGAATGCACGTCCAGCGCCAGGCTGGCTGCCAGCAGGGCGAGCACCCGGTCGGTGTTGTCGAGGCGGAAGCTGCCGGTGACCCGCAGCTTTTCCAGGGCCGGGTCCCAGCGCAACAGCCCCGGCCGGTAGCGGCTCAGTTCCCGCAGAAAATCCCCCAATGGCTGGTCCTGCGCCGTCAGCACCCCGGCGCGCCAATCCGCCTGGGAAGGGTCGAAGGCAGTCACCGGGCCAGCGCCCGAGGCTTGCAGGCTGACGCGCTGCCCGGCGTTGAGCACCAGCAACGGTCCGTGCAAAGGCTGCAACTGCACCGCACCGCTGACCACCGACACCTGGCAATAACCCTCATTGAGGCGCACGCACACCTCACTGCGACTGACGCTGATCTGCCCATAGGGCGCTTGCAGGGTCAGGGGCGCCGGGGCGGGTACCTTGAGTGCCACCTCGCCGCGCACCAGGGTCAGGTGGCGGGTCCCCAGGTCCAGGTTGACCGCGCTGGCACTGTTCAACTGCAACGAGCTGCCATCGGCCAGGGTCAGGCGCCGCTGTTCGCCAGTGCCGGTGTGCAGGTCGGCGCGCCACACCTCCAGCGGCAACTGCCGGCTCAGCAACCAGGCGCTGGGAACCAGCACTGCCACCCCGAGGGCGCGCTTGAGCACGACCCGCCGTCCCGCATCCGGGCGGTCCAGGGTGGCCAGCGCCAGCGCCGATGGCAGCCCGCAGAAGCGTTGGCGCAACGCCTGCGCCCGCTGCCAGGCGCTCTCGTGGCTGCCATGGCTGGTGCGCCACTGTTGCAGGCGCTGGTGGTCGTCTGCGCTGGCGCTGCCCGATTCCACCAGCGCCAGCCACTGGGCCGCCGCGCGCGCCACTTCGCGGGCCTCGCTGGACGGGGCGGTGCGACTCACAGCTCCACCAGCAGGCAGTGTTCGTAGGCGTGGGCCATGTAGCGCTTGACCGTACGTTCACTGACTTGCAGGCGCTCGGCGATTTCGCGATAGCCCAGGCCGTCGAGTTGGCTCCAGAGAAATGCCCGACGCACCAACACCGGCAGGCCATCGAGCAACTCGTCGAGGGCCTGCAGGGTTTCCAGCAGCAGCCAGCGTTGCTCCGGCGAAGGCACGCTGTCCTCCGGCAATCGGGCCAGGGCGTCCAGGTAGGCCTGCTCCAGGTGACGCCGGGTGTAGAAGTTGCTCAGCAGGCGCTTGCCCACGGTCAGCAGGTAGGCACGGGGTTCGCGCATCTCGGCAATCTGCTGCGAGCTGGACAGGACCCGCAAAAAGGTGTCCTGGCTCAGGTCCGCGGCATCCCAGGCATTGCCCATGCGCCGCCGCAGCCAGCACTCGAGCCAGCTGCGATGATCACGGTACAGGGCGTGTAGGGCTTGCTCCGGTGGCGTCGCTGCGTCAATCATGTCAAGAGGCCTTCGCGAAGGATAATTCAAATGAGAGTGATTCTAATTAATACACGCTCATTTCACCATGTCCTTTTGCACATTCAGCGATTGCCGCAGCTTGAGTACGCCCCGGTTCTGCTGCAGGAGGAAATCCGCTAGGCTTGGTTTTTTCTCTCCAGGATGGACCCAGGTATGCCCGTGCTCGACACCTCCCTGCAAGACACCGCCGCCCCCGAAGGCGTCTGTTATGGCTGCGGCAGCCGCAACCCCCATGGCTTGCACATCAAGAGCCGCTGGCATGAGGATGGTGTGCACGTAGTGGCGGAACACCTGCCCGACGCCAAGTATTGCGGCTGGCCGGACCTGGTCTACGGCGGGTTGATTGCCATGCTGGTAGACTGCCATTCCAACTGGGCAGTGATGGCCTACCACTACCGCGCCGAACAGCGCGAACCCGGCAGCCTGCCACGCATCAACTGCGTCACCGGCAACCTGGGCATCAAGTTCATCAAGCCCACCCCCATGGGCGTGCCACTGACCTTGCGCGCGCGGGTCGAAGGTGAAGTCGGGCGCAAGACCCGGGTGATCTGCGAGGTGTATGCCGGCGAGGTGCTCACCGCCGTCGGCGATTCGGTGTTCGTGCGGGTCGACACCGGGCAACTGGCCGCTGCCGCCCACGGCCGCGAGACCGCTTCGGATAACTGAGGATGATGGACGGGCAGCGCCAGGGCGCTGCCCGCCCCTGGCGCTACTTGCGCGCCACCTTGTAGCGCAGGCAATCCTGGTAGAAGCTCTCGCGCACCGCCGCCGGCTTGAAGCGCGACGGGCTGTCGTAGGTCTGCTCGGTAATACCCAGGGCCATCATGCGCATCCACGACTTGTTGAACTTGAAGGTCTGGATCTTCTGCCGCGCGGCATACAGGGAAACCCCCGACAGTTTGAGCTCCTGGGCCCTGGCCGCAGTGCCGGCGCCCCAACTGCAGACATACCGGTCGTTGGCCGGCAACTCCTTGGCCTGTGCAGACGCCGCGACGCTGACCAGGGCAACCGGGATCAGCGCGCTTAGTAGATTTCGCATTAAATGTTCCGCCTAACCACCTGAAATTCAGGCGATTTTGCCGACACATCGAATGCTCAGGGGCCAGCAAATTGCCTTATCGCTGCAACTGGCGCTGCCAAAGGGGCGGAAACAGTTCGTGCGCCATCGGCACATCGGCAGCCAGCGCCTCGCGCAGCCCCGGAAAATCCGGGGACGTCGCCCAGGGTCGCGGGGCATGGCGCACGTCATCACCGATCACCCGCACCGAAAACGCCCGCCGCCGATTTTTTCCGCCCACCCCTGAGGACGCATGCAGGGTCAGCATGTTGAAGCACACCATATCCCCCGGTGCCAACTCCCAGCCGAGGATCGGGAAGTCCTCACGGTGATTCTCGATGTCGGGCAACTCGCCCAGGGTGCCCTCGGCAAACCATTTGGCCTGGCTGTCCATGAACGAGCGCGGCATCAGCCACGGGCCCTTGTGCGAGCCACCGATGAATTCCAGGGTCGCGGCCCTGGGTACCGGGTCGACGGGAATCCAGAAGCTCACGGTGTCCGAACCACTGATGTTGTAGTACGGCTGGTCCTGGTGCCAGGGGGTGCGCTGGCGGGTGTTGGGCTCCTTGACCAGCAAGTGGTCATGGTGCAGGCGCACCTGCTGGCTGCCGAGCAAGGCCCCAGCGATCGACCCCAGCGCCGAGTTGAAGATGAAGTCGCGGTAGTCGCGGTTTTCCTGCCAGTTGCAGAAGTCCTCGAAGAACCAGCCCGGGTCGCTGGCACTGCTGGCGACCTTGGCCCGTGGGCTGGGATTAGCCAGGTTGGCCTCGATGCCCGCGGTCAACTGGCTGATCTGCTCTGGGGTAAAGGCATTGCGGATGCACACGGCGCCCTGAGCCTGGTAGGCCTGCACCGCCTCTGCGCTGATGGGGCAGGTAAAGCCGGCGTCGGCAAAACGGGTCATTTCGTTCATGACGTTGGCCTCACTCACCGTAAATGTCGAAGTTGAAGTATTTCTTGGCGATCTGCTGGTACTCGCCGGACTGGCGGATGCTGGCCAGGGCGGTGTTCAGTTGCTGCTTGAGCTCGGGTTCATTCTTGCGGATACCGATGGCCACGCCGTCGCCAATGATGCTTTTGTCGGTGATCGGCTCGCCGGCGAAGGCAAAGTCCTGGCCTTGGGGCTTTTGCAGCAGCCCGGCATCGGCCTGCACCGACGCCTGGAAGGTGGCATCCAGGCGCCCGTTGATCAGGTCGGAAAACACCTGGTCCTGGGTCTGGTAGGTATGGATGTTGACGCCCTGGTTGCCCCATTGTGCGCGGGCGAAAGCTTCATGCAGGGTGCCTTGCACCACGCCCACGGACTTGCCCTTGAGGGAGGCGGCGGTGGGCAGCAGCCCGCTGTCTTTCCTGGCCACCAGCGACGACGGCGCGGTGTAGATCTTGTCGCTGAAATCCACCTGCTGGCGGCGCGCGGCGGTGGCGCTGAAGGCCGACAGGATGGCGTCGAACTTGCGCGCCTTCAAGGCCGGGACCATGCCGTCGAAATTCTGCTCGACCCAGATGCACTTGACCTGCAGTTCGGCACACAGGGCGTTGCCCAGGTCGATATCAAAACCGCTCAGCGAGCCGTCCGGCTGTTTTTGTTCGAACGGTGGATAGCTGGGGTCGACGCCAAATTTGATCACCGGCTGGGCCTGGGCCAGGGGCGCGAACAGTACGCCGAGCAACAGGGCGCGGTAGCGAAGTTTCAAGAGCTGCATGTAGACCTCGTCTTTTATTGGTTTTCACGGTTGGGCAGGTCGTCATTCAAGGGTTGAGCGGTAAGAAGGCCTCGGTCAGCTTGACCCAGAAACCGGCACCCCGAAGCAGGATGTCGTCGTTGAAGTCGTAGCGCGGGTCGTGGGCCATGCAGCTTTTCTCCCCGTCGCCGTTGCCGATGATCAGGTAACAGCCAGGGACCTGCTGCAAGAAGTAGGCGAAATCCTCACTGCCGTTGAACGGCACGATGTCGTTCAGGACCTCCTCCTCACCCAGCCAGTCGGTGGCCACCTGGCTGGCGAAGCGGGTCATCCGGGGATCATTGACCAGCAGCGGGTAGTCGGCACTGTAGTGGATATCGGCGGTCGCGCCGAATGCCTGGGCCTGGGCGTGGATCAGTTGCTTGATCTGGCTTTCGAGGCGGTCGCGGACGGTGTTGTTCAGCGCCCGCACCGAAATCAGCATCTGCGCGCTGTCGGGAATCACGTTGGAGGCCTTGCCGGCGTTGATCGAGCCGACGGTGATCACGCTCATGTCCTGGGGCGAGACATTGCGCGAGACGATGGTCTGCAAGGCCATGATGATGCTCGCGCAGACCACCACCGGGTCCACGGTCAGGTGGGGCATCGCCCCGTGGCCACCCACGCCGTGGATGGTCACCGTGACCTGGTCGGCGGAGGCCATGAACGGCCCGGCGCGAAAGCCCAGCTTGCCCACCGGGTAGCCGGGCATGTTGTGCGCCGCGAACACCGCGTCACAGGGAAACTGTTCCAGCAGCCCTTCCTGGATCATCCGCCGGGCACCCGCCAGGCCCTCTTCGGCCGGCTGGAAAATCAAATGCACAGTGCCGTCGAAGGGGTGGTCATGGGCCAGGGCATAGGCCGCCGCCAACAGCATCACCGTGTGCCCGTCGTGCCCACAGGCGTGCATCTTCCCCGGGATCCGGCTGGCATACGGCAGGCCGGTCTTCTCCAGGATCGGCAGCGCGTCCATGTCGGCGCGAATGCCGATCACCCGCGTGCTGGTGCCTTTTTTCAGGGTGCCGACCACCCCGGTCTCCGCCAGCCCGCGCGTCACCTGATATCCCCACTGGCGTAGGCGCTCGGCGACCAGGGCGCTGGTCTCGACCTCCTGGTAGCCGAGTTCGGGGTTGGCGTGGATCTGATGGCGCAGCGCGCGCATCTCCTGTTCGATTTCTTGCAGCAGCGGCAGGGATTGGGTCATGGTCAGCAATTTCCTTGTTGAACGACAGGCCGGGATTGCGCACAGTGCCAAGGCGTTTCCTGCCTGGTCCTGCAGCTCCCTGGCACAGGTGCAGGGCTTGGGCGCCATGGGTCCGAGCTTAGAGCCAGGGCGCCGGCGCCGACAGGCAATCGAAAGTCAACAGGGCAACCCAGGGTTAACAGCGGTGGACACCATGAAGTTCTATCAACTCAATGCACTGGTGGCCGTGGCAGACGCGGGCAGCATCCGGGGCGCCGCGAAGCGCCTGGACACCTCGCCGGCCGCGGTGACCAAGGCGATCCAGAAACTGGAGGCCGACACCGCGACCCAGTTGCTGATCCGCAATACCTCGGGGATCGTGTTCACCGAACTGGGCAAGAAGCTGTTGATCCAGGCCCGCCTGCTGGTGGCGCAGATGCTCAACGCACGCCAGGTGCTGGCCGACAACAACGGCGAACTGGTGGGACGTTTGTCGGTGGCGGTGACCCCCTGGCTGGCGATGACGCTGATGCCCAAGGCGGTGGTGCGCTTTCGCCAGTTGTTCCCGCAGGTGCAACTGGAGCTGTATGAGGGGCTGTCGTCGGTGGCCTGCCCACTGCTGCGCGACGCCAGTGTCGACCTGTTCATCGGGCGCCTGGACACACGCTTTTCCAGCACCGACCTGACGTATCTGCCGCTGTTCACCGCCGACTGTGCGGTGGTGGCCCGCCGGGAACACCCGCTGGCGGACAGCCGGCGTATGGAGGATCTGGCGGCGGCCGACTGGATCATGGCGTCGCAGCAGGACGGCACGATCTCTACCCAGGGCCATGTGCACTTCGCCCATTCGCTGTCGATCATCCTCAGCCTGCTGCGCGAAACCGATATGCTCAGCGTCTTTCCCTGGCCGCTGGTGGAGCTCTGCGCACAACGCGAAGGCCTGTGCGCCCTGCCCTTGCGCGAACCGGTGGGCAGCGCATCGGTGGGTGCCATCAGCCGCAGCGGACAACCCCTGCGGCCAGCGGCGGAACGGTTCCTGGAATGCCTGATCGAAACCATCCACTTCGAGATGGGCCACGCCCACTCGCCGTATCGACGCATGCTGCAGACCGTCGATTTGCTGGTTTGAGGCCGCCAGGATGTCCCCGTTGCAGACCTGTACCCTTTGACCCGGTACATCGCGCCATCCGTATGGCTGATCGCAGCAAACCCGGCGCCCAGCGCTTGGGCATGACCGCGAGAATCTGCGCCTCCTAGTGCGCCACCGCATCCGGCGCCTGGATGTCGGTCAACAGCTCCATGAACTCATCCCTCCCATCCGGGCCACCGTGTCCGGCACGCGCCCACACGCTTGCAACCGGTGGGCAACCGTCCAGAGTCGCGCACATTTTCAGGGCGCCACTACAAAAACACTAGACTGTAGTAAACACTACACATACACTCGATATCGACAATGTGAAGCAAATCAAACAAACCCATAAGAACTGCACACATGACCAATTTGCGAGAACGCCTCACCGATCCTGCGCTGAACCCAACGCCTTCTGAACGCAAGGTGATCCGCGCATTGCTCGACCACTATCCGCGCAGCGGCCTGGGGCCCATGGCCAAACTGGCTGGACACGCCGGCGTCAGCGATCCGACCATCATGCGCCTGGTCAAAAAGCTCGGGTTCGGTGGTTACGGCGACTTCCAGGATGCCTTGCTCAGTGAGATGGACCATCGCCTGCGCTCCCCCGTCACCCTCTTGCAACCACGCGCGCACTCCTCCCAGGACGACTCCTGGACCAAGTACCTGGATGAGAGCAGTCGCAGCCTGCAAGAAACCCAGGCGCTGACCCAACCTGAAGATGTGCGCGTGCTGGTGGAGCTGATACTCGATACCCGTCACCAGATTTTTTGCTTCGGTGGACGCCTCAGCAGTTTCCTGGCCGGCTACCTGGTGGGGCACCTGCGCCTGCTGCGCCCGGGCTGCCATGCTCTGGAAGACAACGCCCAACTGCCGGATCGCCTGTACGACGTCCAGCGCCAGGACGTTGTCCTGCTGTTCGACTACCGCCGTTATCAGACCCAGGCCCTGCGCGTTGCCAATGCAGCCAAGGCACGCGGCGCGCGTGTCGTACTGTTCACCGACATTTACGCCTCGCCCTTGCGCGAACTCGCCGACCTGGTCATCAGCGCCCCCGTTGAGTCGATCTCTGCCTTCGACACGATGGTCCCGGCCCTGGCGCAGGTTGAAGCCCTGATTGCCGCTCTCACACTGCGCACCACGGACCTGGAAGATCGCCTGGAAGGCATCGACAAACTGCGCACCCGTTTCGCCGCCCACCTGCTTGAGGAAAAACAATAATGTTCACACTCCCTCATCACTCACCGCGCGACCTTCCCTACGTGCACGGCCACACCGCCCTGCTGCTGGTCGACATGCAACGTGCCTGGCTGGACCCGCAGTTCGATCCGCATTTGCACGGCCCCGCAGCGGAGTATTTCCTGACGCGCACCCAGGCCGAGGTCATCCCCAACCAGCAACGGCTACTCAAGGCGATGCGCGACGCCCGGCAGAATGTGCTTCACACCATCATCGAAAGCCTCACGGCCGACGGGCGCGATCGCTCCCTGGACCACAAGCTGTCGGACATGCACCTGCCCAAGGGCAGCTACCCCGCCGGCATCATCGACACGCTTGCCGCCAGTGAAAACGAGGTGATCCTGCCCAAGACTTCATCCGGGGTGTTCAACTCCACCAACATCGATTACGTGCTGCGCAACCTTGAGACCCGCCATTTGATCATCGCGGGCATCGTCACCGATCAATGCGTGGACATGGCGGTCCGCGATGCGGCGGATCGCGGCTACCTGGTGACGCTGGTCGAAGACGCTTGCGCCACGTACACACCGGCCCGGCACCAGGCCTGCCTGCAAGCAATCAAAGGCTATTGCTGGATCACCGACACCGAGACCGTGATCCAGCGCCTGCAGGAGATGCAAGCATGAGCCGGCCCACCCCTGACAACGGCATGATCGGCCCTGTTGCCATGACCACGATCGTCACCACCGACTTGATCGGCATCACGCGCGGCCGTTCATTTCCCACCGATGAACTTGCAAGCTATCAAGCCAGCGGCTGTGGCTGGGTGCCCGCCAACAGTGCACTGACCCCACAGGATGTAGTGGCCGACAACAATCCCTGGGGTGCTTACGGCGACCTGCGCCTGATCCCGGACATGCACAGCCGCGTGCAGGTACCCAACGGTCCCGACGTCGATGCACCGGGCCTGGACTTCATTCACGCCGATATTTGTGAAACCGACGGTCGACCCTGGGCGGCGTGCCCGCGCACCCTGTTGCGTACCGAAGTCGAACGCTACCGCGAGCAATTGGGCCTGGAAGTCACGGCCGCTTTCGAACACGAGTTCAACCTCGGCGAACTGGATGCATCGCTCTCGCACCGGGCATTCTCGCTTGGCGCCCAGCACCACGCCGCCAACTTTGGCGGCTGGCTGCTCAGTGCCTTGCGGGCTGCCGGGGTCGAGCCCGAAATGTTCCTGCCCGAGTACGGCAAGGCGCAGTACGAAATCACCTGCCGCCCGACCCAAGGCGTTGCCGCGGCCGACCGGGCGGTGAACGTGCGCGAAATCACCCGTGAGATCGCTCGCCAGATGGGTCTGGCCATCAGCTTCTCGCCCAAGCTGCAAGAGCATGGCGTCAGCAACGGGGTGCACCTGCATATCAGCCTGCAGGACCAACAAGGCAACCCGGTGATGTATGACCCCGACACCAGCAATGGCTTGTCGACACTGGGACAGCATTGGGCCGCCGGCGTGCTGAAGTACTTGCCGGCATTGTGCGCCTTCAGCGCTCCGACGCCGATCTCCTACCTGCGCTTGAAACCCCATCACTGGAGTGCGTCGTACGCCTGCCTGGGGCAACGCAACCGGGAAGCCTCGCTGCGCATCTGCCCGACGATCACCATTGGCGGCAAATCACCGGCAAACCAGTACAACCTTGAGTTCCGACCGCTGGACGCCACCGCTTCGCCGCACTTGAGCATGGCAACGGTGTTGATGGCAGGCCGGCTGGGCATCGAACAGAAACTCGCGTTGAACGCCACCACCGACGAAGAGCCCGACACCCTGAGCGACGAACAACGGCAGGCGCGCAACATCGTCGCCCTTCCGGGCTCCCTGGGCGAAGCGCTGGAGTGCCTGCGCCACCACTATGAGCTGTTCGAAGCGCTGCCCAAACTGATGATGGACGCCTACCTCGCGATCAAGACTCAGGAGCTCAAATCGACAGATTCATTCACCCCTAGCGAACTCTGTGACCACTATGCCCGCCTCTATTGAAACCCCGGAGCTGGGCTTGTACAGCGAGCCGGTATACACCCTCAGCCAAGAGGATTCCGCGCACCCGGTGATCCTGGTATGTGAGCATGCGAGCCCCTATATACCGCAGCAACTGCAGCGCCTGGGGCTCAGCAGTGAGGCCGCACGCGAGCATATTGCCTGGGATATCGGCGCCCTGGACCTGGCGCAACAATTGTCAAAAGCCCTGGGGGCAACCCTGATCTCGGCGGGTTATTCACGTCTGCTGATTGACCTGAATCGTCCCCTCGAGGCGCCTGACAGCATTCCAGAGCGCAGTGAAATCTATCGGGTGGCCGGCAACCAGAACCTCGACGAGCGCACACGCCAGTATCGACGGGACTGCCTGTTCAAGCCTTTTCATCAAAGACTCAGTGCCCTGATCGACGCCAGGCTCGCTGCGGGTCGAGCCGTGCGGGTCGTAGGGATCCACAGCTTCACCCCGATCTACTTCGGCCAGCCGCGCGCCCTGGAAATCGGCGTGCTGTACGCCCGCGCCCATGCCTATGCCCAACGCTTGCTCGATGGGCTCGCGGCCCAGGGGCTCAAGGTGGCGGCGAACCAGCCATATGAAATCAACCCTCTGGAGGACATGACCGTGCCCTTTCACGGTGACAGCCGCGGCATTGACGCTGCGCTGATCGAGGTCAGGAACGACCTGCTACGCAGCCCGCAAGCCGTACAGGCTTGGTCGGATGCCTTGGCTCCACTGCTCTGAACGCTGTTGCTTGGTAAATCGGTAATACAACTATAAAAACACCGCTTGGGCGCTTTTGAACCTGCCGGGTTGAAAAACTTGCTCCGGTCGCCGCCGTTATCCGGCAGTGACTGGACATCCGCCTTACTCGCTTACGGAGTACCCTGTCATGGCCGTCGAAAATTTTGGTTATAAACAAGAATTAAAACGCAGTTTGTCGCTCGCCGACCTGGTGGTCTATGGAATGATCTTCATGATCCCCATTGCCCCCTTCGGCGTGTACGGCTATGTCAACCAGGAAGCCCCCGGAATGGTTCCGTTGGCCTACATCATTGGCATGGTTGCCATGCTGTTCACGGCATTGAGCTACGGCAACATGGCGCGGGCCTTTCCCATCGCCGGCTCCGTGTACTCCTATGCGCAACGGGGCGTGCACCCTAACCTTGGGTTCATTGCAGGCTGGCTGCTGTTGCTCGACTACTTGCTGATTCCACCGTTGCTGTACATCTACGCCGCCATGGCACTCAACCACCTCTATCCGGATATTCCGAAGTTCGGTTTTATCTTCGCCTTTCTGATCAGTGCGACCCTGGTCAACCTGCGCGGCATTACCTTCACGGCCCGCATGAACATCCTGTTCCTGCTTGCGCAACTCACGGTCCTGGGTATTTTCCTGGCCTGTGCCTGGCAGGCACTGCACGCAGGTGGCGGCAACGGACAGCTCACACTGGCCCCCCTGTACAACCCGGCTAACTTCAACTTCGGGTTGATGATGCAAGCGGTGTCGATCGCGGTGCTTTCGTTCCTGGGCTTCGATGCCATCTCCACACTGGCCGAAGAAACCAAGGGTGATGCCGGGCGCAGCGTTGGCAGGGCAGCCCTGATCAGCCTGCTGATCATGGGGGCGATTTTCGTCGCGCAAACCTGGCTCGCTGCGGACCTGGCCGCGGGCATGGGCTTCACCTCGGCCGACACCGCGTTCTATGAAATTGCCGCCATCGCCGGGGGTGATCGGCTGGCCTCCCTGGCGGCCATCGCCACAGCGCTGTCCTGGGGGGTTGCGGTGTCCATTACCTCGCAAGCCGCCGTTTCGCGGTTACTGTTTGGCATGGCTCGGGATGGCAAGCTGCCAAAAATCCTTGCAACCGTTCACCCCAAGTACCGCACGCCGCACATTAGCATCTACCTGGTGGCGATACTGTCAGTGGGCATCTGCTTCTTGTTTATCAATGCCGTCGACACGCTGACGTCGCTGGTGAACTTCGGTGCTTTAAGCGGCTTTATCATTCTTCATATCACCGTCATCAACTACTACTGGCGCCGCCAGAAAACCGGAAAAATCCTCTCACACCTGTTGTTCCCGCTCATGGGTTTAATCATCACCAGTGCAATCATGTACAACATGGGCCTGGACGCACAAAAACTCGGCTGCGCCTGGATTGCTCTCGGCCTGGTCTACCTGTACATCCTCAATCGCAAAGGTGCGAACCTGGTGTTATCCAAAGACATTTGACGCACCTGGGCTAGTGCGCTGCAGGCAACACCAGCATCGACAACCACCCCGCCACAAAGAGCCCGACGCCGAACGTCAGATGGGCAATCACACTCCTGCGCCTCGCCACGTTCGGCGCCGCGGTCCGCGAAGCGGCGATGCCCAGGCCGAACGCGGGCTGCAGGATGAAAAACGGCGCAATCACGCTGACCAGGCCCGCGATCAGCGCGGGCACCAGCGTGGGGTTGTAGAGCCAGGCAAGCCCTTGGACACTGACCAGCAGCAGGGTGAAGATACAACCGGTGAGGTAATGAAATGCCCAGCCCAGCAGGCGTTCATGCCTGACACGGGGCGCCGTGACAATCGAGGTGTGACGAAACCGCCCCCGCACCATGTGCCCCAACCACCGACCGACGAGCCCATAGTCCAGCGACGCCAAGCCCAATAGCCGCGCTTGAAGCAATGCCGACAGGTCCATGATCAACGTCGCCCCCGTACCTACCAACAGAATGCGCAGTACCGCCTCCCCTACCTCCATGCCATTTCCCCTTGCCTTCAGTCTGTTTTAGCGATTTGATCCCGGCAGTCTGCAAGTTCAAGTCGACTTGAGGTCAAGCATGAAAGAGATGGAAATCGGTGAAGTGGCACGTCGTTCCGGCCTGCCGGCTTCAACCCTGCGCTACTACGAAGAAAAAGGCCTGATCCGCTCGATCGGCCGCCGTGGCTTGAGCCGCGTGTTTTGCGCGGATGTACTCCAGCGATTGTCATTGATCGCCCTCGGGCAATCCGCGGCGTTTTCCCTGGACGAGATCGCCACCATGCTGGACGCCGACGGCCAGCCCGCCATTGATCACCAGCGCCTGGCACAAAAGGCCGACGAACTGGACCGCACCATCGAACGCCTTAGCGCCCTACGCGACGAGCTTCGGCGTGCAGCGTTATGCCCTGCTCCGCGACATATTGAATGTCCAAAGTTTCAGGAGATGTTGAGTGCTGCTGGGAAACTGGCGACCAGAAGTAGAGCGGGTAAAGGAGGGTCGCTGGCTAGCGGTTGGCCAACCCGCACGTGGAGAAAATTAAGCTTGAAATAAGGTAGGAACCTTATCTTTTGGTTTTTTGGATCTGAGCATTTCGAGCATGTGCACCTTTGACGCGGAGTCGAAACCCCTTTTCAGTATCGTTCTGGTGAATTACAAGACCCTTGATTTGACCAAGGTATGCCTGGATCTTTTATATGCACATGCACAAAAAGCCGGCATTCCGGTATGGGTTGTCGATAACGGATCTGCGGATGCCAGCACTGACTATTTGCGCTCACTCGAATGGATCAACTTGATTGAACGCACATCGCTCACCCCAGAGCCAGGTCACATTGCCCATGGCAACGCCCTGGATATGGCGCTGGAAAAGGTTGATACCGATTACGTGTTTCTGATGCACACAGATACATTCGTTTTCGATCCACAGGTATTTACGATGATGCTGGAGCACTGTCGTCAAGATCCGGCAGTCGTCGCTGTCGGTTGTACCGAGCAGCTCAATCGAGGAATGCCCAGGACACTCTGGCGATTCACTTCGCGCCTGGCGAAACATCATTTCAGGCGCCTGAAGTTGTCGCTAGGTCTGCGCTCCAGAGAACCGAAACCTTACAGGGAAACCCACCTGAAGAGCTTTTGTACGCTTTGGAACAGCAAAATCATCAAGCAGCACGGCTTGCATTTTCAGCTCGATGAGCGAGTACCTGGCTATGCATTGCAGGACTGGCTGATGGATATCGGCTACAAGGTTGTGTTTCTTTCACCGCGAAAAATCTTCAAGTATCTGGACCACATCCAGGCAGGAACGGTCGCTGCTGGCGGTGGTTATGGTCAGCATCACCGACGCACAAAGATGTACGAAAATATTCTCAAACGCTTCAATACGTTGAACACGCCCACCGCCTGAACATCGCTCATCTCGGCTATCGGCTCGGCGGAACGAAGGGTGGTAGCTGAATGTTGTGGCTGACAAGACAACGGTAGGAAACCGCAGACAACAAAAAACCCGCACTAGGCGGGTTTTTTGGCTGCTTCAGGTGGTATTGCAAACACCTGAAAACAAAAGGTGGTGCCCAGAGACGGAATCGAACCGCCGACACGGGGATTTTCAATCCCCTGCTCTACCGACTGAGCTATCTGGGCCGCGGCGTAATTAAACGTTTTTTACCACCGTGGCGTCAACCACGAAATCAAAAAAAACTAACGAATACCTATGCTTACGACTGTCCTTGACGACGGAAAAAGTCAAAACTCTTGGGGTGTCTGGATGAAAGTGGGATTTGGCTAGCGACAGGCACTCATTGCGTCAGGGTATTGCCAAGTCAGCAAGCCTTAGAAGAAAATGAGAGTCATTATCAAATATCTTCGTTCCGGGCCGCTCCCATGTCCTCTGTCGACCACTCTCAACAACATGCCGTGCAGACGCTCTACGAGAATCACCATCAGTGGCTCTGTGGCTGGTTACGCCAGCGGCTGGGCTGCGTCGACAACGCGGCGGACCTGGCCCAGGACACGTTCATCCGGGTACTGACGCAACGCAAGGCGCCTGAGTTACGTGAGCCTCGCGCCTACTTGAGCACCATTGCGCGCAGTTTGATGATCGATATGTTCCGCCGTCGGTCCCTGGAACAGGCCTACCTGGAGACCCTCGCGCTCAGCCCCGAACCGATCGATATCTCGCCTGAAACCCGCACCCTGATTATCGAAACCCTGATGGAAATCGACCGCCTGCTCGATGGCCTGGGTGGGCGGACTCGTGAGATTTTTCTTTTGGCACAGCTTGACGGGCTGAGCTACGTGGAGATCGGCCGACGCCTGAACGTCTCGGTGAACACGGTCAAGAAACACGCGGTGCGTGCCCTCACGCATTGCCTGCTGTTGGCAGACGACTGAAGTGCGCCCGCTCGCCATGGATCACGCGACACTCGAAGCCGCAGCGCGTTGGTACGTCGACTTGCGTGCAGAAGCGCCCGACGCCGCCCTCCGCGAAGCACACCGACGCTGGCTGGAGTGTGACCCTCGCCATGTCCAGGCATGGGAGCGCCTGACCCGCCTGCAGGACAAACTTGGCCAGGTCGCACCCGGTATCGCCCGGCCGACACTGACCAGTGCCCGGGCCAAACGCCGTGACGTGCTCAAGGTCCTGTCGATTGTGTTGGCGGCCGGTGGGGCTGGTTCGCTGGCCTGGAACACGCCCCCCTTGCCGACCCTGATGGCCGACCAGCGGACCGCCACCGGCGAGCGGCGTCGGGTGCGCCTGGATGACGGCAGCCTGGTGCGACTCAATACCGCGACCGCAGTGGACATTCGCTACAGCGCGAGCTTGCGCGAAATCCATCTGCTCAGCGGTGAGATCCAGATCGAGACTGCGGCGGACCAACAGGCACGGCCCTTTATCGTGCATACCCCATCGGGCAGCGTCCGCGCCCTGGGCACCCGCTTCGTGGTGCGCTACGACGCGCAGCGCACCCGGGTCAGCGTGCAGGAACATGCGGTCGAAGTGCGCAGCGCAAACAGTATCGGTCCGGCCGTGCGAGTGGATGCCGGGCAGCAGCTCGACTTCGACAGCCATGATACCGGCGCTGTGCAGCGCTCCAGTCCCCAGATCGACGCCTGGACCCGCGACATGCTGGTGATCGATGACTGGCGCCTGGGCGATTTCATCACCGAGTTGCAGCGTTACCGTCCAGGCCATCTGGGCTGCGCCCCAGCGGTCGCCGACCTGCGAATTTCCGGCGCGTTTCACCTCGGTAGCAGCGACGCCATCCTCGATAACCTGACCTCGACCCTGCCCGTGCGGCTGCGGCGTTTCAGCCGTTATTGGACGCGCGTCGAAGCCATTTGAGGGTTTTCTGCAGAAAATTTATCGAAAGGGGTTGTTGATTTTGATTCTCGTTCGACTTTGTAGATAGAGGCGCAAATAGACGCCGCCATTTACTGCCATCGGGCGAAAGGAAACCGCATGATCCCCCGCACCCCCCAGCCGCGCAAAGTCTTCAGCAAGTCTGCCGTCAACCCCCTGAGCCGCGCGGTGCATATCGCGCTGCTGGGGATGGCGCTCGCCTTGCCACTGGGTACGGTACTGATTGCACAGCCTGCCTGGGCACAGACCCACATTGAAACCAGCTTTGATATTCCGGCCGGAGCCCTGGGGTCGGCACTCACCCAGTTCGCCGCGACTGCTGGCGTGACGGTCTCGTTCGATCCGGCCCACGCCAGCGGGCAGAAGACCGCCGGGTTGCGCGGCCGCTACACCACCGATGCCGGCCTGCAGAAGCTGCTGGCCGGTAGCAGCTTGCAAGCGGTTCTCCTGCCGAGCGGCAGCTACTCGCTGCTGCCAAGGGTGCCGGGCGCTGCGCTGCAGTTAGGTGCGACCAATATTTCCGGCCAGGCCATCGAATCGGCCTATGGACCGGTCGACGGTTATGTCGCCACCCGCAGCGCGACCGCGACCAAGACCGATACGCCGATCCTGGAAATCCCCCAGGCGATCAACGTGGTGACGGCCGATCAGGTCGCCGTGCAGGGCGCACGCAACCTGACCCAGGCCCTGCGCTATACGCCGGGCTTGAGCACCGGCGGTTTCACCGACCGCAATGTTATCGCCGACGAGATCACCAGCCGAGGTTTTGCCCCGACCCCGTTGTACTTCGATGGCGCCTATGTGCCTTATGCCGGCAGCCTGGGCGGGGCTCCGCAAATCGACCCGTACACCCTGGAGCGCATTGAGGTGCTCAAGGGCCCCTCCTCCGTGCTGTTCGGGCAGAACCAGCCGGGCGGCCTCATCAACCTGGTGTCCAAGCGACCCACCAGCGAACAGCGCAGCCAGGTCAAGCTCGGCGCGGGCAGTTACAACCGGGTCAATGGTGCATTCGACACCAGCGGCCCGCTCGACGACCAAAAGGCATTCAGCTATCGCGTGGTGGGCCTGGCGAAGAAAGGCAATGAGCAGGTTGCGCACACCAATACCGAACGCATGCTGCTGGCGCCCAGCCTGACCTGGACGCCCACCGACGACACGTCGTTGACCCTGCTGGCGCAAATCCAGCGCGACGATGGCCTGGCCGACTATCAGGCGCTGCCGCGGGTCGGTTCCCTGGATCGCGGTCCGACGGGCCAGAAAATCAAACGGGATTTTTTCTCAGGGGATTCGCGCTACAACGACTACAAGCGCGACCAGTACATTTTCGGCTATGACTTCAGCCACAACCTGAGCGAAGACCTGACGTACCGATCCACCGCGCGCTATACCGACGTACGTGACCAGTACCAAGGCTTCTATCTGCGCAGCTTCGTCACCGATGCTGCTGGTGGGGTTGATCAGACCCAGGCCAATCGCGTCAAGCTGGACTGGCGCCAGCACAACATCGCCTACACCGTCGATAACAACCTGGAATACAAATTCAACACCGGCGCCCTGGAGCACACCACGCTGGCCGGGGTCGACTATCGTCACTTCAGCCGCAAGTACGACGGCTACAACGCCTACAACGTGTTGCCGGTCGACCTTTATGGCAAGAACAACTACGACACCGCGAGCGTAACCCCGGTGCTCGATACCAAGTGGGACAACACCATTCGCCAGACGGGTGTGTACCTGCAGGACCAGATCAGGCTGGACAAGTGGATCCTCACCATCGGTGGCCGCCAGGACTGGGCGGAAATCGACAACAAGGACCTGCTGGCCCATACCGTCACGTCACAACGGGACAACCAGTTCACGGGGCGAGTAGGCCTGACCTACGTCACCGATTTCGGCCTGGCGCCCTATGTCAGCTATTCCGAATCCTTCCTGCCGACCCTGGGCACTGCAGCGCCCGAGCGCGGTGGCAAAGCCTTTGATCCAACCGAAGGCGAGCAGTACGAAGTGGGGGTGAAATATCAGCCGTACGACAAGACGCTGATCACGGCCTCGGTGTTCCAGGTCAAACAGAAAAACGTGCTGACGGGCGACACCGAGTACCCGCAATATTCGGCGCAGAATGGCGAAGTGCGCTCTCGTGGCATCGAACTGGAAGCCAAGTCCAGTCTCGATAATGTCGACGTCATGGCCGCGGCCACCTACATCGACTCCTTCTACACCAAAAGCACCTATGGTGATCAGGGCAACCGCAGCGAAGCCACGGCACCGGTCTCGGCCTCGCTGTGGGTGGATTATCATTTCACCCAGGCGACCATCGATGGCCTGACCTTCGGCGCTGGCGCCCGCTACACCGGACGCAAGCCGGGTGACTCGGCCAACTCCTTCGACGTGCCGGCCTTCGTGGTCTACGACACCACGGTCAGCTATGACCTGGGCAAGCTGGACGCCGGCCTGCGCGGCGTGCGCACCAGCCTCAACGTGCAGAACGTCTTCGACCGAGAGTACGTCTCGGACTGTAACTATTCGTTCGGCTGCTACTACGGTCAGGAGCGGGTGGCGTCGGTGGAATTGACCTACGACTGGTGATCCCTCGGGGCAACGAGGCAGCCTGCGCCAGGTGCACAACACTTGCGGTCCGATTCCGCAACGCCTGCACCCACGCAATCTATTGGCGAGTCCGGGTGCATGTGGGGCGCAAGCAGACCTTGGCGTAAGTTCGTTTCAAGTCGTTTGCAGTCCTTCGGGGCAGGCAGCCATTGGCCTGAAAGCGGACGTTCGGCGGGTACGCTTTCGCTCCAGCACCGATGCGCAATAATGATGGGATAGTTTGCTGCAAGAACGACTGGTTGATGGTGTTGCTCTATCCTTTGTAGTCGCAGTGAATCTGCATGCTTTCTGTTTGATTCTTATGAATTTCAAAGCCGCATTGCCTCAATGCATCCTTGACCTTGTTAATAACTACAAGGTGCTCCGCGGCAACTGCCTCTTGTCGAGTTAACGAGGTAAATACGCCAAAGGGTAGAAAGCGCAATCTTTTTCCATTCAGCACAACGGACACATCAACATGCGTGCCGTCCACGTCATGCCCGTTAGATCCAAATATATCCTTTACCTCATTTTTCCTTTCTGGATACAAGGTGCAAAATAGCCTGATACCGAACCAGCGCGATAATAGTCGAAAGAAACCAAGGTTACTGCTTTTGCTTTCATACCCTCGAACGATAAGCAAACGAACTGACGGAGGCAGCATTGACTGAGTCTCGACCATCTTGTTAAACGTGTTTTGTTCGATCAACACCTTTGATGATGGCCAGCGAGGCCAAACCCTTATGCCTTGACTCTCGCCTTTCACTAACTCAAGCATTTTCAATCGTCTCTATTTCCTGTGTTCTCAATACCATGTGCAATAACGGAAAAGGGTTGCCTTCGTTATCCAAAGGCGAGCGTCCAGTTTGTATAAACCCATAATGCTCATAAAAACCCACGCCTTGCGGGTTTTGCTCATTCACATCGACACTTAGGATCGGGTGCCGAGCACGTACATGATCCAGCAGTATTCGGCCAATGCCTTGGCCGCGCCTATCTGCGTCGATAAAAAGCATTTCTACATTGTGGCCACTGGTGGCGATGAAGCCAGCAATTCCAATAGCGTCTTGGCAAACCCAGACTTCGAGTTCAGGCATGGGCAGGTAACTTTCCTGGACGAGGCGCCGCAAGTGCTGGATGTGCTCCTCACTCAGGAAATCATGCGTGGCACGTACCGACCTCTCCCACAGTGCACCTAGAGTAGGATTATCGTGCGCTGCTTTTTTGCGAATATTCATGGACGTCATTCTTTAAGTGGACAGCTATCCTAATCAATCGCACTTTTACAGAAAAGCACATATTGACTGAAAGCAGACCTTGGCTAACGTCTGCCTTGGGTCGATCGGCCAGAAGCAACCATTCGGAAGATGTCCTGAGCGATCAGTTTCTCATGCCATGAATTCATCCGGCTGTCGTACCATCGGCGCGTCGACAGAATGGAGGTTGATATGAAAAATGCTCAGGGCAAACGAGTCGTAGTCATTGGTGCAGGTATCGTGGGCGCGTCACTGGCGTACCATCTCGCTGGTAAAGGCGCGAATGTCACCGTGATCGAGGCTGAAGGTATAGCGTCGGGAGTGACGGGAAGTTCATTCGCATGGATCAACACCTCACACGGTGAACCTGACCCCATTGCGCAACTGCGCGGAGCTGCAATCGAGGAGTACCGCCGCCTTGAAACGCAGCTGCCGGGTCTCGAGATACGGTGGACAGGCGCTTTGTCTTATAGCGCGATGCCGAATGGAGCGCTGCAGGCTTCAGCTAGCCAGGTTTCGGCAAACCTGGTGTCTCGATCACAGATTCTCGACCTTGAACCCAATTTAAAGAATCCCCCTCAGTCTGCTTTGTATGCGGCTGAAGAAGGGGCGCTGGACGCAGTGGCAGCTACCCATGCGTTAATTGCCGGTGCCAAGGCGTTTGGGGCGAAGATTCTCACTCAGACGCGAGTGCTCGGTTTTATAACCCCGCGTGCAAAAGTTACTGGAGTCGAAACAACACAGGGCATCATCGATGCCGATGTTGTGGTATTGGCCGCCGGGACAGGCATCACGAAGCTGACAAATATGCTTGAAGTGCCCCTTCCAATAGAGGCCTCGCCTGCCATTTTCATCCGTTACAAAGCACAACCCGACCTCGTGCACACCCTCATCTCCAGCCCTGAAATGGAAGTGCGGCAAAGTTTGGATGGTGCGTTGCTGGCGGCAGAAGATTACCTGGACAACGCCATGGAAAATCAGCCAGCAGCGATAGCGCTGCGCACTGCCAAGACCATCCGCAACGAACTCCATGGGGTTGTTTCCATAGAGCCGCAATGGGCTTGTGTCGGACTCAGGCCCATGCCTGCCGATGGCATCCCCATCATCGGTTATCTACCAAAAGTCAGCGGCGTCTATGTGTGTGCAATGCACCCTGGAGTGACTTTGGCGGCGATAGTGGGACGTCTTGCCAGCGAGGAGATCATCGACGACAAAGCGTCCAGTACCCTTGGCCCATGCCGGCCCGATCGGTTCTTCCAAGCGTAGTGGATGCTCTTGCGAGGCAGCTATCGGCTGCCCCGCAGTCTCCATCGTACTCAAGGGACTTGACCCTATAGCGGCTATAACCCTCACGCTTGTAGCCAGTTCGTCTCAAATAGGAATTGATCATGAACAACCGCATCCCTCCGCCGCTAGTTGCTGCCCTGTTCGGTCTGTTGATGTGGTTCGCGGCTCGATACTTACCGGGCGCCGTGGCGTTGACTATCGAGTGGCGCATTGGCCTGGCGCTGGTGGTGTTGCTGGCAGGCGTCGCCATTTGTCTAGCCGGTGTGCTGTCCTTTCACCGTGCCCATACCACGGTCAACCCGCTGAAGCCGGAAACGGCTTCGGCCCTGGTCAGCTCGGGCGTCTACAGATACACACGCAACCCGATGTACTTGGGCTTCGCCACAGTCCTGATAGCCTGGTCAATCTTCCTCGCCTGGCCGCCGGCACTCCTGGGCGTGTTGGGGTTCGTGATGTATATGAACCGCTTCCAGATCGGGCCGGAGGAGCGGGCGCTCGCCAGCCTTTTCGGCAAAGAGTTCACGCAATACTGCAACCAGGTGAGACGTTGGCTCTAGCGAATGGGGGCGGATCTATTTCTGACAGTTTCGAGTATCCAATCGCTTTGCTTTAATCATATCGGTGAGTCGTGATGAGGCGACACACGGCATCAACCCGCAAGCGTTCAAAACGATAAGGACAGGTGAGACCTCATGGACACTCAAGCAACAGACGTCAACTTGCCTGACCCTGGTCGACTAGACCCGGAATTTGGTGTTTTTGGACAGATCAGACCTGACTTTCTGGCCGGCTCGGTCAGGGCTGTTGTGTTATCGGCTGAAGGTTCCCTGACCTACGCTACTCGGCAGGGAGAGGGTTTCACTGTGTACCGCACCGATTCTGACGGGATCAAGGACGAGGCGTTTGGTAATGACGGGAACACAGGTGAGTGGCAGTTTGTCAGCGGTAAAAAGGCCAGTCCGTCGCGTTTGCTACTGCAAGAGGATGACAAGATCCTGGTGATCGGTGATAGCCGAGAACCCGACGGTATTGGCCGGGCAGCATTGAGACGCTTTCATGCCAACGGCAGCCCTGACCTGATCTTCGGTAGTGTGGTTATTCCTGTAGCACAACATGATTATGCCCAAGTGGCATTGATCGACGGTTGTCTGCAGGATGATGGAAAAGTGCTTGTAGCGTTCAGCTATTTCATCAGTGAGTCCGAAGGGGCACTGCTGGCTCGCCTGCACAGTAACGGCGAACCCGATACCGATTTCGGCAATAGAGGTTTTGTCGAGATCAAAACCGGGGGCGACTTCATCCGGCTTTGCAGCGTTGTGATTCAAGACGGAAAAATCGTTGTTGGCGGCACTACCACATCCGGTCGGCTCGTTCTTGCACGTTATGATCTGGAGGGAGAGATCGACACCCGATTTGGTGTCGATGGTTTTGCTTACCTGGCAGCAACGGAGGGCTCACTGAAAATGAGTCAGCTCATCGCACAGGCTGATGGCAAGCTGGTATGCGCCGGCGGTCTCCAGGAGAGCATGGGTATGGCGATGAGGTTTACCGCAGACGGTCACCCCGATAAGGAGTGGAATGGCGGACTTCCTGTATTGACCAACAGCGGTCCTGAAACATTCTGGCGTTCCTTGGCCCAGCAGCCGGATGGCAAGATTGTCGTGGTCGGTTACAACCGGGCATTCCATATCATCGCTGGGAGGTTGTTACCCAATGGAGACCATGACGCCCACTTCGGCGGGACTGGGTCCGGGTGGGTTTCTTTTGGTCCTTCAGGAGGCTTGTCGTGGGATGTGAAGGTCCAGAGCGGTGCTCGTATTATCGTTGGTGGCGAGGCTTTCATCGAAGCAGGGAATCGCGGCCCGGTAGTCTACGGGCTGCAAGCCTGAACCCAGACTTGCGACGAAGTCACCCTTCTCAAAGGGGACGGATTTATTTTTCAATCAAATAAATCTGTCCCCTTTTGAGCCTCAGGCGGTTTGCCGGCGCATCGCGAGAATTAACGCGCCAAACCCGATGAAGGTCACCCCGACCACGCGGCTGACCCAGCGCGCCAACTCGGGTCGCGCCAGCACGCCCTTGGCGCGCGAGGCGAGCGCGGCATACAGGCTCAACGACAACAGCGAGAGCGCCATGAATATCCCGGTCAGGATCAGGAATTGTGGAAACAGGGCGGCGCCTTGGTCGATAAACTGCGGGAACAACGCGGTAAAGAACAGCGTCGCCTTGGGATTGGCGAGCGCGGTGACCACCGCCGACCGGTACAGTTTAAAGGGGCTGGGCCGCACGCTCTGCCCCTGCTCAATACCATCAGCCAGCAGCGGCGCCTTGTTGAGCAACTGCTTGAGCCCCAGGTAGAACAGATACCCGGCACCGGCGATCTTGACCATATTGAACAACCATTCCGAGCTGGCAAGCAGCGCGCCCAACCCCAGCATTGCGGCCGCCGACAAGCAGAACAGGCCACTGGCATTGCCCAGCGACGACCAGATTGCGCTGCGTTGACCATGGGCGAGGCTGTTGTTGATCGCCATCAAGGTCGCAGGCCCCGGGCTGGCGATGGCAATCGCAGCGACCAGGGTAAACGCCAGCATTGTGTTCGGGTCCATGGTTTCAGCCTCCTTGAGAATGGCGGGTATGCTACCGAATGTTTCATCGCCTGATGATAAAAATCATCTTCGGGAGCAGGCGCCCAACGGTTCATCCGGTTTTTTGCGGGATAAGCTCGAGTGCGCCTAAAAGGCTGCGGGTGAACGCAGCCATCCATCCAGGCGTTTAATCAGGAAAACTCAATGCCACAGGAGGTGAGTCGCGCAAAGGGATCTCCCGAGCCGAACTCCCAACCTTCAGGCATGGTGGTTTTCCAGCCACGCTGCTTATCCATCCGGTTTTTTTCTTCTTCCGAGATCAGAACAATCGCCAAATGCCGCTCAATCATCGTTGCCACAGCTTCGACCAACTCGCCGGCTTGATACATCTTTATGCTTTGATCGCGGATCAGGACACAGGGCACGATGTGTTCTCTATACCTGCCTCCGCTGGATGACCTTGCGCATATCAGCCACGCATCAGGAACGACGTGCTCAAAAATCCGCGTACTGCCCACCCTGCCCTCTTCCCAATGATCGCGGAATATTTGTGCAAGTCGTTTGATGGCTCTCTGTTTCTTTTCAGCTTGCGTATGTTTAGCGATGTTGGTTGTCATTGGGTCCAGGCCATTGAAGATTGATCAAGTGCTGCCATTGCTTCCCTGCGCTGCGCAATGAGTGCGGCTTTGTCCTGCGCCGAAAGATGTTGGCCGGGGGTCGGCAAGGCACATGCGGTGGCCTCGCACCAGCGGTCGAAGGTAGCGGTGACAACGAACGCGGGGCCTTGGGTCTTGCGCACCAAGGCTTGGGCTTTTTGCTCAGCGATTACTGGATTGACTTTGGCATAGGCAAACCGCGAAGAGGGATGGTTCACCACGGCCACCGGCACATCACCGGCAAGTGAGCGAATCAACTTACCGTTACGTACGCTGAAGCAGACAATCAGATCCGGTGCCAACACCGCCAAGACTTCGCTGAATGCTCGCTCACCCCGCTGCCAAGCGCCTTGCGGCGGCGGAACTCGACTGTCTGGCAGGAACTCCTGCAGAAAGTTGTAATAGGCAACACTGCTCCAGAAGTCTGCTTTTTGCGCGCCGGTGAAGGCCTGCCTGACGTTCTGCACCGCCGTCATGATTTTCGTGAAATGGGGATGGCGCCGAAGTTTACCGGTGGCTTTAGGGTGCCTCTGGCCTAGGGCAAGTGCCTTGATGATTTCGGGTGTGACGGTGGGGCGCTCGTGCTGCTTGGCGCCATAGTGAGACTCGCACACCAGGAGAATGCGTAACCCGCCACATCCTCGCTCGTAGTGGGGGCCGACCCAAGGTGCAAAGCGCACTGTACTGTTGTTCATGGTCTTCCTTGGTTAGGGTTCTGCTAAACCGTTCCTAGCGCAGCCTAAGATACTTGCAACCTCAAGCCTGTTCCACTCAGGACCTTGCGGCGATAGACGCAGCGTTGTGCAACTGGCGAGGCGCGGGCCCCCAACGCAGGCTTCGCCAGCGGCTACAGAATCCGGCACAATCGCCGGCTTTTTTCGCGACAGGCAGTGCGCCCATGCAACGGATTGTAATTCTCGGCAACGCCGGTAGCGGCAAATCTACCCTGGCCCGCGCCCTCGGTAGCCGTCTTGGCCTGCCCGTGGTGCATTTGGACAGGCTGTTCTGGGAGCCCGGCTGGGTCGAGCCCGATGCCGAGCAGTTCCGCGACCGGGTCAGGGCCGCGGTTGCGCCAAAGGCCTGGGTCTGTGAAGGCAACTATGCCCGGCGCACCTTCGACCTGCGCCTGCCCGGTGCCGACCTGATCATCTGGCTCGATACGCCGCGGCTCACCTGCTTCACCCGGGTGATCCGGCGCAGCATCATGAACCGCCCTCGCCCCGACCTTGCGGCAGGCTGCAGCGAGAAGATCGACCGGGCGTTCCTGACCTTTCTGCACTTCGTGTGGCGTTTCGACCGTGGCTACCGTCCCGGCATCGAGGCAGTGCGCCTCGCCATCGGCCCGCACATCCCAACACTGCACTTGCGCGGTTCCCGGCAGATCGACGCCTTTCTCGCCAGCTTGCCGGCAACGCCGCAATCAATCAGCGTCGACCCGCAGTGCCTGCAGGATATACCCGAGTGATTCCGGGGCCGCGCGGTGACTGTTTGCCGAGCGCTGTTGATCCCAGGGCATGGCGTCATCGGTGCAAAAATCGCCGACGCACACCATGCTCAGCTCGACCTCCAACAACCCCAGGGGAATCCAGAAGTACGGGGTCTGGCGCAGAGGGTTAGGCACAGTGGAGCCACATGATGAGCAAAAGTCATTCCTGTAGCCGCTGGGTTTTTGCCAGCTGCTGATCAGCTCCTGCCCTGCGACCCAGCGAAAATCAGCCGCCTTGACCAGCGTGGCGAGGTTATGGCCAACCCCGGTTTGCTTGCGGCACAGGGTGCAATGGCAGCGATAGAAACAGCGCGGTTCAACCTCCAGGGTAAAACGTACGGCCCCGCACAGGCATTGCCCGGATGTCATGGATAGCTCCTTTGAACGACGATGAGCGGCATTTCTACAGGCTGGACTGGGCGAGGGCCAGAAAAAAACGCCTGTCGAACTCCACGGCTAACGTGGCTACCATGGCTCCCCCCTACAGGAAGAACCCTGCAATGGAACTGAAATTCAGTCATGTCGATGTACTGGTCAATGACCTCCAGCAGGCCTGTGACTACTACGCCCAGATACTGCAGGCCAGGATCTCCCGGACACTGGTCTGGGAACGCGGTGGCCTGCATGTGCGCTACGCGATCGCGCTGATCGGCCAGGAACGCTTCATGTTGGTCCAACCGTTGGCGGGGAACCTGAAGGAGCTGCTGGACACCGCGGGCGAGGGCATGATTTATCGCCACTGCTATTCGACACCGGACATCGAACAGGCCTATGACGATCTGCTGGCCAGCGGGGTCCAGCCAGAGGACGAAAATGGCCAACCCTTGACCCGCGCCAACCTGCAGTCCCCTTCCGGGACCCGCATCATCTGGCTGCCCAAGCGCTTTGGCCACTTCTCTATCGAAATCCTCGAGGAGCAGGCACTGGAAGCCTTTATCGAGGCGGCCTTTGCCTGACGTGCGCTTTAGGCGCGGTATACAAGCGGTTGCTGGTTGCTCTTGAATAGCCCCGCACCACCCGCCGGGCCGTCAATATGCCCAGCAACGGCGCGAGGGCGAACACGCTAAACAGCCAGCTCGCGGCATTCGCCGTACCGGCGACGCCTCCGGGATCAGTCAGGCCGGCGAGGTTCGCCACCATCCCTGCCAGCGCCGCACCGAGCGCCGTGGCGAACAATTGCACCGTGGTGATCGACGCCGATGCCAGGTCCTGTTCTCCCGCCGGTGCTACCTGGAATATCCGGGTCAGCAGGTGGGGCCAGGCCAGCCCGACGCCCAGGCCAATCATAACCAGTGCCAGGCAGATCGGCAGGAGTGCCTGCCAGTCGCCACTGCTTTCGCTGCGCAGCAGAACGGCCAGGGCCGCCATGCCGACGAATCCGAGCACTGGACCGGCGAGGATCACCCGGCCCACTGCCCTACCGCTCGCGCCTGAACTGCCAATCGAGCCCAGCGTCCAGCCCGCCGCCATGAGTGCCGCGAGGTAACCGGCCATCAGCGGCGACTGCTGATGGAGGACCTGGAGGAACAGCGGCACGAAGATCTCGCCACTGGTGACCGCGACCGCGAGCAACGACATCGTTGCATAGAGCACACCGAGCGCCGAGGTGATGGAAAATGCTCCGGCCGGAAGCAGTCGCTGGCGGGCCCGGCTTTCGGTGCGGATCAGCAGGGCTGTGAGGATCGCGGCCGCGCCTAGGCCGAGGATATTCCAGGACAGCATCGACCCAACGCTGCCGGCCGACACACAGAGCACTGCCGCTGTCAGCAGCACCAGTTGGGCCAACGGCAATGGCACGCGCGGCGGTTGCTCCGTGCTGCGTTTGGGCAGTATGCGTGCGGCCAGCAGGGCGAACAGTATGGCCACCGGGATCAGCGACCAGAATGCCGCCCGCCATACGCCCAGTTGCGCAAAGATCCCCCCGACGGCAGGACCGACCAGGGTGGCCACCCCCCACATGCCCGAGACCAGGGCCATCGCCCGCGGCCATAAGGCTTGAGCGAAAACCAGCCGGATCATCGCGTAGGACAGTGCGAACAACAACCCGCCCCCCAGCCCCTGGACAAGCCGGCCCGTGAGCATGACGGCCATTGACGGGGCGAATGCGCAGATCAGCGCACCGCCGGCAAACACCAGCGTCGCGCCAATGTACGCGCCCCGTGGCCCCATGCCCGTCAGCCAGCGCGCCGACAGCGCTGAGCCTAAGATCGACGCCGCGACGAAGAGCGTGGTGTTCCAGGCGTAATAGTCGAGGCCGCCAATGTCCTTGACCACCGAGGGCAGGATGGTGGTAGCGATATAGACATTGACCGCATGGAGCACCACGCCACCGGCGAGTGCGAGCGAGCGCACGCCATTGGCCCCCGATAGCAGGTCGGCCCAACGGGTGCCTGTCGGTGCCACAGATTGCAAATGATCGTCAGTGGGTCCTTCACACTTGTCCATGTCAGCTCCAGTCAGGGATCCCACACGCAACCACGAATGGGTGCTTGCAACGGCAAGCCGACCTCCTTATAAAACCTCATCCATAGATGAGGTCAAGAGAAAGCTTCCATGTCGATCGATGTTCGCGTGCCTCTTTCGGTAGGGGAAGTGTCCCAGCGCTGCGGTGTGACGGTGGCCACCGTGCACTTCTACGAAGCCAAGGGCTTGATCCCCGCCCAGCGCAGTGCCGGCAACCAGCGGCGTTATCCGCGCGAAGTGCTGCGTCGGGTCGCCATCATCAAGATCGCCCAGCGCGCGGGCATCCCTCTGGCGACCATCAAGGCGACGCTCGACCAACTACCCGCCGCACGCGCCTTGACGGCGCACGACTGGCGACACCTGTCGACGATTTGGCGCGACATGCTCAGCGAGCGGATTCACAACCTCACCCAGCTGCGCGATCAACTCGACGGCTGCATCGGTTGCGGGTGCCTGTCGATGGACGACTGCCCGCTGCGCAATCCCGGTGATCGCCTGGGCCAACTGGGCAGCGGTGCGGTCCTGTTCGACCAGGACACGCCGGCCAAGGACTGAATACGGCAACCTGCATCCGCGTTTGTAGATCTCCCATGGATTTTTTTCATGCCAGGCTTTTTCGCCGAGTCAATTCCTGAGAGAATATTTGTTAATGATTCTCAATAGCCATGTCTATATCATTAACAATCAGGAAGCCAGCCCTATGTCGCGCGTTACCCCGCCGCGTTGTTTGAATGCGCCAAGAAATCTTCTGGCCACGGCCATCTGCATGGCCACCCTGGCGCCCGCCTTTGCCGATGAGAGCAACGCTGTGCAGCACACCTCCAGGCCGACCACCCTGGAACTGGGCGCTACCGAAATCACCAGCACACAGTTGGGCAGCACCACCGAGGGCACGAGTTCCTACACCACCGGCGCCATGTCCACGGCGACCAAGCTGCCGCTGACCATGCGTGAAACGCCCCAGGCCGTCACCGTGATTACCCGCCAGCGCATGGACGACCAGGCCATGACCAGCATCAACGATGTGGTCAATGCGACCCCTGGGCTGTTCCTCGATTATTCCGGCGGCCCCGGCCGCCAGTCCTATTCGGCGCGCGGCTTTGACATCGACAACCTGATGTATGACGGCATCCCGAGTGGCTATCGAGGCGCGGTGGTCGGCGCCCAGCCGAACCTGGCGATGTTCGATCGGGTCGAGGTGGTCCGCGGGGCCACCGGCCTGGTGACCGGTGCGGGCAACCCTTCGGCCGCCATCAACATGGTCCGCAAGCGGCCACTGGCCGAGCAGAAAGTCACCCTCACCGGCGCCGCCGGCACCTGGGACAACTACCGTGGCGAGGTCGACGCTTCCAGTCCGCTCAACGACAACGGCACCTGGCGCGGCCGGGTCGTGACCTCCTACCGCGACACCAACAGCTTCGTCGATGATGTCGATGAACAGCACGGCCTGTTCTACGCGGTCACCGAAGCAGACCTTGGCGAAGACACCACCCTGACCCTCGGCTTCTCCAACCAGAAGGACAAGACCAACTACTTCTGGGGTTCTTCGATGATCGGCCTGGATGGTCATCATCTGGACCTGCCACGCTCCTACAACCCCGGGACTGACTGGGAGAACAAGGATCAGGAGATCAACACCCTGTTCGCCGAAGTCCGCCAGCAATTGGCCAATGACTGGAAGCTGCAGTTAAACGCCAACTACTCCGAACAGAATGCAATGTTCACCGGCTCTTACCAGTCGCGCTGGGTCAACAACACCCTGGCCCGTACCGTCTACCAATCCGCCCATGATGAAAACCAGGCCGGCGTGGACGCGTTTGTCAGTGGTCCGTTCGAAGCGCTCGGGCGCAGCCATGAATTGGTAGTGGGCGCCAGCAAGCGCATCTACGACATGACCACCCACAACTACTCGCCGTACGACACCAACTGGCCGATCAATGCCGGTAAACCGGACTTTGTGCACACCGACAACAGCCGCGAAGTCACCACCCAGGACGGTCTGTACATGACCACCCGCCTGAGCCTGGCCGACCCGTTGAAACTGATCCTCGGCGTACGCCTGGACTGGTACGACTACGACAACCGCGATGGCGACGGCGACTACAAGGTCACCCGCAACGTCACTCGCTACGCCGGCCTGATCTATGACCTGGACGAGCATCATTCGGTCTACGTCAGCTACAGCGACATCTTCACCCCGCAGAGCTCCAAGGACACCTCCGGTACGCCGGTCAAGCCAATCGTCGGCAAGAACTACGAGGTCGGCATCAAGGGCGAGTACTTCGACGGTGCGCTGAATGCGAGCCTGGCGGTGTTCCGCATCGACCAGGAAAACCGCGCAGTCCAGGTGTACGTGCCCAACTGCCCGCAGGCTACCTGCTATGAGGCCTCCGGCGAGATCCGCAGCCAGGGTATCGACTTCGAACTGCAAGGTGCACTGACCGAAAACTGGCAGGTGGGCGGCGGCTATACCTATGCACGCCTGCACACCATCAAGGATGCGGCCAACCCGCAGAACGAGAACCAGCGTTTCGACACTGACACCCCGGAGCACCTGTTCAAGCTGACCACCAGCTACCGCTTCCAGGGCCCGCTGGAAAAACTGCGGGTCGGCGGCAACATCTCCTGGCAGAGCCGCATGTACAACGACGTCGCGCTGGAAGATGGCAGCACCTACCGCCTGGAGCAGGGAGCCTACGCCATTACCGACCTGATGGCCGGCTACCGGGTCAACCAGAACCTGGACCTGCAACTCAACGCCAACAACATCTTCGACCGCGAGTACTACTCGTCCATTTCAAACTCCACTAGCTACGGTGGCGACACCTACGGCGCTCCGCGCAACATGATGTTGACCGCCAAATACAGCTTCTAGATTGCCCAGGCGCAGGGACGCGCACGGTTGCGGAGGCCAACCCCCGATTCCTGTGTAGCAGCTGCCGAAGGCTGCGTTGGGTTGCGCAGCGACCCCCGGCGGTTTTACCAATCCGAACGAACGTCCTGCGGCTGCTACGCTTTTAGGGAACACCCGACACTGCCCAGGTGACTGCCATGAGCACGGCTGCGCTGTCAGAACTCGATGCTGCCCTGCCTGGTCTGGCCCGCAGGATTCGTGTGTTGGACGCGCTGTCCTGGCCGGCTGGGGTCGAAGAGGTGTTCCTGACCAATTGGCGTGCCGGCAAGGCGGCGTTGCCCAGGGTCGAGTTACAACCGCGTGAGCACAGCGCCGAGATTGCCGCCCTGGAAAGCTTTGTCGGGCGCTGCGACACGGGCCATCCGGCTGGCAATTACCTAGCCATGACCGCCCGCAGCTATGCCACGGCCGGACGCATGCTGGGGGCCATCGGTACGCCTGACTTCACCCATTACTCCGCGGCGCTGTACCGGCGTCCGGACTTCTACTACACCAACCTGCAATTGAGCATGCTCGACGCGGCCCAGTTCTTCCTCAAGACCACCGACGCGCTGCTGGGCGGCGCACGGATTCCCCCAAGTGAAGCGGACATCCCGGCCGAGGCCTTCGCCGCCTGGATGCAACCGGAGCTGGACAGCTTTTTCGGCACCGGCCAGATCAGCATCGTGCTCGACCCGAGCCTGGCCGCCAAGGCCATCGCCGGGGCCAGCCGGATCCGCCTGCGTGCCGGTGCGCTGTTCTCGGACCTGGACAAGCAGCAGTTGCTGCAACACGAGGCCTTCGTGCATGTCGCCACGGCTCAGAATGGCGCCCGCCAGACCAACCTGAAAAGCCTTGGCCTGGGCGCCCCACGCACCACCCAGACCCAGGAAGGCATTGCCACCCTGGCCGAGCTGTTCACCGGCAGCATGGACATCAACCGTTTGCGCCGCCTGGCCCTGCGGGTGCTGGCGGTCCAGCAGGCGCTGGATGGCGCCGATTTCATCCAGGTATTCGAAGGGTTCCTGGCGGCCGGCCAATCGCAGGAGGAGTCGTTCCGCTCGACCCAGCGGGTATTCCGTGGCGCCGACCTGCGTGGCGGCGCGGCGTTCACCAAGGACGCGGCCTACCTGACCGGATTGCTCGGTGTGCATACCCTGCTGCGCATCGCCATCCGCGACAACCGCCCGGACCTGGTCGGACATTTATTCGCCGGGCGCCTGACCCTCGGTGATACCGTACGCCTGGCACCGCTGTTCGAATCCGGCTGGCTCCAGGGACCGGCCTACCTGCCCGCCTGGGCCGCCGATCTGCGGCGACTGGCGGCGAACCTGGCGTTTTCGGCGTTTATCTCGCGGATAAAGCTTGAGGTGCTGGATCTGCAGGTGCTGCTGGCCTTCGCCGACGAACACGAAACCGATGCCAGCGCCATGTGAACAATCTGCATATTCGGCGGCAACCAACGTCGATTCAGGGGAAGCACGATGAACCCAACAACAGTAGGCAAATGGGCGGCCTGCCTGCTCGCCCTGCAACTGCTGCTGACGGCCGGATGCAGCAGCAAACCCACCCGTCCCCCCTATGCGAGCAGCAGCCAGGGCTCCAACTGCTATGCCAAGGCGCTGCCCACTGCCGGGGAAGGCGGCCTGGCCTGGGGCTCGACCTTGGGCGTGGCGCGGCAAAAATCCCTGGCCAGCTGCCAACGCTACGCCGGTCGATCCGGCGGCACGCCGAGCACCTGCAAAGTGGTGCTGGCCAAATGCAAAACCCGGTAACCGAAATGGCTTCATTCAGCTGCTACGCTTTGAACTCCTGCGAATGGATTAATACGATGTATTGGTGCATCCCTTTCCCCCCATCATCTGCCTGGAGGCGGCCATGAAACGCCGGCTGATGGCTGGCCTGACCGTGGCGCTTATCGGCGCGACCAGTTACGTGCTGATCCAGTGGCAGATGGTCAACCAGCACAAGCGCGAGGTGCAGTGCGCCGAGGCCCGGCAGGCGCTCAAGGCTGTGCAGATTCGGGCGCGCGCGTTGGCGGCCGGCTTGTCGCTGGACGCCTACAGCCAGGATGAGGAAGCCAAGGTGGCGGCGCTGATCAAGGCACTCGACGCCGCCAGCAACGAGGCCGAGGTGAATGCGGTGATCGCCGCCCATGCCGCCACCATCGAAGCCGAGGCGGCGGCGATCGATGCGCAGGTGAACACCCGGGGCGACCAGGTGTTCCTCGAACAGCGCCGCGTGGAGCAGCGCATTACCGTGGACGTGAAACAGGAACTGCAGCGCGCGGCGAAGGCCGTCAGCCTGACCTGTGACTAGCCTCGGGCCTGGCGCGGCTTGCGCACCTGCGCCACCAGCAGGGCCGCGGCCCGTGCCGCTGACGGCTCAATCCGCCAAGCCTGCGCCGGCCTTTTCCTTGAGCCAGTCGATCAGCACCTGCACCCGTGGCGGCATGGGATCACGATGGGGGTGGACGAGAAAATAGTCGTAGCGCCCCGGCTGGGAAAATCCTCCGAACGGCAGGATCAGTTCACCCTGGTCGATGCGGCTCTGCACCAGGCGCTGGCGGCCGATGGCGATGCCTGCGTGGTTGATCGCCGCCGTGACACACAGGTCGGAGCGATCGAAGGTCAGCCCGCGCTGCGGCAAGACTTCGAGCAAACCCTGCTGCCGGGCCCAGAGTTGCCACTCGGCATCGTAGACCGCGTTGTCCCAGGCCAGGGCATCGTGCAACAGCGTGCACTGGCGCAGGTTGTGCGGCGCCTCAAACAGGCCATGGCGCTCGGCATACAGCGGGCTGCAGACTGGCGCGATGGTCTCGCTCATCAAGGCATGACTGACCAGCCCGGGAAATTCGCCATTGGCGTACAACAGCGCGAGGTCGACGTTTTGCGTGCGGAAATCGATGGCGTCGTTGCCGACGCGGATGTCCAGGGCAATGTTCGGGTAACGTTGGTGAAAGTCCGCCAGGCGTGGCACCAGCCAGCATTGCGCAGCCGAAGGTCGGGCATACAGCGCCACCGAACCGCACAGCTCGGCCTGGGGCGACTGTTGCAGGGCTTCGGACAACTGCTCCATCACCCCTTCGAGAATCGCAAACACCCGCTCGCCCTCCCCGGTCAGGCGCACGCGACGGGTCAGGCGCTCGAACAGGCGCAGGTCCAGGGCCTGTTCCAGGCGGGCGATGCGATGACTGACGGCGCTGGGCGTGACGCACAACTCTTCGGCGGCCAGGGCAAAACTCAGGTGCCGGGCGGCGACCAGAAAGGTGTGCAGGTTGGCGAACTGTGAGCTGTTGAGCCGGGAGCTCAATCGAGGAGGCAGGTTCAGCATCGAGGCGTTATTCCGCGGGCGAGAAACCCGGGGCCGCGCGGCCCCGGGTGCGATGGCTAGTGTGCGGCCAACAGTGTACGTCCCTGCTCCAGGTACGCATCCATTTCTTGCGCCGGCACCATACTGCCGCCCGTGCCCCACACCAGGTGCGTGGCGTTGGCCAGGCGCTGTGCGTCGAGACCCAGGCGCTGGCGATAACCCTGTTGCTCTTGCAACACCCGCAGGAACCCGGGCACTCCGGCCAGCGCCGAGGGCTCCAGCTTCAGACCCTCCTCGGCATGCAGCAGGGCCAGCAGGCGGTACATCTGCTCGTCGCTGAGGGTGTAGTAGCCGTCAAGCAAGCGTTGCATCGAGCGCCCGACAAACCCCGACGGTCGCCCCACCGCCAGGCCGTCGGCGGCGGTGCGGTTGTCGATGCCGAAGTCATAGACGCTGACCTCGTCATGCAGCCCGGTGTAGACCCCCAGCAACATGCACGGCGAGTGCGTCGGCTCGGCGAACACGCAGTGCACCGCGTCACCGAAAATCTGCTTGAGGCCAAAGGCAACGCCACCAGGGCCACCGCCGACACCGCACGGCAGATAGACAAACAGCGGGTGTTGCGCGTCGACCGTAATCCCTGCGGCCAGCAGTTGCTGCTGCAAGCGACGCGCCGCCACCGCATAACCGAGGAACAGATTGATCGAATTCTCGTCGTCGACGAAATGGCACTTGGGATCGCTCTCGGCCTGCTGCCGGCCCTGCTCCACCGCGACACTGTAGTCCGATTGATACTCGACCACCGTCACCCCGCAGGCACGCAGGCGGTCTTTCTTCCACTGCCGGGCATCGGCGGACATGTGCACGGTGGCCTTGAACCCCAGGCGCGCACTCATGATGCCGATGGACAGCCCGAGGTTGCCGGTGGAGCCGACGGCGATGCTGTACTGGCCAAAAAAGGCCCGGGCGGCATCGCTGTCCAGAGTGCTGTAGCAGTCGCCCGGCTGAATCAGGCCGCCGGCCAGCGCCAGGTCCTCGGCGTGCTTGAGCACCTCATAAATACCGCCGCGGGCCTTGATCGAACCGGAAATCGGCAACAGGTTGTCGGCCTTCAGCCACAGTGCGCCCTGCACCGGCAGTTGCTCTTCGGCACAGAGGGTCGCTTGCAGGCGCGGCAACGCGATCAGCGGCGACTCGATGATGCCAGCGCTCGCCTGGGTCTCGGGGAACGCCGACCGAATGTAGCTGGCAAACCGCTCGAGTCGGGCGCTGGCATCATCCACGTCGGTCAGGCCCAGGGGCACGTCACCCAGCGCCTGCGCGGTCGGCGCCAGGGCCGGGCTGAACCAGGTGACGGGCTCGACCCGGGTCAACGGGCCAATCAGGGGATGGCTCTGGCACCAGTCAGCCAGGGATTTGTTGTGAATCATGGTTCTACTCCAGACAGTGGACAGCATCGCGGGTGTGCTCAAACCCACTGCGATACCAGTAACGTCATTCCCAGGGCCACGACCGAGGCCAGCAAGGTTCCAACGGTAAATTTTTTCAGCGCCTCGCCCAGGGACACCCCCAGGTACTCCTTGACCACCCAGAACGCCGAGTCGGTCACCGTGGTCCAGCCAATGGCACCGGCGCCGATGGCAATCACCACGATTTCGCGGTTCTGCCCAGGCATGGCGTCCAGCAGCGGCAGGACCATGCCCGCGGCACTGATCATCGCCACGGTGGCCGAACCCACGGCCAGGTGCATCAGGCCGGCGACGAACCAGGCCAGCAGAATCGGATTGAGGTCCCATTGCGACAGCGTGCTGGCCAGGACCTTGCCCACGCCACTGTCGATCAGCACCCCATTGAAGGCCCCGCCGGCGCCGATGATCAACAGGATATTGGCCAACGGTGTGAAGGACTGCTCAGTCAGGCGTTGCAACTCGGCCATGCCCAGCCCGCGGTACAGGCCCAGGGAACCGTAGGCGAACACCACCGCAATGGCCAGCGCGGTCAGCGGATTGCCGAGAAAACTCATCAGTTGATAGAAGCCGCTGCCCTGGGGCAGGCTCATGGTCACCAGGGTCTTGCCAACCATCAACAGCAACGGCAGCAGGATCACCAGCAGGGTCAGCCCCAGCCCCGGCATCGCCCGGGTTTCCGCCAGGCTGGCGGGCGCCGCGGCGAAGCTCTGGCCGCTGGCCGGCTCATGGCGCTTGCACACCAGCTTGACCCACACCGGCCCTGCCACGATGGCGGTGGGCAGGCCGACGATCAGCCCATAGATAATCACCTTGCCGACGTCGGCGCCCAGCAGTTGGGTGATCGCCATGGCGGCCGGGTGCGGGGGCAGCATGCAGTGCACGGTCATCAACGAAATCGCCAGGGGCAGCCCGACATACAGGATGTTCAAGCGGGTTTGCCGGGCCACCACGTAGATCAGCGGAATCAGCAACACAAAGCCGACTTCGAAAAACACCGGAATGCCGACAATGAAGCCCACCAGCATCATCGCCCAGGAGGCACGTTGCTCGCCCAGGGTGCTGAGCAGCGTGCGGGCGATGCGCTCGGCACCACCGGACACTTCGAGCATCTTGCCCAGGATGCTCCCCAGGCCAATCACCGCCGCAAGAAACCCCAGGGTGCCGCCCATGCCCTTTTCAAAGGAGTCGGCGATGGACGACAGCGGCATACCCGCGCCCGCCCCGACGACAAAACTGGCGAGCATCAGCGCCAGGAACGAATGAACGCGAAACTTGACCACCAGCAATACAATCAAGCCGATGGCCGCCATCAAAATCAGTAGTAAACCCGCCTCTTCGTGCATGACATCCCCTTGTTATTGTAGTGAGCGCATGAGACCGCGCGGATCGCGGTCCGCGGCGATTAAGCGCCAGGGGTCGGGGGGCTTACAAAGGATGGTTCTTCAATGGATGGATGACGTGGGGTCATCTATGGGGGCTGGCCTGCCAGGGATGGCGCGTACTTCTCGAACGAGCGCGGCGCCCTCAGGCTTTCGCGAACACCGTCAGGGCGGAACCCTAAGCCGCCATCACCGCAGCAATGGATACACCCACAAAACCAGGATCAAAAGATTTAAAACCGCTCAGCCAGATCCGTGGTCATGAGCATCTGCTGGAACCGCTCGAGAAACACCGACTCGGCCTGGGTCAGTTTCTGTTCACGGTTCCACAGCAGGTAGACATTCACGTCAATCACCCCCTCCCATGGCGGCAAGCGCCAGACTTCTCCAGCCAGCACATCAGCCTCGACGATATGTTCCGGCAGGCAACCGATGCCATAACCTGCGCCCACCAGCCGGCGGATTTCATCCAGGCTCGGGGAAGAGGCAACAATGCGCCCGGTGAACCCCTGCTGATCACGGAACACCGTCAGCGGTGACAGGTTGCCGCCGATCTGGTCACTGGTAAAACTGACGAAGTTTTCGCTCTGCAAATCCGCCAGGGTCAGGTTCTTGCGACCGAACAGCCGGTGCCGCTTGCCGCAGAAAAACGCATAGCGCTGCTGCAGCAACACCCGTTGCTCAAGCTTGGGCTGTGGGGTGCGGCACAGGCTCAGGCCGAACGAGGCGGTTTTTTGCAGCAGTGCGCTGGCCACATCCGAGCTGCGCAGCACATCGACCTCGAATTCCACCTGCGGGAATTCAAGGTGAAACTGTGCGAGAAACTCATCGTAGCAGCGTGATTGAATGCGGCTGATGGTCAGCATGCGGATCTTGCCCACCACCGTCTCGGCGGGTGAATCCAGGGCTGGCCCCAGGCGCGAGACCGTGCCGTACAGTTCGGCGGCGATCTGCATGACTTCTTCACCGGCCTTGGACAGGCTGATACGCGGCCCACGGCGCACCACCAGCGCGCTATCGAGTTGTTCCTCCAGGCGCCGCAGGGCCTGGCTGATGGCCGGCTGGCTCAAGTGCAGGCGCGCGGCGGCCCGGCTGATGCTGCCTTCCTGGCCGATCACCAGGAAGGTGCGCAACAGATTCCAGTCCAGGCGGTCGTTGAGGAAGCGCTTGGCGTCGGGATCGCGTAACGAAGGGCCGGCAGGGATCATCATTATTCCTGGTGCTTATACTTGAGTATTTAGATTAGAAGCTTTTCCTAGCATAGGGGCTGGCGCAAGATCCAGCAACGCACCGCCAGAGTGCGAACGTTGTGCCTGCGCATGACACACATTTCCTCCTGCTTATAACAATGACGTCCAGGAGCTACAGATGACGAGTACTACCTCAAGTCCGCGACGTGCCGCGGCAGCGGCCTTTATCGGCACCACCATCGAATTCTACGACTTCTACATCTATGCCTTCGCGGCAGCGCTGGTCCTCGGCCAACTGTTCTTCCCCAGTGAAAACCCGATGCTCAGCACCATGGCCGCGTTCGGCAGCTTCGCGGTCGGTTTTATTGCCCGCCCTTTCGCCGGCATGGTCTTCGGCCATCTGGGCGACCGCCTGGGGCGCAAGAAAATGCTGCTGGTGACCATCGTGCTGATGGGGGTGGCGACTACCTGCATCGGTCTGTTACCCACCTATGCCCAGGCGGGTATCTGGGCCCCCATTGGCCTGGTGGTCCTGCGTTTGCTGCAAGGGATTTCCGTCGGTGGCGAATGGGGTGGCGCGGTGTTGATGGCCAGTGAACACGCACCCAAGGGCCGCAAGGTGTTCTTCGCCTCGTTCGCCCAATGGGGCAGCCCGGCGGGCCTGCTGCTGGCGCTGATCGCATTCCGCTGCATCAGTGAAATGGAGCAGGACGCATTGATGAGCTGGGGCTGGCGTATTCCGTTCCTGATGAGCGGCGTGCTGATGATGGTCGGCCTGGCGATTCGATTCGGCGTGCCTGAGTCGCCAGAGTTTGCCGAGGTCAAGGACAAAGGCCAGACCGCCGAGAACCCGGTGCTGGAAGTGATCCGCAAGGACTGGAGGAGCATTCTGTTCGCGGCCCTGGCGGTGACCATCGGCTCGGGCGGTTTCTTCTTCACCAACACCTTCATGATCACCTACGTCACCCAGTACCAGGGCATCGCCAAGACCACGATCCTCGACTGTCTGTTCGTGGTCACCGTCCTGCAATTTCTTTCCCAACCCTGCTCTGCGCTGTTGGCCGAACGCCTGGGCGAAGGACGCTTCCTCAAGTGGGTGGCATCGCTGTGCATCCTGGTGCCGTACCCGATGTTCCTGCTGGTACAAACCGGCAACCTGTTCTACATGACCGCGGGGATCGCCCTGGCGGTACTCCTGCTGGCAGCGCTATACGCGGTGATCGCCGGCTACATGGCCGAAGCCTTCCAGGCGCGGGTGCGCTACTCGGGCATCTCGATTGCCTATCAGTTGGGCAGCGGCGTGAGTGGCGGCCTGACACCGCTGATCGGCACCTTCCTGGCGGGTCACTTCGCCGGGCAATGGTGGCCGCTGGCAATCTTTTTCAGCGTGCTGGCCCTGATGTCGTTGATCGGCGTGCTGGGCCTGGCTTATTTGCGTGGCATCAACGCCAAGCCGCTCGGGCTGCCCCTGTCCCAAGGAGTTGTTTAATGAACAAGCCAAGCGCTATGTCGCCAATCGAATGGCAGTCGCGCTGCGAGTTGGCCGCCCTGTATCGCCTGGTCGCCTACTACCGCATGACCGACCTGATCGACACGCACATCACCCTGCGCGTGCCCGGGCCGCAGGGGCACTTTCTGATCAATCGCTACGGCGTGGCATTCGAGAAAATGCGCGCCAGTGACCTGGTCCTGATCGACCTCGAGGGCAAGGTGGTCGACGGTCAACACGCTGGGCACGTGAATGCGGCCGGGTTCGTCATCCATTCGGCGATTCATGAGGCCCGCCCGGATCTGCACTGCATCATCCACACCCACACCGCGGCCGGTATGGCGGTGGCCGCGCAGCGCGACGGGCTGTTGCCGCTGACCCAGCACGCGCTGAAGTTCTACGGCAACCTGGCGTATCACACCTACGAAGGCATCGCGTTGTCGATGCAGGAGCGCGAGCGGCTGGTGGCCGACCTGGGCTCGCACAAAGCGATGATCCTGCGCAACCACGGCCTGCTCGCGGCCGGTGGCAGCGTGGCGGCGGCGTTCCACGAGATCTACTTCCTGGAGCGTGCCTGCCAGGCGCAGATCCAGGCGATGTCCGCCGGGGTGGCGCTGAACATCCCCGACGCAGCCGTGTGCCGCCACACCGCCGCGCAGTTTGGCCGTGAGGGTATCGACGGGATCATTGATCTGGCCTGGCAGGCCGCGCTCAGTCTGATCGACGAACAGCGCGCCGATTGGTGCCGTTGACCATGGCCAGTCTCGTATTGTTGTGCCAGAACCCGGCGCTGACCGATTGGCTGGCCGCGCTGTTCGCCAGTCATGCCCCGCACCTGCAAGTGCTGCGTCCTGAAGATTCAGGCGCACAACAGGCCCAGGTCGCGGTGTGCTGGTTCCCGCCAGCGGGCAGCCTCGGTGCCTTGCCGAACTTGCGCCTGGTGTACTCGATTGGCTCGGGAGTCGACCACCTGGCCCAGGATCCTTCCCGTGATCCCGCGCTGCCGGTATGTCGGGTCGTCGACCCGGATCACACCCAGGGTATGAGCGAGTACGTGCACTGGGGGGTGTTGCACTTTCACCGCGGCTTCGACCAGGTGATAACCGGAAACGTTACGCAACGCTGGCAGCGTCCTGTGCAGCGCCGCGCACAAGGGTTCCGGGGCGGGGTGATGGGCCTGGGAGCGATCGGCGCACCGGTGGCCATGCGGCTGGCCGAAGCCGGCTACGACGTGCGTGGTTGGGCACGCACGCCGCGAACAATCGATGGCGTGAACACTTTCAGCGGGGCGAGCGCACTGCAGGGCTTTCTTGCCGAGCTGGATGTGCTGGTCAACTTGCTGCCGCTGACCGCCGCCACCCAAGGTGTGTTGGGCCGCGAGGTGTTCCAGTACATGGCGCGCGGCAGTGCCCTGATCAATTGCGGGCGTGGCCAGCACCTCAATCAACTGGACCTGCAACAGGCCCTGGCGAGCGGGCAGTTGCGTGGCGCCTTGCTGGATGTGTTCGAGCAGGAGCCGTTGCCTGCGGACTCGCCGTTGTGGCACACCCCCGGGGTCTGGGTGACGCCGCACATGGCATCCGCCGCCTCGGATCAATGCATCGCCCAGCAGGTCGCCGACAACGTCGCGCGGCTGGCGGCAGGACGGGCATTGAACAATCTGGTCGATCCCGAACAGGGTTATTGAGCGCACCGCGAATGAATCACAGCACGTTGCCTGCGGCGTAATCGGCCGAGGCGACTGCAATCTGAATTGTCTTGGCATGAGGTCATCCATGAAAACATTTTTCCACCCGGCACAGCGTCTGCACCATCCACGTTCCTACCTGTCGCGCGGGCAGATGCGCGAGCCGCAAGAGGTTCCCGCGCGTATCGACCCGCTACTGGCAGTGGTCAAGCAACTCGGTTACCCGCTGCTGGAGCCTGCCGACTACGGTCAGGCGCCACTGGCAGCGGTGCACAGCCCGGCCTACCTGCAATACCTGAGCAGCGCTTACCAGCAATGGCACGAGGTGCCGGAAGACTGGGGCGATGAGGTGATGTCGAACATTTTCATCCGCGAAGGCAATCCGCTGCGCGGGATCCTCGGCAAGACCGCCCGCTACCTGGCCGACGGCAGTTGCCCGATTGGCCAGCACACCTGGCAGGCCGCGTACTGGTCAGCGCAAAGTGCGGTCGCCGCCGCCCAGGCGATTATCGAAGGCGATGACGCGGCATACGCCCTGTGCCGTCCACCGGGACACCATGCCCGCGCCGAAGGCGCTGGCGGCTTCTGCTTTCTGAATAACGCGGCGATTGCGGCCCAGGCATTGCGGAGCAAGTTCGCCAAGGTCGCGGTGCTGGATACCGACATGCATCACGGCCAGGGCATCCAGGAGATCTTCTACGACCGCGACGACGTGCTTTATGTATCGATCCATGGCGACCCCACCAACTTCTACCCGGTGGTGGCGGGCTTCGACGACGAAACCGGCACGGGTCAGGGCGAAGGTTTCAACCTGAACCTGCCGATGGCCCACGGCGCCAGCGAAGCGGATTTCTTCGCTTGCATGGACCAGGCCGAGGCCGCCTTGCGCGCCTTCGCCCCAGACGTCCTGGTGCTGTCGCTGGGTTTTGATATCTACGAAAACGACCCGCAGTCCAAGGTCGCCGTCAGCCATGAAGGCTTCCGGGTGCTGGGCCAGCGGATCAAGGCGCTGGGCCTGCCCTGTGTGGTGGTGCAGGAAGGCGGTTACGACATCGCCACCCTCGACGAGAACGCCGCGCGGTTCTTTGACGGCTTGACCGCTTCGCACTGAAGGCATGTGCCCGGGCTGTCCAGCCCGGGCATACCGAGCACGACCTAAAACAACAAGGGTGCAACTTACGCCTCGGCGCAAGTCAGCGGCCGGGCTTGGCCTTGCCCGCTGCAAACACACCTGGCCCAAAACAATAAAAATTCAACGCTGCCACTCTTAAACGTTGGCAAAAAGGAAGTGCACCATGTGGTTCAAACTTTTTACCCTGGGGATGGCCGGCGCCAGTGTCTGCCTGAGCAGTACCGTGGTGAGCGCGGCAGAGTCGGGCAACGGTTTTATTGACGACAGCACGACATCGGTAGGTTTGCGCAACTTTTACTGGAATGCCGACAACCGTAACGGCAGCTACCGCAACCCCGAAGGCGAACGGCAAAGTTATCGTCAGGAGTGGGCGCAAGGGGTACTGGCCAAGTTCAACTCAGGCTACACCCAGGGGCTGGTTGGCTTCGGCGTGGATCTGCATTACATGGGGGCGCTCAAGCTCGACGGTGGCAACGGCCGCGTCGGGGACGGCATCGGCAATGGCGGCATCGTCGCACGGGACAATCAGGGCGAGCCGAAAAGTGGCTACGCCAAGGCCGGTGGCGCGGTGAAGATGCGTGTCGGCCAGACCGAGTTGGCCTACGGCGATCTGTTCCCCGATTCGCCGGTACTCAAGTACGGCGACATCCGTCTGTTGCCGCAAACATTGAGGGGCTGGAATGCCACGGATCGCTCGCTCGACGGCCTGACCCTGAATGCCGGGCGCTTTGTCTCCAGTAGCGACCGGGCGCAACCCAATCACGGCGGGCCTCTGGGCACCGCCTATAGCGGACGCCAGGCCGATAGCGAGTTCGTCAGTTACTACGGCGGTCTCTACACGGGGATCGACAACCTCAAGCTCAAGCTATTTGGTTCCGAACTGGATGATATCTGGCATCAGCAGTTCGCCTCGCTGGACTACCGCCTGCCCTTGTCGGTGGGCGGCGTGGTGAACACCGGCGTCAACTATTACCGTACCCGCAATACTGGCGCGGCATTGCTCGGCGATATTCGCAACGATGCCTGGAGTGCGCGTGCGGGTTATGCGCTGGGGGGGCACAAGTTTGAACTGGCCTATACGCAGATCGATGGCGACCAGCCATTCGACTATGTCTGGAACAGTTTTGATATCGAGCTGGATGCGGCCTCCCAGGGCAGTGACTTCAACAGCCCCAACGAAAAGGCCTGGAGTGCCCGCTACGATCTGGACGCCGCGGTGCTTGGCGTGCCGGGCCTGACCTTCACCGCGCGCTACATTCGTGGCACTGACATCGACGGCCGGGATGCCGGCGGTGCGTACTCCCGATACCAGGCCGTGGGCGATGGCTCGCAGTGGGAGCGCGACCTGTGGGTCAAATACGTGGTGCAGTCAGGCCCGGCGAAGCACCTGTCGCTGCGCTTGATGCTCGCCTCGATGCGTACCGGTGGCGATTACGGGGCGATTGCCAACGACCTCGATCAAACCCGGATCATCCTTGATTACCCCTTGGACCTGAGTTTTCTGCGCTAGCTTGACCTCGCTCCCAGCGAGTTCAAGCAACAGAGGCCATATTCGACACTGCCGTTTATGGCCTCCTCCCAAGAACGTTGCATTGATTGCACTGATGATGACTATCGAGCGGCGCGCCTGTTGAATTACCAGGACTGATTCCTATAATCGCCTCCCTTTTCCCCCGCCTGGCTTCAGGCGACATGTCCCTCTGGAATCAACACCATGCCAAGCGCCAGCCAGGCCCCTCGCGACATCCCCGAACATAACCAACAAAGTGTCAAACAGCAGTGGTTGGCGATTCTCTCCGTCGCCGTAGGTGCATTCGCCCTGGTGACCAGTGAGTTTCTCCCGGTGGGCGTACTCAACGATGTCGCCAGCGACCTTGGCATCAGTGCCGGTCACGCCGGCCTGATGGTGACCCTGCCCGGCATCATGGCCGCCCTGGCCGCCCCGTTGCTGTCCGTCGGGATTGGCGCCATGGACCGTCGCTACCTACTGATCGGCCTGACGCTGATCATGATCATCGCCAACTCGGTCGTGGCCTTCGCCAGTGACTTCAGCCTGCTGCTGTTCGGCCGCGTACTGCTGGGCATCAGCATCGGCGGCTTCTGGGCGACGGCCATCGCACTGAGCGGCAGGCTGGCCCCCAAGGGCGTCGGCGTGGCCCAGGCCACCTCGATCATCATGGTCGGCGTGACCTTGGCCACCGTGCTGGGCGTGCCCGTAGGCACCTGGCTCAGCGGCCTGATGGGCTGGCGCATGACCTTCCTGATCACCGCGCTGATGGGCATTCCGGTGCTGCTCGCGCAGGTCTTCCTGCTACCGCGCCTGACCCCGGAAAAGGCCATCCGCATCAGTGACCTGCCAGCCCTGTTTGTCAATCCACAAGCGCGCGTCGGCTTGATTGCGGTATTGCTGATCGGCCTGGCGCACTTTGCCGCGTACACCTACGTCGCCCCGTTCTTCAAACACAGTGCCGGTTTCGACGGACCGACTATTGGCTCGTTGCTCCTGCTGTTTGGCGTGGCCGGGGTCGCGGGTAATATTTTTGCCGGTTTCGCCGCCAACCGCAGCGTACGCCATACCCTGTTGCTGGTGGCACTGATGATCGGCACCAGCACCGCCCTGTTCCCCCACTTCGCCACCGGCATGACCGGTGCGGCGCTGCTGATCGCGCTCTGGGGCTTCGCCTTCGGCGCCTTCCCGGCCTGCGCCAGTATCTGGATGTTTGTCGTAGCGCCCAAGGATGTAGAACGCGGGATGCCGCTGTTCGTCGCCTTGTTCCAGGTGATTATTGCGCTGGGTTCGTTCTTCGGCGGGCAGATCGTCGACCAACTGGGCAGCTCGGTGCTGCTGAGTCTGGCCACGGCGCTGGTCGGTTGCGGTTTTGTCACGGTGCTGGTGCTGGGGCGTAACATCACCAATAGCCTGGCGGCCCAGCCCTGCTGAGCAGGGCACATTTACCCCTGGACGCCCTGCGCTGATGCAAGAGACGAAGGGCCGATAGCGGGAGTCGTTGAGACTGCGCCTCATCGATACGCATACCGGCATCATGTCTTGCTCAGCATCGGTAATAGATCCTTGCTGGCGTAGACGCATTCAGATGTCACCCAGGAGGAGTATTCAGATAAATCACTTGATGCTGAAGCTGATGGTGTATGGCACAGCCTCACCTCGCCTTGCCGAGGCGCGCATCTGAAAAACCTGCACCTTGTACTTGCCTGAAGCCGGCAGTGCTCCAGTCCAGTCTGAGCCTACCCCGCCACTGCCTAAAGCACTGGACTGCCCCGGTTGGTCACCGGGCGAGAATACGTTGAAGTTCGCATTGCTACTGCCGGTGATTTGCACAGTCATATGTTGGCCTGACATCGCCGATAATGTGTACTGGACCGTGTCATAGCCCTTGAGTGTGCCGTTGAGCTGGGCACTGTTGGCGCCCTTGGCAAAGCTGACCGGTACAGTGGTCACCTTGTCAGCAGCCCAGCACACAGAAGAGGTGAGTGTAAACACCAAGCCGCAAATCATCGCGTTGTTCATGAGCGTTCCTTTGAACGTGTGAGGGGCTTGCCAGGGAGATGCGTCGCAAGGGCATCAACGATGCACCAAGCAATCAGCCACCGTAAAAAACCCAAGACTTTAAAGCCAGCGGCTTTTCATCATAGCCTATGCGTTATAGGCGACTACGCCATCAATCCATAGGTCAATAGCACATTGCCGTCTTGGCTAAAGGCAATGAACGGTGCGATGAGCGTTGGTAGCACCTGCATTTTTCAACGCACAACGCTGACGTCGCCCATGGGGATCGCTTGCTCAGATGCCGTAGAATCCAGCGAAAAGCATAATCATATTCAGGGGAATCCGAATAATGCTCTTCGAGAATCTGGCACTTTTTCTGTTGATCGTCGAGAAAGGTGGCTTGTCGGCGGCCGGCCGTGAGATAGGGCTTTCCCCGACCTCGGTGTCGGAGCGACTGGGGGCTTTGGAGAAGCATTACGGGGCGACGTTGTTAACCCGTACCACCCGCTCCATAAGCCTGACGGATGAAGGGCGGCTCTTGGTAGACGGCGCGCGTCGACTGCTTGCGGATGCTGAAGACATCGAGAGCAATATCAAGCTGGGGACGGAGCGTATTTCCGGACTCATACGGTTGAGTGCGCCAGTCGATCTGGGGCGCAATCGAATCGTGCCCATTCTGGATCAATTTCTCGAAGAACATCCCAACGTCAGCGTTGACGTGAACTTGACTGACGGTTTTGTGGATCTTGCTGGACAAGGCATCGACTTTGCCATTCGCTATGGGGCGTTGTCCGACAGTACGCTGCGCGTTCGAAAACTCAGCGAGGGGCGACGTGTTGTGTGCGCATCACCGGCCTATCTAAGTGTTCATGGAACGCCTGCGCATCCTTCGGAACTGGCCCGGCAGCAGTGCATCCTGATGCGCTTCGGCACCAGCATCCATCGTGAATGGCAGTTTCGCGCAGATGGTCGCTCTTTCAAGGTTTTGGTTTCCGGCAAGCGTGTTGCCAATGACGGCGATCAGGTTCGGCGCTGGTGTTTGGGCGGTCATGGTATCTGTATCAAGTCCTACCTTGATGTTCGCGAAGATCTGAAAGCGGGCAGACTGATAGAGCTACTGGAGGCCTATTCTTTACCAGGAGTGGACTTACAAATTGTTTATCCTTCCGGCCACGCGTTGCCACGTCGAGTCAAATTGCTGATGGACGAAATCTCCTTGAAGCTGAGCAATTGAGTCAGCCTCGAGGAGCGTTCTATCTAATTCGCGTAGCCTGGTGCCTCAGGCATGGTGAGACCAGGCAGGAAAATCGGAGTAACCACGTTCAGCGCCACCAAACAACTCGGCACCTTCCAGGCCTGCCAATGGGTAGCCCTTCTCCAGCCTCAGTGGCAGATCCGGGTTGGCGACAAATTTGCGGCCGAAAGCGACAAAGTCTGCATACCCTTTACTCAACACCCAGTCTGCTAATTCCAGGTCGTATTTTCCGGCCACCACAATGGCGCTGCGAAACCGCTCCCGCACAGCCTGACGGAACTCCTCAGGAAACTTGGGGGCATCATCCCAGTCAGCTTCGACCAGATGCAGGTAAGCAATACCTTTTTCCTGCAAATAGGTGGCTGCCTCCAAAATCGTCGGCAGAATGTCCGGACATGCCATGCCTCGTGCCGTCAGGAAAGGAGCCACGCGAATCGCCGTGCGGTCTGCACCCACTTCATCGATCACAGCATCCATGACCTCTTTGAGAAAACGCAGGCGGTTTTCACGGGAACCACCGTACTCATCCGTACGCACGTTGGAGGTGCTACGCATGAACTGATCAATCAGGTAGCCATTAGCACCATGAACTTCGACACCGTCGAAACCGGCCGCCATGGCGTTACGGGCGCCTTTGCGGAAGTCGTTGACGACGTCGCGTATTTCGTCGCGACTCAGGGCCCGCGGCGTCGGGCATTTGACCATACTGCCCACATTCGTCGATGGGTCGACTTTCCAGATGCTGCCGTCGAACGGGATTGCAGAAGGCGCAACCGGAAGCTCGCCGTGATGAAAATCGGGGTGCGACATCCGCCCAACATGCCAGAGTTGCAGAAATATACGACCGCCAGCGGCATGCACCGCATCGGTCACTAGGCGCCAGCCGGCAACCTGTTCGTCACTGTAAATGCCTGGAGTGTAGGAATAGCCCTTTCCCTGCGAGGAAATCTGCGTAGCTTCGGTAACTATGAACGCTGCCGATGCACGCTGTGCGTAATACACTGCGTTCATTGCGTTCGGGACGTCCCCAGGTTGAGTGCTGCGCGAACGAGTCATGGGGGCCATGACCACACGATTAGGTGTGTGCAGCTTACCAACGGAACCTGGGGTAAATAATGTGGGCATCGGCGTCTCCTCAAAGGGAATCAGTAAATCTTCGGGCTACAGGATAGCCTCACGGAGATTCCTGATAATCGGCCAAAACCAAAAAACACATTACGGTTTATCCGGACAATCCAAGAGTCAACATACGAATATGGATGATGGTTTGACTACTTCATGTGTTAGCAATCTCCAAGATTGCCCGTAGCCCTCCCGATTCGCGGTTCTGCAGTTTGATACTCCCTCCCAAACGAACGGCAATCGCCTGCACGATAGTCAGGCCCAACCCAGCGCCCTGGTCGTTGCCATAACTGTAAAAGCGTTCGAATAACCGTTCGCAATCAGCTTCGTCTATACCTGGCCCATCGTCTTCGACCGACAACTCGAAGTGCTCGCCTTTTTTGGCCAGTCGAACCGTGATCGTCCCATGCCGTGGGGAAAAGTTTGCGGCATTGGTCACCAGGTTGTTCAGGGCAATATGGATCGCGGCGGGATCTGCCCTGACCGGCGACAGCGGGCCGCTGACATCGAATGCCAGTTCCAGCCCCCGGCTCAGTAACCAGGGCGCCAACTGCACCAGCGCTTCGCGAACCGTGGCTTCCAGATCAATGTTGGGTGTTGCGCCAAGCATCGATTGCGGCTCGATCCGTGCCATGGTCAGCAACTGATTGACCAGCCGACTGGTCCGATCCACACCGGCGATCAAATGCTCAAGGGACTCACGGCGGTCCTCATCGGAGCCCGATTCCATCAGGTTCTGCGCATGCACCCTGAGAACCGCCAACGGCGTACGCATTTCATGGGCCGCATCGGCGATAAACCGCCGCTCCCGACCCAGTACTTCCTGGATCTGCGCCAGCATCCGGTTCAGTGCGGCCTGCATCGGTTCCAGCTCGGTGGGCAGGGGCACCAACTGCAGCGGTTCAAGCGAGCCGGAATGCCTGGCACGCAGGGTCGTCGCCATGTTTTCCAGGGGCTTGAGCCCCCAGCCGATGGCCAGCCAGATCACCACCGCCAGCACCAGACTGCCGAGCAGGTTGGGCACCACCGTATGACGAACGATGCGATCCACCAGGTCGGCACGCACATCGTCACGCTCACCCACCCATATTCTCAGGGCGTATTGGGTGTCATCGAGCATGAACGCACGCCATTTGCGGCCATTGAGGTCGACCACGTCACTGAAACCGGTTTTGTCCGGGGCAGAGGTGAAGGTTGGCGCACTGGCGGTGTGTACCAACAATGTGCCCTGCATATTCCAGACCTGGAAAGCGATCTTGCTTTCGTAAGGATGGCCGTCGACCTTGGGCACCGCCTGACTCAACGCCAGATTGAACGCCTGATAAAGCTCGGCGTGCTCATCGCTGGCCATCGGCATGCGCATGATGCCTTGCAACAGACGAGCGTTCTGCGCCAGCTGGGCGTCATAGACCTCATCGATTTCGTGGTTGCTGTCGTGCAAGTTGAACACCGTCATGATCAACAGGCCGACAAACAGCAGGCCGAGAATCAGCGTCAGTGTGCGGCGCCGAATTGAGGTCATGGGCGTTCTTCGACCAGATAACCGACGCCGCGTATGGTACGGATCAGGTTGCTGGAGAATTTCTTGCGCAGGTGATGAATATGCACCTCCAGCGTGTTGCTTTCCGCCTCTTCGCTCCAACCGTAGAGCAATTGCATCAAGTGGTCGCGGGTCATCACCCGACCTGGCGGCGACAGCAATTCGTGAAGCAACTGATACTCCTTGGGCGTCAAGGGTACCGGCTCGCCCTGGTAGCTGACTTGTTGGGTACCCGGGTTGAGGCTGATGCCGGCGTGCTCGATCAGGAGCTGGGCGCGTCCGGCGCTGCGCCGCAACAACGCACGCAAGCGGGCTTTGAGCTCGGCCAGGTCGAAGGGTTTGATCAGATAATCATCGGCCCCGGCGTCCAATCCCGCGATACGGTCTTCTGTAGCATCGCGGGCGGTGAGAATCAGCACCGGCAGGTTGGAGCCACTGTCGCGAAGACGCCGTAGCACTTCAAGACCATCCATGCGCGGCAACCCCAGGTCCAGCACCGCCAGGTCAAAGGTTTCGCTGAGTAGCGCATGCAGGGCACTGCTGCCATCGCGTATCCAGTCGACGGTATACCCTTCTCGGCCAAGGGCTTGATAGATGCCCTCCCCCAGAGCCAAGTCATCCTCGATCAGCAATAAACGCACACGCAGCACTCCTGTCAGCCAAGTTTTTTATTCACGTCCAGCAGTAATGCTTCGATCTCCTGGCGCCGTCCCGCGTCAGCGGTTGCCCGCCCTGGCCGTGGCGGCGCTTGCAGGGCTTTTTGCAGCGCAGCCCTGGCTTCGGTGTAACGTTTCTGACGGTAGAGGTGATCGCCCCAGAAGTACAGGCTATCGATACCGTTGGGGTTCAGTTGCAAGGCCTGTTTGAGCAACGCCTCTGCCTTGTCGGCATCGCCAAATCCGATGGGCCAGCCAGGCACCCGGTCGTACAACGCCCCCAGGCTGGTATAGGCCGAGCCCTGCAGGGCCTGGGGGTCAATTGCCAGGGCTTTCTCGAGCTCGGCTTTGGCCTGCTTGACCTTGCTCAACGCCCCCAGACCACCTTGGGCTCCAGCCCAACTGCTGGTGACAATCCCGGACCATATCCAGGCCTCGGCCACCGACTGACGCTCCTGGGTGAACGCCGATGCCTGGGCGGCCAATTGTTCAAAAGCGCCAGTGCGCTGGTCGGCGGGCATTTGATACTGGATCTGCGCCCAGCGTTGCTGGATGCCGCTCAGACGCTGCTGATCAGCCGCATCGAGCGCCCAGACACTTTGGCTCAGGGCACCCAGAAACAGGCAAGCGAGTAGTTTGTTCATGGTTTGAGGTTCTCGTTTTCGGTTTTCTGACTCAGGCGACGGATCAATGGCAATTGCTTGCGCAGGCCACGGTCCACGAGGTTGGGCAGGAGGCTGTTGAGTCGTACGAAAAAGCGCTCTGGCCAGCCCAGGTATAGGTCGCGGCGGTCACCGGCAATGGCATGGATGACGGCCGAGGCGACTTTTTGCGGGTCGTCGACATTCGCCTTGAGCGCGTCGTTCAAGGCCTGGGCCGCGGGGCTGTTCATGCTGGTACGAGTGGCTCGGGGAGCGACGTACAACACGGCGACCCGGGTGTCCGCCAGCTCCCGGCGCAACGCTTCGGAAAAACCGCGCAAGGCAAACTTGGTGGCGCAGTAACTGGCGTAGCCGGGATAGCCGATGGAGCCATAGATGGAGCCGACATTCACCACCATGGCACTCGTTGCCTGCTTGAGCAGTGGCAGCAGCAGTTTGGTCAGGCAGATCGGTGCGCTGATGTTGACCGCTAGCATCGCTTGGATGTCGCTGTCCTCCAGTTGCTCCAACATGGCAAAGTGGTTGACCCCGGCGGCGTTGATCAGCAGGTTGAGGCCTCCCATCGCTTGCGCGGCGGTCTGCACTTTGCGTCGGTCTGCCAGAAACGTCAGGTCGGCAGTCATCCAGGCCAGTTGCAGGGGATAACGCTCAAGCAGAGGTACCAGGGGTTCCCGGTGCCGGGCCACTGCCAGTACCTGCGCGCCACTGGCGCACAGCTGCGCAGCGATAGCCAGGCCGATACCACCACTGGCCCCGGTCAGTACTACGCGAGCCTCAGACAGGCGCATGCTCAACCTCCCCGGCCCGCGGCAAACCACGGAACATGTCCGTGTAAAGCCGATAGACCACTTTGGAGGCATGAATAACCGCAGCCTGATCGCCCGGATCCTCGAGGTTATCCATCAGCCGGCGGTAGGTCTGCATGTGCTCGATGTCCAGTGAGCCGTGAGAGCTGAGGTAGCTGAAGGCGCTTTCCGGCAAGTCCAGACGCTGGCGAATGCTGCCAGCGGCATGGGTCGCCAGGGCGATACTGGTGCCTTCAAGGACATTGACCATGCCAAACAGCCCGACCGGATTGTCTCGGGCAATCAAGTCGTAGAGAAAGCTGACCATCAGTTCGATCGGCATGCTCGGACGACCGTCGCGCACAGCCTCCTTATCGCCCCCACAGGCAGCGATGTCGTTGAGCACCCATTGTTCGTGACCGTATTCCTCCTCGATGTATTCACACACCGCTTCGCGCAACCACTCCAGGCGCTGCGGCAAGCGCGCACCACAGGCCATCATCAAGGGGACGGTATGACGCACGTGGTAGTAGGCCTGTGCCAGGAATGCACGATAACTCTCCAGGCTGACCTTGCCTTCGAGCGCGTCGCGGATGATGGGCAGCGTGAACAGCTCCTGACGCTCCTGTTGAGTGGCGTGTTGCAGGGTGTCGAAAAAACTCATGATGCGGATTCCTCAAAGTTGACCGACTCGGTCAGTTGCGCCCGGTAACGCTCGACGATGGCGTCGCGACGCGGGCGGCCATTGGCGGTCAGCAGGCCGTTGGCGGGAGTGAACGGTTGATTCAAGCGGGTCCAGTGGTGCACCTGGGCGTAGTCGGGCAACGTCGCGTTGGCCTCGGACACAGCAACAGCCAACTCGTCATCCGTACATTCGGGACGATGGGGCCAGAGCAAGGCGTGGTTGTGCGCCATGGCCTCGCCATGCACGAACGCCTGGGCAATCTCACGCCGTTGGGTCAGCTCGGCTTCAACCCACTCGGGATTCACATTGCGCCCGAAGCTGGTGATGAACTGGTGCTTTTTGCGCCCCTTGAGGTAGAGAAAACCCTCGGCGTCGAACTCGCCGAGATCGCCACTGGCCCACCATTGCTGGGTATGTGCAGCCTCCCCCAGGTAGCCAAGCAGCACCGAACCCCTGATCAGCACTTCACCATCTTCGGCCAGGCGGACCTGTACATGGGGCAGCGGGCGCCCCACGCTGCCCGGGCGATGTGCATCGGGCCGGTTCAGGCATACCACCGATGCACACTCAGACAAGCCGTAGCCTTCGTAGATCGGCAGACCGACCCGCTGTGCACGATCCAGCAATGCCGGGGACACTCGCGCCCCGCCGACGGCGGCGAACCGTAGTGATCGGGGATCGAAGAGTTTTTGCTCTGCGGTGTTTGTCAGCAACAGCAACAACTGCGGCACCAGGATCAGGCTCTGAGGCGCACGGGTGGCCAGGCAACCGAGCAACACCGGTACATCAACGCCACTGGCGCCTTGGATGCCCAGGGTTTTCTGACTCGGCACGCTCACCGTTGCTCCGGCATACAGCGCAGCGTAACAACCGATGTTTTCCAGCAGAATCGCCAGTGGCAGCAGGGCGAGATGGTGCTGCGGCTGGCACGGCTTGCTGACCTGTTCAAGTTCACGGGCAACGCTCAGCACGCTCTCGGCGCTCAGACACACGCCCTTGGGTGTGCCCGTAGTGCCCGAGGTGAATGTCAGTTTGGCCGTGCCTTCAGGTAGTTGGTTTGGAGCACTGAACGTACGGCGCCAGAACTCGCCAGCCTGGGTGTAACCAGCCGCCAACAGTTCGTCTTCCAGGTCCGCTGCGCCAATGACCAGTTCGGCTTGGCTTAGCTCCAGGCAATGACGGCGTTGGGCCGGACTGAAAAAAGGTGCCAGGGTCAGGCAGGTCAGGCCCTCGAACAGTATGGCCAGGTCCCAGAGCACGGCTTCGGTGCCATTGTCCAATGCCAATGCGACCACCTGTACGTGTTGCTTTCGCAGGCACTGCTGACGGTACGACACCTCGACACAGAGCATGGCGTAGTCCAGCTTCAGCTCATCCCCCCACACAGCAATGGTATGCGGCTGGCTTTGGGCAAAGTTACGTAGAGTCTGTTGCAATCGCAGTGTCTCAGGCGACATGACTGACTCCCTCGATAGACGATGGCAGGCCGAGGCGATTGAACAGTCCGATGTTGCGCAGATGGGAGAAACCGGCACGGATGTTACCGACATGCACCCACGGCTGGCTCTCGTAATAGCTGCCCCAACTCAGGCGCTCATCACCAAGACGTGCCGGGTCAGCAGCACATAACGTCACGGGTTTGAGACCCAGGCGGTGAAAACTGTTGACCAAACCAACATTTCCGGTAAATGCCACCCACTCCAGCCCTCCCATAGCCAGCAGGTAGGTCATCGCAACAATGCTCAAGCGTGCGCTACCGGCGTCGCTGGCGGCCAGGTTGCCGACCTCGACAATCGCCGCCCGGCCCACCGGTTGCTCGGCGGCAGCGCTGATCAGCGGTTCGATGGGTTCATCCAGATAGCGCTCCAGAAACAGCGGCTCGACGCTGGCAAGCCGCACCCCCGCCACGGCACAGAGGGTGCCTGAGGCGGCGCTCATACCGAACAGTTGCGGCATGAAATGACGAATATCAGCACCGTGAATCGTGCGAAATCGTTGCTGGATATAGGCTTCGAAGGCAGGACGCAAGGATTCGTCGGGCAAGGCTCTGACCAGCGTCATGGGCGAATTCTCAGCTTGCCCCAGGCGCAGTGGTAGAGGGATGTTCCAGTTAAAGTCGGACATTGGCGGCACGCCTCCCGGATAAGTTAGGGAGGAGTATCGGAGAGGTTTCTTAATGAAATCTGAAGGTGCTGAACAGACGCTTCGCAATGCCGTCCGGGGTATTGCTTGATTGCTGAAAAATTTATCAGTTGTTATGTTATAACAACATATCGACACGTAAATTTTCCGCCTACCCACGCACCTCCGGTCTCTCAATGACAAACAAATCCACCTCTAAACACCTCTTTCTGGCAGGGATCGCGTGCCTGTTTTCCCCGCTAGGGAGCGCAGATGATTCGACTATCGAGCTGGGCGCGACGGAGGTATTCGGTACCCGTGAACAAGGCTACCGCTCGACCATAGCGCCGACGGCAAACAAGAGCCCTACCCCAACTAAAGAAACGCCTTTCTCCATTCAGACGGTTACCCGCGAGCTGATCGAGGACCGGGGAGTCACCACCGTTGGTGAGGCGATTCGGACTGTGCCGGGAGTTACCAATCAAGTGGGTTTCGGGGGCCTGAATGATCGTTTACGACTGCGGGGTTTTGCCACGGAAAGCAATCTGAAGAACGGCATTCGCCGTAGCAGCTTTGCCAGCGTCGACGAACTGGTCAACATCGAACAGATAGAAGTATTGAAGGGGCCGGCGTCTGCCCTGTACGGACGCTTTGAGCCGGGTGGCGTGGTCAATCTGGTGACCAAGAAACCCCAGCACGAGCAGCGCACTCAAGTCGATGTAAGTGCCGGCCGCTACGACTTCTATCGCACCACACTCGATAGCACCGGCCCCCTGGGTGAAACACTTGACTATCGCTTGACCGCTGCCTGGCAGGACAACGGCAGCTTCCGCGACTTCGTCAATAATGAGAGCAAATTCTTCTCGCCCGTGTTGACGTGGCAGCTAGCACCGCAGACCTCACTGACCTTCGAGTTTGAATACGCGCGCAAGGTCGCCGACATGGACCGCGGATTCGGTAACAACCCTCGTTATCTGGATGCGCCAATCAAGCGCAACTTCGCCGAGCCTGACACCCGCAACAGCGCCATCAGCAAGCTGGCCTCGGTAACCCTGGACCACGCTTTGACGGATGACTGGGATCTGCACGCGGCCATTCAGGCCTCGGATTCGCGTTTGCAAACCTCGTGGTACGCCTACGGCTTTCTCAATGGCGGAATCGGCGGCAGCGAGGAAAACCCCACCGTCAGCCGGCGACCGCAGCTCAATCATGATCGCCAGATAGACGCGACAGCACTGGCGGAAATCAGTCGCAGCTTTCGCACTGGCCCGATCAATCACCGACTGCTGTTCGGTGCCGAGTACAGCCGGGACTGGTGGGATTACGATGCAGCGGCCGGTACCAGCAGCACGATCGATTTCAATAATCCGGTATATGGCACGCCCCCCTCACCCCTGAGCCCGACAGGTGAAGGGCGCTTCATCAACGATTCATGGGCGCTGTACACACAGGACGAACTGAGCTTTGGCAGCCGGGAGCAATGGCGCCTGCTGCTGGGGGGGCGTTTCGATCAAATCGACGCCTCGGCCATCGACGACTACTACGGGCTGAGTGAGCCATCAACCGCAACCTTCAATGCCTTTTCTCCCCGCGTCGGTATCACCTGGACACCGGTCGAAGCCTTATCACTCTATGCCAGTTGGTCGCGTTCGATGCGCACCGAGTTGAACAACGGGATCCTTGAAGGCGGTCAACTCGCCAAACCGGTGAAAGGCGAGCAGTTCGAAGTGGGTACCAAGCTCAGCTTGCTCAATGGGCGCCTCACCCCGACCTTGGCGGTTTTCGATATTCGCCGCCGCGATGGGCTGGTCGCCGACCCGAACGACCCTACGTTCACCTACAGCATTCAAGTGGGCGAGCAACGCAGCAAAGGCTGGGAGCTTGACCTGCCGTTCGTGGTCACCGAGCGCTGGCGCCTGCTTGCCAGCTATACCCAGCTTGATACCACCATCAGCCAAGACAGCGACGGCGGTATGCAAGGCAATCGCCTGGCCAACGCACCGCAACGCAACGCCAGTCTATGGAGCACCTACGATTTGCCTGGCGTTGCGGGGCTGAGCATCGGCATGGGTGCCAATTACGTGGGTGAACGGGAGGCGAACAACAGCAATACCTTTACCCTGCCCTCCTATACCCGCTGGGATAGCAACGTGACGTATCGCTTCGGCCAGGCACTGCGCTACCGCGTACAACTGAATGTGCAGAACCTGTTTGACAAGCGCTACTACGATTCGGGCGGCAGTTTCGTGCCGATGTATCCGGGGGCTCCGCGTACTGCAATGGTTACCCTCGGCGGGGCGTTTTAAGCATGCTGCGCAGCTACGCACTGGAAGTCGGATATCGCCGAACAGCCGTACTCGGTCCACTCGACCTGCATTTACCCAAAGGGCGCCTGGTGTGTCTGCTGGGCGCCAATGGTGCCGGCAAGTCGACGCTGATCCGCACCTTGAGCGCCATGCAGCGGGCTGTCTCAGGTCGCATCGAACTGGATGGGCAGCCGCTTGACACCCTCGCCCCGGCAGAACGGGCAAAACGCATGGCCGTGGTGTTGACCGATCGGATAGACCCGGGGGTGCTTAGCGGCTTTGAACTGGCCGCGCTCGGACGCTACCCGCATGTCGGTTGGGCTGGAAGACTCAACGACCACGATCGGCACATCACCACCCAGGCACTCGAACACGCAGGCGCTGCTGGCCTGGCCGCCAAGGCGGTGGCAAACATGTCCGATGGCGAGCGGCAGAAAGTCCTGTTGGCACGCGCCTTGGCACAACAGCCCAAGGTGCTGATCCTGGATGAGATCACCGCCTTCCTGGACCTGCCGCGGCGCATTGAAACCTTGCGACTCCTGCAGCAACTGGCCCGCGAACGGGACCTGGCCATTCTATTGTCGTGCCATGACCTTGAGCTTGCCCTGCGCTGCGCCGATCTGTTGTGGCTGATCGATCAGTCGCGCCAGTTGCAGTGTGGCGCCCCGGAGGATCTGGTGCTTGATGGGCGGCTTGGGCAAACCTTCTCCAGCAGTGGTTTGCACTTTGACCTGGAGCGTGGTGAATGGGGTCTTGCCGCCGGGCCAGGGCGTCCGGTGCGCTTGCATGCATCCGGTATCACCCGCGTGTGGACACAACGCGCCTTGCACAGGATCGGCTATCAGGAGGCCGAGCACGCCACCCTGCATATCAGCGCAGAGCCCACGGACTTTCGTCTGCGTGACGGTGAGCGGACTCAGCGGTTCAGCAGCCTCGGGCAACTGGTGGTGGCGCTGGAGGCATTGGCATGAGCCGGCCTCTGTGCACGGCGCTTCTACTGTTGATCGGTGTGGCAGGTTGCGATGGCCGTCAAGCTTCGCTGGCGCGCGTGCAGCCTGCACACAACGTTGGCATGCAGCCCGAACACAATCAACGGGAGGCGTGCGTTGCTGACTATCATGCCGGCGTCGACTACTTTCCGCAGCGCGCGCGCTTCAACTGGTCAGATCAGTTGTCTGTCGAATACGGACTGAACTTCAAACGTTTGCGATTTCGCTCCAGCGTCAATGCCGGAGAACCCCTCGAGATTGTTTTAGTCCAGTGTGGTACGCCGACACCTGCGCATTCGCCTGCAACACTGGTGGTCCAGGTGCCGATTCAGCGCCTGGCAACCGGCAACTCGGCCATGTTGGGGGCGGCGGATGAGCTCGGTATCGTTGACCGGCTGGTGGGCATCGAGAACACCCGCGCGCCTACCGTGGAATCCGTGCGCAAACGAGTTGCAAGCGGCCACATCCAGGAGCTGTGGGGCAATGCGCACTCCAATATCGAACCGATCATGGCGGCCCAACCGGATGTCTATCTGAGCTTCTTCTCCGCCTACCCTGAATTCAATATGCATCCGCAGTTGCAGCAAGTCGGCGTGCAGGCCCTGCCTCAGGCCGATCACCTGGAAAGCCATCCGCTGGGCCGGGCTGAATGGTTGAAGTTCCTGGCGTTACTGGTGAACCGCGAAGATCAAGCCAATCGCCAATTCGCTGCGATTGAACGCGACTATCTGCGTTGGGCCGCATTGACCAGAGATGTTGCGCAGCGGCCTCTGGTCATGGCGGGCTTCCCCTCCGGTCGTGGCAGCTTCGAGGTGTTTGGCGGCCTCAATCAGCGGGCCCGGTTGATTGCCGATGCGGGTGGACAGTACGTGCTTGAGGAGTCCAGGGAGCGTGGCAGCCTGCTGCAGGTCAGCTTCGAACACATCTACGAGAAAGGCGCCGCGGCCCCCTTCTGGCTGGGTGCCAGGCCTGGATATGCCTCGCTGCCACAGATGCTCGCAACCAGCCCGCACAGTCGCTGGTTTCGTGCAGCGCGCGAGGGCCGGGTATATGCCTTCGACCAAGGCTACACAGGTGCCTGGGCATCGCCCTATCAGGACCAGAGCATGACCCGGCCGCACGTGCTGTTGGCCGAACTGGTTCAAGTGCTGCACCCGCAACTGTCGCCTGCCGCCCTCCCCATCCACGCCTTTGTTCGCAAGTTGCCATGACCATGATCATCAAACACGCCCCTTCATTGATTTACCTGCCCGCTGGGTGCCGCTACTTGTTGTTGGCGCTCTTGACCCTGACCTTGCTGATCGCTGAATTGACCATCGGAGCTGTAGACATACCGGTCACAGCGATTCTTGGCGCACTGGCGGGCGGTTCGATCGAGAGTGTCTGGCACAACATCCTTTTTCAGTTTCGTTTGCCTCGGGCCTTGAATGCGCTGGTCAGCGGAGGGGCGCTAGGGGCGGCTGGATTGTTGCTGCAGACGCTGTTTCGCAACCCGCTGGCAGACCCTTATGTCCTCGGCATCGTCCACAGCGCGCGGTTGGGCGCCGCCGTACTGGTGACATTTTCCGGTGTGGCAGGTAACGCCTTGTTGAGCCAGTTCGGTTTGGCAGGCGACATCGGGCTGGCACTGGCCTCCGTTGCAGGATCGACCTTGCTCTTGAGCCTGCTGGCGTTTATTTCCGGGCGGGTCAACACCATCACCCTGTTGGTCAGCGGGCTGATGCTCGGGTACATGGCCGTCGGCCTGATCAGTGTATTGCTGCACTTTGTCGATGAGAACCAGGCGCGGGCTTTCAAGGCGTGGGATGACGCAAGTTTCGCGGGAGCGACGGCCGCGCAGTTGCGCCTGCTGATACCGGGAGTCCTGCTTGGCTTAGCCGCCCTCTGGGCACTGTCCAAGCCACTTAACGCGCTGCTGCTGGGCGACCGTTATGCGGCGTCGATGGGCATCCCGGTAAAACGCATGCGCCGCATTGCCCTGTTTATCGCGGCATGGCTCTGCGGGCTGGTCACCGCCTATTGCGGGCCGGTGGCTTTTCTTGGCCTGGTCGCAGCGCAAGTCGCCCGAGGGGTCATACCCAGCGCAGATCACCGACTGCTGATGCCGGCGGCCGTGCTCCTGGGGTCCTCGCTGGGGCTGGCGGCCGATCTGGTCACTCATCTGCCGTGGAGCCGACACGTGTTGCACCTCAATGCCGTGATCGGCCTGGTGGGTGCACCCATCGCGCTCTACGTATTACTGCGCCCACACGCCAGGCCTTGATCCCTCGTGCTGTCCGGGCGGCTTCCTCATTGCGCCAGCCCCTCTCGGACCAGATCAAAAAAAGTCGTCAGGATCCGCCGCGAACTCTGTGCGCGCAGGCAAACCAACGTCTCGGTGAAGCGCCGCTGACAATCGACGATGGGCAACCCGCGAAGCCGTGAATCAGAGCCAAGCTCAGTCGCCGAGACAACACCGACTCCCATCCCAATCGCCACGGCTTCACGCGCGGCTTCGCGCCCATCCACTTCGATCGCCTTGCGGATGCGCAAGCCCGCGGTGGCCATCTCTTCCTCCAGGCACTGGCGAGTCATCGAGCCTTTTTCACGCAGGACCAGCGGCGTGTCGTGCAGGTCACCAAGGCTGATGGATTGGCGTTGCGCCCAGGGATGATCAAGCGCGACGAACGCGAGCATCGGATCGCTACGCAGGGGCAGCGAAAGCAGTCGGTCGTCTTCGACAGTGCGGCCCAGCAGTGCGATGTCGGCCTGATGGCCGAACAACCGTTGCAGCACTTCATCGGTATTGGCGGTTTCAATCTTTACATCGATACCGGGGTAACGCCTGCAAAAGCGCGCGACATAGGGCAGCACATGCACCGGCGCATCCACGGCGAGGTTCAAGGAGCCCGTGGACAGGGTACGGTAGTCCATCAGCATGTCGTGGGCATCGACACTGATATCAAACAAGCGCCGGGTCAGGCCGAACAGTCGCTCACCCACTTCAGTCAGGCGTACCAGACGCTTGTCGCGGTAGAACACCATCACCCCGTAGTAGTCCTCGAGCTTGCGCACCTGATCGGACACCGCCGGTTGCGACAGGCACAGCTGCTCGGCCGCGCGGGTAAAACTGCCGTTGACGGCAACGGCGTGGAACGCCTTGAGTTGGGTATGGGAAATGGTCATCGCGGCAGCCTTGACATAGGTTCAACTTATTCATGCATACGCTAAATCGATTTTATTTATAGACGATGAACTGCAAGCATGGTTTTCGCAAGCCCCAGACCAGTGTTCGAACACTGCCGCCCTCGTATCAGCCCGGAAGTACTTTATGGAAATCGAACGTTTCGCCGCGATAAAACGCCGTTCGGACATGGTCCGCTATGACAACCACCTCTATATCGGTGGCCAGGTTGCCAGCGACCTCAGCGGCGACATCGAGGCACAGACCCACGAGGTGCTCGCCGGTATCGAGCAGCTATTGCTCAGTGCCGGCAGCAGCCGCAAGCAGGTCATTTCGGTACGGATCCTGCTCGCCCATCGCGACGACTATGCAGGGCTCAACAGGGTCTGGGACGAGTTTTTTCCCGAAGGTCATGCCCCAACACGAGCGTGCACCCTGGCGGATCTGATCGACCCCGGTTGGCGCGTGGAAATGATCGTGGTCGCTGCGTGCGGCTGACTGTTTGCGCAACCCTGCCCTCAAACGCTGCAACGGAGATGACGTCATGCGACCCTACTGGCTCGATCAGGCCCTGAAAACCCAACCCGACTCGCCCTGCCCGCCCCTGCGGGAGAACACCTGCGCCGATGTCTGCATCGTCGGTGGTGGTTACACCGGTTTGTGGACTGCCATCATGCTCAAGGAACAGAACCCCGAGCTGGACGTGGTCATCGTCGAAGCCGACATCTGTGGTGCCGGAGCCAGTGGGCGCAACGGCGGCTGCGCGCTGTCCTGGTCGGCCAAGTACTTCACCCTGGAGCGTTTATTTGGGGTCGAAGAGGCCATACGCCTGGTCAAGGAATCGGAGCAAAGCATCTACGCCATCGGCAGTTTTTGCGAGAAGTACGCGGTCGATGCCGATTACCGTCTCGATGGCACGCTTTACACGGCGACCAACCGCGCCCAGGTCGGCTCGACCGACAGCGTGATCGCCGCGCTGGAGCGCAATGGCATCAACTCTTTCTGCAAATACGCACTCGCTGACGTGCAGCGCATGGCGGGCTCGACCCGACACATTGAAGGCTGGTTCTCGCCGGCGGCAGCCAGTGTGCAGCCGGGCAAGCTGGTACGCGGTCTGCGTCGAGTCGCACTGGAGTTGGGTGTGCGCATCTACGAAGGCTCGCCAATGACCGGTTTGGACGAGGGGCTGCCTGCAACCGTCAACACGCCGAATGGGAAAGTCACCTGCGACCGGGTCGTGTTGGCGATAAACGCCTGGATGGCGCGTGCCTTTCCTCAGTTCTCGCGCTCGGTTGCCATCGTCTCCAGTGACATGATCATTACCGAGCCTCGCCCCGACCTGCTCCAGCGGATCGGCCTGACCAGCGGGGTCACCGTGCTCGACTCACGCATTTTCGTGCACTACTACCACAACACCCCGGACGGCCGGATCATGCTCGGCAAAGGCGGCAATACCTTCGCCTATGGTGGGCGCATCCTGCCGGTATTCGACCAGCCTTCGCCCTACAAAGGATTGTTGCGCAACACCCTTGCCGAGTTCTTCCCCGACTTTGCCGATGTCGGCATTGCCGCCACCTGGAATGGCCCGTCCGATCGCTCCGTCACCGGCCTGCCTTTCTTCGGCAGGATGGGCGCAAGCGGCAACATCTTTTACGGCTTTGGTTATTCCGGTAGCGGTGTAGGCCCTTGTCACATGGGTGGACAGATCCTGTCATCGCTGGTGTTGGAGCTGGACAACCCCTGGACACGCTCGCCGCTGGTGCAAGGTCCGCTCGGGCATTTCCCACCGGAGCCGATCCGCTACCTGGGTTCGCTGATGGTGCGCAACGCCATTCGCCGCAAGGAGCACGCCGAGGACCACAACCTGCACCCTCGTCGGCTGGATGTGCGCCTGGCGAAATTCGCCGCCGCAGCCGGCAAGTCAGACAAGGGATAACGCCCCGCTCACGCAGCGCAACGTTTACGCCTGCCCAGCAAAAAACCGCCTGGCTATATGCCGGGCGGCTTTGTTCTTCACAATCCTGTCAGGACAGCAAACCAAGGCTGGCGCAGGGCGAGTTGGCCGTGCGCTGCTTTTTCAGTGCGGATCTGGATGGCCAGGCGGAGAATTGCAACTTATAAGCTCAGCTTGTTTGTGACATGTGATAAATCGATTTCAGTTATTTTTTACAAAATGTTTTGATCACGCCATGCATCACTCCTCACAAAAACAAAACCGCCGGAGAAGATCATGACCAAAGCTGAGTTTCCGACCACACAGGCGCTGGCTACCCCAGCCTTGGGTGAACCCTACCTGCTGACCCCGGGCCCCTTGACCACCTCCAAAGCGACCAAGGAAGCCATGCTGCGCGATTGGGGTTCATGGGACGTTACCTTCAATCAAGTCACTGCCCAGGTTCGCCAGAGCCTGCTCAGCATGGCAGGTGTCGCGGATGACAGTTTCGCCTGTGTGCCGTTGCAAGGCAGCGGTAGCTACTCGGTGGAAGCCGCTTTGGCCACGGCCATCCCGCGGGACGGTAAAGCGCTGGTGCTGATGAATGGCGCCTACGGCCAGCGCGCCACCAAGACCCTGGAGTATCTCGGACGCGCGTTCATCACGCTGGACAAAGGCGATTACCTGCCGCCGCAGCCCGAGGAAGTGGACGCCCTGCTCAAGGCCAACCCGGATATCACCAACGTCTTTCTCGTCCATTGCGAAACCAGTTCCGGCATTCTCAATCCGCTGCGCGAAATCGCCGAGGTGGTGAAGGCGCATGGCAAGAGCCTGATCATCGATGCGATGAGCTCCTTCGGCGCCGTGCCTTTGACGGTCAATGACATCGCTTTCGACGTGGTGGTGTCCTCTGCCAACAAATGCATCGAGGGTATTCCGGGCTTCGGTTTCGTCATCATCCGTCGCTCCGTGCTGGAGGCCGCCAAGGGCCGCGCCAACTCCCTGAGCCTTGATCTTTATGAACAGTGGGTTTACATGGAGCGCACCGGCCAGTGGCGCTTCACGCCGCCGACCCACAGCGTCGTAGCGTTCCATAAAGCCTTGGAGCAACATACTGCCGAAGGCGGTGTGCACGGTCGCCTGGCCCGTTACACCCGCAATCGCGATGTACTGGTCAGCGGTATGCGCGAACTGGGATTCAGAACCTTGCTTGAGGACCGCTGGCTGTCGCCCATCATCACCACGTTCTTCAGCCCGGAACACCCCAACTTTGAGTTCAAGCGGTTCTATGATGAACTCAAAGCCCGTCAGTTCATCATCTACCCCGGCAAGCTGACGGTAGCTGAAAGTTTCCGTATCGGCTGTATCGGCCAGATCGACGAATACATCGTCCACCAGTTGCTACGCGCCATCGCCGACAGTCTGGTGGCGATGAACGTCGACATGCAACAGCCGGCAGCCTGACGGCTCTTTAAAGGTCCTTGTCAATTCGAGCATAGGTGCAATGGGTAGCGCCTTTGGACAGGGGTCTTTTTTTTAACCATGGATTCGGTGACTTAGCGCTAGGCATAGCCGAGCAGGAGTCAGCGACCGCGTCAATTTAATACCGAAAACCTGATGCCATCTCACTGCCATCTGATCGATGCCGTGTGCATGGAGAGATTTTCTGTACCGAAAATAAAAACAAAACCCATTACTTTGCGCTGTCTGGCACCACATACGGGATCAGAACACCATGAACAAGAACGCTACAAGCCCTCTCGCAACCGGCTGGAAATCGCTCCAGCGCTGGCGCGTGCAGATTTTCCTGATTACCTGGGTGGCCTATGCGGCCTTCTACTTTACCCGCAAGGCTTTTTCTGTAGCCAAGCTGGGTATTGGCGAAGATCCAGACTTCATGCTCGAAAAGAGCATGATGGCCAACCTCGATGCCCTCTATCTAACCGCGTACGCAGTAGGACAGTTTCTTTGGGGCAACTTCTCTGACCGTTTCGGTCCCAGGGTCGTGGTACTCAGCGGACTGGTGATTTCAGCGCTGGCCGCGCTACTGATGGGCACCTACGCCACGCTACCGATCTTCGCCTCCTGCATGCTGATCCAGGGCCTGGCCCAGTCCACGGGTTGGTCGGGGCTGTGCAAGAACGTTGGTAGCTTCTTCAGCACTGGCGAACGTGGCCGCGTACTGGGTTACTGGAGCACCTGCTACGCCTTCGGCGGTCTGGTGGCTACACCGTTTGCCGGTTGGTGGGCCTACAACGCCTACCATGACTGGCGCATCGCGTTCATCAGCAGCGCCGTCGTGGTGCTGGTGGTAGCGGTGTTGTTCTTTTTCCTGCAACGCAACCAGCCAGAAGATGTCGGGCTGCCGCCTGTAGAGATCGAAATCGAACCCGTCAGCAAGGTCGCCGTGCCGCGCGAAAGCATGTGGGTCGGTTTGCGCACGGTGATGAAAAATCGGACCGTGCTGGTGCTCGGCCTGGCCTATTTCATGCTCAAGCCAGCGCGCTACGCGATCCTGCTTTGGGGGCCGGTGATTATCTACGAACGGATGCCCGAGATTGGCAAAGTGGCATCCGCCATCGTGCCGACGGCTTTTGAACTGGCAGGCCTGGCAGGCCCGATCCTGATTGGCATCGCCTCAGACAAGTACTTTGGCGCTCGGCGGATGCCGGCCTGTGTCCTTAGCCTGGTTCTCCTGACCATCTGCCTTGCGCTGTTTGTCCCCGCCATGCAGAGCGGCAGTCTCTACATGGTGGTTGGCCTGCTGTTCATGATGGGCCTGACGCTGTATGGGCCGGATTCGATGATGAGCGGCTCGGCTGCGATTGATTTCGGCAGCAAGGACGGAGCGGCCTCCGCCGCTGGCTTTGTCAACGGTTGCGGATCTATCGGCGCGGTCCTCGGCGGTCTTCTGCCCGGTTACTTCGACACCACCACCATCTTCATGGTGTTCACCGCCGCGGCGCTACTGGCCAGCTTGATGTTGATTCCATTCTGGAACAGCCGCCCGAAAACCGTGGAAAACCCGGCGCTGGCCTCGGCCCCGGTGCAAACGGTCATCGTTGGCACCACCCCCTGAACTCGAATTAATCACTCACCACTCACTGGAGCAATCACCATGCATTACAAACAACCTTCCCAGCTGCAGGCCGTGGTACTGGACTGGGCGGGCACTGTCGTTGATTTCGGTTCTTTCGCACCGACGCAGATCTTCGTCGAAGCCTTTGCCGAGTTTGGCGTTGCCGTTTCCTTGGCGGAAGCTCGTGGGCCGATGGGCATGGGCAAGTGGGATCACATCCGCACACTGTGCAACGAGCCGCAGATTGCCGAACGCTACCGTGCCGCCTTCGGCCGGTTGCCTACCGACGACGATGTCACCGCCCTCTACGAGCGCTTCATGCCTTTGCAGATCGAAAAGATCGCCCTGCATTCGGCGCTGATTCCCGGTGCACTCAATACCATCGATGGCTTGCGCGACAAGGGCCTGAAAATCGGTTCTTGCTCAGGCTACCCGGCCGTGGTCATGGAAAAAGTCGTGGAACTGGCGCGCAAGAACGGCTACGTCACCGACCATGTGGTGGCGACCGACGAAGTGCCCAACGGTCGTCCACACCCGGCGCAGGCATTGGCTAACGTGATTGCCCTGGGCATCAGTGATGTAGCGGCCTGCGTCAAGGTCGACGACACCTGGCCGGGGATTCTCGAAGGTCGGAGCGCGGGTATGTGGACGGTGGCATTGACCTGCTCCGGTAACGCACTGGGCCTGTCCTATGAAGAATTCAAGGATTTGTCCCTGGAGGAACTGGCCGAAGAGCGCGCGCGCATCATCAAGATGTTCGAAGGCTCTCGCCCACACTATCTGATCGACACCATCGTTGATTTGCCCGAGGTCATCGAAGACATCAATGCCCGCCTGGCACGTGGAGAAACCCCTCAGGGCTCCTGACCTTCCTGGGCTTGTGCAACTGACAGTGGCCGTCCAAAGGACGGTCACACCCCAAAACAACAAGAGAACGCCACCATGAACTACGCCCATCCTGGCACTCCGGGTGCCATCGTTTCCTTCAAGTCCCGCTACGGTAACTACATCGGCGGCGAGTTCGTCGCGCCGGTCAAAGGTCAGTACTTCACCAATACTTCGCCGGTCAACGGCCAACCGATTGCCGAATTCCCCCGCTCCACGGCCGAAGACATCGAAAAAGCCCTGGACGCTGCCCACGCCGCCG
>Ga0213827_1000142_pt1 | contig 86067 bp, 71 predicted proteins | sample MC6MC0898MG_FD_180669 | JGI IMG/M metagenome (GOLD analysis project Ga0213827, IMG submission 180669) | Enriched soil aggregate microbial communities from Iowa State University, Ames, United States - MC6-MC0898-MG | ecosystem: Environmental > Terrestrial > Soil > Unclassified | place: USA: Iowa...
CAGTCCTCGCACCGACTGATCGAACCGCATACGGATGCGCAGCGGCGCGCCGTCCGGCTGCGCGCGCGCCGCGGTTTCGGAAGGGAAGATGACGAACGCGGCGTCCGGCTTGGCCGCAGTGTGCAGCCGGGTCTCGACGGAGTCGAAAGCGACGCCGCCAACGATCACCGAGACCAGCGACGGAGACCGCACTTGCAGCCCGCCCGCGTCCACCGAGAAATCGACCCCGCTGGCGTTCCAGAAACGCGTGCCTTCGTTGACGAAGGCGTCGTTGGGGGCATCGACGAACACCTGGATGTCGACGCCCTTGCCGGCGGCATCCAGGCGATAGCTCACCACCTGTCCCACCGCGATGCGCTTGTAATAGACGGGCGACCCGATGTCCAGCGAACCGAGGTCGTGGCCCTTTAGGGTGAAGCGCTTGCCCGGCCTGTCCTGCGTCACCTCGGGCGGGACCTCCAGGCCGGCGAAAGCGAATTTGGTCGCCTTGTCAGGATCGCTGCCGCCCTTCAGGCCGGCGGGATCCAGCCCGATGTAGGCGCCGGACAGCAACGTGCTCAGACCGGAAACGCCGCTGAGTGTCAGGCGGGGCCGCACCACCCAGAACACGGTGCCCTCTTGCAGGAGCCCTGCCGCGTCCTTGTTCAGCCGCACCGTCGCGATCACGCCGGTCCGGTCCGCGTTGAGCGCCACGCGTTGGACCGTGCCGACGTTCACTTCCTTGTAGCGGACCTGTGTCTTGCCGGCCTCCAGCCCTTCGGCCGTCTGGAAGCTGATCGTGGCCTCGGGCCCGGCGTCCATCCACACCTTCAACACAAGCAGCAGGCCACCCAGCGCCGCGACGATCGGCACCAGCCAGATCCAGGAAAACCGCCGGCCACGGCCAGCAGGCGGCGGCTTGTGGGCCGCGGCAGTCGAAGTCTCGGGCATTGAGGGCATCCTTCGTGAGCACGCGTCCGGACTCTGGGTGCAATCCCGATCAAGCGTCGCGCCGGGCGGTCCGCCGCGCAACAAGGGTATTCCCGACGTCGCCACCTGCCCCCTGCGCCAATAGCGAGTAGGATAGCCATCCCAATAAACAGGAAAGCTCCGTGAACATCGAAATCCGTCCCGCCGCGCCGTCGGACGCGGCCCAGATCCATGCCTTCATCACCGAACTGGCCGTCTATGAGCGCGCCGCCCATGAGGTGATCGCCAGCGCCGCCGACGTCGAGCGCACCTTGTTCGCCGAAGGCGCCCCCGCCCGTGCATTGATGTGCCTGCTGGACGGCAAGGCCATCGGCTACGCCGTCTATTTCTACAGCTATTCCACTTGGCTCGGAAAGAACGGCATTTACCTGGAAGACCTATACGTCACACCCGAGCACCGTGGCATCGGCGCCGGCCGCGACCTGCTGCGCCATCTGGCGCGCGAGGCCGTGGCCAACGGCTGCGGACGGCTGGAATGGAGCGTGCTGGACTGGAACCAGCCCGCCATCGACTTCTATCAATCCATCGGCGCCCTGCCCCAGGACGAATGGGTGCGCTATCGGATGGCGGGCGACGCATTGGTCAACTTCGCCGAGGGCCGCCGCTAGGGCAGCCCGGGCCTGTCAGAACTCCGGCAGGTCGAACAGCGTGTGCAAGGTCGAACTGGGTACCGGCACGGATGCGAGGTGTTCTCGCCCGCCGGCATCCACCAGCACGCGCACCGCGCGCGATGCGACGGTCAGGCCGTCGACGCTGATCGCGGTTTCGACGTCGGCGCCGTCCTTGATGAGTTCGATCACTTCGGAGGCTGCGGCCGTCGTGGGCTCCGAGATCCACCCGGGAACGCCGCGCACGGCCTGCCCCCAGCGCACGTAGGCGATATGGCCGCTCCCGGCCTCTTTGCGCACGGCGACGATCACATACAAAGACATCCAGGCCTCCCTAAAGTGTGGCCTGGATCGTATAACAGCTTGGCGGCCGTGTGATGACCGCGCGCGCGTCAGGGTTCGATGTCGATCGGCGCAAAGGACTTCACCAGGTCGTCCAGCTGCTTGAGCTGCGTCAGGAACGGTTCAAGCTTGTCCAGCGGCAAGGCGCTGGGGCCGTCGCATTTCGCGTTCTTGGGATCGGGGTGGGCTTCCAGAAAGAGGCCCGCCAGCCCGACCGCCATGCCGGCGCGCGCCAGGTCCGCCACCTGTTCACGACGGCCACCGGATGCCGCGTCCAGCGACGAACGCTGCTGCAGCGCGTGGGTCACGTCGAAGATCAGCGGGCGGTTGCCGGACACCTTTTTCATGACGCCGAAGCCCAGCATGTCGACGACCAGGTTGTCGTAGCCAAAGCTTGTGCCGCGATCGCAGAGAATCAGCTTGTCGTTGCCGGCTTCGGTGAACTTCTCGACGATGTTCAGCATCTGCGCGGGGCTGAGAAACTGCGGCTTCTTGATGTTGACCACCCGCTGCGTCTTGGCCAGGGCGACCACCAGATCGGTCTGGCGCGCCAAAAAGGCCGGCAGTTGCAGGATGTCTGCGACTTCGGCCACCGGCGCTGCCTGCCAGGGCTCGTGCACGTCGGTAATGACCGGAACGCCGAACTCCTTTTTCACGGCTTCGAAGATCTTCATGCCTTCTTCGAGGCCCGGTCCGCGATACGAGTGGATCGACGAGCGGTTGGCTTTGTCGAACGAGGCCTTGAACACGTAGGGGATGCCCAGCTTGGCGGTGACGCGCTGGTATTCCTCGCAGGCGCGCAGCGCCAGATCCTTGGATTCCAGCACGTTGATGCCGCCGAACAGCACGAAGGGCCGGTCGTTCGCGCAGGCGATCGAGGGGGAAATTACGACTTCTGGGGCGGTCATGATGGGCGATCCTGTAAAGGTGAAGCAGGTGATAGTGCGTAATGTACAACCTGCCTCGTTGCCCCTCGCCCGGACCGCCCCCGTTTTCCAGCTGGCGGCGCCAAATTTGATCCGCGACGCCGCGCTTCGGGCTTGTCAGGCGCGCTCGATCGCCGGGTCGCTGACCAACCGGTAGGCCACCGCCCCGATGATCGCGCCAACGATCGGCGCCACCCAGAACAGCCACAACTGTTCCAGCGCCCAGCCGCCCACGAACAGCGCCGGTCCGGTCGATCGCGCCGGGTTCACCGACGTGTTGGTGACCGGAATGCTGATGAGGTGGATGAGGGTCAGCGCAAAGCCGATGGGGATGGCCGCAAACCCGGCCGGCGCCCGCCTGCTGGTGGCGCCGAGAATCACGAAGATGAACCCGGCCGTCAGCACCACTTCGGTCACCAGCGCTGACAGCAGCGTGTATTTGCCCGGGGAATAGGCGCCATAGCCATTGGCGGCAAAGTGGCTAGCCTTCAGGTCGAAACCCAGTTTGCCGTTTGCAATGCACGCGAGAACCGCCGCAGCCGCGATGGCGCCCAGGACCTGGACGATGACGTACGGCACGATTTCGCGGGCGGGGAATCGGCCGCCAGCCACCAGCCCCACCGTGACGGCCGGGTTGAAGTGCCCGCCGGATATGTGGCCAACGGCAAAGACCATCGTCAGGACAGTCAGGCCGAATGCCAGCGCAACGCCCGCGAATCCGATGCCCAATTGGGGAAATCCGGCGGCCAGCACCGCCGCGCCGCAACCGCCCAGCACCAGCCAGAAAGTGCCGAAAAACTCCGCGCCACAACGCTTGGGTAGTGAGTACATGTCCAATCCTTAAAAACGAAAGCCCTAAGGTATCGGCAAGCGCACGAGGCAATATTCAAGAATCGACAATCTTGACGATTCTTGAATGCCCGGCGTGCCGGGCGCACAGGTGCTGGACAAAATAGCCGGAGCGCCGGCCGCGTGAAATCGTGCGGATGGGCGATGGCGCCGCCGTGTGCGGGCGCGATCAAGGGACGAATTTCATTGGCGAAAACAAACGGCGAGTGCTAATTTCAGCGGCACGCCTTCGCCGAAGGAACATCCGTGAAACTACTGCTCGCCTTTGTTCCCTTCATCACCTTTGCGCTACTGGAGCACCGAGTCGGCACCCACGCCGCGCTCGTGGCGGCCACGGCCGTTTCTGCCCTTCTGGTAATCCGGGACCGGTTCATCCTTCATGCTTCGCCCAAGACACTGGAAGTGGGATCGCTGATCCTCTTTGGGGCGCTGGCCTTCGCGACGCGCTTCGCGGAATTCAGCCCGTCGCTCTTGAGCGTCCGGCTGCTGGTGGACGCGGGCCTGCTGGCCATCGTGCTGGGTTCGATCTTTGCCGGCCGGCCTTTCACGCTTCAGTACGCGATAGAACGCGTGAGCCCCGAAGTGGCCGCCCGTCCCGCGTTCCGGCGCACTGCGGAACGGATCGCGTGGGCGTGGGCTGGCGCTTTCATGGTCATCGTGCTGGCGGATCTGGCGATGATGTACGTGCCGGCTTTCACGCCCACCGTCGGCACGGTGGTCATCCTGGCGGCGCTGGCAGCGGCGGCCTGGTTTACCGCGTGGTTGCCGAAGGCGGCAAGGCGGTAAATTCGCGCGGTGACGGCCGTGGCGGATCAGTCCCGCCGGACGCGCTCCGGCCACCGCACGGCAGGCACCCCATTGAGCGCTGGTCTGGCAAACAGATAGCCTTGGAACCGTTCGAATCCGGCGGCTTGCAGCCAGCACCATTCCTCGACCCGCTCCACGCCTTCGGCGACGGGCGTGATGCCCATGGCGCTGCACGCGCGGGCAATGGCGCAGACGATCGCCTGGCGGGGTCCATCCAGATGAATGTTCTGAATGATTTGACGGTCAATCTTGAGCTTGTCCGGCTGAAATTCGGCCAGCAGCGACAAGCCCGCAAACCCCGCGCCGAAATCGTCGATCGCGACGCCAATGCCTGCCCGGCGCAGGCGCTCGATCGCGTCCCTGAAGGCATGCGGCCGTTCGATGGCTTCCTGTTCGGTGATTTCAACGATTACGTTCTGCGGCAATAGCTCGCACGCAGCGACCTGATCCACTAGGCGGTCGACGGCGGACGAGTCCTCGATCAGCGACATGGGCAACAGATTGACCGACAGCTTCACGTCGGTCAGGCCCAGCCGTTGCGCCAGCGCGAATGCCGAGGCTTTGGACTCAAGGTCCACGCGGTAACGATCCGCGGGATCGAGGCTGGTGAACAACTGTTCCGGCGAGCCGCCGGATTGCCCGCGGATCAGGAATTCAAAGGAGGTTATCTCGCGCCGCAGGGGATCGACGATGGGTTGCAGCGCAAAAGGATACGGCCGCGCAGGCGCCGCGGGGTCTTCATGGGCCAAGGGGGCATTGCTGGTCTCAAACCGCCAGTTGACCGCGTCCTCGCCTTCGACGATATGGTCCGTGCCATGCGCATCGGCATACCAGCCAAGGATCTTCACCACCCGGTCATCACTGCCTGCCCACCGCGCCGGCTTTTTCATCTTTGCGAGGATGCGCGCGGAAACCTGTTGCGGGTCGAGCGCTCGCAGGTCAAGCAGGGCCATCGCGTCCCCGCCAAACCGGCGGGCGGGACCATGATCCCGCATGAGAAGCACAACGTTCTTGTGGGTCTCGTCGCGCTGGATGGCATCGAATATCCGGCTGACCGCCGCATCAGGGCCTTCCAGCAGTTGCACGAAATGAACGCCGTCAAAGAGCAAAAGGCCGGTGACCTGCATCGCAGCGTTGCGTGCGCGGGCGGGCGTCAGGAGGTCGTCCAGCGCCTGAGCGTTCATCGGTTCGACAGCTCGGCTGCGGTATATCAGTGTCGAAAGCATGTCGTGCTCTTTGCAAACGGGTCTGAAGGGTAATGGCTCGCGGCCAGACAGTTCAACCAGGCAGGCGACCGCTGCGGGCAATCTGTGCGCATGCGCCGTAACTGCGGCTACGTTGATTGATCGGCCAGGGGGCGCCAAGCATGCGGCGCTGCAGATGAACCGTGTGGATGGTGCCACGGCTGATTGGCGCGAAATGGCGGCCGATGCCGTCTGGAGTCTGGAGACTTCAAGACCGCAGGCATGCGGCCTGAAAGGATCGCTCTGGCGGGTTCGGGCTGGATGATTCGGGAAAACCGGAGGTAAACCGGAAACCTTCCAAGAACCGAAGCCGTCGCGGCCTGATCGGTCCCAATCATTCCGAAAATGACAGATTCAGGACCTAAATCATTGAAATCATGGGGGGTTTGGTGGTGCGAAGGAGGGGACTCGAACCCCTACACCTGTTACGGCGTCAGGACCTAAACCTGGTGCGTCTACCAATTTCGCCACCTTCGCAATAGGCCAAGCCCGCTATTGTAGCTTGCTTGTTAAAATCTTGCGTCATGAATCCGCGCCTCGATGCCCTACACCCCTACCCGTTCGAAAAACTGCGGGCTTTGCTGGCCTCTGCCAGTTCGCAGCCGGACGGCATTGCGCCCATCAACCTGTCGATCGGCGAGCCCAAGCACGCCGCGCCGGAGCGCGTGGCGCAAGCCATCCGCGATAGCATGGCCGGGCTGTCCGTGTACCCGTCCACGAAGGGCGATCCTGCGTTGCGCCGGGCGATTTCGGAGTGGCTGGCGCGCCGGTACAGCATTCCCGCGCCCGACGCCGACACGCAGGTGCTGCCGGCGCTGGGATCGCGCGAGGCGCTGTTTGCGTTCACCCAAACCGTGATCGATCCCTCGGCCGGCTCGGTGGTGATCTGCCCCAATCCGTTCTATCAGATCTACGAAGGCGCCACGCTGCTGGCGGGCGCGACGCCCTACTTCGTCAACGCCGATCCGGTGCGCAATTTTGGCAGCGACTGGAACCAGGTGCCGGACGACATCTGGAAGAAGACGCGCCTGGTGTTCGTGTGCTCGCCGGGCAATCCCGCCGGCAACGTCATGTCGCTGGAAGAATGGGAAACCCTGTTCAAGCTGTCCGACCGTCATGGCTTCGTGATCGCGTCGGACGAGTGTTATTCCGAGATCTACCTGGACGAAGGCGATCCCCCGCTGGGCGGTTTGCAGGCGGCGCGCCGTCTGGGCCGGGACGACTATCGCAACCTGGTGGCGTTTTCCAGCCTATCCAAGCGGTCCAACGTGCCGGGCCTGCGGTCTGGCTTCGTGGCGGGCGACGCGGCGCTGGTCTCCCGGTTTCTGCTGTATCGCACGTATCATGGCAGTGCGATGAGCCCGATCGTGTCCGCGGCCAGCGTTGCCGCGTGGACGGACGAGTCGCACGTGAAGGAAAACCGGCGCCAGTACCGCGAGAAATTCGATGCGGTCGTGCCCATCCTGCAAAAAGTGCTGGATGTGTCACGGCCGCAAGCCTCGTTTTATCTGTGGGCGGCAACGCCCGGTTCGGATACCGCGTTCGTGCGCGACCTCTATGGCCGCACCGGTGTTACCGTGCTGCCGGGCAGTTTCCTGGCGCGCGAAGCGCATGGCTTCAATCCCGGCCAGGGACGCATCCGCATCGCCCTGGTGGCGCCTTTGGCCGACTGCGTGCAGGCGGCCGAACGCATCGCCCATTTTGTACATACCTCTGTTTGACCAACCTTTAAAAGCTGAGCCGATATGACTCTCGACCTGCAGACCACCATTGAACAAGCCTGGGAAAACCGGACCAACCTGTCGCCCACCGACGCCAGCGCGGAAGTGCGCGAAGCCGTTGAGCACACCATCGACGGGCTGGATCTGGGCCGCCTGCGCGTGGCCGAGAAGATCAATGACGACTGGGTCGTGCACCAGTGGATCAAGAAGGCCGTGCTGCTGTCGTTCCGTCTGAACGAGAATGCCATCATGGGCCAGGCGCCCCTGCAGTTCTACGACAAGGTGCCGCTCAAGTTTTCGGAGTTCGGCGACAACGCGTTCAAGCAAGGCGGCTACCGCGTAGTGCCGCCGGCCGTGGCCCGCCGCGGCTCGTTCATCGCCCGCAACGTCGTGCTGATGCCGTCGTACGTGAACATCGGCGCCTACGTCGATGAAGGCACCATGGTCGACACGTGGGCCACCGTCGGTTCGTGCGCCCAGATCGGCAAGAACGTCCACCTGTCGGGTGGCGTCGGCATCGGCGGCGTCCTCGAGCCCCTGCAGGCCAACCCCACCATCATCGAAGACAACTGCTTCATCGGCGCGCGCTCCGAAGTCGTGGAAGGCGTGGTGGTCGAAGAGAACTCGGTGCTGGCCATGGGCGTGTTCCTGTCGCAAAGCACCAAGATCTATGACCGCGCCACGGGCAAGGTCACCTACGGCCGCGTGCCCTCGGGTTCGGTCGTGGTCCCCGGTTCGCTGCCGTCGGCCGACGGCTCGCACAGCCTGGCCTGCGCCGTGATCGTCAAGCGTGTCGACGCGCAGACCCGCGCCAAGACCAGCATCAACGACCTGCTGAGGGCTTGATGAGCAATTCGGCCGTACTGGATCTGGTCAAGGACCTGATCGCGCGTCCCTCCGTGACGCCCGCGGACGAAGACTGCCAGGCGGCGCTTGCCGCCCGGCTCGAACGCATCGGCTTTACCTGCGAGACCATCGCGCAGGGCGGCGTGACCAATCTGTGGGCCCGGCGCGGCAGCGCCGCCCCGCTGACGGTCTTTGCCGGCCACACCGACGTGGTGCCCCCGGGTCCGCGCGAAAAGTGGAACAGCGATCCCTTCGTTCCCACCGAACGCGACGGCTGGCTGTATGGCCGCGGCGCGGCCGACATGAAAAGCTCGATCGCCGCCTTCGTGGTGGCGGCCGAGGAATTCGTGGCGGCCCATCCGCAGCATGGCGGTTCGATCGCCCTCCTGATCACGTCCGATGAGGAAGGCCCGTCCATCGATGGCACCGCCATCGTCTGCGACGCGCTCAAGGCGCGCGGCGAGCAGCTGGATTACTGCATCGTCGGCGAGCCCACGTCGGGCGACGTGCTGGGCGACACCTGCAAGAACGGCCGCCGCGGCTCGTTGTCGGGCAAGCTCACGGTAAAGGGCATCCAGGGCCACGTGGCCTACCCGCATCTGGCGCGCAACCCCGTGCACCAGCTTGCGCCGGCGCTGGCCGACATCGTGAACATCGAGTGGGACAAGGGTAATGAGTACTTCCCGCCCACGACGTTCCAGGTGTCGAACCTGAACTCCGGTACGGGCGCCACGAATGTGGTGCCGGGCGAGGCAGTGGCGTTGTTCAACTTCCGCTTCTCGACCGCCAGCACGCCCGAAAGCCTGAAGCAGCGGGTTCATGCCGTGCTGGACAAGCACGGCCTGGAATATGACCTGGAGTGGGAACTGGGTGGCGAGCCCTTCCTGACCCCGCGCGGTTCGCTCACCGATGCTTTGGTGCAGGCGATCCACGCAGAGACGGGCGTGACCGCCGAGCTGTCGACCACGGGCGGCACGTCCGACGGCCGCTTCATCGCCAAGATCTGCCCGCAGGTCATCGAGTTCGGCCCCGGCAACGCCACGATCCACAAGGTCAATGAGCGAATCGAGGTCGCCTCGCTGGAACCGCTTAAAAACATCTATCGGCGCACGCTGGAAAACCTGCTGTTGCCCGCATGATGCACGCGCCGGCGGGACTCTCGTCCCGCCGCGCACACTTTCCAGCCCCCTTCCAGGGGGCGTTTTTCCGTTTTCCCCCTGGGGCGGTGAATTGAATGCCTGATACGAACGCTACCTCCCGCGAAGAACTGCAGACCGTGCGCGACCTGATCCGCTACGGCGTGTCGCGCCTGAATGGCGCCCAGGTGTCGCTGGGACACGGCAGCGACAATGCCTGGGACGAGGCGGTCTACCTGACCTTGCACGCGCTGCATCTGCCGCTGGATACGCTGGATCCTTTCCTGGATGCCCGCGTGGTGCGCGAAGAGCGCGAGCGCGTGCTCGACCTGCTGGACCGCCGCGTGACCGAACGCGTGCCCGCCGCCTACCTGACCAACGAAGCGTGGCTTCGCGGCCACCGGTTCTACGTCGACAAACGGGTCATCGTGCCGCGCTCGCCGATCGCCGAGCTGCTGGACCAGGGGCTGTCGCCGTGGGTGCAGGATGCGCTGGCGGTAGAGAACGTGCTGGACATGTGCACCGGATCAGGTTGCCTGGCGATCCTGTCGGCGCTGGCCTTCCCCTACGCGCACGTGGACGCGGTGGATGTGTCCGCCGACGCGCTGGAAGTCGCCCGCCGCAACGTCGACGACTACGGTCTTTCGGACCGCCTGGACCTGCACGCCAGCAATCTCTTCGACAACCTGCCCGCGCGTGAATACGACGTGATTGTCTGCAATCCGCCCTACGTGAACAGCGGTTCGATGCGCGGCCTGCCCCAGGAATACCTGCACGAACCGCAACTGGCGCTGGCCGGCGGCGACGACGGCATGGACCTCGTGCGCCGCATCCTGGACGCGGCGCCCCAATACCTGTCGGAGAACGGCGTCCTGGTGCTGGAGATCGGCCATGAGCGCGATTTCTTCGAGGCCGCCTTCCCGCAGCTTTCGCCCGTCTGGCTGGACACTGAAGAAGCTTCGGACCAGCTTCTGCTGCTTACCCGCGAGCAACTGAGCCTGTGATACGCGCCAATGGATTGACCCTGCGCCGCGGTACGAAAGTGCTGCTGGACGGCGCCGAATTCGTCGTAAACCCGGGTGAACGGGTCGGCATCGTGGGCAAGAACGGCGCGGGCAAGTCCTCGCTGTTCGCGCTGCTGACCGGCTCGCTGGACCTGGACGCCGGCACTTTGTCGTTGCCCGCTGGCTGGCGCATCGCCAGCGTCGAGCAGGAGCTTCACGCAGACGACCGCCCTGCCCGCGAGTTCGTCATCGACGGCGACACGCACCTTCGCGCGCTGCAGGCGCAGCGCGCGGCGCTGTCCGATGATCAAGGCACGCAGATCGCGGAAGTGGAAGCCGCATTGGTGGAAGCCGGCGCCTGGAGCGCCGCGTCGCGCGCCGAACAACTGCTGGCCGGCCTGGGCTTCAAGCCCGCCGAATGGACGCAGCCCGTCGAGAGCTTCTCCGGTGGCTGGCGCATGCGCCTGGCCCTGGCCCGTGCGCTGATGGCCCCGTCTGAATTGCTGCTGCTGGACGAGCCCACCAACCACTTGGACCTGGACGCCATGCTGTGGCTGGAGAAATGGCTGGTCGCCTATGAAGGCACCGTCATGCTGATCTCCCATGACACCGAATTCCTGGATGCGGTCGCACGGTCCATCCTGCACTTCGACCATGCGAAGCTGACGCGCTACCGCGGCGGCTATGGCGACTTCCTGACGCAGCGCGCAGAGCGCCTGCGCCAATCCAACATTGCCTACGAGCGCCAAACGCGCGAGACGGCCCGGCTGCAAGGCTTCATCGACCGCTTCAAGGCCAAGGCATCCAAGGCCAAACAGGCGCAGAGCCGCGTGAAGGCGCTGGCGCGCATGCAGGTGCTGGCGCCGCTGCAGGCCGAAGCGGGCATCGACATCCGCATTCCGTCGCCCGAACAGGTGCCCGATCCGCTGCTGACGCTGGAACACCTGTCGGCCGGCTACACGGACGCCGACGGCAACGCCGTGCCCATCCTGCGCGACGTGACCCTGATGGTGCGCGCCGGCAGCCGCGTGGGCGTATTGGGCGCCAACGGGGCTGGCAAGAGCACGCTGATCAAGACCCTGGCCGAAGAGATCCCCGTGCAGGCTGGCGAACGCCGCGCTTCACGCGGCTTGGCCATCGGGTACTTCCACCAGCACCAGCTAGACATGCTCGATGTGGACAGCACGCCGATCGCGCACCTGGCCCGCCTCGCGCCGGAAGCGCGCGAGCAGGAGCTTCGCAATTACCTGGGCGGTTTCGGTTTTTCGGGCGATACGGTGACCAGCAAGGTCGGCCCGATGTCGGGCGGCGAAAAGGCGCGGCTCGCGCTGTCGCTCATCGTGTGGCAAAAGCCCAACCTGCTGCTGCTGGACGAACCCAGCAACCACTTGGACGTGGAAACGCGCGAGGCCCTGGCCACCGCGCTGGCGGACTTCGGCGGCAGCATGCTGCTGGTCTCCCACGACCGGCACCTCTTGCGCACCACCGTGGACAGCTTCTGGATCGTGGCGGACGGCGCGGTGCGCGAGTTCGACGGCGATCTGGAGGACTACCGCGACTGGCTGGCCGCCCGCAATGCGGACGAGCGGGCCGAGGCGCGCGAGAACGCCGAGAACGGCGGCGAAGCGGTCGTGGATCGCAAGGCCCAACGCCGTGCCGAGGCCGAACAGCGGCAACGCCTGTCCACCCTGCGCAAGCCGCTGGAGTCCAAGCTGGCCAAGGTGGAAACCGAGATGGAAAAGCTGAAGGTGAAACTGGCGGCTCTGGACGCGGTGATCGCCGATCCGGACCTGTATTCCGACGCGCGCCGTGCCGAACGCCAGAAGGTCATGGCGGAACACGGCGAACACGGCAAGCGGATGGGGGAACTGGAAGAGCAGTGGCTTGAGCTGCAGGGCTCGCTGGAAGAGATAGACCAGAGCGAAGCCTGATCCAAATGAAATCGGCCCCAATTTGGGGCCGATTTCTTTGGGCTTGCTTGTACCCGCACGCTTGCCTGGGCAAGCCTGGGTCACGCGACTGCGGTTACGAGTACGGACGCTCGCGCAGGCGGGTGTGGTTGTCGATGACCGTGTCGATCACTTCGCGCAGGATGGTTTCAGCCAGATCCGGCGGCACGCCCGCTTCCAACGCCAGCCGGCGGATGCGCTCGACCTGCTGGGCCTCGCGCTTGGGATCGACCAGATCCATGCCGTGGTTGGTCTTTAGTTCGCCGATCATGTCGGTGCACCGGAATCGCACACCCAGCAGCAGCATGATCTGCTGATCGATCTCGTCGACTTCGGCGCGCAGGGACGCCAGCTCGGCTTTGGGGGAATCGTTGGTGGCCATATGTAGTCAACCCTGAACAATGTCGAGCTTGGCGATGCCCAGCGCCAACGTCTTGGCGCCTACGTCGCGGAAGTGGATTTCCGCCTGTGCGTCCTGACCCGCGCCGCTCAGACCGATGATGGTGCCGTCGCCGAAACGCGCATGACGGACGCCCTGACCCACACGATACTGCTTGTCGCCCACCGTGACGCCGGTGGCGACGCCGCGGGGTTGACGCGGCGCAATGGTGTTGGTCGGCTTGCGGCCGAAGGCATCGCCCCGGTTGCCGCCGCCCCAGCCCGCGCCCGTGGCGCTGAGCGGCGCCAGTCCGGCTTTGGGCGTCAGCCACTTCAGGTGCTGTTCGGGAATTTCGTCCAGGAAGCGCGAACGCATGGCATAGCGCGTCTGGCCATGCAGCATCCGGCTTTGCGCCAGGCTGATGTACAGGCGCTGGCGCGCGCGGGTGATCGCCACATACATCAGGCGGCGCTCTTCTTCCAGACCCGCCGGCTCGAGGATGCTGTTCTCGTGCGGGAAGAGCCCTTCCTCCAGGCCTGTGATGAACACGGCGTCGAACTCCAGCCCCTTGGCGGCATGCACCGTCATGAGCTGGACGGCGTCCTGCCCTTGCTGGGCCTGGTTGTCGCCGGCTTCAAGCGCCGCATGCGACAGGAACGCGGCAACCGGCGTCAGGTTGTCGCCCGCAACCGGCGGCGCGTCCACCACGCCCGGCATGAGCGTGGACGACATGTCTTGGTCGGGCACCACGCCGGCGGGCATGCCGTCGTAGTTTTCCTCGGACGCGAACACCGCCGCAGCGGTGATCAGTTCGTTCAGGTTTTCCAGCCGCTCGGCGCCTTCGCGTTCGGCCTTGTAATGGGCGTTCAGGCCGCTGGTCTCGAGCATGTGCTCGACCATTTCAGGCAGCGGCAGCTCGCGCGTTTCTTCGATCAGGCGATGGATCAGTTGTGCAAACTGGGCCAGATTCGAGCCGCCCTTGCCACCGACCAGCGCCACCGCGCCATACAGGCTGGTGTCGTGCTGGCGCGCGGCGTCAGCCAGTTGCTCGAGCGTGCGTGCCCCGATGCCGCGCGTCGGAAAGTTGACCACCCGCATCCACGAGGTGTCGTCGTGCGGATTGGCCATCAGACGCAGGTAGGCAAGCGCGTGCTTGATTTCCTGGCGTTCGAAGAAGCGCAGGCCACCGTAAACCTTGTACGGAATGCCGGCGGAAAAGATGGCGTGCTCGATGACGCGCGACTGGGCGTTGCTGCGATACAGGACGGCGATTTCGCGGCGGTCGCTGCCTTCGTGGATGAGCGAACGGATTTCGTCCACGATCCATTGGGCTTCCATGCCGTCGGATGGCTGCTCGATCACGCGCACCGGCTCGCCTTCGCCCTGGTCCGTCCAGAGATTCTTGCCCAGGCGGCCCGAGTTGTGGCCGATGAGGGCGTTGGCCGAATCCAGGATGTGACCGAAGGAGCGGTAGTTCTGCTCCAGGCGGATGACGGTGCCGTGCGCGTAGTCGCGCTCGAAGTCGGCCATGTTGCCGACGTTGGCGCCGCGGAACGCATAGATGGACTGGTCGTCGTCGCCCACGGCAAAGATCGCCGCGCCACCGCCGGCCAACAGGCGCAGCCACTTGTACTGCAGGGTGTTGGTGTCCTGGAACTCGTCGACCAGGATATGCCGGAAGCGTCGTTGATAGTGTTCGCGCACGGGCGCGTTGCGCGACAGCAGTTCGTAGGCGCGCAGCAGCAGCTCGGCGAAGTCGACCACGCCTTCGCGCTGGCACTGGGCTTCGTAGAGCTGATAGATCTCGATCAGGCGGCGGCGATGGGCGTCGTAGGCTTCGACGTCAGGGGGACGCAGGCCCTCTTCCTTGGCGCCGTTGATGAAGCGCTGCACATCGCGGGGCGGGTATTTTTCGTCGTCGACGCCGTTGGCCTTCATGAGGCGCTTGATGGCCGCAAGCTGGTCCGTGACGTCGAGGATCTGAAAGCTCTGCGGCAGACCGGCGTCGCGGTGATGCGCGCGCAGCATGCGGTTGCACAGGCCGTGGAACGTGCCGATCCAGAGGCCGCGCGTATCAATCGGCAGGATCGCCGACATGCGCGCCAGCATTTCGCGGGCGGCCTTGTTGGTGAACGTGACCGCCAGCAGCCCAAAAGGCGAAGCCTGGCCGGTTTGAATCAGCCAGGCCATGCGGGTGGTGAGCACCCGGGTCTTACCGCTGCCCGCCCCGGCCAGGACCAGGGCGTGCTGCGGTTCTAACGTTACTGCGGCGCGTTGTTCAGGGTTTAGCTTCTCTAGCATCATGCCGCGTAGCGGCGCAGATGTTGAGCGAACTGCTCAAGCCCAGCGATGCCGCTTTGCTGGGCCCGCTGGCACCAGGCCTGCAGGTCGTGAAGAAGCTGTTCGCTGCTGGCGCTGGAGCTTTCCCAGATGCGGCCGAGTTCGCGGCGCATCTGCACCAGCGTCGACAGCGACTGGTTCTGGGCGATGGCCTTGTCCACGGCAGCCAGTTGCTCGGGCTGCAGGATTTCTTCGTTGCGATGGATGGCGCGGCGCACGCTATGCAGCTTGGTGTAGCCGCATTCGGCGTTGCCTTCCTGACGCGAGGCCTTGAGCTTGGCCAGTTCTTCGCGGGCGGCGCCCTTGATCACGTCCGCATAGCGGGCCATGACTTCGTAGCGGTGCGTGATCACGCCTTGCAGCGTGCGCAGGTCGATGCCCGTGCGGGAGTCGTCTAGCTTGAGCTTGGGCGCAACCTTCTTGATCTTGGCCAGGCCAAAGAACTTCAGGATGTTGATATAGCACCAGCCGATGTCGAACTCGTACCACTTGGCCGAAAACTTGGCCGACGTGCCGTGGGCGTGGTGGTTGTTGTGCAGCTCTTCGCCGCCAATCACGATGCCCCACGGGAACACGTTGGTGCTGGTGTCCGGGCTGTTGTAGTTGCGATAGCCCCAGAAGTGGCCGATGCCGTTGACGACGCCGGCGGCCCAGAAGGGAATCCAGGCCATCTGGACAGCCCAGACCGTGACGCCGGCGGCGCCGAACAGGGCGACGTCGATGGCGAGCATGGTCAGCACGCCCCAGAGGCTGTGCTTGCTGTACACGTTGCGTTCGAGCCAGTCGTCGGGCGTGCCGTGGCCGAACTTGGCCATGGTTTCCTTGTTGTTCGATTCTTCGCGGTACAGCTCGGCGCCGCGGAACAGAACCTTCCAGATGCCGAACAGCATGGGCGAGTGCGGGTCACCTTCCTTTTCGCATTTGGCGTGATGCTTACGGTGAATAGCCACCCATTCCTTGGTGACCATGCCGGTCGTCATCCAGAGCCAGAAGCGGAAGAAGTGCATGACAGCCGGATGCAAATCCAGACCGCGGTGCGCTTGGCTGCGATGGAGAAAAACCGTGACCGCAACAATCGTGATGTGCGTCACGACCAAAGTGAAAACGACGATCTGCCACCAAGTCGCTTGGGTCAGGCCGCCGGCAATAAAGGAGAGGATGTAATCCATAAAGCTGTTATGAGCCTCGCATGAGAAGGTGGCTGAAAGTTTAGCGTACCTTAGCCGCCTGATGACAATCTAGTTTCAAAATAGTTATTGAGAGAAATCAATGACTAAGCGGCGGTTTTGAGCCAAAAAGCCGCGCCCGACGCGCTTTGGGCGCGCGCAGAGCCTTTACTTGTGCTGCTGCGGCGGCTTTGCCCAGAGGGGGACAGCATGAATTTCGCAGTCGCACCGGGTTTTGGCACCATTTGGCGTTTAAAGTTCCGGTAAGGCAAACCCGCGGTCTTGAAGGCGCCACGATACCGGGGCACACTGCACCCCGTTCCGCCCGCCAACTGTCTCATTTCTCCCACGAATGCCGCCCAACACAATGCGTCACCGTTTTCTAGCTGCCCTGACCGTACTCGGCATGGCGATCTCGGCCCCAGCTTTTGCGCAAACCCTGAAGTCCGGTGACGTCGCCGTGCTGGCTTCCTACTATGAGATCCGTGGTTCGGATTGCCTGGCGCTACGGGCGCCGCGCGTGTCGATTACGCAGATGCCGACGCTAGGCAAGGCCAGCATCCTGCAGACGCGCGGGCAGTCCAACAATTCCGGGCGATGCGCGTACAAGGCGGTGCCCGTGGCGCAGGTGGTCTACCAGGCCGACCAGCCGGGTTCCGATACGCTGTCCTGGGAAGTGAAGTACCAGAACAAGACCATCGGAACCCGCCGCTACAGCGCGACGGTGGGGGTCACGCCGGGTCCTTGACCTCGGATTCCTTGACGTCAGAAGCTTTCACTTCGGCTTCCTCGACAACGGCCTCCTCAGCCGTCACGGTCTGAGCGTCGGCTTGAGACTCGGCCTCTGCGCCATCGGCCGCGTCGACCCGGCCGTCCTCTTCTGCGAGGTCGGCTTCAGCAGCCTCAGCGGCATCCGTGCCGGCCCCCTTCTTCTTGCGCTCGAATACGGCGGCGAAGAAGCCATCGGTGCCGTGCAGGTCCGGACGCAACTGCACGTACGGGCCTTCCAGCTTCAGTGCCTCGCAGCGGGCACCCAGGATTTCGGCGGCGTCCACCCGTTCGAAATCGGGGTGGCTGGCCAAAAAGCGCTCTGCCTGGACTTCGTTTTCTTCGGCCAGCAGGCTGCACGTGGCGTAAACCAGTCGGCCGCCGGGTGCGACGCAGCGTGCGGCGCTGTTCAGGATGCGTTCCTGGAGCTGACCCAGTTCCGCCAACGCCTCGGGGTGCTGGCGCCATTTCAGGTCCGGATTGCGGCGCAGGGTGCCGATGCCGCTGCAGGGCGCGTCAACCAGCACGCGCTGCGCCTTACCGGCCAGACGCTTCACGCGGGCGTCGTTTTCGTTGTCGATCACCACGGGCACCACGTTCGAGAGGCCGCTGCGCGCAAAACGGGGCTTGGCGCGCGCCAGGCGAGCCGCCGAGACGTCAAACGCGTATAGCCGGCCGGTCGAACGCATCAACGCGCCCAGAAGCAGCGTCTTGCCGCCCGCGCCCGCGCAGAAATCGATGATCATTTCGCCGCGGCGCGGGGCGACCAGAAGCGCGAGCAACTGGCTGCCTTCGTCCTGGACCTCGATGCTGCCGTTTTCGAATTGGGGCCACCGGTTGATGGCGGGCCGGCCTTCCATGCGAATGCCCCAGGGCGAATAGGGCATCGCCGTGGGCTCATAACGGCCCGCGCCTTGCTGCAGCTCCGCCAGCATGGCGTCGCGCTCGGCCTTGAGCGGGTTTACGCGCAGGTCCAGGCTGGCCTGGCGGTTCAGGGCCTCGACCAGTGTTTCCGGGCTTTCCATGGCGCTCAGGCGCTCGTCCAGCCAATCAGGAATGCTGCCGCGCACGGCGCGGGGCAAGGTGGCGACATCGATACGCGTGACGCGTTGCAGCCACTCGGCCTCGGCGGCGTCCATGCCTTCCTGAAGGAACTCGGCGCCCAGGGTCGCGTTCAAGCCCAGGATGGCAAGACGGCGCGATGCGGGGCCAACGCCGCTTTCGCCGTACTGCCGGTAGCGGCGCAGGTGGCGCAGCACGTCATAAACGGCCTCGGCGACTTCGGAACGGTCGCGCGCGCCCAGATTCGGGTGATGGCGCAGCCAGTGCGAGAGCGCAGCGTCTGCCGGATAGGTCCACTGCAGGATTTCACCCAGCACGCGCTGCACCTGGTCGATGCGGATGGCCGCGTGCGACAGACGGGGACGATTGGACTGGGGCTTTTGCGGCGCGTGATCACGTTCGCCACGATATTCGCCGCGCTGGCCACCGAAGGACGAGCGGGAGTCCGGGCGTCCTTGCCCTTCGCTGCGATCCTGGCCGTACGAATTGCGTTCACCGCCTCGGCTTTCGCCGCGATCCTGCCCAAAGGAGCCGCGACCTTCGCGGCGGTCCTGGCTGTACGAACCGCGTTCACCGCCGCGGCCCTCGCCACGCTGGCCGCCGAACGACGAGCGGGAATCCGGGCGTCCCTGGCCTTCACGGCGATCCTGGCCGTACGAGCCGCGTTCGCCGCCACGGGCTTCGCCGCGATCTTGTCCATAGGAACCGCGACCCTCGCCGCGCTGGCCGCCGAACGACGAGCGGGAGTCCGGGCGTCCTTGGCCTTCGCGACGATCCTGTCCGTACGAACCGCGTTCGCCGCCTCGGGCACCGCCGCGATCTTGTCCTTGGGAACCGCGCCCCTCGCCGCGCTGGCCGCCAAACGACGAGCGGGAGTCCGGGCGCCCCTGCCCTTCGCGACGTTCCTGGCCGTACGAAGCGCGTTCGCCGCCACGGGCACCACCGCGGTCTTGTCCATAGGAACCGCGACCCTCGCCGCGCTGGCCGCCAGACGGCGAGCGGGAATCCGAGCGTCCCTGCCCTTCGCGGCGATCCTGGCCGTAAGAAGCGCGTTCGCCGCCACGGCTTTCGCCGCGATCCTGGCCAAAGGAGCCGCGGCCTTCGCCACGCTGACCCCCGAACGACGGGCGGGAGTCGGGGCGCCCTCGGCTTTCGCCGCGCTCTTGGCCGTAGCCGCCGCGATCGCCCGCACGTTCGTCGCGCGCGCGGTCGCCGGATTCCGCCCGGTCACGCGGCGCCGGTTTGCGGGCGTCGCCCTTGGGACGCGAGAAGAAAGACCGGCCGTCGCGGCCTTCCGAGCCGCCGCCGAAGGAGCCGGCCGGACGGGAACGCGGGGATTGGGGTTTAGTCATGGTGTATTCCAATGGGGCGGAGGCGTTCCGCCCGAAAAATGCTTTTCAGGGCCGTTCAAGCGGCCGGCGACCAGGAGAAAAGGCGCACAGGGTCGCCCTGGACGGCCACGCGGTGATCGTTTGTCAGGGTAACCCGGCCTTCGGCGAGCCAGCGAACGGCAGCCGGAAAGGCCTGATGTTCGACGGCCAGCACGCGCTCGGCCAGCAACTCCGGGGTGTCCCCCGCCAGGACCGGCACGCAGCCCTGGGCGATGATGGGACCGTGGTCCAGTACCGGGGTGACGAAATGCACCGTGCAGCCATGCACGCGCACACCGGTTGCCAGCGCCTGCGCATGCGTGTGCAGGCCGGGAAATGCGGGCAGCAGCGACGGATGGATGTTGACCAGGCGGCCGGCGTAATGGTTGACGAAGCCGGGCGTCAGCACGCGCATGAATCCGGCCAAGATGACGTAGTCGGGCGCATAGCGGTCGATTTCGACAGCCAGCGCGGTATCGAAGGCTTCGCGGCTGGCGTAGTCCTTGTGATACAGGGCGGCGGTGGGGATGCCCTGGGCGGCAGCCCACTCTAGCCCGCCGGCATCAGGACGGCTGGCGATGACGGCGGCGATTTCCGCCGGCCAGCGTTCGTCGCGGCAGGCCTCGGCCAGCGCCTGCATGTTGCTGCCCCGCCCCGAGATCAGGATGACGAGGCGGCGCTTGATAGAAGAAGTTTCCGGCAAGATGAACAATTCCAAGGGGAAACGGACGGTTCCAACCCCCAAGACCCGGCGCGCGGGCGGGATAAGAACAAACCCGTAATCCAAAATTGTAAACTCTCGCTCGTGAAACCATCGCTGCGCATCTACCGATCCCTGCCCCCGCCCGACCGGCGCGCCCCTTGCGCGCTCACGATCGGCAATTTCGACGGCGTCCATCGCGGGCACCAGGCCATGCTTGCCCGCGTCTGCCACGTGGCCCGCGAGCGCGGGCTGACGCCGGCCGTAATGACGTTCGAGCCGCACCCGCGGGAGTATTTCGCCACCCTCAACCAGCGCCCGGAACTGGCGCCGACCCGAATTTCGGGGCTGCGCGACAAGCTGGCCGCGCTGGCGCGCTATGGCATTTCCCAGGTCGTGGTCGAGCGGTTCAATGCCCGGCTGGCTGAAATGTCGGCCAATGCCTTCATCGAACACCTGCTGGTGCAAGGTCTGCAGACGAAATGGCTGCTCGTGGGCGAGGACTTCCGTTTCGGGCACAAGCGCAGCGGCGATATCGACCTGCTGCGTGAAGCCGGCATGATGCATGGCTTCGAGGTCCAGACGCTGGCGGACGTGACGGACCGCCAGGGCCATCGCATTTCCAGCTCCGAGGTGCGCACCGCGCTGGCGGTGGGCGACCTGGAGCGTGCGCGCCATCTGCTGGGCCACCCCTTCCATATCAGCGGCCACGTCATCCACGGCCAGAAACTTGGCCGCACACTGGGTTTTCCGACCATGAACCTGCGCGTGGCCGAACGATGCGCCGCGCGTTCGGGCATCTACGTGGTGCAGGTTCATGGGTTGGCCGACCGCGCGTTGCCGGCGGTCGCGAGCCTGGGCGTGCGCCCGACGGTCGAGGACCGCGGCAGAGTGCTACTTGAGTCACACCTCCTCGACGAGTCCGTCAACGCTTACGGTAAACTCGTACGCGTTGAATTCCTGCAAAAGCTGCGGGACGAAGAAAAATTTCCTGACCTCCCTTCCCTGACTGCCGCCATCGCCGAAGACGCGCGAAACGCGCGCGCCTATTTTGCCGTTCATGGACTATAAAAAGACCCTCAACCTGCCCGATACCCCCTTCCCCATGCGGGGCGACCTCGCCAAGCGCGAGCCCGCCTGGATTGCGCAATGGGAGGAAAACCACGTCTACCAGGCGATCCGTGCGGCCAGCCGCGGCCGGCCCCGCTTCGTGCTGCATGACGGCCCGCCCTATGCGAACGGCGACATCCACATCGGCCACGCGGTCAACAAGATCCTGAAGGACATCATCGTCAAGAGCCGCAACATGGCTGGCTATGACGCGCACTATGTGCCCGGCTGGGACTGCCACGGCATGCCCATCGAGATCCAGATCGAAAAGAAGTACGGCAAGCACCTGCCCGTGGCGGAAGTGCAGTCCAAGGCCCGCGCCTACGCCCTCGAACAGATCGATCGCCAGCGCAAGGATTTCAAGCGCCTGGGCGTCCTGGGCGAGTGGGATCGTCCGTACATGACGATGAACTACAGCAACGAGGCCGACGAGATCCGAGCGCTGGGCCGCATCCTGGACAAGGGTTACGTGTTCCGTGGCCTGAAGCCGGTGAACTGGTGTTTCGACTGTGGCTCGGCGCTGGCCGAAGCTGAAGTCGAATACGCGGATCGCGTGGATCCGGCCGTCGACGTGGCCTTCCCGTTTGCCGAGCCTGCCAAACTGGCCAAGGCCTTCGGCCTGGATTCGGTTGACGACGGCGCCATCGTGATCTGGACGACCACGCCCTGGACCATCCCGTCCAACCAGGCGCTGAACGTCCATCCCGAAATCGAATACGCGCTGGTGCGAGTTACGCCCACTCCCAAGTTCGGCCCCCTGCTGCTCATCGCCAAGGAACGCGTCGAGGCCTGCCTGAAATCCTGGGAGCTCGAAGGCGAAATCATCGCCACGGCGCCCGGCGAGGCCCTGTCCGGCATCGAGTTCCGCCATCCGCTGGCGCAGTTCAACGCCGCCTACGATCGCAAGTCGCCCGTGTACCTCGGCGACTACGTGACGGCCGACTCCGGCACCGGCGTGGTGCACTCGGCGCCGGCCTACGGTATCGAAGACTTTGTGTCGTGCAAGGAGCACGGCATGAAGGACACGGACTTCATCAGCCCGGTCATGGGCGATGGCAAATACGTGGACAGCCTGGCGCTCTTTGGCGGCCTGTCGATCTGGGACGCGAATCCCAAGATCGTCGAGGCGCTCAAGGAAGCCGGCGCGCTGATGCACGTCGAAAAGCACAAGCACAGCTACATGCATTGCTGGCGCCACAAGACACCGATCATCTATCGCGCGACCAGCCAATGGTTCGCGGGCATGGATGTCTCCCCCAAGGACGGCAACCCGACCCTGCGCGAATCGGCGCTGGCCGGCATCGAAGCCACGGCGTTCTACCCCGCCTGGGGCCGCGCCCGTCTGCACGCCATGATCGCCAACCGTCCGGACTGGACCCTGTCACGCCAACGCCAATGGGGCGTGCCGATGGCGTTCTTCGTGCACAAGGAAACCGGCGAGCTGCATCCGCGCACCGCTGAATTGCTTGAGCAGGTGGCGCAGCGCGTTGAACAAAACGGCATCGAGGCCTGGCAGGCGCTTGATCCCCGCGAACTCCTCGGCGACGAAGCCGACCTGTACGAAAAGAACCGCGACACGCTCGACGTGTGGTTCGATTCGGGCAGCACGCACGCCACGGTGCTGGGTGGCAAGGACGGCGAATTTGCCGGCTCGCATGGCGCCGAACTCGGCTGGCCCGCCGACCTGTATCTGGAAGGCTCGGATCAGCATCGCGGCTGGTTCCATTCGTCGCTCCTGACCGGCTGCATGCTGTACGGCCAGCCGCCCTACAAGGCCCTGCTGACGCATGGCTTCGTGGTGGACGGCCAGGGCCGCAAGATGAGCAAGTCGGTCGGCAACGTCATCGCCCCGCAGAAGGTGTCGGATTCCCTAGGTGCCGAAATCCTGCGCCTGTGGGTGGCTTCCACCGACTATTCGGGTGAGCTGTCGATTTCGGACGAAATCTTGAAGCGTGTGGTCGAAGGCTATCGCCGCATCCGCAACACGCTGCGCTTCCTCCTGGCCAACCTGGCCGACTTTGACGCGGTGTCGCAATCGGTGCCTTACGGCGACCTCTTCGAGATCGATCGCTACGCGCTTGCCATGACGGCGCAGATGCAGTCCGAGGTGCAGGCCAACTACGAACGCTACGACTTCCATCCGGCCGTCTCGCGCCTGCAGACGTTCTGCTCGGAAGACCTGGGTGCGTTCTACCTGGACATCCTGAAGGACCGCCTGTACACGTCGGCCCCTGGCAGCCGCGCCCGCCGCTCGGCGCAGACGGCGCTGCTCGACATCACGCAGACGCTGCTCAAGCTGATGGCGCCCATCTTGTCGTTCACGGCGGAAGAGGCCTGGAAGGAACTGGTTGCCTCCGCCTTAAAGAACCAGGCCGACGCGGCCCGCGCCACGATCTTCACCGAGGTCTATCACGTGCTGCCGCCGTTTGCGGACGCCGATGCCCTGACCGCCAAATGGACGCGCCTGCGCGCCATCCGCGCCGAGGTCCAGCGCAAGCTGGAAGAAGTGCGCACGGCGGGCGACATCGGTTCGTCGCTGCAGGCCGAAGTCGAGCTGTACGCCAACGGCGAAGACCAGCAATTGCTGGCCAGCCTGGGCGACGACCTGCGCTTTGTCCTGATCGTCTCGCGCGCCGCCGTTCACGCGGGCGAAGGCGACACCCGCATCGAGGTCACGCCGTCGGCCCACAAGAAGTGCGAACGCTGCTGGCACTGGCGTCTTGACGTCGGCCAGGACGCCGATCATCCCGAGATCTGCGGCCGCTGCGTGTCCAACCTGTTCGGCTCGGGCGAAGCCCGCGACAAGGCTTGAACATGGCCCGCCCCTCCGCACCCGGGGTGACGGACGCCGCCCCCGCCCGCGCCGCACCGGCGCGCGTGGGCGGCTGGCTGGCGCTGGCCTTGCTGATCATCGTGCTGGACCAGTTGACGAAGATCTACTTCAACACGTCGTTCCAGTACGGCGAACGCGTCAACATCCTGCCCTTCTTTGACTTCACGCTGGTGTTCAACCGCGGAGCTGCATTCAGCTTCCTCGCCTCCGAAGAAGGCTGGCAGCGCTGGCTGTTCACCGGACTCGGCTGCGTGGCGGCGGTGGTCATCGTATGGATGCTGCGCCGCACGCACGGCCAGCCGCGTTTCAGCCTGGCGCTCACACTCATCCTGGGCGGCGCCATCGGCAACGTCATCGACCGCGTGGTGTATGGCCACGTGGTGGACTTTCTGCTCTTCTACTGGAACGACTGGCAGTTTCCCGCCTTCAACCTGGCGGACGTCGGCATCACCTGCGGCGCGGTGCTGCTGGTGCTGGACGAACTGCTGCGCGCCCGCAAGCCGCAGGCCTGACGAGACGGGGGGGGCATTGCGCCCCCCTTCCCTTTCGCTTCCCGCGGCTTTCGTCCGGTTTGATGCCCCCTCTAATACATGACGAACGGCGCATTGCGGCAATGCAGAATAAAATCCCTTCCAATTCCTCGATTACGCGGCGCTGAACCCGCCGCCCCGTCCTCATGCTCGATCTCGCCCGCAAACGCATCGTCCTCGGTCTGACCGGGGGCATCGCCTGCTACAAAATCGCCGAGCTGGTGCGGCGCATGACCGAACAAGGCGCCACGGTGGACGTGGTGATGACCGAGGCGGCCACGCACTTCATCACGCCGGTCACCATGCAGGCACTGTCGGGCCGCCCTGTGTTCGTCGACGCCTGGGATGCGCGCGTGCCCAACAACATGGCGCACATCGACCTGACGCGTGGCGCGGATGCCGTGCTGATCGCGCCCGCCAGCGCCGACTTCATGGCCAAGGTGGCGCACGGCATGGCCGACGACCTGCTGTCCACACTGTGCGTGGCCCGCGCCTGTCCGCTGCTGGTGGCGCCCGCCATGAACCGCGAAATGTGGGCCAACCCGGCCACGCAGCGCAACGTCGAAACCCTCCGCGGCGATGGCGTCACCGTGCTGGGCCCCTCGGCGGGCGAACAGGCGTGCGGCGAGACCGGCGATGGCCGCATGCTCGAAGCCCACGAGATCCTGACCGACCTGATCGCCTTCTTCCAGCCCAAGCTGCTGGCCGGCCGCCACGTGCTGCTGACCGCCGGCCCCACGTCCGAACCCGTGGATCCGGTGCGCGTGCTGAGCAACCGTTCCTCCGGCAAGACGGGCTATGCACTGGCCCGCGCCGCCCGCGAAGCCGGCGCCCGCGTCACGCTGATCACCGGCGCCACGTTCCTGCCGATTCCGCGCGGCGTGACCGCCCTGCCTGTCACCACCGCCCGCCAGATGCACGACGCCGTCATGGCCAGCGTGGGCGACGCGGACATCTTCATCGCGGTAGCCGCGGTGGCGGATTGGCGCGTCAAGAACGTAAGCACGCAGAAGCTGAAGAAAACCAGCGAAGGCGGAGGCGCGCCGCTGATGGAATTCGAACCCAATCCGGACATCCTGGCCGAAGTGGCCAAGCTTGAGAACGGCCCCTGGTGCGTGGGCTTTGCCGCCGAAACCGAAAAGCTGGCCGAACACGCCGAAGCCAAGCGCGCGCGCAAGGGTATCCCGCTGCTGGTCGGCAATCTTGCGCACAAGGTCATGGACGCCGACACCACCGAACTGGTGCTGTTCGACGCACAAGGCACGCACCCGCTGCCCGCCGGCAACAAACTGGACGCCGCGCGCCGTCTCATCGCGGAAATCGCGGCGCGAATGCCGGTCTGACGCTGCTAAAAAAAAACGCCAGGCCCTCTCGGGTCTGGCGTTTTGCTTTGCAGCGGCTGAAAGCCTTTTGCTGCGCCTTACTGCTCCAGGCTGATGTTCGCAGCCTTGACGATATCCGCCCATTGCTTGCGGTCGTTTTCAAGAAACTCGCTGAACTTCTCGGGCGCCATGCCGGTGACGGGTTCCGAACCCAGGCCGGCCATCTTCTCGATCAGCGCGGGCTGCTTCAGCACGTCCTGCAGCGCGGCGTAATAGGCGGCCAGCACGTCGGCGGGCAGGCCAGCGGGCGCGAACACGCCTTGCCACGTCGGCATGTCAAAGCCCTTCAGGCCTTGCTCGTCCAGTGTGGGCACGTTGGGCAATTGCGCGGCGCGCTTGATCGAAGCCACCGCAATCGCCTTGACCTTGCCTTGCGAAGCCAGCGGCGCGGCGGTCGAGATGTTGTCCATCGTCATGGCGATGTGGCCGCCGAGCAGGTCGGTGATCACGGGCGCGGCGCCGCGGTAGGCGGCGTGCGGCACTTTGACGCCCAGCTTGTACAGCATGGTCTCGGCGATCAGGTGGTTGGAGATGCCGACGCCCGCGGTGCCGTAGGTGGCCGTCGGGGTCTTCTGGAAGTACTCCTTCAGCTCGGCCAGGTTGTTGGCCGGCACGTCCTGGTTCACGATGACCACATTGGGTTGCACCGCGGCCAGCGTGATGGGCGTGAAGTCGGCGGGCTTGTAGTTCGTGCCCTTGGGATTCAGGACATGGGTGATGGCCATCGAACCGGCCGCGGCGATGCCGATGGTGTAGCCGTCGGCGGGTACCTGGCTCAGGCGGTACGCCATGATATTGCCACCGGCGCCAGCCAGGTTCTCGACGACGACCGGTTGGCCCAGACGGGCGGACAGCGGCTCGGCCAGCAGGCGGGCCAGCGTATCGGCCGAACCGCCGGGGGCAAAGCCCACGAGCAGGCGAACGGGTTTGGCGGGCTTCCAGGCGTCCGCGGCATGCGCGCAAGTGGCCGACAGCGCGGCGACGGTGAAGAGTGCGCCAGCGGCGCAGTGCAGGGTACGGCTGATCATAAAAAAACTCCCAACGATTGATTGACGAAGTCGGCTTCGTCTCCTCTCGCCGCTCGCCCGGACCAGCCGCGCGAACCTGTGCGGCCGGAACTTCGGGATTGCGTCCGGCGGCGTTATTCCAAGATTTGTGCCAGGGCCTGCGCCACCAGGCGGTTGGACAGCAGCACGGGGCGGCCCGATGCCTGCGCAACGGCCTGGCGCATGGACTGCGCGTAGCCCATGCAGTGCATGACGATCAGATCGCAGGACGCCAGCTCGCGTCCGGCGGCCTCAAAGTTGCGGGCGGCCTGCTGCGCGTCGGCCTCGTAAGGCGACGCGTGCACGACGTGCGTTTCGCATTCCAGCGACACGGCCATGTGAAAGGCATCGACCTGCGCTTCCAGCGGAACCACCAGCCCGACCTTGCGGCAATGCTGCGCCAAACTTGCGACCAGGTGATCCACGACCTGCTGCGGCTCCACCACGAGGGTGCGCATCGGCGCGATGGCCGTGCCGGTGCACAGCGGCACCAGGATGTCATAGCCCTGCCCGTCCGCCTGGCGCATTACGTCGGCCAAGCGCCTCTCGGCGGCGGCGGCGTCCAGTTCGATCTGGGAACCGTCACGCATGCGCGTGGCAAAGCGGTATTCGCGTGGGCGCGGCGCCAGGGCAGCCAGCGCGGCGGCATCCAAGCCGTCGAGCGCGCCGAACTCGTCGATGCGCACGTGGGCGCCGAGTACGGGCGCCATCTCGGGCACGACGTCGCTGCGGGGCGATTGACCGATGGTGAAGAACGCCACGCGGCGCGGTGTTTGGGCGCTCATTGCGTGGCGCCGTCTTCGCGGCCGATGGTCTGCAGGTGCGCCATCGAACCGTAGCGGGCCTGCAGGGCACCCCACTCGGCGTCGTCGAAGAAGGTCATGACGCGCTGCCCGTACAGCTTGGCGATCTCGATGCAGAAGCGCATGGCGACGTCGGCATCGACGGCATTGGTGACGCCGGTGGCGCAGCCGGGCACGGTGGTCTGCGCCGTCAGGGCCACGCCAACGACCGGCGCGTCGGTGACGATGGCCGGCTGCATCAGGGAGTTCACATGCCACAGGCCGTTTTCGTAGGGCGTGATGTCCTGCGTGGTCAAGGGCAGCGTCACCGGCAGTTCACCGCTGACCCAGCCCATGACGTCCAGCATGGTCTCGGGGATACGCAGCAGGTAACCCTGCTTGGCGACAGGCGTGAGCGCCACGCCGCGCTTGTTCACCAGGCGGTTGCCGCGCGTCGTGTCCACCGACAGGATCGCGTCCATGCGCGGATCCACTTCGTGCGACATCATCTCGCGCATGGGGAACGGCGAGCGCATCATCGGCACCGGATGATGCGGGCGCGTGCCAGCACGCGGGCAGATGTGGGTGCGGATGCGGACCGTGCCGGGCATCACGTCGCCCTGCTTCGCCATCGCCATCAGCTTGAGCGCAGCTGCAATTGCCACGACCGCGCCGTCGCTGTCGGACACCAGGCCCGTCACCGCGGGGCGCGCGCCAATGCCGCCCAGGCGGCCCACGATACCCAATTGCGGAGCCGAATCATCCGCGCCGGGAATGACGATGGACAGGAAGTCCGTGGCCAATCCGTCACGCGCAAGGTGCGTGACCTCAACTTCGCAATTGCCGGCATCGCGCAACACCTGCGCCACGGACTCGCCCGTGACGTGCGCGGACGAAAGCAATTCGATGACGTCGATCACCTGCTTCATGCCGGGATCTCCACCGGGCCGGGACGGAACATGCGCGGTTCTTCGCGGCCCAGGAAGAGCGGCGCGTCGTGCGGACCAACCAGCGCGATCTCGTGGCCGCGCACGCGCAGACCTGCGCCTTCGGGCAGGCCCAGCACCGGCATGGCCGGATTCAGCGTGCAGAACTCGGCGAGGCGCTGCGCGCGCGTTTCGCCGCGGTGGCCGGGAGGGTGCGCGTTGGTGTAGTGCGGATTGATCTGGAAAGACAACAGACCCAGCGCGTCGAAGCCTTGCGGATCCGTGATGGGCATGTCGTTCGTGGTGCAGATGGTGGGGCAAGTCAGGTTGGAACCCGCGCTCCAGCCCAGGTAGGCGGCGCCTTCGCGCACGCGCCGCGCCACGACGTCGAGCAGACCCTGGCGGCGCAATTGGCCCAGCAGGTTGAACGTGTTGCCGCCGCCGACGATGATGACCGACGCGCCCTCAAGCGCCGCGACCGGATCCTGCGCGGTGTGCAGGCCCTGGATGGCCAGGCCCGTGTCCGCCAGCGCCGACGTGACCAGCGCCGTGTAGTCGTCCCAATTGCGCGTGACCCCGGCAAACGGCACGAACACGGCCGGCGCGCCTTGCGGCAGGGATTCGATCAGTTCGCGGATGTCGGCCATGGCGTGCACCAGATAACCGGCGTCGCTGCTGGAATTGCTGAGGAGCAGAAGGTTCATGAATAAGGTCCGATGGGTGAAGGTTCTGTAAGGCTGGATTCGTTCGAAAACTGTTGGAACGGTCAGGTCAGCCAGTAGGGATCGTTGAGCTCGCGGCCCAGCGCGCCGACGTGTTGCAGCACGGATTCGCGCAGCACCGCCACGCGCGCGGCATCGGCCTGGAACGAGACGAACGACAGGCATAGCCCGCGCAGTTCTCCGGTGGCCGGGTCGCGCACGGCAGCCGCGACGGCGCCGATGCCCGGCATCGCCTGGTCGATGGCGACGCCGCAGTGATCCGCGCGTGTCTGCGCCACCAGGCGTGTCAGGTCACCGACAGTGGCCGGGCAATCGCGCCCTTCCATGGGCAGGGACTGGGCGGGGTCGGCGCCATACAGGGCCTGGAATTCGGCGTCGGTCAGGCGCGACAGCAACGCCCGGCCCATCGCCGTGCCTGACGCGGCGCGGCGCGATCCGGGCGGCGACAGCACCTGCACCGGATGCGAGCCGTTCAGCCGTTGCAGCACGACCGTTTCGCGCTGATTCAACGTGGAGAGATAGGCCGTCAGCCCGCTGTCGTCGGACAACCGGGCAAGAACGGCGCGGCAGGCCTCGTCCAGCGGCGTGGCTGCCATGCCGGCTCGTACGGCCTGCGCCAGCAGCGCGCCCGCGCGATAACGGCGCGTGGCCGGATCCTGATCGAGCATGCCGTAGTGCTGCATCTGGTTCAGCAGACGCGAGGCCGTGCTCTTGGGCATGGCCAGGCGCGCGGCGACCTCGGTAAAGCTCAGTTCGGCCGCGCCCTCTGCGTACAGCGACAGCACGCGTTGGACGCCGTCAAGAATACTCATACTTGTTCCATAAAACGGAACCTAAGTTCCTTATTAGAGAACAAGAATAATGCAAGCGACGGAAGGTGGTCAATACAGCGCCAGCAAGAAAAAAGGCTCCCTGATCCCGGGAGCCTTTTTGCTGCGAGGCCATAGCCCAAAGCCGGCCTACTGCTTCGCCAGCTCGGACCATTGCGAAAGCGGCAACGGCGGCTGCGCATGCAGGATGCGTCCGAGCACTAGCTTCAGTTCATTCCAACCGCCCCGGTTGGTCGGCCAGACCGTCGGCGTGACCGCACGCCACGCACCATCCGGCGTGCGCTCGGCCATCTTGAAGCGGAAGGTGTAGTGACCCGCCATGCCCATGCGCAGGTCCGACACGACCAGCGCATTGCCGATGACGTCATACCGCAGCCAATCGTCGGTGAACCAGCGCAGCCGTTCGTGCAGCGGCTCGCCCGTCAGCGCGCGTCCGGCCTCCAGATTGAGCGGCAGGCGCACCCATTCCGGCGGATCGCGGTCGAACAGGCTACTGACCGATTCGTAATAATCGCCATCGCCGGTCTTGGCGAACACCCGCCACACCAGGGTGTTGAACGGCATGGGAACCGCGCGCAGCTGCGTCACGATAATGCCTCGCGCCTGCAGGGCGTCCCTCACGCGGTGCTCGGCCGCCATGCGGCCGCCCAATCCGAAGCCCAGGTACAGCGTGCTGAAGACCAACGCCCCCACCAGCAGCCGGCGCGCGGTGCGCGTCATGCCTACGCCGAGGGCGAACAGAACGCCCAACAGCAGAGGCACGGTGTACACCGGATCAATGATGAACACGGTCGACCAGCTTTCTGGCGTGAGCGCCAGCGGCCAGAACAACTGGGTGCCGTAAACGGTGAACGCATCCAGTATGGGATGCGTCACCAGGACGAGCCATATCGTCAGGAACAGCCTGCGCCCGCCATAGGGCGCATTAGGCCAATACTTGCGTATCAGCCAGGCCAGCAACATCGCCAGGCCGGTCAGCACGAAAACGGAATGCGAAAAGCCGCGGTGATAGGTCATGAGCGACACCGGATCCGGGTAGCTCATCAGGACATCCAGATCCGGCAAGGTGGCCAGCGCCGCGCCATAGATGAGGGCGCGTCTGCCCTGCACGCGCCCCAGCATGGCGCCTTGAATGCTGGCGCCCAGCACCGCTTGTGTAACTGAATCCATGTTTCTCCAACGTCGAGCGTTACGCCAAATGGCCTAGCCGCGTCACGGCCGGCCGCGCAGGCGTTAACATACCCGATTGCGTTCAGCTAATTTTCAACTTTGCATTCATGGATGAATACATCACCCAGATCGGCCAGTTCATCGAAGCCAACCAGGCTTGGGCAGGACCGATCACCTTTTTGCTTACGCTGGGCGAGTCCATGGTACTCCTGGGGCTTTTCATTCCCGCTACCGCATTGATGCTGCTGACAGGCGGCCTGATCGGCTCGGGCACGCTCGCGCCCTGGGGCGTGATCACCTGGGGCATCGCTGGCGCCATCGTGGGCGACGCGCTCTCGTACTACCTGGGTCGCTGGGCGGGACCCGGCGTGCTGCGGCGCTGGCCGCTCAAGCAGCAGCGCACCGGCGTGGCCCGGGCGCGGCTGTTCTTCTACCGCTACGGCTTTGCGTCCGTGCTGATCGGCCGCTTTCTGGGGCCCATCCGCTCCACCATTCCCACGGTGGCGGGCGTGATGGGCATGGCGCATGGCCGCTTCCAACTGGCCAACGTGCTGTCGGCGGTGCTGTGGATGCCACTGATGCTGGCGCCCGGCTACATTACCGCGCGCAGCCTGGGCACGGCGCAAAATGCCCAGCAGATTGCCATGATGATCGGCGCGGGGCTGTCGGTTTTGCTAGGATGCGGGCTTCTCCTCGCCATGGTGCGCAAGCGCCGCCAACCGGTGCGCGCGCGGCGGGGCAATTGATCCGGAGAGCGTCATGGCCATAGATGCCGAGCCCAAGAACGGTGATTTCGCGCGCTATATCGAAGAATTGACCAGCGCAGGAGGCGCCTCGCCGGGCCGCATCGCAAGCCGGCGCGACGCGCGCAGGCAATCGGCCCCGGTTGCCGTGCCGATGCCGGTTGCCGTCCCGCCCTCGCCCACGCCGGGCTCGCTGTCGGACGCGCCCTGGGGCAATACCGCCTCTTCGTCCCCGCGCTCGCGCTCGGCGTCTCAGGCGCCCCTGGCGACCTTGCCGGGCCAGCCCGACCAAGCCAACGTCTCGCTCGCCCAGCAGGCGCGGCGGCGCAAGATCGGCGCCGTGCTGACCGTGGCCGGCATCATGGCGGGCTGGGCCGCGGCCAACATCGGTTTCCGCGCGCTGCACAGCCCCCGGTTCGAACTGGACGAGTTCATGCCCGCCGTGTTCCTGGCGTTCTTTGCCTTCATGCTGTTCAAGGCGGCCAGCGGCGCGCGCAATCCTCGCAAGACGCCCCTGAACAAGCTTCCGCCGCTGACGCCGTCGTCATACCGCAAGGACGGCGCCTGAATCCCCGGGGCGTAACTGGCGGGCGTTGGTGCTAACATTTCCGGCCATTGAACCAGCCCCCTCCCGGAGTGAAAGTGAACAACGTAGTCGGATTGAACCAGGCCCAGGCGGCCACGATGCTGAAGCTGCAAGGCCATCTGAACAGCATGATCAATCCGGACTGGGTCAACGGCGGCGCCCGCTTCCTGCGCGCCGCCTTCGTTGAATCGGCCGAAGCCCTGGAACACTACGGCTGGAAGTGGTGGAAGAAGCAGACCATCGACCTGCCGCAGGTCCAGATGGAACTGGTCGACATTCTGCACTTCTACCTGTCGCACACGATTGTGCAGGCGGGTGGCGACGTTGAAGCCGCCGCGCGCGCGCTGGTCGCCGACCTGGCCACGCCGGCCACTGTCGCGCTGGACGGCAAATCCTACGCCCTGGACGCACTGAACGTGCCGGAATTGCTCGAGCTGATCGGCGGGCTGGCCGTGTGCGGCCGGGCCAGCTTCAAGGTCCTGGAGCAGACGATGACCGCGTGCGACATGACCTGGAACGACGCCTACACGCAGTACGTGTCCAAGAACGTGCTGAACATCTTCCGCCAGCAGCACGGCTACAAGGAAGGCACCTACATCAAGATCTGGAACGGCGAGGAAGACAACGTCGTGCTGGCGCGCCTGCTGTCGCAGCAGGATCCCGCCAGCGCGGACTTTGCCGATGTCCTGCATCGCGAGCTGGAAGCGGCGTACGCCAAGCTGTGAGCGGCGTGGCCGGTGACGGCCAAACCTGAGCGCAAGAAAAACGCCGCAATCGCGGCGTTTTTTATTTGACTTGCCTGACCGCCTAACGCTGCCCGAAGCGCGTCTCCCCAAATAGTGCCTTCAACTCGCGCGGCTGCGACCGCCAGTATTGCTTCGGCGCGCTGACCTGGCCGTCCAATTGGGCCGCCGCATGCCACGGCCAGCGCGGGTCGTACAGCATGCCGCGCGCGAGCGCGACCATGTCGGCCTTGCCCTGCGCCAGGATGTCCTCAGCCTGCTGGGCCTCGGTAATGAGCCCCACCGTGATGGTCGGCATGCCGATCCGGCGCTTGATCTCTTCGGCGAACGGGACCTGGTAATTTGGCCCCACCGGGATCTTCTGCTGCGACGACACGCCGCCGCTGGACACGTCGATGAATTCACAGCCGCGCGCCTTCAGCGCCTCGGCGAACACCAGCGTCTGTTCAAGGTCCCAGCCGCCCTCCACCCAATCGGTGGCCGACACGCGAACACCCAGCGCCGCGGACGGCGGCGTGATCTCGCGCAGCGCCTGGAAAATTTCCAGCGGAAAGCGGATGCGGTTTTCCAAAGATCCGCCGTACGCGTCGTCGCGCTGATTCGACAGCGGCGACAGGAACTGATGCAGCAGATAGCCATGGGCGGCGTGCAACTCGATGGCGTCAAAGCCCAAACGCAGCGCGCGGCGGGCGCTGTCGACGAAGGCATTGCGAACGCGGTCAAGGCCCGCGCCGTCCAGTGCATGCGGCGCAGGCTCGTGCGCATTGTGCGGCACGGCCGACGGCGCCCAGCCCAGCCAGCCGCCGGCGCTTTCGGGCACAAGCTGGCCGCCGTTCCACGGCGCGTCGCTGGAAGCCTTGCGGCCAGCATGTCCAAGCTGGATGCCCAGCTTGATGGGCGAATAGCGGCGCACGGCGGCGACCACCTTGCCCAGTGCGGCTTCGGTCTCGTCGGACCAGAGGCCAAGGTCCCCCGGCGAGATGCGGCCGTCGGCCTCGACCGCCGTGGCTTCAGTAAACAAAAGCGCGGCGCCCGACAGCGCCAGGTGCCCCAAGTGAATCATGTGCCAGTCGGTGGCGCGGCCTTCTTCCGCCGAGTATTCGCACATGGGCGCGATGACGATGCGGTTGGGCAATTCGACGTTGCCGATTGACGTGGGGCTGAACAGATGGCTCATGCGGAAGGCTCCGGGTGCGTTGGACGTCACAGCATAGCGCCCGCCCATGCAAAGGCCGCCAATCCCAACGCCCCCGGCAGGGTCAACACGGCAACTACTGCCCTTCGATCACCGAATCCAGGAACTGGCGCGTGCGCGCCTCCTTGGGCTGGCTGAACAGCACCGAGGATTCGGCGTCCTCAACGATGTTGCCCTGGTCAAAGAACAGCGTGCGGTCCGAGCTGCGTTCGGCGAATTTCATCTGGTGCGTGACGATGATCATCGTCATGCTGCGGCGGGCAGACAGGTCGCGCAGGATCTGCAGGATCCCGCCGACCAGCTCCGGGTCCAGCGCCGACGTGACTTCATCGAACAGCATGACCTGCGGACACATCGCCAGCGCCCGCGCGATACCGACCCGCTGCTTCTGCCCGCCCGACAGTTGCGCCGGATAGACGTCCAGCTTGTCGCCCAGCCCCACCATCTCCAGGTACTCGACGGCGCGATCGCGCGCCTGGTCGCGCGGCATGCCCAGCACGTGCAGCGGCGCCTCCATGGCGTTGCCCAGCGCCGTCATGTGCGGGAACAGGTTGAAGTGCTGAAACACCATGCCGATCTTGCCGCGCACGTTGCGCAGGTGTTCGGAGTTGACGCCGGCGGGGCGGCCCTGCGGGTCGGTCCACATCGGTTCGCCGTCGATCTCGATCTCGCCGCTGGTGGGCGGATCCAGCGTCATCAGCACGCGCAGCAACGTGGATTTGCCCGAGCCCGACGGACCGATGACGGCCACCGTCTGCCCCGCCGGAATCTCGAGATTGATGCCGCGCAGGACTTCCACGTCTCCAAAACGCTTGTGCAGATTCTTGATGCTTACGCTGGCGCTCATCGCTTTCCTCCAAATCGTTGCAGGCGGGCCTCCAGGCCGCGCACGCCCCAGGCCGCGACCAGGCTCAACGCCAGGAACAGCAGGCCCACCAGGGTCAGGGGTTCGGTGTACCGGAACGTCGCCGATCCGATCATCTTGCTTTGCTGCAGCAGCTCGACCACGGTGATGGCCGACAGCAGCGGGGTGTCCTTGAACATGGCCACCAGGTAGTTGCCCAACGCAGGCACGACGGGCGGGATTGCCTGCGGCAGCACCACGCCCACGGCCGTGCGCCAGCGCGACATGTTCAGCGCCGTGGCGGCTTCCCACTGGCCGCGCGGCACGGCCTCGATGCCGGCGCGATAGACCTCGGCGCAGTAGGTGGCATAGTGCAAGCCAAGCGCCACGATCCCCGTCATGAGCGGCGACATCTGCGCCCCGGTCAGCGGCAGGACATAGAACAGGAAATACATCTGCACCAGCAGCGGCGTGCTGCGCACGAACTCGATGAAGAATGCCGTGGGCAGCGACACGATGCGCAGCCGGGACCGCCGAAGCATCGCAAGCACCAGCCCCAGCGTCACCGCCACCAGCATGCCAAGCACGGTGGCCTGGATCGTGATGACAAGCGCCGAGGCCAGCGTGGGCAGGATTTCCAGTGCGAAAGACCAGTCGAATATCGGTGTCATCGGACTCGGACCCTCCGCTCAAGCAGGCGCATGCCCGCGGTGATCAGCAGCGCCACGCCGAAGTACATCAGCAGCATCAGCGTGAAGATCTCGGTCGTGCGCAGGGTTTCACTGCGCAGCAACTGGCCGCGGAAGGTCAGGTCGGTGATGGTGATCAGCGAGACCAGCGCGGTGTTCTTCAACAGCTCGATGAGCAGGTTGCCAGCGGGCGGCAGCATGGCGGGTACCGCCTGCGGCAGCACGATGCGCTGCATGATCTGGCGGCGCGTGAGGTTCAGCGCCACGCCCGCTTCACGCTGCCCGGGCGGAACCGCCCGGATGGCGCCGCGCACGACTTCCGCGCCATACGCGCCCGCGTTCAGCGCCAGCACCAGAATGCCGACCAGCATGGCCGGCAACTGCACGCCAAATAGCGGCAACACGAAGAAGAACCAGAAGAGCTGCACCAGGGCGGACGTGCCGCGAAAGACCTCCACGTAGACCGAGGCCGTCCATCGCACCGGCCGCACGGAAGACAGGCGCCCAATCCCGGACAGCAGCGCAAGCGGCACCGCCAGGACCACGGCGCCCGCCATGATCTGGAGCGTGACGGCCAACCCTTCGAGCAGGGGCGGCACAAGCTCCGCGATATGTTCAGACATCAACTGCATCGGCGCCCCTTACTGTCCGCTGCAGAGCTTGTCCGCAGTCACCCCTTGAGGCAGTTCCTCGGCGGTAAAGCCGAACGGCGCCACGAGCTTTTTGTGTTCGTCCGTGCCGATGAACTTGGCGAGTTCGGCATTGAAGGCGTCCGCGAAGGCCTTGTCGTCCGTCCGGAAGGCGTAGGCGCCGTAGCCGCGCACGCCCTTGCCGTCGATGACCGGATCGGTGAATGGATCGGCCTTTTCCAGCCCGCTGCCCTCCTGCGTCTTGCCCATCAGGTCGTTGACGGTCAGCGCGGTAGCGGCATAGGCGTCGGCGCGGCCGGCCTGCACGCCGGACAGCGCGCTGACGGCATCCGGGAACACGACCACCTGGCCGGCCGGAATCTTGACCTTCTCGGCGTACTCGCCCTCGATGGCGCCGACCACGACGCCCAGCTTGGCGTCCGGGTTCTTGAGCACGTCTTCGTAGCTATGCAGATTCTTGGGATTGCCCTGCTTGACCAGGAACGCTTCACCGACGCCATACGTCGGATTGGAAAACGCAACCTGCTGGCAGCGGCTGGGCGTGACATACATGCCGGCTGCGATGATGTCGAAGCGCTTGGCGGCCAGGCCGGGGATCAGCGATCCAAACTCGGTCAGCACGCCTTCGACTTCGTTGATGCCCATGCGCTTGAGCACCACCCGGGCGATTTCCACGGATTCCCCGGTGACCTTGGCCTCTTTGCTATCCATGTACGCGAACGGCGCCTCGTTGGCGTAACCAATGCGGATCTTGCCCGCCGCCTTGGCCGCTTCCAGGGTGCTGGCGTTGCTGGCGGGCTCGCCGCCTCCGGCCGCGGACTTGTCGCCGCCCGAGTCCGAACATGCGGCAAGCACGCCCAGGCTCAGGGCCAGCAACAGTCGTCTGGATTGGATGAGGGTCATGAATTATTTCTCCCGAATTTATTTCTAGGTGCATGGCTTCACTAAAAATAATACGCTAAGAAATGATTCGGACACTAATGATATAGGCATGAAAAAGCAGGCCTAAGCCTGCTTTTCGCGTCCGTTGCCCTATGAAGCGTTAGGACACGTTACGAACGGTAGACAGATATGGCACCGTTTATTGGGCGTACGAAAAGCGCCCATTTTTGACCGTGCCCATCACGCGCGCGCGCTCATCAAAGCCCTGGTGATTGTCCTTGGTGATGTTCAGGACGCCATTGGGCACGACCAGATCGCGAGTGCTTTCCAGCGCGTCGCGCAGAGCGAGGCGGAACTCCGGGGTGCCGGGTTTTGCGCCGGTTTTCAGAGCGCGCGACACGGCCGAGTCCAGCAGCATCCAGGCGCCGTAGGCGTCACCGGCGAACTGCGTCAGCGTGTTCGGGCCGTACTGCTGCTCGTACTTGTCGGCAAATTCCACCGCCACCTTCTTGACCGGGTTGGAATCGGGCAGCTCGCGCGCCACGACGCCCGGACCCGTGGGGAAAAGCGTCCCTTCGACGTCCTTGCCGCCCACCTGCAGGAATTCCAGCGTGCCGATGCCGTGCGTCTGGTAGACGGCGCCGGTGAAGCCGCGTTCCAGCAGCGTCTTTTGCGGCAGCGCCGCCGGCGTGCCGGAACCGGCAATCAGCACCGCGTCGGGCTTGGCCGCAATGACTTTGAGCACCTGCCCGACCACCGAGGCGTCGGTGCGCTGGAAACGTTCCTGGGCCACGATCTTCAGGTCCGAGCCGGCAGCGGCCGAAAATTCTTTCCACCAGCTATCGCCATACGAATCCGCAAAGCCGATGAAGGCCACGTTCTTCAGGCCTTTTTTCTTCATGTCATCGACCAGCACGGTCGCCATGAGCGAGTCGTTCTGCGGCATCTTGAAAGCCCAGGTGCGCTTGGGATCCGACTGCGGCTCGACGATGACGCTGGACGCCGCCAGCGCAATCATCGGCGTCTTGGTTTCGGCCAGCACGTCCAGCCCGGCCAGCGCCGCGGCGGTGATGTTGGGGCCGACAATGGCATCGACCTTGTCTTCGGACGTCAGCTTGCGCATGTTCTTGACCGCGCGGCTCACGTCCGTGCCGTCGTCCAGCACCACGTAGCGCGCGGGCTCGCCCCCCAGGGTGTTGGGCCACAGACGGATCGCGTTGTTGGTCTGAATGCCGATGGCGGCGGCGGGGCCCGTGGTGGAGACGTCCACGCCGATCACGATTTCGGCTTGAGCGGACAAGGCGGGAACGGCCAGCGCGACAACGCAGGCGTAGCGGGCAAGGATGCGGGGCATGACTACGGCTCTTGGGTAGGAGTGAACGAGATGCCGCTATTTTGCCTGATGCGCTCGCTTCCCCTCTTGATGCGGCCGGCCCATTGCCGCGTGCCGGCCAACGGCCGCTTGGTCCGTTACATCGGCTTGCCGTTGCGTACCGGCGTTTTCCGCGCGGGGCGGCGTGCCGGGCCGTATCATCGACGGTGCCGCCTGAGGCAAGGCGCGCCGTCCGCGAGACGGCGCTGCTCTCCCACCCCGGACGCGCCGCGCACGGCCGCGTTCCCACACAGGAGTCCTGTATGAAGAAAACCGCATCCGCCGCCTGGTCGGGCGATCTGAAGACTGGCAAAGGCACGATTTCCACGCAGAGCGGCGCGCTCAAGAGCCAACCCTACGGCTTCAATACCCGGTTCGGCGACACGCCGGGCACCAACCCCGAAGAACTGCTGGGCGCGGCGCACGCCGGCTGCTTCACCATGGCGCTGTCCAACATTCTTTCCGAGGCCGGCCTGGTCGCGGACAGCCTGGACACCAAAGCCGAAGTCACGCTGGACAAGCTCGACGATGGTTTTGCCATCACCGCCGTCCATCTGACCGTCGAGGCCGTCATTCCGGGCGCCTCCGCCGAGGCCTTTGAGGACGCCGCGCGCAAGGCCGAAAAGGGCTGCCCGGTTTCCAAGGTGCTGAACGCCAAGATCTCGATGGACGCAAAGCTCAAGTCGTAATTAACGCGAGCGATCCGGCCTCCGAACCGGGGCCGGATCATTGGCGCGCCCTATCCCGGGCGTGGCCAAAATCAATTTGACGGTGCAAAGTCGCTTCTGGACAATGAGAACCATTCTCAGGAGCGACGCATGACCGGATTCATCTACGCGATTTCAGGCGGCAATGCCGCCCTGGCGCAGGACGCGCGGATTTCCGCCAACCTGCGCCGCATGGTCGGGTCCGGCATCCTCGTGGCCGTCGGCTACATCGACCCGGGCAACTGGGCCACCGACATCGCCGGCGGCAGCGGCTTCGGCTACGGCCTGTTGATGGTCGTCATCACGTCGGCCTTTCTGGCGCTGGGCTTCCAGGTGCTGGTGTCGCGCCTGGCGCTGGCAACCGGCCAGGATCTGGCCACCCTCACCGCCCGCCACCTGTCGCCCCGTCTGGCCAAAGCCGCCTGGCTGGCCGGCGAGGCCGCCATTCTGGCCACTGCGCTGGCCGAACTGATCGGCGGCGCCATTGCACTGCGGCTGCTGTTCAACCTGCCGCTCATCGCAGGCGTTGCGGTCACGGGCATCGGCACCTTTGCCGTGCTGGCCATGACGCGCGGCAACGCCGACCGGCATGAACGCGTGATCGCTCTGCTGCTGGCGGTGGTTGCGTTGTCGTTCGTGTTCCTGCTGTTCAAGGCCAATCCCGCCTGGTCGGAAGTGGCGCACGGCGTGACCGAAACCGGCAAGGCGCTGCGCGACCCCCAAGGGTTTCTGATTGCGCTGGGGATTCTTGGCGCGACCCTCATGCCGCACAACCTGTACCTGCATTCCGGCACGCTGGCGCAGCGGGCGCAGGGCTTGCCCGCACAAGCGCGCGGCATGGCGATGCGCGTGGCGCGCAACGACACCATCGTGTCATTGGGCGTGGCGATGCTGATCAACGCGGCCATCATGATTGTGGCCGCGGCGTCGCTGTCCGGGTCGGGGATGGTGGTGTCCAGCCTGGACGACGCGCACGCGGTCATCGGTCATACGCTGGGCATCGGGGCGGCAGCGGTATTCGCCGTGGCGCTGTATGCCGCCGGGCAAAGCTCCACTATCACGGGCGTACTGGCCGGCCGCATCCTGTCGCGGGGATTCCAGGTGGGCAGCAACTGGTCGGACCGCCGCCGTGCGCTCATGACGCGCGTCGTGGCGGGCGCCGCCGCGGCAGGCCTGCTGGCGTTTACGGGCGGCAAGGATCCGGACGGGCTGCTGGTGCTCAGCCAGGTCATCCTGAGCCTGGCATTGCCTTTCGCGTTGGGACCGCTGGTGGTGCTGGCGTGCCGCAAAAGTCTGATGGGCGCGTATGTGCTGCGAGGCGCATGGGCCTGGGCCGCCATCGGGGCGACCGTGGGCATCATCGTTTTGGACGGCTATCTGCTGCTGGACATCGTGGTCTGACCAAGGCGCGTCGCCCAAAAAGAGGGCGAAAAAAAACGCCAGCGATCAAAGCTGGCGTTTTTTCTGGCGGGGGACTTCAGTGGTAGGCGGAGACTACCGGGTGCTGACGGCGGCCAGCGTCCATGTTGTGCAGGACCTCGCCGACGGCGCCGCCCAGCGCGGCCATACGCAGCTTCAGGCGCAACCAGCGCGAGCCTGCAGAAGGACCGGACAGGGTTTCCGCCTTGATGGCCTCGCGGATCAGGGACCGCTCCAGCGCATCCGACATACGGGCATTTTTCAACGCGGTATCGCTCATGATTCTCTCCTTGAGAAAAGCGATGTGGAACAACGTGAAGCCATCTTAGATCCACGTATGCTGCGTTGCAATAAAAATAACAAACATTTTTTTCGCCGTTGCGCAATGGGTACAAACACCACCAAAACGGTGCGCGCCGCACAGGGTTACGCACCGCTTTTGTGCAGCGCCCTAAGCCGTTCGGCGGGGTAAATGCGCCTGGATCAGCTTGTCGGCCATCGCGGCCACCCTGCCCGCCGGTCCGCCTTCACCAAAAAGCTGGCTGGAGACGAAAGCGCCTTCGATCAATAGCAGCAGTCCGTCGGCCAGGGCCTCGGGATCTTCCGCGCCCATGCCGGCGGCCATGGCGTTCAGCCGGCGGCGCAGTTCGCGCTTGTGCTCGACGGCGACGGCGCGGGCGGGATGCGCCGATTCCGGATACTCGACCGCTGCATTGGTCAGCCCGCAGCCCCGGTAGCCGTTCTGCACGGCGCGGCCGGCCATGCCGGTCAGATAGTCGAGCAACTGGGCGCGCGGATCGCCCGGATGGGCGGCGCAGGCGGCGTCAAAGCGCGCCCAGAATTCGGCGTCGTAGTCGCGCAGGTACGCGGCAGCCAATTCGTCCTTCGAGGAGAAACTGCGGTACAGGCTGGGCTTCGTCACGCCCGCCTGATTGACGATGGCGTCCACGCCCACCGCGCGGATGCCGTCGCGGTAAAACATCTCGCGGGCGGTCTTGCGGATGCGGTCGGCCGCCAGCAGCGGCTTGGACGCGGATTTGCCGGTGTTGCCGGCTGCGGCGGCGGGGGAATTCTTACTGGCCATGCTGGGCTCCTTTTCTGCGGGATGGCATCGATCAGCCCGCCCGAAAACAGGGTCGCCAAAAAGCGCTTGACGATGTTACTGACCGGTACGTACTATGCGCACACCTCAATACGTACCGGTCAGTAACATGAGTATAGCCCACCCTCCCTTCCCTTTCCGCCGCGCCGGACAGAAGTATGCATTCGTGGTCGTCGGCGTGATCTTTCTGTCGCTGCTGGTCGCCGCCGGCTTGCGGTCTTCGCCCAGTGTGCTGCTGGTGCCACTGGAAGAAACGTTTGGCTGGAGCCGCAGCGCCATTTCATTTGCCGCCGCGCTGGGCATTTTTCTGTACGGATTGGTGGGCCCCTTTGCCGCCGCCGCGATGGAACGCTTTGGACTGCGGCGCGTGCTGATCACCGCGCTGATCCTGATGTCGGCCTCCAGCGCCGTCAGCGCGTACATGACCGAGCCCTGGCACCTGCTGATGACCTGGGGCGTGTTCTCAGGCCTCAGTTCGGGCGCCGTGGCGATCGTGATGGGCGCCACCGTGGTCAACCGCTGGTTCGTCAAGCACCGAGGACTGATGATGGGCCTGCTGACCGCCAGCGCCGCCACCGGCACGCTGGTGTTCCTGCCGGTTCTGGCCGCGCTGGCCTCGTCGGGCGACTGGACGCGCGTGGTGTGGACCGTGGCGGCCGCCGCAGCCGCGCTGGTGCCGCTGGCCTGGTGGCTGGTGCCCGACCGTCCGTCCAGCGTGGGCCTCGTGCCGTTCGGCAGCGATCCGCACTCGCCGCCCGCGCCCGCCGCCCCGCGTACCGGCATGGTGGCCGCCACGTTCGGCACGCTGGCCCGGGCGGCCAAGACCCGTACCTTCTGGTATCTGTTCGCCACGTTTTTCGTGTGCGGCTTCACCACGAACGGCCTGGTCGGCACGCACCTGATCGCGCTGTGCGGCGACCACGGCATGCCCGAGGTGCAAGCGGCCGGCTTGCTGGCCATGATGGGCATCTTTGATCTGCTCGGCACCACGGCATCCGGGTGGCTGACCGACCGCTACGACCCGCGCAAGCTGCTCTTTGTCTACTACGCGTTGCGCGGTCTGTCGCTGATGTACCTGCCCTACTCCGATTTCTCGTTCTACAGCCTGTCGATCTTTGCGATCTTCTTCGGCCTGGACTGGATCGCCACGGTGCCGCCGACGCTGCGCCTGACGACGGAAGCCTTCGGCGAGCGAGACGCGTCGATTGTCTTCGGGTGGATCGTGGCGGGACACCAGATGGGCGCGGCCAGCGCCGCCTGGATGGCCGGCGCGTTGCGCGAAGAGCAGGGCAATTACCTGATGGCCTTCGTGGTGTCCGGCGCGACGGGCATCATCGCCGCCGTGCTTGCCTTGATGATCGGCAGAAAGCGCGTGGTCGCGCAGCCCGCCTGATTCCCCACCGCATGGCGGCGCCCGCCGCCATGCGGTCAGGCCGCGCCGTTGCCGGTCCGGCCGCGCAGGTTGTAGGCCTTCTTGCCGCCGACGTGCTTACGGATAAGCGCTTCGGCGCGTTCGCCATCGCGCGCCAGCAGCGCCTGCACAAAGGCTTCGTGGTCGGCCACCGCAGTCGTCCATTCATCCAGGTCGAAATTGGATTTGTAGCGCAGGGCCTGCACCTGCAGGTTCAGCCGGTCGTAGGAATGTGACAACGCCGGGTTGCGCGCGGCGCGGTTGATCGCGATGTGCGTGCCCATGCTGGCCGCGAAGTACGCGCGGATATCGCGTTTCTCGTAGTTTTCAAGCATCTGCGCGTGCAGGCGCGCGATCTGGGCAAGCTCCGCTTCGGATGCGCGCTCGGCGGCGCTGCGCACTGCCAGCCCTTCCAGCACGGACAGCACGTCGAAGATGTTCTCGATGTCTTCGGCGGACAGTTCGATCACCATCGCCCCGCGCTTGGGCTGCAAGGTCACCAGGCCGTCGGACGCCAGCATCCGGTACGCCTCGCGCAGCGGCGTGCGGGAAATCTTGAGTTGATCGCACAGATCCCGTTCGTTCAGCCACGTGCCCGGCTTGAGGGTGCCGTCGATGATCAGTTGGCGCAAACGTTCCGCCACGACCGCCGGCAAGGTGGGATGGTGGATGGCCAAATCGGGGACGGACACATCGGCAATCAGGGGTTCAGGGTTAGCCATGGGTTGTTCATGCTCGCGACATCGACTATTTTTGTATCTGGTATACCAAACACCAGCGGCATACCAACCTGACCCAATCATAGAGCAAGCAGCCCCTGGGCAGGCCTCATCCACCAAAGGAGACCCTATGAAAAAGCATGCTCGCGCCTGGACCGGCGTACTGGCGCTGGCCGCCGGTTTGGCGGCCGCCAGCCCCGCCCTGGCGCAGGACTACTCGAAATGGCCGGAACGCCCCATCCGCCTGGTCGTCGGTTTTGTCCCGGGCGGCGGCACCGACGTGTCGGCCCGGATTCTGTCGGCACGCCTGTCCACCCTGCTGGGCCAACAGGTGGTGGTCGAGAACAAGCCGGGCGCCTCCGGCCTGATTGCGGCCGATTATGTGGTCAAGGCCGACCCGGATGGCTACACGCTGCTCCTGGCCAACATGCAATCCACCGTCGCCGCCCCGTATGTCGTGCAGTCCAACATCGACCCCAACAAGGATTTCACGGCGGTGCGGTACATCGGGTCTGTGCCCAACGTGCTGGTCGTGAACCCCGACAAGCACGCCTATGCCACCGTGCAGAACCTGGTGGACGACGCCCGCGCCAAACCGAAGCAACTGCTGTATGCGTCGTCCGGCATGGGCAGCCCGCAGCACCTGAGCGCCGCGCGGTTCTCGCAGATTGCCGGCGTGTCGATGGAGCACGTGCCCTACAAAGGCAGCGGCCAGGCCATGACCGATCTCTTGGGCGGCAACGTGGACCTGAACTTCGACACGCTGCCCGGCGCGATCAACCAGATCCAGGCGGGCAAGCTGCGTCCGCTGGCGGTGACCAGCCCGGAGCGCAGCAAGCGGCTGCCCGACGTGCCGACGCTGGCCGAATCCGGCATCAAGGGCCTGGACGTCGTGCAGTGGTACGCCGTCCTTGCGCCGGCCAAACTGCCCCGCCCGATCATGGAGAAGCTGGATCAGGCGCTGGCCAAGACGCTCGCCGACCCCGAGATCGCCGCCAAGCTGGCCGACCAGGGCATGGACCTGGGCGGCGGTCCGCAAACCCCCGCAGCCTTCGCGTCCTACGTGCGGGACGAGTGGAGCAAGTACGGCAAGCTCACCGCCAGCCTGGGCCTGAAGAAGCAGTAAGCCCCCGGCCGCTGACCCAACCCATCCGGCGGGGGACGCTCCCCCGCGCATGCAAAAGGAACCCCATGACTGCCACCGCTACCCCTGACACCTCGCCCATTCTGCTCGAGCGCAACGGCGACATCGCAACCGTGGTGTTGAACCGGCCCGAAAAACTCAACGCCTTCACCATCGACAGTTGGCGGCTGCTGGGCGACACCTTTCTCGAACTGGATCGCGACGACGGCGTGCGCTGCGTGCTGCTGCGTGGCGCGGGCGAGAAGGCGTTTTCGCCCGGCAACGACATCGGCGAATTCGAGACCGCGCGCAGCAACAAACGGCAGGCGGTGGAATACGGCGCCGTCATGCGCCGCACGATCGAGGCGATCGGCGGCTGCCGCCATCCCGTGGTGGCGCAGATACACGGCATCTGCGTGGGCGGCGGGCTCGAGATCGCCAGTCTGGCCGACCTGCGCATCTGCGGCGAAAGCTCGCGGTTCGGCGTGCCCATCAAAAACCTGGGCCTGGTGATGTCGTACTCGGAGCTGGCGCCGCTGGTTCGGCTGGTCGGCCCGACCGTGGCGCTGCAGGTGCTGCTGGAAGGCAGCATCTTTGACGCGGCCGAAGCGTTGCGCCTGGGCGTCGTCACGCGCGTGGTGGCGGACGACCAGGTGGCCAGCGAGGCGCAGGCGGCAGCGCGCCGGATTGCCGATGGCGCGCCGCTGGTGGCCCGCTGGCACAAAAAGTTCGTGCGCAATCTGGTGCAGGGCAAGACGCTGACCGACGCCGACCGCGACGAAGCCTTCGACTGCTTCGATACCGAGGACTTCCGCGCAGGCTATCGCGCCTTTCTGGCGAAGGCCAAGCCGCAATTCACCGGCCGCTGAACGAACGATCGAGGAACACGCATGCACAACGACACCCGCGGCTCCGGCCGCTCGCACTCCCCCGCCTCCGCCACCCCTGCCGGCGCGCTTGCCGGCATGCGCGTCATCGAGCTGTCGCAGATCATGGCCGGCCCCACCTGCGGCATGATGCTGGCCGACTTGGGCGCCGACGTCATCAAGGTCGAAAAGATCGACGGCGGCGACGATTCGCGCCAGTACCGCGACCCGCAGATCAACGGCATCTCGGCCCCCTACCTGATGCTCAACCGCAACAAGCGCGCCATCGCGCTGGACCTTAAGCACCCCGACGGCAAGAAGGTGCTCCTGCGCATGATCCGCGACGCCGACGTGGTGACCGAGAACTTCCGCAAGGGCACGATGGAAAAGCTGGGGCTCGGCTACGAGACGTTGCGCAAGGAGAATCCGGGCCTGATCTATTGCGCCGTATCCGGCTATGGCACGACCGGTCCCTTTGCGGACAAAGGCGGCTTCGATCTGGTGGCGCAGGGGTTTTCAGGGCTGATGGCCATCACCGGCGAACCCGGCGGCCCGCCGCTTCGCACCGGCAATTCGGTGGCCGACATCAACGCCGGCCTGCTCGCCGCGTTCGGCGTGCTGGCCGCGTATCAGCACAAGCAACGCACCGGCGAAGGCCAGATCGTGGAAACCTCGTTGCTGGAGGCCAGCCTGCAGCAACTCTATTGGCACGCCGCCATCTACTTTGGCAGCGGCGTCTCGCCCGGTCCCACGGGATCGGCGCATGTGCTGAGCGCGCCCTATCAGGCGTTTCCCACCCGCACCGACTGGATCATCATCGGCGGCGCCAACGAGAAGAACTGGCAGCGCATCGCGCAGGCGCTGGGCAAGCCGGAATGGGCGGAAGACCCGCGCTTTGCCCGCAATCGCGACCGTATGCAGAACCGCGACGAATTGGTCGAGGGCATCTCCGCCATCCTGAAGACCCGCGACGCGCAGGAATGGCTGGACATCTTCGATGCCGCCGGTGTGCCCGCCGGCCCGGTGCATTCGATTGCGCAGGCGTTGTCGCACCCGCAGACGCTGGCGCGTGAAATGGTGGTGGAACAGGACCATCCCGTGGCCGGCAAGGTCCGCACTGTGGGCATGCCCGTGAAACTGTCGGCCACGCCCGCGCGCTATCATCGCGCCGCGCCACGGCTGGGCGAGGACTCGATCGCGATCCTGGGCGAATTCGGCTATGGCAAGGAAGAGATCGACGCGCTGATCGGCGCCGGTGTGGTCGCGGCCGTGGACCGTGAGCCGGTACAGGCTTAAAGCGGGGGAACGCAAGGCGGCAAGACCGCCTTGCGTCCCCTTGATTACTCCACTTCGCCCAGGTACGCCGCACGCACCTTGGGATCGTGCAGCATGTCGCGCGCGGGGCCGGACAGCGTGATCTCGCCGGATTCCATCACGTAGCCGCGATGGCTGTTCTCCAGGGCCAGACGCGCATTCTGCTCGATAAGCAGAATGGTGACGCCTTCGCTGGCGATGGTGCGCACCACGTCGAACACCTTTTCCACCATCAGCGGCGCGAGGCCCATCGACGGTTCATCCAGCAGCAGCAATTTGGGACGCGCGATCATTGCGCGGCCCATCGCCACCATCTGCTGCTCGCCGCCCGACAGCGTGCCGGCGGCCTGCTTGCGGCGTTCGGCCAGGCGGGGGAACAAGGTGAAGACGCGATCCGTATCCTGGCGGATCTGGGCCGCGTCGCGGCGGATGTAGCCGCCCATCGCCAGATTTTCCTCGATCGTGAGCTGCCCGAAGATGCCACGGCCTTCGGGCACCATGACCAGGCCCTTGCGGACCAATTCGTGCGACTTCTGACCGCCGATGGATTGCCCGGCGTAGACGACTTCGCCGCCGGCCAGCGGCACCAGTCCGCAGATCGCACGCAGCGTCGTGCTCTTGCCCGCGCCGTTCGCGCCGATCAGGCAGACCAGTTCGCCATCGTCCACGCGCAGGTCGATGCCGCGCACCGCGCGGATGCCGCCGTAGGACACTTGCAGGCCCCGCAGTTCGAGCAGGGGTTGGGATGCCGTCATGTTGCCTGGCCCTCGTTATGGATGAGCGGATCCTGTGCGGCGCCCGCGCCCAGATACGCTTCAATGACCTTGGGATCGCGCTGCACCTGGGCGGGTTTGCCCATCGCCAGCACCTTCCCGTACTCCAGCACCAGCACGCGGTCGCACAGGCCCATGACGAGCTTCATGTCGTGTTCGATCAGCAGCACGGTGACGCCGTCCGCGCGGATCTTTTCGACCAGCTTGCGCAGCACCACCGTTTCCGACGCGTTCATGCCCGCGGCGGGTTCGTCCAGCGCCAGCAACTTGGGATCCGTCGCCAGCGCACGCGCGATTTCCAGGCGCCGCTGGTCGCCATACGGCAGCGACCGCGCGACGTCGTTGGCGCGATGCCCGATGCCGACGTAGTCGAGCAGCTCCTGGGCGCGCGCCTCGATGCCGGCTTCTTCCGCACGCGTTGCACGCGTGCGAAACACCGCGCCCAGCACGCCGGCGCGGGTGCGCATGTGGCGGCCGATCATCACGTTCTCGATCGCGCTCAGGTTGGCGAACAGGCGGATGTTCTGAAAGGTGCGCGCCAGGCCCGCGTAGGCAACCTCGTGTGGCTTCTTGCCCGACATGGATTCGCCATTGAACGTGCAGGTGCCTTCCTCGGGGATGTACAGGCCGGTCAGCACGTTGAACAGCGTGGTCTTGCCCGCGCCGTTCGGTCCGATCAGCCCGTAGATCTCGCCCTGTTCAATATCGAAACTAACGGCCGACAAGGCCTGCAGCCCGCCGAAGCGCTTGCCCAGCCCCTGGGCTTGCAGCAGTTTGCTCATGCCGCGCCTCCTTGCGTCTTGGTGGCAAGTTCGCGCTTGCGCACCGCCGACGGCCACAGGCCGGCCGGACGGAACAGCATCACGCACACCATGGCCAGGCCGAACAGCAGCATGCGGATGCCTTCGGGATCCAGCACCACGGCGCCGAACAACAGGTGCTGCACGGGTTCCACCACGGCACGCAGGAACTCCGGCAACGCCGCCAGAATGAGCGCGCCCAGGATGACGCCCGGAATGTGGCCCATGCCGCCCAGCACCACCATGCACAGGATCGAAATGGACTCCATGAGCGAGAAGCTTTCGGGGCTGACGAATCCCTGCATCGACGCAAACAGCGCACCGGCCACGCCGCCGAACGACGCGCCCATCGCGAAGGCCAGCAGTTTGATGTTGCGGGTGTTGATGCCCATGGCCTTGGCGGCGATTTCATCTTCGCGGATGGCTTCCCACGCGCGGCCGATGCGGGAGTTCTGCAAGCGCACGCAGACCACGATGATGATCAGCGTCAGCGCGAGCAGCAGGTAGTAGTACTTTTCCGGCCCGGTAAAGCGGATGCCCAGCAGGTTCTGGGTGCGCCCGAACGCAAACTCGCCGACCTTGAACGTGTCGATGCGATTGATGCCCTGAGGCCCGTTGGTGATGTTGATGGGCGCATTCAGGTTGTTCAGGAAGATGCGGATGATCTCGCCGAACCCCAGCGTCACGATTGCCAGGTAGTCGCCTCTTAACTTCAGCGTCGGGGCCCCCAGCAGCACGCCGAACAGGCATGCCACCGCCAGCGCGATCGGCAGGATCGCCCAGAACGGCAAATGCAGCCCGAAATGCGGCGACGCAAGCAGCGCCCAGGTGTAGGCGCCCACCGCATAGAACGCGATGTAGCCCAGGTCCAGCAGGCCCGCAAAGCCCACCACGATGTTCAGGCCTAGCGCCAGCATCACGTACAGCAGCGCGAAGTTCAGGATGCGGACCCAGCTTTGCCCGGCCATGCCGATCACGAACGGCAGGACGGCCAGCACGACGCCGATCAGCGCGATGCCGATCAGCGTGCGGGTTGAGAACCCGCTTTTCTTCAGATGCGTGCTCATGCGCGATCCCCCACCCGTTCACCCAGCAGGCCCGAGGGACGGAAGATCAGGACCAGCACCAGCACAAAGAACGCGAACACGTCCTGGTAATGGCTGCCCAGGAAGCCGCCCGTCAGGTCGCCGATGTAGCCCGCGCCCAGCGACTCGATGATGCCCAGCAGCAGGCCGCCGGCCATCGCGCCGACCAGATTGCCGATACCGCCCAGCACCGCGGCGGTAAAGGCCTTCAGGCCCAGCATGAAGCCCATCGTGTATTGCGACACGCCGTAGTACGTGGCGACCATCATGCCGGCCACGGCGGCCAGTGCCGAGCCGATCAGGAAGGCGGCCGAGATCACCGTATTGATGTTCACGCCCATCAGGCCCGCGACCTCGCGATTCTGCGCGGTGGCGCGCATCGCGGTGCCGAGCCGGGTCTTGTGCACGACGGCCAGCAGTCCGCCCATGATGAGCGCCGCGATCACCACGATGGCGATCTGCAGCGTGCTCATGCGCGCGCCGGCAAACTCGAACACCTGCGGCGACAGCACTTGCGGAAAGTTCAGGTAATTGCGGCCCCAGGCCATCATCGCGACGTTCTGCAGGATGATGGACACGCCGATGGCCGTGATCAGCGCCGCCAGACGCGGCGCGCGGCGCAACGGCCGGTAGGCCACGCGTTCGGCCGTCCAGCCCACCGCCATGCACAGCGGCACGGAGACCAGCAGGCCGACGCCCAGCACCACGAAGGCCGAGGCGCCGGGATCGCCGCCCACCAGCGTAATGGCGACCGTGGTGGCCGCCATTGCGCCGATCATGACGACGTCGCCATGCGCGAAGTTGATCAGCCCGATGATGCCGTACACCATGGTGTAGCCAAGGGCGACCAGGGCGTACACGCTGCCGAGCGTGACGCCGTTAATCAGTTGTTGAATGAAGATATCCATAGGGGCCGCTGAATAAGCCTGGAAGAATCGCGCGTGGCGGCCAGGGCGCAAAGGCCTGACCGCGCGTCGCGCGCAGCACGCGCCGGACGGCGCCTGCGGACAAGCGGGCGGACCGTGGCGCAGCCAGGTTCCGCCCTCGTTCAAGCCGGCTTAGTTAGCCTGGCTGACCATCGTTTCAACCATCTCCCACTTGCCGTTCTTGACTTCGTAGATGGTGACCGAGATTTCCTTCAGATCGCCCTTGTCGTCGTAGGAAATGTGCTCGCTCGTCGCGCCCTTGCGGTTCAGCTTGGCCAGCTTGGGCAGGTACTTTTCGGGGTCGGCGGAACCGGCCTCTTCGATGGCCGTGATCATGTTCCAGGCGCCGTCATAGGCATACGGCGCGTAGACGCCGGGGGCCTTCTTGAAACGGGCCTGGTATTTCTGATCGAAGTCCTTGCCCGCGGCCATCTTGTCCAGCGGCACGCCGGCCAGCGAGGCGTAGGTGCCATCGGCGGCGTCGCCGGCCAGCTTGATGAAGGTGTCGCTACGCGTCATTTCGCCGGACACCAGCGGCGCCTTCAGGCCCAGCGTGGCGAGCTGGCGCTTCATCGGGCCGGACTGCGCGTCCAGGCCGCCGTAGAAGATGGCGTCAGGCGCGGAACCCTTGATGTTGGTCAGAATGGCCGTGAAGTCGTTGGCCTTGTCGGTGGTGTATTCGCGGCGCACCACCTGGCCGCCGGCGGCCTTGACGGCCTTCTCGACTTCGTCGGCCAGGCCCTGGCCGTAGGCGGTGCGGTCGTCGATGATCGCGACCTTCTTGGCCTTCAGGTTCTGCACGATGAACTTGCCGACCGCGGCGCCCTGCTGGGTGTCGCTGGTCATCATGCGGAACGTGGTTTCGTAGCCTTGCTTGGTGTATTCGGGCGACGTTGCCATGGCGATCTGCGGCAGGCCGGCTTCGTGGTAGACACGCGACGCGGGAATCGTGGTGCCCGAGTTGAAGTGGCCCAGAATGCCCACGACGTCCTGGTCGACGAGTTGCTGAGCAACCTGCACGCCCACGCGCGGATCAGCCTGGTCGTCGCGCGAAACCAGCACGAACTTGGCCGTCTCGCCATCAATCTTGATGCCCTTCTTGTTCGCTTCTTCGAGGGCCAGGTTCAGGCCGTTCTGCATGTCCTCGCCGTAGTGCGATTGCGGACCGGTCAGCGGGGCTGCGAAGCCGAACTTGACGTCGGCGGCCTGCACGGCGGCCGTCATGCCGGCGGCGGCGATGCTTGCAGCGAGAAGCTTCAAAGTGGTGCGGAACTTCATGGGGAATCCTCCGAAATATCGGACTAAGGCCTTGTTATACCTGAGCTTTTAGCCAGGCTTTTGGTTTTTTACTACCGCGAGCCCAGTGATATCCGGGTCCCGCGCATGCATTTTCTGCAGAGCCTGAATGCCGGATTGCGGCAGCCAGACCAGAGGTGCGACCGGATTTTCGTTCCAGTGCAACCCAGCCCGATATTGGAGATAACCCTCAGTTTTCCGAGGGTTACCCCTGGTCACGCTTAGCCGATGGTCATGAGGCTGGCGTTGCCGCCCGCCGCCGCCGTGTTGACGCTGACGGAACGCTCGGTCAGGAGGCGTTCAGGCACATAGCTGGCGCCCGCCGCCAAGGCGTCGGAGGTCAGGCCATGCACCGCCAGGATGGGACCCGGACGCCGCGCGATGCGCTGGTTCAGCGCCTTGAGCGCGTCGCCATCACCTTCAAACAACACGGCCTGGTAGTCGGCCTCGTCAACGTCGGCATCCGAAAGGATGCCTGCCTGGCCCTGCTGATCGGCGTCCAGCGTCGCCAGCAGCGCCTGCGCCGCGGGCGTGTCCGCAAACCAGGCATGGTTGCCGGTCAGACGGGCCACGGACCACTGCGCCCGCGCGCCGGCCTCGGTAGCGGCCACGCAGTACACGGCGCCGCGCGGCTCGACCATATAGGTGTTGGTCTCGCCCGTCGGGCCGGGCAGCGCGATGCGCTGCGGCAGCGGCGCCGCGGCGTCCAGGGCCGGCGGCAGGCCTGCGGGACGCGTACCCAGCAGGCGATACATGTACAGCGGACCGCCCGCCTTCGGACCCGTGCCCGACAGCGCTTCGCCGCCGAACGGCTGCACGCCCACCACGGCGCCCACGATGTTGCGGTTGACGTAGACGTTGCCGGCGTGAACCTGGCCCGTCACGTGCGCAATGGTTTCGTCAATGCGGGTGTGCACGCCGAACGTCAGCCCATAGCCCGTGCCGTTGACGGCGTCGAGCAACGCGTCGAGTTCGTCGCGCTTGTAGCGCACCACGTGCAGGACCGGCCCGAAGACTTCACGGGTCAGCTCGCTGACGTTGTCGATTTCGATGATGGTCGGCGGCACGAAGGTGCCGTGGCGGCATTCGCCGTTCAGTTCGACCTGGTCGATGCGATGGCCGGCCGTGCGCATGGTTTCGATGTGACGCTGGATGCCGTTGCGGGCATCGGTGTCGATCACAGGGCCCACGTCGACCGACAGGCGGTCCGGGTTGCCGACGGCCAGCTCGCGCATCGCGCCGCGCAGCATCGTCAGCACGTGGTCCGCGTTGTCTTCCTGCACGCACAGCACGCGTAGCGCCGAGCAGCGCTGGCCAGCCGAATCGAAGGCCGAACTGAGCACATCGAACACGACCTGCTCCGACAGGGCCGACGAGTCCACCACCATGGCGTTCTGGCCGCCGGTTTCCGCGATCAGCGGGATCGTGTGGCCGTTATCGTCCAGACGGTCGGCGAGGGTGCGGGCGATGATGCGCGCCACGTCGGTCGAGCCCGTGAACATCACGCCGCGCACGCCAGGATTGGCGACCAGTTGCGCGCCGATGGTTTCGCCGCGGCCCGGCAGCAACTGCACGGCGCCGGCAGGCACGCCGGCCGCGCGCAGGATGGCCACGGCTTGCGCCGCGATCAGCGGGGTTTGCTCGGCCGGCTTGGCCAGCACGGTGTTGCCCGCCGCCAGCGCGGCCGCGACCTGGCCGGTAAAGATTGCCAGCGGGAAATTCCACGGGCTGATGCACAGCACGGTGCCCAGCGGACGGTGCGTATCGTTGCTGAATTCCTGCTCGGCCTGATCGGCGTAGTAGCGCAGGAAATCCACGGCCTCGCGGACTTCCGCGATGGCGTTGGGCAGCGATTTGCCGGCTTCGCGCACGATGAGGCCCAGCAGGGTCTGCATCTGCTCTTCCAGCAACTGCGCCGCACGGCGCAGGCACTGGGCGCGTTCGGCGACAGGCGTGGACTGCCAGATCGGCGCGGCATTGGCGGCAGCGCGCAGGGCGACTTCAGCGTCGGCCGAATCGGCTTCGATCACATGGCCGACCACGTCGCGCAGATTTGCGGGGTTGCGCACTTCGATCGCCTTGGCGGCATCCCAGTGCTCGCTCCCTTCACCCAGCATCGGACCGGCGTGCCATGGCGTACCGGCGCTGGCCAAAAGCGCCGCCGACAACGAGCCCAGGCGATGTTCGTTGCTGAGATCCAGGCCCGCCGAGTTGGCGCGGGCGCCGTCCTGCGGATTGCCGTAGAGCTCGCGCGGCAGCGGAATCTTCTCGTGCGGGGCGCCCAGCGGCGTGATGCGCGCGGCGGCTTCCACCGGGTCAGCGACCAGCGTTTCGACCGGGATGGTTTCATCGCCGATGAGGTTCACGAACGAGGTGTTGGCGCCGTTTTCCAGCAGGCGGCGCACCAGGTAAGCCAGCAGCGTTTCGTGCGTGCCGACCGGCGCATAGATGCGGCACGGACGGTTGAGCTTGCCCTGGGCCAGCGGACCGACCACTTCTTCATACAGCGGCTCGCCCATGCCGTGCAGGCACTGGAACTCGTACTGGCCGGGGTAGTAGTTCTGGCCGGCAAGCTGATAGATCGCGGCCAGCGTGTAGGCGTTGTGCGTGGCGAACTGCGGATACACGGCCTCGGGTGCGGCCAGCAGCTTGCGGGCGCAGGCAATGTACGCCACGTCCGTGTACAGCTTGCGCGTGTAGACCGGGTAGCCTTCCAGGCCGTCGACCTGGGCGCGCTTGATTTCGCTGTCCCAGTAGGCGCCCTTGACCAGGCGCACCATCACGCGGTGACGGCTGCGGCGGGCCAGGTCGATCACGTAATCAATGACGAACGGCGCACGCTTCTGGTAGGCCTGGATGACGAAGCCAATGCCGCTCCAGCCTTCGAGTTCAGGCGTGAAGCACAGCGCTTCCAGCAGGTCCAGCGAGATCTCCAGACGGTCGGCTTCTTCGGCGTCGATGTTCAGGCCGATGTCGTAGCTGCGCGCCAGGATGGTCAGCGCCTTCACGCGCGGCAGCAGTTCCGCCATGACACGCTCGCGCTGGCCGCGCGAGTAACGCGGATGCAGGGCGGACAGCTTGATGGAGATGCCGGGGCCTTCGTAGATGCCGCGGCCCGCGGCGGCCTTGCCGATGGCATGGATGGCCTGCTCATACGACGCGTAGTAGCGCTCGGCGTCTTCGGCCGTGGTCGCGGCTTCGCCGAGCATGTCGTAGGAGTAGCGGAAACCGCGCGATTCCATCTTGCGGTTGTTGGCCAGGGCCTCGGAAATCGTCTGGCCGGACACGAACTGTTCGCCCATCATGCGCATGGCCATGTTCACGCCTTTGCGCACCAGCGGCTCGCCGCCCTTGCCGATCAGGCGCGTCAGCGCCTTGGACAGCGACTGCTCGCTGCTCACGGCCACCAGCTTGCCGGTGATCATCAGACCCCAGGTGGCGGCGTTGACGAACAGCGATTGTGAACCGCCCATGTGCGACTTCCAGTCGCCGCGAGCGACCTTGTCGCGGATCAGCGCGTCGCGCGTGGCGCGGTCGGGAATGCGCAGCAGCGCTTCGGCCAGGCACATCAGCGCCACGCCTTCCTGGCTGGACAGGGAGAATTCCTGAATCAGGCCTTCGACCCCGCCACCGGTGCGCTTGCCGCGCAGCTTCTTGACCAGGCCGGCCGCCATCGCGTGCACCTTTTCCAGGTTCGGCACGCGGGCCTGGCCCAGCAGCAGCGGCACGCACTCGGGCTCGGGACGGCGATAGGCCGCGGTGATGGCCGCGCGCAGCACGGACTGCGGCTGTACGTCCTGGCCGAATTCATAGAACGGCGGCGTGGGTGCTGCATGGGATTCGGCCGCATCCTCGTCACCCGCGGCATCCGCGCTCAGGTGGGACATCTCGGCGGGGAGATGACCGCGTTCGATCTTGTCCAGATAGGACAGGATCGCCTGCTTATGCAGCCAGTGCGGCGTGCAGTTGAGCTTGTTGGCGGCGGCTTTCAGGCGGTCGCGGAGTGCGTCGTCGACTTTGACGCCGAGGGTCGTGCTGGCCATAAGAGATTGCTTCCTGTCGCATGGCAAAGGTGTAACTGGGCCCAATCGGGACCCAGTATGGGTAGGACCGTATGCTAGACAGGTTGCAACCGCGTTTGTATTAAGGTTAACCCTAGGTTGAGCCCAGTTAACCGCTTGAGATCGCGAGGTTTATCCCGAAACCCGGGGTGGATCATTCCTTCAGCGCGGAACATCCCATCATCTGAACCGAGCCCGACCCCGCTGGGGTCTGGCCGCGAATCGCCGCTGCCATGACGCCCGCCAGGCTGACCACCGCGCGCTGTTGCGCGGCGATCAGGGTGGGAATGGCGTCATCGGAAACGTTCTCGGTGACAACGCTGCGGCACAAGAGGCCCGTACCCTTGGTGTCGACGGGCCGCACGCGCCACGTGGCGTCCAGTTGCGCCATGCTGCCGGACACCATTTCAAAGCGCTGCACGTCGGTCTGCACGCGCCAGATCGGCGCCCCCGGCCCCGGCTTGACCATCTGCACGTCGAGCGCACCCAGATCGCGCTTGAGCGCATCGGACAAGGCATTGCGCAATTCGTCGCCCAGCGGCGAACTCCAGCGCTCGGAATACAGGGCGGAGATGCTGCCATCGCCGGTACGCACCATGAGTTGCGGCTGGTCGGCCTGCGTCGACAGCGTGACAGGCTGCACCTCGATCAGGAACGAGGCCGAGCCCGGCGCCGCACCGGGCGCCGCCGACCGCTCGGGGGTCTGCAGCGTGTAGTAATGAACGGGCGGCGACGAGCCGCAGGCCGCCAGCGCGCCGGACAGCGCCAGCACGGCGAGCGCGGCGCGCGCGCGTCCGTTGCGGGACGGGGTTGCGGAGCAAGAGAGTCGGCTTTTCATGAGCGTCTAGTTCCTGACTGGGCCGGCGCCCGGGATGGGGTCTTCACCTCTGCCGCGCAGCAGGGCTTCGGGATTGGATTGCAGGAAGTCGGCCAGCGCGCGCAGCGAACGCGCCGCCCGGCTCAGTTCCTGCATCGCCCGTTCGGTATTGACCGGCAGCGATGCGTCGGAGGCCAGCAGCGAGTTGATGTTCGCCATCGAGTCCTTGGCCGCCTTGAGCGCCTTCTGCGCTTCGGGCGCCACCTGCTTGTCCAGGCGGTTCATGAGTTTGGACGTGCTGGCCAGCGTGGCGCGCAGGTCCTCGCCGATCTTGTCGAACGGAATCTTCTCGATCTTGGTGACGATGTTGGTGACCTGCTGCTGGAGCTGATCCAGGTTGCCCGGCACCGTCGGGATCATTGCGGGCTCGGACATCACGAACTCGACAGGCTTGGCGTTCGGCACGTTGTCCAGCACCACGTAGAGCTGGCCGGTCAGCAGGTTGGCCGTGCGCAGTTGTGCGCGCAGGCCATGCTTGACCATCACGCCCAGCAAGCGGCCGCCCGCCACATCGCCGTCCTTGATCGCACGCTCGCGCACCTCTTCGTAGACGCGGCCCAGCCGCTCCGGATACAGGGTGGCGTCCACCAGCGAATAGAAGCGCTTGGTGGCGGGATCGAAGTCCAGCGTGATCTGCGTGACGTCGCCCAACGTGATGCCGTTGAAGTCGACAGGCGCACCCACGGTCAGCCCGCGGATCGACTGGTCAAAGCGCATGCGGATCGGGAAGGCTTCGCCGTCCGGGTTGGCCTTGGCAGCCGCCTCGGTGGCGTACAGGTCGAACTCGGCGTCGGGTTTGGCGGGCGCTTCGCCATCGCGGGCGTTCTGCACGGACGCGAACGCCACGCCGCCCACCGCCATCGACACGAGCGATTGCGTGCGCACCTTCAGGCCGTCGGCGTTGACACTGAAGTCCACCCCGCTGGCGTTCCAGAAGCGGGTGCCATTGGTGACGAACTTGTCGTTGGGTGCATCGACAAACACCTCGACGTTCACGGCACTGCCGTTCTCGTCCAGGGCGTAGCCGATCACGCGGCCCACGTTGATGCGGCGGTAATACACGGGCGAGCCGATATCGAGCGAGCCCAGGTCCGAGGCCTTGAGCATGAAACGCTTGCCCGCGCGATCATGGGTCACGGCGGGCGGGGTTTCCAGGCCTTCGAAAGACAGCTTGGTGGCGCGGTTGCTGCCGTCCTTGCCCTCTTCCGCGTCGACGCCGATGTAGGCGCCCGACAGCAAGGTGCCCAGTCCCGAGACACCGCTTACGTCCAGCCGCGGCCGCACCACCCAGAAGTTGGTGCCTTCGCGCGCCAGGTCAGAGACCTGCTTGGACAGCTCGGCTTTCACAACCACCTTGCTGCGGTCGGAATTAAAACCAATGGATTTGACCGTGCCGATGTTCACGTCCTTGTAGCGAAGCTGGGTCTTGCCCACCTCCAGACCCTCGGCAGTATTGAAAGAGATGGAAATGTCGGGCCCGGCCTGCATCCAGGTCCGCACGACCAGCGACAGGCCCATCAACGCGGCAACAACGGGGACCAGCCAGATCCAGGAGATCCGGCTTTTCTTCTTGCGCGAGATCGCGGGCGACGCGAACTTCTCTTCACCAGATCCGGGGGCTTGCTCGGACATCTACTTTTTCCTTTTCTGAGCGGAAAACAACGGCGGGAGGCCTTTCCTAGCCCACTTGCTTGCCGGAGACGGACACCGGCGCATGCCGGCCCTCCACCGGCGCTGATTCAATTTCGGTCTGACCTTCAAGGTCCCAGCTTCGGCGCAGGTCGAAGCTCATGGCCGCCAGCATGGTCAGGATGACGACCACGCCGAACGCGGCAGCGCCCGCACCGGCGCTGATTTCCATCAAGCCCTGAAAGTCGGCCAGCGCCGCCAGCAATATAACGACAAATACATCCAGCATCGACCACTGGCCAATGAATTCAACCATCTGATACAACCGCGTACGCGCCCCCAGATTGGTTGTGCTATGCCATTGTTCAGTAAGCAACAACAGGATCAACGCCAACAGTTTGGTCAGCGGCACCGCCACGCTGGCGATGAACACGATCAGCGCAATGTCCCATGAGCCCATCTGCCAGAGTTCCACGACGCCGCCCAGAATGGTGTGGGCGCTGTCGCCGAGCAGCGAATTGACTTTCATTACCGGCAGCACGTTCGCGGGAATGTAGAACACCACGGCCGCCAGCAACAGCGCCCATGTGCGCGCCACGTGATCGGGCTTGCGGTAATGCACCACCGCGTCGCAGCGCACGCAGTGATGGTGCGCCTCGGGATCGGCGTCCCGCGGCAGGGCCTGCACCTGGCCGCAAACGTGGCAACCGGTCAACACGACGTCGGGCCCGGCTTCGGGCACATGCACGGGCACCACGCCGACGGATTCGGCATACCGCCACAACACATGGGGCGACAACCTGCCCAGAATCGTGAGCAGCACGGTCAGGACGCCGAACGCGGCCAGGCCGATGCCCGGCGCGACCGCGGCCATCCCCGCCAGTTTCACCACGGCGACCAGCACGCCCAAAAGGAACACGGGCACCATGCACCATGGGCGCAAGACGCCCAACAGGCGCATGGCGGCGTGGAAATCCGCCGGTTCGCGGCCCCGGGACAACGGGCCCAGCACCCACAGCAGCACGATCAGTTGCAGAAGCGGCAGCGCGAAGCCCGCCAACCCGGTCATGATGGACACGAGCCAATGGCCCTGGCGCCAGGTGATGGAAATGGAGTCCAGCAGAGAAGCCTGCTGCACCATGCCCTGCACGGACATCGAAGCGACCGGGTAGGCATTGGCCACCCCGAAGACGATCAGGGCGGTGATGGCGAGCGCCAGCCAATTGGACAAAGTAAGCCCGCTGTAGCGCCAGAGGACGGCGCCGCAGCGGGCACAATTGGCGGTCTCGCCAGGTTCAAGCTGATGTCGGCGATAAATGCTTGCGCAGTGTTCGCATTCGATCAGCGGCTGGCGGTCCGCGGTCATCAGTCGACGAGTTCGACTTCCTGCTTGTCCGGCGCGTCCGACGAAGGCGGCTTGCCGCTGTCGTCAAAGTCCAGCGTAACCTTGCCCGACTCGTCCAGATCCACTGTGACCGAGCCGCCGTCGACCAGCTTGCCAAACAGCAGCTCGTCGGCCAGCGCGCGCCGGATGGTGTCCTGGATAAGGCGTTGCATGGGACGCGCGCCCATCAGCGGATCGAACCCCTCCTTGGCAAGGTGTTCACGCAGGCGCGAGGTGAATACGGCTTCCACGCGACGTTCGTGCAACTGGTCTTCAAGCTGCATGAGGAACTTGTCCACCACGCGCATGATGACCTCGTGGTCCAGCGCGGCAAAGGGAATGATCGCGTCCAGGCGGTTGCGGAATTCAGGGGTGAACATGCGGCGGATTTCCGCCATTTCGTCGCCCACCATCCGCGAATTCGCAAAACCGATCGACGGACGGTTCAAGGTCTCGGCGCCCGCGTTGGTCGTCATGATGAGAATGACGTTGCGGAAGTCTGCCTTGCGGCCGTTGTTGTCGGTCAGCGTGCCGTGGTCCATGACCTGCAGCAGGATGTTGAAAACATCCGGGTGCGCCTTTTCGATTTCGTCGAGCAGCAGCACGCAATGCGGCTGCTTGGTGATCGCCTCGGTGAGCAGGCCGCCCTGGTCGAAACCCACGTATCCCGGCGGCGCTCCGATCAGGCGCGACACCGCGTGGCGTTCCATGTATTCCGACATGTCGAAACGCAGCAGTTCGACGCCCAGCGTGAATGCCAACTGACGCGCGACTTCGGTCTTGCCGACGCCCGTGGGGCCCGACAACAGGAAAGCGCCAATCGGCTTTTCCGGTTTGCCCAGGCCCGAGCGCGCCATCTTGATGGCGGCGGACAGCGCGTCAATAGCGCCATCCTGACCAAATACCACCGTCTTGAGGTCGCGGTCCAGCGTGGCGAGCTTGCTGCGGTCGTCGTTGGAGACGGACTGCGGCGGGATGCGCGCGATCTTGGAAACGATGTTCTCGATATCGACCTTGCCGATCACCTTTTTCTGGCGCGAACGCGGCAGCAGACGCTGCGCGGCGCCGGCCTCGTCGATCACGTCGATGGCCTTGTCAGGCAGGTGGCGGTCGTTGATGAAGCGCGCCGACAGTTCGGCCGCAGCCGACAGCGCCGCAGCCGAATAACGCACGCTGTGGTGCTCTTCGAAGCGGCTCTTCAGGCCGCGCAGAATCTGCACGGTCTGTTCGATGCTGGGCTCGGGGACGTCGATCTTCTGGAACCGGCGCGACAGCGCGTGGTCTTTCTCGAAGACGCCGCGGTATTCGGTGTAGGTGGTTGCGCCGATGCACTTCAACTGCCCCGACGACAAGGCCGGCTTGAGCAGGTTGGAGGCATCCAGCGTGCCGCCCGACGCGGAACCGGCGCCGATCAGCGTGTGAATTTCGTCGATGAACAGGATCGCATCGGGATTGCCGCGGATCTGCTTGAGCACGCCTTTCAGACGCTGTTCGAAATCGCCGCGGTACTTGGTGCCGGCCAGCAGCGCGCCCATGTCCAGCGAAAAGACCTGAGCGGCCTGCAGGACTTCGGGCACTTCGCCGCGCGTGATGCGCCAGGCCAGACCTTCCGCGATGGCGGTCTTGCCCACGCCGGCCTCGCCCACCAGAAGCGGGTTGTTCTTGCGGCGGCGGCACAACACCTGAATGACGCGCTCGACTTCGTGCTCGCGGCCGATCAGGGGATCGATGCGGCCGGCCAGCGCGGCGGCGTTCAGGTCGGTGGCGTACTGATCCAGCGGCGACTGACGCGAATCGCCCTGCTCTTCACCATTGGGCTGTTGCTCTTTCTGCACGGCGGCGGACTCCACCTGCGGCTGTTTGGTAATGCCATGGGACAGGAAATTGACCACGTCCAGGCGCGTGACGCCCTGCTGTTGCAGGTAGTACACGGCGTGCGAGTCCTTTTCGCCAAAAATGGCCACCAGCACGTTCGCGCCCGTCACGGGCTTCTTGCCCGTGCCGCCGGCGGAGACATGCATGATCGCGCGCTGAATGACGCGCTGGAAACCCAACGTGGGCTGCGTGTCGACTTCGGCGCCACTGGGAATTACCGGCGTATTTTCCGAAACGAACTGGCGCAGGTTGCGGCGCAGGTCATCCAGGTTGGCCGCGCAGGCGCGCAGGACCTCGACCGCCGAAGCGTTGTCGAGCAACGCCAACAGCAGATGCTCGACGGTAATAAATTCGTGCCGGGCCGAACGGGCCTCGACGAAAGCCATATGCAGGCTGACTTCAAGCTCTTGAGAAATCACGCTTCCTCCGTAACGCATCGAAGCGGGCTAATACACGATTCATATTCTATGCCGATCATGGCGTAACGCCAGCGATTTCAAAAACCACACTGTCGTGCCGGCCATGTGTATCCATGACGGTTAGCGTATACCGGCCGTCGTGCGCCAGCACCAAATTAAACGGATGACCCGCGGCGCCATGACTTGCGACACGACCATCGAGCATCCACCATACTTCGCCTTCAGCGCCCTGGACATCAACGTCCAGCGCGACTTGCCGCATGCCGGGCACGGGCCGCAGCACCGAGCCGTTGGCCACGCCACCGAGCCGCAGCGGTCCCTGGGTGGCATCGGCATAACCGGCAAACGACGGCGGCGCCGTTTCATTGAGCATCCAGGCCGCGCGCTGCTCGGGACACGTGCCCGAGGGCTCGCTGCCCAGCCTGTAACCCAGGGGCCAGCATGTCACCACCGCCTGCACCGTTTCGGGCCTGACGCGGACTTGCTGGGCGCCTTCGGGCAATGCCGCCACGATATCTTGCAGTAGCGGCGCCGCCACATTCGCCCCGAAAAATCCCGGATTCGGCGTACCGTCGGGCCTGCCGACCCATACGCCGATCGTCCATCTGTCGGTCACACCGACTGCCCAGGCGTCCCGGAAACCGAAACTGGTCCCGGTTTTCCAGGCCAGTTGCCGGCCGGGATTGCCCGACTGGTAAAACGGCCGGTCCGGGTGTCCACCGCCTTCGAGGATGTCCCGGACGATCCAGGCCGCGCCAGGACTCATCATACGGGACTCGACAAGGGGCTGCTCCGGCCTGAGACGGGGCCGCCCCGAGACACCGTCCCGGGCCAACGCGCGATAAGCGCCGACCAGTTCTTCCAATGTGGTGCCACCCCCGCCCAAAATCAAGCTCAGATTTGGCTCGGCGCCCGCGGGCATACGTAACTTCACGCCGCCTGCCAGCATAACCGAGGCAAAACTGACCGGCCCGACCCGGTCCAGCAGGTCCACGGCGGGCACATTCAGCGACCGTTGCAACGCCTGCGCCACACTGATCGGCCCCGCGAAGGCGGCCTGGAAATTGCCGGGCGCATAACCGCCGAACGACATCGGCGCGTCCATCAGCAGACTTTCCGAATGGATCAGTCCCTCGTCCAGCGCCTGGGCATACAGGAACGGCTTGAGCGTCGAGCCCGGCGACCGCACGCCGCGCACCATGTCGACGTGCGAGTACCGCGAATCGTCCGAAAAATCCGCCGATCCGGCATAGGCCTTGATCTCCAGGGAGTCGTTGTCCATGACGAGCACGGCCATCGACACCTTGGGCGGAAGGTTATCGACCCGGTCCAGCAACATTTGTTCCACCGACGCCTGCATGTCGGCGTCCAGCGTCGACGTGACAAGAGGCGGGCGGTCGCCGGCACGGCGCGCGCCGCCCGCCTCCAGCAGCAGGCGCTGGGCCGCCAGCGGCGCCAGCCAGCGCGCTCGCAGCGGCGGCGCAATGACCGTCTCGATCTTGGCGTCGGCGACCTCGGCCGGGGTCCAGCGGCCCAGTTCGGCCATACGGTCAAGCACCTTGTCGCGGGCGGCCTGGGCGGCCTCGGGGTGGCGGTCGGGGCGCAGCCGCGACGGCGCCTGCGGCAAGGCGGTGAGCATGGCGGCCTCGGCCGGACCCAGGTCGCGGGCCGGCTTGCCCAGCCACAGCCGCGAACCCATTTCGACGCCTTCGACGATGCCGCCCATGGGCGCATGCGTCAGGTACAGGGAAAGGATCTCGTCCTTGCTGTAGTGCATTTCAAGCTGCACGGCGCGCCACGCCTGCCGCAGCTTGGCCGACATCGTGCGCGACGGCTTGCCCGCCAGTTGCGGATCGATCAGCCGCGCCACCTGCATGGTCAGCGTGGATCCGCCGGACACGATGCGGCGGTTGGTGGCCCATTGCCAGCCCGCGCGCGCGAGCGCCACCGGGTTCACCCCGGGGTGCCAGTAGAACCAGCGGTCCTCATAGGTAAGCAGCGTTTCAAGATAGCGGGGCGAGACCTGATCCGGCTGGACCGGGTAGCGCCAGATGCCGTCGCGGCTGGGATAGTTGCGCAGCGGCGTGCCGTCGGCGGCCACGACGACCGCCGCCCCGCCCGAGTCGATGGGGGGCAGCGGATACAGACGGTCGAGCGCGAATAACAACGCGGCCAGCGCTGACAACGCGCTGGCCGCGATGATGCCGCGCCGCCGCCAGCGGCGGGCGCGCGATGCGCCCGCCCCGGAAGCAGCGGCGGCGTTCAAGGACGCTTGGCGCCGCGATCGCGGATTTCGACCGTGCTCCATTGCTCACCCACACCGCGGATTTCCGGCCGGTACATATCCTCGGCCACCGTCGACGGCACCGCGTAGCGGCCCGGCGTCACGACGCGCACCAGATAGAACACGTCCACCTTGCCACGGCCCAGCGATACCGCCGCGACGTAGCGGTCGTCGCGGAACTCGCGATGCTTGATGTTGGAATCCGACATTGCGTCGGCCACGCGGCGTCCGCCAATCGACCAGTCCTGCATCTCCGGGCTCTGCGACAGATTGAGGTTTTCGACCTCGAAGCCTGCCGGCACGCGGTCAACCAGCAGCCCGTCCGGGATGTTCTGGTTGGCGCTGGCCTGCACCCACACCACCAGCATGTCGCCGGTCTGCAGGGTGCCGCCATCCCACGGACGGCCGTCCGGACGGTACCAGCCGCGCTTGAGCTGGATGATGTCGTTGCGCGGCGCGGGGGTCGCGGTCGGGCTGCCCTGGATGTCGTATTCGACAAACAAGGACTGGCTGCCGGTGTTCTGCAACTGCGTACCCGCCAGATCCGCGGCCGACAGCGAGACCGTCTGGTCGCTCTTGCCGCCGGTCAGCGGCTTGCGCTCGCCGTTGACGGTCAGCACCGCTTCCCATGGCGTGTTCTTGCTGCCGCCCGCGGCACGCGCGGCCAGCAGCAGGGCCATCTGTTCCTGCGTGGACAGGTACGAACGGTTGCCCAGGCGGCTGGAGAGCTGCGTCAGCAGGTTTTCACTGCGCTCATGGCGCAGCTCGTACTGCGAGACCAGCGCGTAAGACAGCGCGTAGTCGCGCACGCTGCTGCCGTAATCGCCCATCCATTCGTCGTAGTAGGCGCTGCTGCGGTTGTTGATGTTGATGCCGTAGGCGCGCGCCATGGCCAGGTCGAGCGCCTGCTTCATGCGCCCTTCATCGCCCATCAGCTTGAAGGCGGCGGCCAGTTGCACCAGCGGCAGCGGCGAGCGCGCGCGTTCCTGGTAGTTGTCGAAAAGCTGACGCACGGTCGACAGCGGCGCCTTCTTGTCGCGCGCCAGCACGAGTGCGGCGGTGGCCAGGCCCGCGAAGCGGCGATGGTCTTCGCGCAGCACGTTGGCGTCGCTGCTGTCGATGCGGTTGGCCTCGACGTTGCGGCGCAGGTTGGCCGACCACGTGCCGAATGCGCCCGCGCTCTGCTGCACCTGTTCCAGCAGCCAGGTCCGCGAGCGGTCCAGCGAAGCCTCGGGCACGTCGAAACCACGATCCCGGGCGTCCTGCATGAAGCCCACGGCATAGGCCGTCAGCCACACATCGCGCGAGGACGCGCCGCTCCAGAGGTTGTACGAACCGACCGAGTTGCGCATGCCCGACAGGCGGCCGATGGCGCCCGCGACCTTGGCGGCGCGTTCGGCCTCGGTGCGCGGCTTCAGGCCGAACTGCTTGGCGGCATCCTCATCCAGCATCACCCACGGCATGGTCGCGCTGATGGTCTGCTCGGTGCATCCATAGGGATAGTTGAGCAGGTCCTCGACCAGGCGGTTGACGTTGAACGGCGGACGGTTGGACACGGTCAGGCTGACGGTCGTCGAGTCCGGGTAGTAGGACGCGACCCAAGAAGCCTGCGCCGATTGCGACTCGCCCGGATTCAGGCGCAGACGCCGGACCTGGCGCTCGGGCGCGTGCGCCGGCTGCACCTGCAGCACGGACTCGCGCACGATGTGCACCGGCTTGGCGCCGCCCTGCCCGTCTACCGTCAGGCGCATCAGACCCAGGCCGTAGGAACCGGTGGTCGTCGCCGTGAAGCGCAACGTCGTGCGCTGCTTGTCTTTCAGCGTGACGGTGCGCACGCCATCAACGATGGCCAGCGGATCCAGGGCCTCGAGCTTGACCGAAATCTTCTGCTCGGCGCCGCTCAGGTTGGTGACGTCCAGCGCGATGGCGGCCTGGTCGCCCGGCGTGATGAAACGCGGGGTGTTCAGTTCCGCCACGATCGGCGCGGCCACGACCATTTCGGCGTCGGTGCTGCCGTAGTTGTCGGGCGTGAACGCCACGGCCATCAGGCGCAACGTGCCGTTGAAGTCGGGCAGGTCCAGCGGGATGTCCGCCTCGCCCTGCGCGTTGAGCGCAACGGGGCCAGAGAACAGATCCACCAGCTTGACCTTCTTGGGCAGGCTCTTGCTGTCGCCGCGCATCGCGGCGTCACCACCCCACTTCAGCTTGCCCTTGGTGCCGTCCATCTTCTCGATGAGCTTGCCGTACATGTCCAGCAATTCGGGCGCGTAGCGGTGCTTGCCGAAGAAGTAATCCAGCGGATCGGGCGTGGCGTACTGGTTGATGTTGAGAATGCCCACGTCGACCGCGGACAGCGTCACCATCGCCTGCTTGCCCTGCGCGCCGTCAACCTTGACGCGCACGGTCGTCTTGGTTTCCGGCACGGCCTTGGGCGCGGCGGTGAGCTTGACGTCCAGCTTGCGGTCGGCGCTGGCGATCGGCAGGAACGCCAGGCCCAGCGCGCGGGCCGGCGTGACGCGGTCACCCTCGCTGCCCGGGCGGAACACTGCCGCAGCCACGTACAGGTCGTGACGCTTCCATTCCTTGTCGACCGGAATCTCGACCTCGGTGCCAGTGGCCTTAACGGCCACCCATTTGGACCACAGCATGCGGTCGCCTTCGACGGTGATGAGCGCCTGCCCATCATGCGGCGGCGTCAGCGTAAGCTTGACGGTGTCGCCCGGCTTGGCGGGCACGCCTTCCAGCTTCATCTGCACGCGGTCGGGACGGTTGCCCATGGCATCGGCGTCCTGCGCGTTCCAACCGGCATAGAAGCGATAGCGCATCGTCTCGCCGGTTTCCGGATCCGTGATTTCCAGACGGTAGCGGCCCCACTTGACCGGGACGGTCAGTTGGGAGCGATCGTTCAGCGCGATCTCGCGCGAGTCGACCAGTTCTTCGGTTTCGGTGTAGCCGCTGTTCCAGCCGCGCTGGTCGTCGAACCGCCAGTAGTACTGGCGCTCTTCGCGGAACAGACGCATCTGCGCCTGGGCGAGCGGTTCGATCTTGCCTTGCGCGTTGGCGCGGATCACTTCAAAACCGGCCGGCGCGTTCTCGCGGGCCACGTCGCTGTCGAACTGCGGACGGACGGCGATCAACTTGTCGGCGGGCCAGACGGTGCGCTCGATGGAGCGGACCACCGGGCGGCCGCCGGATTCCAGCAGGCTGGCCGACACCCGGACCTTCATGGGCGAATGCGTGCCGGCGGCGTTCGGGTTCACGTCGAGCTGCGCGCGGCCCTTGTCGTCCAGCGCGGACTCCGGCAGTTCGCCGAAGCTGCGGCGCGTGTCGTCGGCCACATCGCCAAAGATGAAGCCCGGCCATTGCTGGGCCAGCGCAAAGCGGTCACGCTTGACCTGGAAGGTCGCCAAGAGGCGGTTGCCCGCGGCTGGCGCGCCGTACAGGTAGTCGCCCTGCACATCGACGGTCAGTTCCTCGTCGGGGGACAGCACGTCCTGGCCCGAGGTCAGCGCCATCTTCATGCGTTCGGGCAGGAACTCCTCGACCTGAAACTTCCACGAGGCATCCGGGGCGCGCGAGGACGGATCCACGCGCAGTTCCAGCAGCCACGTGCCGGTCTGCGCATCCAGCGGCAGATCGATCGCGCGCTCGACATAGCCGGGCAGATCCTTCTGCGGTTGCCACAGCGCGGTCTGCATTGTGCGGCCATCCGGACGCTTGAGGGTCGCGGTCAGCGGCGACGGCGTCAGCACGCGGCCGTCCAGGTCGCGCGGCAACACCGATACGTGGAACGTTTCGCCGGGGCGGTACAGGTTGCGGCCGGCGTAGACGAACAGGTTGTTCGCGCGCGACGCGTGGCCGCCCGTATCGAACTCGGACAGGTCCAGCGCCGGCTCGCCCAGCGCCAGCACGGTCATTTCCTTGTCGCGCGAAGCGCGGATGACGCGGGCATTGGCAAAGCTGCCGTCAAAGCGGACATGGCCCTGCGCATCGGCGGCGGCCTTGGCCAGCGGCTTGCCGGCGCCGTCCACCAGTTCAAACACGGCGCCCGAGATGGCCTGGCCGGACTTCAGCGACACCGAATACGCTTCGATGCGGTCGCTGTAGCGGCGTGCGTGCAGCCCGATGTCGCTGACATAGAAATAGGTGACTTGATATTCGTAGCGGAAACGGCCCGGCTGGCTCATGACCGCAACGTAGATGCCCGGCTCCTGCAGTTCCTTGATGCCCTCGACGGGCAGGAACGTGACATGGCGGCGATTCGGCTTGTCGTCGGTGACGAAACGGCCTTGATAAACGCTGGTCGTCAGCGAATTCAGCCGGTCCAGGTCCCAGTTGCTGACCGAGCCCTTCAGGCTGCGATTGCCGGCATAGCGCCAGTCGTTCTCGTCATAGTTGCCGTCGTCCTCGTCTTCCGAGGCGGCGGGCGTGCGACCCACGCCCAGGACAGCGTCGAAGAGTTCGGGCACGCGGTCGGGGGACACGCGCAGGAACTGCACGTCGACCTCGGGCACGTTGACCGTCGCCACCGGCAGACCGCCGTTCTGGCCAGCCGGCAGCACCACGCCGCGGCTCGCGAAGTAGAACGACGGCGGCATGGCCTGCGTGCTGACTTCGCAATGCGACGCCTCGGTCAGCGCGACCTTGTCGCCCGCGCCCGGCAGGCCCGAACGGACCGTGATGGCATAGGAGCGCTGCGGCTGCACATAGGGGAAGTACACCACGCGCGGGTTGTCGCCGACGACCCAGTTGCCCTTGAGTATCTTGCCCTTGGGCGCGGAATCGCCAGGACGCACCGAGGCCGGCTGCTGGCCCGGCGCGGCGGCCGATTCGCTGTCCTCGTCGGCCTTGCCGGCCGTGGATCCCGTATCGGTCACCTGAAGGAAAGCGTCCAGATTGCTCTTGGCATCCACCGGCTGCGTGAAGGTCACGGCCAGCGACAAGGCATCGTTGTATTGGCGAGGCTGGCAATTGAGCGCTGCGAAGGGATCTGCGGCGCCCACCGTTGCGGTGGCAGGCAGCGTTGGCGCCGCGCTGCTCGGCGCCTGCGCGGCCGTGGCGGTTGCCGTCTGCGCCGCTGGAACCGCTGCCGGACTTGCCGGCTGCTGCCCCTTGCCCATCCACCAGCCCACGCCAATGGCGCCGGCCAACACCGCGACCCCGGCTACGGCCAGCCAGGTCTTGTTGAACTTTCCACTCACGGCGAAACCTCCCCGCCCACTAGAACACAACGCTCCTTAGCGGCGGAGCTGCCGACCCGCATGTGCCGCGCGCTTCCCGTTACGCGGCAAAACCGTTCATCCCGGAACCCGGGATGCAACCGGCAGCACAACGCCGCCATTGCTGGCGGCGCTGTATTTTGTCGAAATCAAACTGGTTCCATCACGCACTGCAGCGGGTGCTGACGCGCCCGCGCATATTGTCCGACCTGCGCAATGCGCGTGGCGGCCAGGTCACGCGGGTAAACCCCGCAGACGCCTCGGCCTTCGTGATGCACTTGCAGCATGATCCGCGTCGCCTCTTCCTGATTCTTATTGAAGAATTTCTGCAGCACTTTCACGACGAACTCCATCGGGGTGTAGTCGTCGTTGAGCAGCAGCACCTGGTACATCGGCGGCGGCGCAGTGCGTGCCGGCGCCTTCTCGACGACCAAGTCATGCTGGGAATCCAAGGTAGAACTCATAGGGCGGGTATTCTATTTAAACTGGGGACGGCAACCACTCAACTTACTGAAAATTACACGCAGAAATACGTAGTATCCATACTTGACTAGGTCAAGAAAAGCGGCGCATTATCCACGCATTCTGGGGTTTTCAATTTACCGAAAATCTGCCAGGAAGCCGGAGGGGGGACAGGGGTCTAGACCACAATGCCCTTCTGTCAACATACGATTCAATGAGGCAGGCCGCATGTCTGATACGACCGCAACCGCCGTCCAAGGGGACAATCCCAAATCGACGGGCACCGTCAAATGGTTCAACGATGCAAAGGGGTTTGGCTTCATTACGCCCGACGATGGCGGTGAAGATCTGTTCGCCCACTTCTCGTCCATCCAGATGAATGGTTTTAAAACCCTGAAAGAAGGCCAGAAAGTGGCCTTCGAGATTATCCAGGGGCCTAAAGGTAAACAGGCGCTCAATATTACGGCTGCCTGAGTTACCCTTTAAAGCGCAACGGTTAGGTTGCGCCATTATGCAGGCGGGGCTTTCGGGCCCCGCCTTGTTATTTTCTTATTACTCCGCCGGGCCATGCTGAAGATTGCCGTTTTGTTTCCCATTGTTCACACGCTGTTCAAAACAACGTTTACCAAAGCATCGTCAGCGGGCACCGCGGCCGGCCGCAAGGTGTCGGTGATCGCCGCCGCAGCCCTCGCGATCGCAACCGCCGCCCTGCCCCTGCCCGCCAGCGCACAGCAACAGACTGGCCCGCAGCCGCGTCTGCCCACCACGCAACTGTCGGCCGGCATCCATATTATCCGCGCGGAAGTCGCAGACACGGACGCCACGCGGCGCGACGGCCTGATGTTCCGCAGAGAGCTGCCCGGCAACGACGGCATGCTGTTCGTCTTCGACCGCCCGGATGTGCAGTGCTTCTGGATGCGCAATACGCTGCTGCCCCTGTCGATTGCCTTTATCGCCGACGACGGCACGATCGTCAACATTGAAGACATGGCGCCCCAGACCGAAGATCCGCATTGCGCGAAAAAGCCGGTGCGCTACGCGCTGGAAATGGCGCAAGGTTGGTTCGACAAGCACGGCATCGCCGCCGGCAAAAAGCTCGACGGCCTGCCCTGAAGCTTTTCGGCAGACCATCGACGGACTGAATGACAAAGGGAGCCCGAGGGCTCCCTTGTTGTTTGCCTGGCAGCGCCATGTGCCCCGCCGGGCGTTCGACGCGCTTTACACGCGCTCGATGATCAGCGCGATGCCTTGGCCGACGCCGATGCACATCGTGCACAGCGCGTAGCGGCCGCCGGTGCGGTGCAGCTGGTTGATGGCCGTGGTGGCCAGACGCGCGCCGCTGGCGCCCAGCGGGTGGCCCAGGGCGATCGCGCCGCCGTTGGGGTTTACGCGCGGGTCGTTGTCGGCGATGCCCAGTTGACGCAGCACGGCCAGACCTTGCGCGGCAAAGGCTTCGTTCAGTTCGATCACGTCCATCTGGTCCAGCGTCAGGCCGGTCTGGGCCAGCACCTTCAGCGTGGCGGGCGCCGGACCGATGCCCATGATGCGCGGCGCGACACCGGCGGTTGCCATGCCGACGACGCGGGCGCGCGGAGTCAGGCCATGGCGGGCAGCGGCTTTTTCGTCGGCCAGCAGCAGCGCGGCGGCGCCGTCGTTCACGCCCGACGCGTTGCCGGCCGTGACGCTGCCGCCTTCGCGGACCACGCCCTTGAGCTTGGCCAGCGACTCCAGCGACGTTTCACGCGGGTGCTCGTCCTTGGAGACGATGATCGGGTCGCCCTTCTTCTGGGCGATCGACACGGGCACGATCTCCGCGTCGAAGAAGCCTTCCTTCTGTGCGCGCGCGGTCTTTTCCTGGCTGGCCAGCGCGAACAGGTCCTGGTCGGCGCGGCTGATGTTGAAATCGTCGGCGACGTTTTCGGCGGTCTCGGGCATCGAGTCCACGCCGTACTGCGCCTTCATCAGCTTGTTGATGAAACGCCAGCCGATGGTGGTGTCATAAATGGCGGCGCTGCGCGAGTAGGCGCTGTCGGCCTTGCCCATCACGAACGGGGCGCGGCTCATGCTTTCCACGCCGCCAGCCAGCATCAGGCCGGCTTCTCCGGCACGGATGGCGCGCGCGGCGGTGCCGATGGCATCCAGACCCGAACCGCACAAACGGTTGACCGTGGCGCCGGGCACTTCGACGGGCAGGCCGGCCAGCAGCGTGGCCATGCGCGCCACGTTGCGGTTGTCTTCGCCCGCCTGGTTGGCGCAACCCATGATGGCGTCGTCGAGTTCTTCCCAGCGCACGCCAGGATTGCGCGCCGCGAGGGCCTTGATGGCTACGGCAGCCAGATCGTCGGGCCGCACGGAAGCCAGCGCACCGCCGTAGCGGCCGAAGGGGGTACGAATCGCATCACAGATAAAGGCATTCACGGTCATGGGAAGCTCGGAGTGAAGTGAAAGAACTCGGGATCCGACGATGTTAACGCAGCGGTTTCGCGCCAAGTTGGTGCGTGGCCAGGATGTCCGCAGCACGGACAGTGTCCAGTGGACGTTCACATTACCCGGCGCGCGCGTGCACGAAACCGGGCGGCCATGCCCGGGATCAGTGCGCTCCGGACTTGGCCGCGCGGCCCGCGTCGACGATGGCCTGACGGCGGAAACGGCCGGCCGCCAGATGGTAGAACGGCTGCGGGCAGAACTGGCGCGACACGCCCGATGCCAGCAACGATCCCACCAGCAGCCAGAAGAGCATCGGCTGGCTGCCCGTCATTTCCATCACCACGACGCTTGCGGTCAGCGGCGCCTGCGTGGCGGCCGCCAGAAAGGCGGCCATCGACAACAGCACCAGCACGCGCTGGTCGACGCCCTCGCCCGCCAGCTCCCAGATGTGATGACCGATGCCCGCGCCGGTGGTCAGCGCCGGCGTGAAGATGCCGCCGGGAATGCCCGCCCAGTACGACGCCACGGTGGCCGCCAGCTTGGCCAGACCGAAGCCGTCCGGCACCGAGTCCTTGCCGTTCAGGAGGTCGGCCGCCACGGCATAGCCGGTGCCGTACACGCTGCCTGCCGTGCACAGGCCGATCACCGCCAGGGCCAGCCCCATGACAAACGCCGTCCAGATCGGATGCGCGCGGATCCATGCGCGCCACGACTGCGGCGCCGCGCCGATCGGCCCCTTGCCCAGCAGGCGGGCGAAGATGCCGCCCAGCGCACCATTGAGCGCGGCGCAGATGACGATCCACATCACCATGTTCTGCGAGAGCGGCGCGCCGGCGAAGACGCCGAAATAAGGATTGTTGCCTTCCACCGCCACCACCAGGAAGCCGGCCGAAAGCACGCCGATCAGCACCAGCCGCTGCCAGCGCAGCACGGTGCCCCGCCCCAGTTCCTCGATGGCGAAGATCACGCCGGCCAGCGGCGCGTTGAAGGCCGCCGCCAGGCCGCCCGCGGCGCCCGCCGCGATCAGCTCGTTGGCGTGAAAGCCGCGCAACTGCAAGCCGCGGCGCTTCCAGAAATCGCCCCACGCCAGCATCAGGGCCGCGCCCACCTGCACGGAGGGCCCTTCACGGCCGATCGACGCGCCGCACAGCATGCCAAAGAATGCCAGCGGAATCTTCCACAGGCTTTGGGCCAGCGACACGAGGCTGTTCTGGCTGGGGCCCGGCGGCAGCGACAACGCGCCGATAACCTGGGGAATGCCGCTGCCAGAGGCGTTGGGCGCGAAGCGCAGCGTGAGCCAGCGCAGGGCGGCAAGCCCGAACGGCATGACCAGCAGCGCCAGCCAGCCGTTGTAGGCGACCCATTGGCGGTTCCAGGCCAGCGCCTTGTCGGCCAGATAGGTAAAGCCCAGCGACATGAGCGCCACCATCGCCGCGCCACCCAGCAGCAGCCCAAGCTGCACGCTCTTCTTCGACAGACGGTTGATCTGACGCACCTTGCGGCGCGCGACCCGGCGTGTTCGGGCGATGACGCGGCGGACGGGGTCGGGCAGACTCATGGAGGGGGACAGGGCGGCGTGGGAAGTTGCCAACCTTACCATCCCAGCCTGACCCGTAGCCGAAAGATGCAGCATTCCGCAACCGGAAGTTCGGACGGGAACGGCCGTCAACGGCCGTCCATCGCCGCGCGGCCGGACCTCAGAACGAAGACCAGTCGTCCTGCGAAGCGCTCGCCAGCGCAGGCCGGGCCTGCGCCGCACGGGCTGCCGGCGCGACGGGCTTGCGCACCGGCGCGCGTTCGGCCGGCATCAGCCGGGCCAGCGGCTGCGCCGCCGACCCGCCGCTTGCATCCACCTTGAAACGGCGCACTTCCTGCGCGAGACGTGTGGCTTGCTCCTGCATGCTGGCTGCGGCGGCCGCGGCTTCTTCGACCAGGGCGGCGTTCTGCTGGGTCACCGTGTCCATCTGCGAGACGGCCTGGTTCACCTGACCGATACCGGTCGATTGCTCTTCCGATGCGCCCGAGATCTCGCGCACCAGCGTCGCGACCTGACGCACGCTGTCGACCACTTCGCGCATCGTGCGTCCGGCCTCGTCGACCTGACGCGTGCCACCTTCGACGCGCGTCACCGACTCGTCGATCAAGGCCTTGATTTCCTTGGCCGCCACCGCGGAACGCTGGGCCAGCGTGCGCACCTCGCCCGCCACGACCGCGAAGCCGCGGCCCTGCTCTCCCGCGCGCGCCGCTTCCACGGCCGCATTGAGCGCCAGGATGTTGGTCTGGAATGCGATGCCGTCGATCACGCCCGTGATGTCGGCGATGCGGCGCGAGCTGTCCGAGATCGCGCTCATGGTCTGCACCACGCCCTCGACAACCTCGCCGCCGCGCACAGCGACGGTCGACGCCTGGCTGACCAGACGGTCGGCCTCGCTGGCATTGTTGGCGTTCTGCTGCACCGTGCTGGTCAGTTCTTCCATCGATGCAGCGGTTTCTTCGAGCGAGGATGCCTGCTCTTCCGTGCGCTGCGACAGGTCGGCGTTGCCCTGCGCAATCTGCGACGACGCCGAGGCGATGTTCTCGCAGCCGTCGCGCACGTCCTTGACGATGCGGGCCAGGCTTTCATTCATGGCCTTGAGCGCGCCCATCAGGTCGCCGGTCTCGTCGCGCGTGACCACACGGATATCGGTGGTCAGGTCGCCCGCGGCCACCTGCCGTGCCGCCGACACAGCCTCGCCCAGCGGACGCACGATGCCGCGCGTCACCAGCCATCCCAACAGCATGCCGATGGCCACGCCCGCGATCGCCAGGGCGATCATGATGGCGCGAACCGTGTTGTAGAGCGCCGTGCCTTCCGCCACCGAGCGCTCGGCGACCTTTTCCTTGCTGATGGCCAGGTTGGTCATCAGGTCATCGAGCTTCTGCGACGAGGCGATGACACGCTTTTCGATATCGGCCACGCGCGGATCGGTCTGGGTCATGGGCTGCGACTTGGCCGCATCGAAGAACGCGGCAGCCTCACGCTTCCACACCTGCTCGGTTTCGCCGAACTGGGCCAACAGGCTTTTGGTCTGTTCTTCGTAGAAGTTCGCGGCAGCCTTCTCGCGCAGCACATCCATGTTCTTGACCGCGTCGTCAAACTGCTTGCGCAGCGCCTGACGCTCCTGGTCGGTGGACGCGCCCAGGTATGCATTGCGCGCGCGTCCTGCGTAGATCAGATTGATGTTGGCTTCCTTCAGATCCGAAATGCCGCGCAGTTCGGTGTCGTAAAGCCTGTCGTTCATGTCATTGATGCGCGCCAGCCCCCACACCCCAAAGGCCCCGATCGCACCGCCTATTACCGCCACCAGCAAAAACGCCCCTGTCAGGCGAGCGCCGATGCGCATCCCCGAAAATAACCGCAACATGCTTCCCTTCCCTGTGATTGCCCCGGCTTTTGCGGTCTTGCCGCAGCCATGTGCTCCGGGGTGCAGCCGCTGACCGTGGGCAACGATAGCGACGTTTCGGTAAGGGCTTACCCTGAAGAAAAGCCAGTTCCCGCGTCAGTTCCGTGTAATGAACGCGACAATCGACAGGGTTTTCGAAACTGACTTTTTCCTGAACAAAAAGAAAACCCCTCGCCGGGGCGAGGGGTTGAATTCAGGGCTGCGGCGCAGAGGCCGCATGCATGCCGGAACCGCCGATCAGGCGAAGTTCTTGGCGGCGAAATCCCAGTTCGCCAGGGCCCAGAAGTTTTCGAGGTACTTGGGACGCGCGTTACGGTAGTCGATGTAGTACGCGTGTTCCCAGACATCACAGGTGAGCAGCGGCTTGTCGGCCGTCGTGAGCGGGGTGGCCGCGTTGCTGGTGTTGACGATGTCGACCGAGCCGTCGGCCTTCTTGACCAGCCAGGTCCAGCCCGAACCGAAGTTGCCGGCAGCCGACTTGTTGAAGGCTTCCTTGAAGGCGTCGAAGCTGCCCCACTTGGCGTTGATGGCGTCAGCCAGCGCGCCCGTCGGTGCGCCGCCGGCCTTGGGAGCCAGGCTGTTCCAGTAGAACGTGTGGTTCCAGACCTGGGCTGCGTTGTTGAAGATGCCGCCCGAGGACTTCTTCACGATGTCTTCCAGCGACAGCGTTTCGAATTCCGTACCCGGGATCAGGTTGTTCAGATTCGTGACGTACGTCTGGTGATGCTTGCCGTAGTGGAACTCCAGCGTTTCCTTGGAGATGTGCGGCGCCAGAGCGTCGAGTTCGTAAGGCAGGGGGGGAAGAGTATGTGCCATGTGATGGTTCCTTCTGTTGAGAGCACGATCAAGCCGGACAATTGTATCGGCAACTCCCGAGGATACCGTGTTAACCCCGCGCTGGCGCGGGGTTAACAGGCACATGCTTATGACCCTGCGTTGTTGCGCCCGCGCGCGGCGGCGCGCATGGCGTCACTTCACGTAACGCAGCTCCCGCCCGCTGCCGGTCTCGACCAGCGCGCCGTCCTTATCCATGATCAGGACCTTGTGCAGCGGCGCGCTGGCCGCGGCGTCGGGCACGTCGACGTCGATGCGCACGGCGCGGGTGGCGGGGTCGATGCGGGCGACATCCACGTCGTGCCAACGTCCGCCCGACGGCACCGGCACGAAGACGGCCAGCGCCTTCAACGCGCCCGCCGCGATGGGAACGGAGACGCCGTCCGCCCCTTCAGATTGGCGTGGCCCGCCGCCGTAATCCTGATCGGCTGAGGACATCGCCACGTCGATGCTGACCGGACGGCCACGGTGATAGACGCGCACCGTCAGCATGCCGGGCTCGGCCGGCCTGTTGCCGGCGCGTGTATCGGTGCGTGTATCGGCGCGCACGTTCGCAATGGCGGAGTACGGCCGCAGCGGCGGCGTGTCCAGGAAGACCTGCTTGCCATCGGTGCGCCAGGCCCCGCGCGCATTGATGTCGACCGCGCCATAGCTCAGGAAATATTCGAAGTTGCCGTCTTCCAGAAGCAGCAATTCGCTGCCCACTTCCCGCACGCCACGCAGGTAGTAGTGCCCCGGCACGCGCAGCGCTTCGGAAGACTTGCTGGCGGCCTTGGCGCCCACGCGCCGGCCTTGCGCGGGCGGCGGCGCGCAGTCCGCCTGCAGCGTGATGCCCGCATCCTGCAGGACGCGGGCGAAGGCCGGATCGGATTGGCAGGCAAGCGCCGTGCGGAACGACTGGCCCGACGGCGCCACCGCCGCGTCGAAGCGCGCGTGGTGCTGAGCCAGCAGGGACAACATGGCGGGTTGGCCGGTTTCAAGTGCGATCCACGCAGGACCGCGGCCCGCGCCGTCGTCGGCGTCAGGGCTTGCGCCGGCATTGAGCAACGCTTGGGCGAGGTCCCAGCGGCCCAGCCGGATGGCCACGTTCAGCGGCGTATCGCCATCGGCCAAAGGCGCATCCAGATCGGTGCCCGACTCCTTCAACTGGCCCAACACCTGCACCACCGTGTCATGCCGCGCGGTGATCAATTGCCGGCTCTGCAGCAGCATCGACACGATGCGCTCGGGCAAGGGGCGCCCATCGCGCGCGCATGACGATGGCTGGCCGGTGAAGCCGGCCGCGTGCAATGCCGCAAAGTAGCCTGGCTTGTCGATCAGCACGAACTCCCCGTTGTCTGGCATGCACGCTTGCGCAACCGGCTGGCGGTTCGCCGCGCTCACGCGGCGCACCGTTTCCATGTCGCCGGACACCACGGCCGCGTTGAGCAGCGCGTACGGTTTGGGCGCGACCGGCAGCCGCGGGTCGTCCAACCGCGCACCGGCGCGCAGCAGCCGATCCAGCATGGCGGTGTCCTGACGGCCGATCAGCCAATACAAGGCGCTTTCGCCGTCCGGCGCGATGGCGGCGGGGTCGGCGCCCTTGGCCAGCAATGCATCGACGACCGCGACCTGGCCGGACGTTGCCGCCAACAGCAGCGGCGGCGTGCCGCGCGGATCGTCCATGGCCATCGGCAAGCCGTCACCGCCGGTTGTTTGCGCTGACGGACCCACGGACGGATTCACCGGCACGCCCGCGTCGATCAGCATCATGGCCATCGCCGTATCGCGGCTTTCGAGAGCCTGGCGAATGGCGCTTGCGTCCAGCGTCTTCATGTCGAATCCCGCGTCCGCGAACATGCGCAGCACCGCCGCGCCCTGCCCGCCCGGCTGCCGCAACAGTTGCGCGATGGGCGAGTCGGCAGGGTTCTGCAGCGCCGCGCGCAGGGCGTCGGGTTTCATCGCGGCCAGCAGGGTGCGCAACAGCGTTGTGTCTCCGGCCCGCACCGCAACCTCCAGCGCTGACCGGCGGTCGTACCCTTCGCGCCGCAAGCCCGGATCGGCGCCCCCGGCCAGCAGCGCCTTGGCGGAGTCGGACTGGCCGGCTTCGACGGCATCGGCCAAGGGTGTGTTTCCATGCGGCTCGGCGGGATCGCCGTCAACCGGCGCACCCAAAGCCAGCAGGCGCTGCACTGTCTGCGTGTCGCCGCGCTGGGCGGCCAGATTCATGATGGGACGGTTGTTCATCTGAGGCTTAGCGAAGATCAGGCCGCCCGAGCCCACTTGCGGGCCGCGTTGCGCGAAGGGCATGCCCGCGCGCAGCAGTTGTTCGGCGATTGCGGGATGCCCGCCTTCGACCGCCGCTTGCGCCGCATCCAGCCAAACGTCGCGATCCCCGGTTTCGCCGTACGCCGTGGCCGGGATCGTGCGCGGCCCCTGGTCCATCAGGTACGACACCGCCTGCGCATCGCCCTCGTAGGCGGCGAACGCCAGGGCGGTCAGTTCCTCTTCATAGGCGGGCTGGCTGCCGGTCGCGGCCAGCGCTCGCAGGGCTTGCCCGCCTTCCGTCAATTCCACCAGAGGCAGCCAGGACAGGAAGTCCGCCGCAGGCCGCGCTTTGCCCTGTCCGTCCTTGAAAACACTCGTCGCGGTCTTGTCGGCCGCATCGAGCGCCGCATACGGGCGGCTGGCGCCGGCGCCGAACAAGGCCACCACCATGCGCGTCAGGTTCTTGCGATCGACAAGGCGCGGCAGGTACGTCATGCGCACCGCGAATTCGAAATCGCGGTTCAGCAGGAATTCCAGCGGCGTGTCGTTGGCGTCGCCACGCTGATCGGGGTTGGCGCCCGCGGCCAGCAACGTTTCCATGATCTCGGGCGTGCCATACAGCAGCGCCAGGTGAAGCGGCGGCCGGCGCGAGTCGTACGTAATGTCGTTTAGTCCCGGCTTGGTGGCCAGCAGCGCGGCCAGCATGCGCGCGCGGACCGGCAGGTTGGCCTCGTGGGCCTTACGCAGCCGCGCCGCGTCTTCCGGCGTCATATCCCAATACACGTACTGCGATCGCAGGCTGCGAGTCGGCATCAGCACGGCGTGCAGCAAGGGGACGCCGTCCAGAGCGTAATCGCCGGGCCGCGCCACCTGCGCCAACGCGGCCAGGAATGCTGCCTCATCGTTGCGGCTTACCGCTGCGAACAGCGCCTCGGTCTGCGGGGTGTCGGCTTTCTTGTATTCGCGGTACGGCGACGCGCAGTTGCAATCGGCGGCTGCGGATGCCGCCGGGGAAACGGCTGCGTTTTCCGCATGGGCCACGGAGCCAACTCCAGATGCCCATATCGCCGCGGCCAGACCGGTGGCCGCCCATTTCAGATTTCTGTCGTGGAACATCCTGCCGCCATGGTTTGGGTGGAAAGGATTTGCGGCGACCGAGCCGCACGCCGTCCCCCAGTCGGGGCTCGCGGAAAAATCAGCTTGGGTCGCGCGTGGTACGGGTGGTTTGCACCTGAACCTGCGCGCCGCCCTGCGCGAAGCTCAGGTCCAGCGGCTGGCCCGCCGATAGCGCGGCCGCGTCACGAACAATGCGGCCCTCCGCGTCGCGGGCGATCGCGTAGCCGCGCGCCAGCGTGTTGCCGGGATCCAGGGCGCGTAGCTGCGCCGAGGCGGCGGCAAGCCGATTGCGCCGCTGCACCAGCAGGCGCGCATGGGCCTGCCCCAATTGGCGTACGGCGCCAGCCAGACGTTCGGCTGCCCGGCCGGTATCCGGCACGCGATGGCTGAGGCGCTGCGCCAGCAGATTGACGCGCGCGGCGCGCCGGCCTTGCGGCGCCGACCAGGCCGAGACCAGGCGGTATTGCAGGCTGTTCAGTCGTTCGCGCTGGTGTTGCAGGCGTTGCGCCGGGGACACCAGCTGCGCGGTGGCGCGATCCAGGCGCTGCGCCGCCCGCTCCAGCCGGCGCTGCTGGCCGCGCACCATGGTTTGCAGGGACTGCATGACGCGGCCAAGCAGTTCGGCGCGCGGCGCGCACGCCAGTTCAGCCGCAGCGGTGGGCGTGGGCGCCCGCAGGTCCGACACAAAGTCCACGATGGTGAAGTCGGTTTCGTGGCCGACGCCGCTGATGACGGGAATCTCGCTGACCGCCACCTGGCGCGCCAGGTCTTCGTCGTTGAAGCTCCAGAGGTCTTCGATGCTGCCGCCGCCCCGTACCAGCAGCAGCGTATCGACTTCGGCCCGCTCGTTGGCCAGACGCAACTGCGCGGCCAGCTTGTTGGCGGCGTCCGCCCCCTGAACCGGGGCCGGATAAATGATGACCGGCACCTGCGGCGCGCGCCGGGCCAACGCCGACAGCACGTCGCGCAGCGCCGCCGCGTGCAGCGAGGTGATCACGCCGATTGCGCGGGGCAGAGGGACAGGCTCACGTTTGCGGGCCGGATCGAACAAGCCTTCGGAGGCCAGTTGCTCTTTAAGCCGCAGAAAGGCCTCGTACAGATTCCCTAATCCTGCCCGCCGCATGGCGTCAGCCTGGAGCTGATAGTCGCCCCGCGGTTCGTACAGGGAAACGCGGGCCCGGATCTCGACCTGGTCGCCCGCTCGGGGGACGAAGCCCACCGCGCTGGCGCGGCTGCGGAACATGACGGCCCGCACGGAGGCCCGGCTGTCCTTGAGCGTGAAGTACCAATGCCCGGACGCGGCTTGCGTGAAGTTGGAAATCTCGCCGCGAACCCACAGCGCCGGGATGCTGCGCTCCAACAACTGCCCCACTGCTTGGTTTAGCTGGGCAACTGTAAGGATTTCCCGCGCAAATGCGTTGTTTGTGACTGGGAGCTCAATTGTCATGGGGCTTTCCGATGCGAACCTGTCCACAGGGCAGGCGTAGCGGGGCGCAATGATACCGCGTCCGCAGAAATTTGCACGAACTGCCCAGAACGCCAGCAAATTCGGTGCAAGCCATTGATTTCAATGAATTTTTATAGGGAACAGCAGTGCGCGCAATTGAAGCAAACAAGCGCAAGCCCCGTGCCCATAAGCCTTCTGGCTGAGTTCTACACAGAATTATCCACAGATTCTGTGGATAATTTGGGGATCCCCCTGCCTTGCCACATGCGCGCCGCACCGTTACAGTTTCGGCTTATTCAGATGCCACTGCGCGCCGCTTGCGGCGCCTTCGGCTCCTCAGGAGTTGACCGCTTTGCTTTCCATTCTGCGCGAGGCCGGCTGGCCTATCTGGCCCCTGCTGGCGACATCCGTGCTGGGCTTGGCGCTGATCTTCGAGCGCTTCCTGTCCCTGCGCCGGAACCTGGTGATGCCGCGCGGCCTGAACGACCAGGTCGCCGAGATGCTGCGCAACCACCAGGACACGGCGGAATCGATCCACCGACTGGAACGCAATTCCCCGCTGGGCCGCGTGCTGGCTGAAGTGATGCGTCACCGCCACTTGCCGCGCGAAGAACTGCGCAACGTGGTCGAAGACACCGGCCGCGCCGTTGCGCATGACCTCGGCCGCTACATCTCCGCCATCGGCACCATCGCCGTCGTCGCCCCGCTGATGGGCCTGTTCGGCACCGTTGTCGGCATGATCGAAATCTTCGGCTCCTACACCCCCGGCGGCGGCGACCCCGCCCAACTGGCGCGCGGCATCTCGATCGCGCTTTACAACACCGGTTTCGGCATTCTGATCGCCATTCCCGCCATGATCGCGCACCGCTATCTGCGCGGTCGCGTGGACGGTTACCTCAACGCCATGGAACAGGCCGCGTCGCGCCTGATCCGCGCGCTCTCGCCCGCGCGCGCCTCCCGCGAGGCCCGTCCATGAATTTCCGCGGTTCCCGGGGCGACCGCGATGAGCTGGACATCAACCTGATCCCGCTCATCGACGTCCTGCTGGTCATCCTCATCTTCCTGGCGGCCACCACGTCGTTCACCCGCTTCACGCAGTTGAAGGTGACGTTGCCGCAGGCGTCGTCCGAACAGGACACGCCGCCCGCGCTGGAAGTCGCGGTCAGCCAGGATGGCCGCTACGCCTTGAACGGCACCCTGATCGACGTGTCCACCCCGCCCGAAATCGCCGAGGCCTTGCGCCAAGCCGCAGCCGGCAAGACCGAGCCGCTCATCATCATCAATGCCGACGCCCAGGCCACCCATCAGTCCGTGATCAACATCATGGAAGCCGCGCGCCTTGCGGGCATCGGCCGCGTCAATTTCGCCGCCCAGACCAACCGTTGAAAACCCGACGCGCATCACTGCTGGCCCGCCAATGGCAGCGCGGCGGCTGGCTGTCCACCGCCCTGCGCCCGCTGTCCGCGCTGACCGCCTGGGCGGTCGAGCGCAAGCGCGCGCGCTATGCCAGCGGCGCCAAGGTGTCCTACCGGCCGCCCGTGCCCGTGGTCGTGATCGGCAACATCTACGTGGGCGGCACGGGCAAGACGCCCATGGTGATCGCCACCGTCGAAAACCTGCGGGCCCGGGGCTACACGCCGGGTGTGGTCAGCCGAGGCTACGGTGTGAAGGTCGGCCCGCATCCGCGTGTGGGGCTGGGCGACCTGGAAGCCGCCCGCTTTGGCGACGAACCGGCGCTGATCGCCCGCGCCACCGGCGCGCCAGTCTGCATCCACCCCAAGCGCGCCCGCGCCGCCCAAGTCTTGCTGCAGGCCCATCCGCGGGTGGACGTCATCGTCTCGGACGACGGCCTGCAACACCTGGCCCTGGCGCGTGACATCGAAATCGTGGTGCAGGACCAGCGCGGCGTGGGCAACCGGCGCCTGCTGCCCGCCGGCCCGCTGCGCGAGCCCGCCAGCCGGCTGGCCGACGTGGACGCCGTGGTCACCAATATCGGCACGCCGGGCAATTCTCTTGCGGTGTCTGACACCCTTGAGGCACGTCCCCGCCAGGTCCAGATGTGGCTTGAACCCGGCCTGGCGCGCCATATCGGGGGACACGCCACACAGGCGCTATCGGCCTTTGCCGGGCAGCCCCGCATCGCGGCGGCGGCCGGCATCGGCAATCCGGAGCGTTTTTTCGCCACCTTGCGGGCAGCCGGCATCACGCTGTCCGCGACGCTTCCCCTGCCAGATCACCACGACTACGCCACGTCACCCTTCCAGGCGCTGGACGCCGACGTCATCCTGGTGACCGCCAAGGACGCCATCAAGTGCGGCGCCTTGAACGATCCGCGGCTGTGGGAAGTGCCGGTGCAGGCCGCGTTCTCCGACCCGGAGCTCTTTGACTGGCTGGCCGACGCGCTGCGCGCTTGCAAAGAGCGCCCGGTCAGTGGCCAGAACGGCGGCGGCAAAAACCGGGGCCGCAACCCGGCCGCGTAACGGGCGGCTTGCTGCAACCCCGACGCGCCGCGCGCTGTCAGGCGGCAAAACTGTTTTAGAATCCCGGTCATGGAATCCCGCCTTCTCGACATCCTCGTTTGCCCCTTGTGCAAGGGCCGCCTCGAACACGACCGGCAGCAGGCCGAACTGGTCTGCCGTGCGGACCGGCTGGCCTTCCCGCTGCGCGACGGTATTCCGGTCATGCTGGAATCCGAAGCCCGCGCGCTGGACGACGCCGCCGCCTCCCGCTGACCGCCGCATCGTGAGCTTCATCGCCATCATCCCGGCGCGCACCGCCTCGACCCGGTTGCCCGACAAGCCGCTTGCCGACATCGCCGGCAAGCCCATGGTCGTGCGCACCGCCGATCGCGCCGCGCTGTCGCGCGCCTCGCAGATTTTCATCGCCACCGATGACCTGCGCGTGCAGCAGGCTGCGCAGGCGCACGGCCTGCGCGCCCTGATGACCCGCGGCGACCATCCCACCGGCACCGACCGGCTGGCCGAAGCGGTCGAGCAGCTTGGCCTGCCCGACGACGCGATCGTCGTGAACGTGCAGGGCGACGAGCCCCTGATCGAACCCGAACTCATCGACGCGGTGGCGGCCAAGCTGCAGGCCTATCCGCAGGCCGACATAGCCACCTGTGCATGCCCCCTGGCGGATGCCGAGGCCCTGTTCAATCCCAACGTCGTCAAGCTGGTCTGCGCCGCCGACGACCGCGCGCTGTATTTTTCGCGCGCCCCCATCCCCTGGGCCCGGGACGCGCTGGGCGGCGGCGAACGCGTGCTGGCGCAGGGCCTGCCCGCCTGGCATCACATCGGCCTGTACGCCTACCGCGCGTCGTTCCTGCGCCGCTTTCCGACGCTGCCGCAAGGCGCGCTGGAACGCTTTGAATCGCTGGAGCAACTACGGGCCATGGAACACGGCCACGTCATCGTCGTCCATCGGGCCTCGACGCCTCCTGCGGGCGGGGTAGATACCCCGGCCGATCTTGATCGCGTCCGCTTGATCTACAGCAATCAGATATAAGGGTTATTTCGCATGGCGCAGCCCCGCATTGGCTGCTGCGTTGCGGCATAATCCCCCGGATCACAAAAAATAAA
>Ga0213827_1000143_pt1 | contig 85555 bp, 79 predicted proteins | sample MC6MC0898MG_FD_180669 | JGI IMG/M metagenome (GOLD analysis project Ga0213827, IMG submission 180669) | Enriched soil aggregate microbial communities from Iowa State University, Ames, United States - MC6-MC0898-MG | ecosystem: Environmental > Terrestrial > Soil > Unclassified | place: USA: Iowa...
GCCCGGAACCGACCGGCTGGATCATCGACTCCGAGTTCTCGGACATGTGGTACGGCTTCTACTGCTATGAAACCCGCGACTTCGTGGTCAAGGGCAACACCTACAAAGACAACATCGTCTACGGCATCGACCCCCACGACCGCTCCCACGGGCTGATCATTGCCGACAACACCGTGCATGGCACCAAGAAGAAGCACGGCATCATCATTTCCCGGGAGGTGAACGACAGCTTCATCTTCAACAACCGCAGCTACGACAACAAACTGTCGGGGCTGGTGATCGACCGTAACAGCGTCAACAACCTGGTGGCCTACAACGAGATCTACCGCAACCACACCGACGGCATCACCCTCTACGAGAGTGCCGACAACCTGCTGTGGGGCAACAAGGTGATCAGCAACCGGCGCCACGGCATTCGCATTCGTAACAGCGTGAACATCCGCCTCTACGAAAACATCGCCATGGCCAACGGCCTGACCGGGGTCTACGGCCACATCAAGGACCTCACAGACACCGACCGCGACATCAAGCTCGACCCGTTCGACGCCCAGGTGTCGCTGATCGTGGTCGGCGGTGAACTGGCCGCCAACGGCAGCGGGCCGCTGTCCATCGACTCGCCGCTGAGCGTCGAGCTGTACCGGGTGTCGATGCTTGCCCCGACCAAATCCAGTGGCATCAGCTTCTCGGGGATCCTCGGCGAACGCCAGGACGAAATCCTCGACCTGCTGGTGCGCCAGCAAAAAGCCGTGCTGATCGACCCCGTCGAACGCCAGACCGAAATGCGCGACTGAGGATGACATTCATGAAACCCCACCTGATCAAACTGCTCAGCCTCACCGGCCTGGCCGCCGCCCTGTTCAGCGTCAGTGACGCGGCCAGCGCCGACGCGGCCAAGGCACCGAACTTCAGTGCCGAGCCGTGCTGCAACCTGTGCCCCGAAGCCCATGACGCGAAGAACTACACCACGCGTTACCAGCAGAACTTCACCACCCTGGTACAAGCCCAGGGCGACTGGCTGTTCCGTACCCAGGAAGACCTGCGTACCGAGTTCACCACCACGCCGGCCGGCTTTCGCCGCCTCAAGCAACTGCGCGAAGCCTTCAAGAGCAAGGGCATTGAACTGGTGGTGGTCTACCAGCCGACCCGTGGCCTGGTAAATCGCAACAAGCTCAACCCACAAGAGAAGGCCGCATTCGATTACGACAAGGCGCTGAAAAACTACCAGGGCATGCTCGCGCGTTTTGCCGAGATGGGCTACGTGGTGCCGGACCTCTCGCCGCTGACCAACGAGGCGCTGCCCGAGACCCTGCCGGCCCATGATTTCTACTTCCGTGGCGACCAGCACTGGACCCCCTATGGCGCCCAGCGCACGGCAAAAATCGTCGCCGAGAAGGTCAAGCACCTGCCCGAGTTCGCCGACATTCCCAAGCGTGAATTCGAGACCAAAAAGTCCGGGCGCATGGGCAAGACCGGCACCCTGCACAACATGGCCGGGCAACTGTGCGGCACCAGCTACGCCATCCAGTACATGGACCAGTTCACCACCGAGCCCAAGGGCGAGGCGGCGGACGGCGACCTGTTCAGCGATGCCGGCAACCCGCAGATCACCCTGGTGGGCACCAGCCACAGCGGCAAGAACTACAACTTCGCCGGTTTCCTGGAAGAAGCCATCGGCGCCGACATCCTCAACGTCGCGTTCCCCGGCGGTGGCCTGGAAGGTTCGATGCTGCAGTACCTGGGCAGCGAGGAGTTCCAGAAAACCCCGCCGAAAATCCTCATCTGGGAGTTCTCGCCGCTGTATCGCCTGGACCAGGAAACCATCTACCGCCAGATGATGGCGCTGCTCGATAACGGCTGCGAAGGCAAGGACGCGCTGCTGAGCAACCGCTCGACCCTCAAGCCGGGCAAGAACGAGTTGATGGTCAACAGCCAGAACATGGACCTGCGCAACAGCAGTCATCAGATCGATATCCGCTTCGCCGACCCTTCGGTGAAAACCCTGCAAGCCACCCTCTGGTACATGAACGGTCGCCACGAGGACATCAAGATCGACAAACCGGAAACCTCCGACACCGACGGTCGTTTCGCCTTTGAACTGCGCACCGACGAAGACTGGGCCACGCAGAACCTGCTGGCCGTTGAAGTCCAGGGCCCGCAAGCGGGTGCTGCGCCACAGAAAATCGAAGCGAAAATCTGCAAACGCAACGTATTCCCGAGCACTGGGCAGCGTACTGCCCAGACCGGGCAATGAGGTCTGCCATGCACAACCGAAAACTGCACCGCCATTTAGCGCCCGCCCTGCTCAGCCTGGCGCTGTTCGCCGGCGCCACGCAGGCCGCCGCGCCGCTACGTCCGCCCCAGGGCTATCTGGCCCCGGTGGAGAAATTCAAGACTGGCGACAGCACCAGCCATTGCGACGCCACGCCGACGCCCTACACCGGCGCCCTGCAATTTCGCAGCAAATACGAAGGTTCCGACAAGGCTCGCTCGACCCTCAACGTGCAATCGGAAAAAGCCTTCCGCGACGCCACCGCCGATATCACCCGCATCGAACGGGGCACCAGCAAACAGGTGATGCAGTTCATGCGCGACGGTCGCCCGCAACAGCTCGACTGCACCCTCAACCAGTTGAGCGCATGGGCCAGCGCCGACGCCTTGATGTCCAAGGACTTCAACCACACCGGCAAGTCGATGCGCAAATGGGCGCTGGGCAGCATGGCCTCGGCCTACATTCGCCTGAAATTCTCCAGTTCCCAGCCGCTGGCCACCCACCAACAGCAAGCGCAGCAGATCGAGGCCTGGTTCAGCCGCATGGCCGATCAGGTCGTCAGCGACTGGGACAACCTGCCGCTGGACAAGACCAACAACCACTCGTACTGGGCCGCCTGGTCGGTGATGGCCAGCGCCGTCGCGACCAACCGTCGCGACCTGTTCGATTGGTCCGTCAAGGAATTCAAGGTCGCTGCCAACCAGGTCGACGCCGAGGGTTTCCTGCCCAACGAACTCAAGCGCCAGCAGCGGGCACTGGCCTACCACAACTACGCCTTGCCGCCGCTGGCCATGATCGCCAGCTTCGCCCAGGTCAACGGTGTCGACCTGCGCCAGGAAAACCGGGGCGCACTCAAGCGCCTGGGTGATCGAGTACTCGCCGGGGTGAAAGACCCGGACGAGTTCGAGGACAAGAGCGGTAAGGAGCAGGACATGACCGACCTGAAAGTCGACTCGAAATTCGCCTGGCTCGAACCGTACTGCAGCCTCTACAGCTGCCCGGCCGAGGTGCTGGAGCAAAAGCGCGAGATGCAACCGTTCAAGACCTTCCGCCTGGGGGGCGACCTGACCAAGGTCTATGACCCGAGCCATGAGAAGGGCAAAGGCTCATAAGGCAAACACCAATCACTGTGGGAGCGAGCCTGCTCGCGATGAGGCCGGATCAGTCGACATCGTTGATTGATATCCAAGCGCAATCGCGAGCAGGCTCGCTCCCACAGGGTCGATGTCAGGTTTGAATTGTGTGAGTTAGACCCCCGATTTTCTGTGGGGGGGTTTGGGGGGGCCGTCGGCCCTTGAATGTGAGTTCAACTAGGAGAGATCGGGATGGTGTTTTCATCCAACGTGTTCCTGTTTTTGTTCTTGCCGATCTTCCTCGGCTTGTACTACCTGAGCGGGCAACGCTATCGCAACCTGCTGCTGTTGATCGCCAGCTATGTGTTCTACGCCTGGTGGCGGGTGGACTTCCTCGCGCTGTTCGCCGCCGTCACGCTGTGGAACTACTGGATCGGCCTCAAGGTCGGTGCCGCCGGCGTGCGCACCAAGCCGGCCCAGCGCTGGCTGCTGCTGGGCGTGGGCGTGGACCTGTGCATCCTCGGCTACTTCAAGTACGCCAACTTCGGCGTCGACAGCATCAATGCCATGATGACCTCGGTGGGGCTTGAGCCATTCATCCTGACCCACGTGCTGTTGCCGATCGGGATCTCGTTCTACATCTTCGAGTCCATCAGCTACATCATCGACGTCTACCGCGGCGACACCCCGGCGACCCGCAACCTGATCGACTTCGCCGCGTTCGTGGCGATCTTCCCGCACCTGATCGCCGGTCCCGTGCTGCGTTTTCGCGACCTGGCCGACCAGTTCAACCACCGCACCCACACCCTCGATAAATTCTCCGAGGGCTGCACGCGGTTCATGCAGGGTTTCATCAAGAAAGTGTTCATCGCCGACACCCTGGCGGTGGTCGCCGACCATTGTTTCGCCCTGCAGGACCCGACCACCGGCGACGCCTGGCTCGGTGCCCTGGCGTACACCGCGCAGCTGTACTTCGACTTCTCCGGCTACAGCGACATGGCCATCGGCCTGGGCTTGATGATGGGTTTCCGCTTCATGGAAAACTTCAAGCAGCCATACATCAGCCAGTCGATCACCGAGTTCTGGCGGCGCTGGCACATCAGCCTGTCGACCTGGCTGCGCGACTACCTGTACATCACCCTGGGCGGCAATCGCAAAGGCACACTGACCACCTACCGCAACCTGTTCCTGACCATGTTGCTTGGTGGTCTGTGGCATGGCGCCAACATCACTTACGTCGTCTGGGGGGCGTGGCACGGCATGTGGCTGGCGATCGAGAAAGCCATCGGCCTCAACACCTCGCCGCACCGCTTCAACCCGATCCGCTGGGCCCTGACGTTCCTGCTGGTGGTGATGGGCTGGGTGATCTTCCGCGCCGAAAACCTGCACGTCGCCGGGCGTATGTACGGCGCCATGTTCAGCTTCAGCGACTGGTCGCTGTCGGAGCTCAACCGCGCCAGCCTCACCGGCCTGCAAGTGGCAACCCTGGTGGTGGCCTACGCGACTCTGGCGTTCTTTGGCCTGCGGGATTTCTACCGCAACCGCCCTGCCGCCCCTCACGGCACAACGGCCAGCATGGCGCCCGGCGCTGATGCCCTGGTCCTGGCGGGTGGTGCGGTGGCGGTATGGCCACGCTATGCCATGCGTGCCCTGGTCCTGCTGCTGTTCCTTGCCTCCATCCTGAAACTCTCGGCGCAAAGCTTCTCGCCGTTCCTTTACTTCCAGTTCTGAGGGATCTGACCATGACCCGCTCATTACGCGTGTTCTACATCGCCCTGTTCCTGGTGACCCTGATGGTCCTGGGCCTGTGGTCGGTACGCAGCTTCTTCGGTTTCAGCACCAACGCCGAGGCGACCTTGCTCAACGGTCGTTGGAGCAAGGCCGTGGAAACCCACTACGACGACCAATTCCCGATCAAGCGCCTGGGCACCAACCTGTGGGCGGCGCTGGACTTCAAACTGTTCAACGAAGGCCGTCCGGGCGTGGTGCTGGGTCGCGATCAGTGGTTGTACAGCGATGAAGAGTTCAACCCGATCGTCAACGAAGAGCTGAACCTGCAAGGCAACTACGCGCTGGTCGAAGGCGTGCGCCAGACGCTGAAAGACAAAGGCGTGCAACTGGTGATGGCGGTGGTGCCGGCCAAGGTACGCCTGTACCCGGAACACCTCGCCGAGGTGAAGCCGGCCAGCATCCACGCCAACCTCTACCAGGATTTCCACCAGCGCCTGGCGGCTGACCGGATCCCTGCACCTGATTTGCTCGGCCCCTTGCAAGCGGCCAAGCACGCCGGCAAGCAAGTGTTCCTGCGCACCGACACCCACTGGACCCCGGAAGGCGCCGAGGTCGCCGCCAACCACCTGGCCAAGACCATTGCCGACCAGTTCCCGCTCAGCGGCGCGCCCAAGACTTTTGTCACCGAACCGGCGCAGAACGTCACGCACAAGGGCGACCTGCGCCTGTTCCTGCCGCTGGACCCGCTGTTCGAAAACCTGATGCCGGCGCAGGAACCGCTGCACAAGCGCACCACCGTTGCCGCTTCCGACCAGCCCGTCAATGACGACGCACTGTTCGCCAACACCGAAGTGCCCGTAGCGCTGATCGGCACCAGCTACAGCGCCAATCCCAACTGGAACTTCGTCGGCGCCCTGCAGCAAGCCCTGCGCAGCGACGTGGTCAATTACGCCGAGGACGGCCACGGGCCGATCCTGCCGATGCTCAGCTACCTGAAAAGCGACGACTTCAAGAACAGCCCGCCCCAGGTGCTGATCTGGGAGTTTCCTGAACGTTATCTGCCCGTGAACAACGAAATCGGCGACGCCGACCCGCAGTGGGTCGCGGAACTCAAACAAGCCGGTGCGCGCCAACAGAACGTAGCCGCAAACACTCAATCCGAGACGCCCGACCGGGCGCAAAACTGAAAAGAGGTAACTCCCATGACTTGCACTTCCACTCCTCGTCGTCTCGCCAAAACCTTCGCCCTCGTTGCCGGCATGAGCATGCTGTCGTTGTCGGCGTTCGCCGGCGATGCCGCCCTGTACGGTCCCGTCGCGCCAAAGGGCTCGAGCTTCGTGCGCATCTACAACGCCAGCAACGCCGAAGTCAGCGCCACCGTCGGTAGCACCAACCTGAGCGAAGTCGCACCACTGGCCAGCAGTGACTTCAGCTTCATGCCCGGCGGCGACTACAGCGCCAAGGTCGGCAGCCAGACCCTGCCGGTGAAGCTGGCCGCCGACCACTATTACACCCTGGTCAACAACGCCAGTGGCCAACCGCAACTGATCGAAGAACCGCCGTTCAAGAACAAACAGAAGTCCCTGGTGCGGGTGCAGAACCTCACCGACAAAGCCCTGACCCTGAAGACCGCCGATGGCAAGACCGAAGTGGTCAAGAGCGTCGCCGCCAAGGGCCGTGGCGAGCGCGAGATCAACCCGGTGAAAGTCAGCCTGGCACTGTACGACGGTGAGAAAAAAGTCGGCGACCTCAAGCCGGTCGCCCTGGAACGCGGTGAAGCCGCGGTGCTGTACGTCACCGGCAACGGCAGCAGCCTGTCGCCAGTGTGGGTGAAACGCCCGGTGTCGACGCGCTGACCCTTTCCCCGACTGCACCCTGACCCCTGTAGGAGCGAGCTTGCTCGCGAAAATCGCCAACGATGACGCGGGCATTCTGGATTCACGCGGCGTCTAGAAGCTCTTCGCGAGCAAGCTCGCTCCTACAGAGTGCCAGGGCGTCAATTCGGACCGAGACAACAACAAGTGAGTGAAACGACAGACCTCGTCGCTCTAACCCAAAACGATTGTGCAGGAGTAACACCATGATTCCAGTAATCTTGTCCGGTGGTAGCGGTTCACGTCTCTGGCCGCTTTCGCGTAAACAGTTCCCCAAGCAATTCCTCGCCCTGACCGGTGAACACACGCTGTTCCAGCAGACCCTGGAGCGCCTGGTGTTCGATGGCATGGACACACCGATCGTGGTCTGCAACAAGGACCACCGTTTCATCGTCAACGAGCAACTGAGCAACCGCAAGCTGGAGGCCCAGCGCATCCTCATGGAGCCCTTCGGGCGCAACACCGCACCGGCCGTGGCGCTGACGGCGATGATGCTGGTCAACGAAGGTCGCGATGAGCTGATGCTGGTGCTGCCGGCCGACCACGTGCTCGAAGACCAGAAAGCCCTGCAACGCGCCCTGGCCCTGGCCACCGTGGCCGCCGAGCGCGGTGAGATGGTGCTGTTCGGCGTGCCGGCCACCAAACCGGAAACCGGCTATGGCTACATCAAGTCCTGCAACGACGCGCTGCTGCCCGAAGGCGTCAGCCGGGTTTCGCACTTCGTCGAAAAACCCGACGTCAAGCGCGCCACCGAGTTCGTCCAGGCCGGAGGCTACTTCTGGAACAGCGGCATGTTCCTGTTCCGCGCCAGTCGTTTCCTCGAAGAGTTGAAAAAGCACGACCCGGACATCTACGACACCTGCCTGTTGACCCTTGAACGCAGCGAGCAGGATGCCGACACCCTGACCCTCGACGAAGCCACCTTCGCCTGCTGCCCGGACAATTCCATCGACTACGCGGTAATGGAAAAAACCCAGCGCGCCTGCGTGGTGCCGCTGACCGCCGGCTGGAGCGATGTCGGGTGCTGGTCGTCGTTGTGGGACGTGCATGAGAAAGACAGCAACGGCAACGTCAGCAAGGGCGACGTGGTGATCCAGGACAGTCGCAATTGCATGATCCACGGCAACGGCAAACTGGTGTCGGTGATCGGCCTGGACAACATCGTCGTGGTCGAGACCAAGGACGCCATGATGATCGCCCACAAGGACAAGGTCCAAGGCGTCAAGCAGATGGTCAACACCCTCAACGAACAGGGCCGCAGCGAAACCCAGAACCACTGCGAGGTCTACCGGCCGTGGGGCTCCTACGACTCGGTGGACATGGGCGGGCGTTTCCAGGTCAAGCACATCTCGGTCAAGCCCGGCGCCTGCCTGTCGCTGCAAATGCATCACCACCGCGCCGAACACTGGATCGTGGTCAGCGGCACCGCCGAGGTGACCTGCGATGAAAACGTGTTCCTGCTGACCGAAAACCAGTCGACCTACATTCCGATTGCCTCGGTGCATCGCCTGCGCAACCCGGGCAAGATCGCGCTGGAGATCATCGAGGTGCAATCGGGCAGCTACCTGGGCGAGGACGACATCGAGCGGTTCGAGGATATCTACGGACGTTCGACCCCGCTTGAGCGTGGGGTGTCGGTGAAGACTATCGCGCAGTAATCACAGGCAACAAACCAGCCTCCGTTCAGCCGACTGCGTCCCCTATCCGCAGTGGGTTGGGCGGGGGCTTTTTTGCATCCCCGGCCAGCCTGGTCGCCAACCTCCCCTACGCTTAGGTAGGATGCTGTTTCCCGCGTGTGAGGTTTGCTCCATGTTCATCGGCGTTTTGCTGGTCATAACCTGGTTGATTCTGTTGTTGCGTTACCCGGCCAAGGCCTTGCCTGTGTCATTGGCGGCGGCGCTTGGATTGGGCTTGGTGGCTATCTGGGTGGTCTGGCTGGACAACCGCGAGGTCAAGCAACTGGCGCGCCTGGAGTTGCGCATCACCTACGCCCCCGAGCAGTGCCCGGCGGACCGTCCGTTACTGCTGAAAATGAACAACGGCAACGACGTGCCGCTGACCGAATTGCGTTGGCGGGTCGCGGCCTATGCCCCGGGCGATACGGTCAACCTGGCGGACAATCAATACGCCGCACCGCGCTACCGCGGCCCTGGTGAATTGCAGGCGGGGGCCAACTGGCAAGACTGCCTGCCAATACCGCCGCTGCGCCCTGGCTATCGCCCGCAAACCCTGGAGTTTCGCGCCGAGCGTTTACAGGGTAGTTTCTCCGACTGAGCCCTCCCCCCTTTTTTTGCACAAGGACCGCGCCATGCCCGTTGCGTTGATTACCGGATGTTCAAGCGGCATCGGCCGTGCCCTGGCCGATGTGTTCAAAGCCGCCGGCTACCAAGTCTGGGCCAGCGCCCGCAAGCCCGAAGACGTGGCAACCCTGACCGCCGCCGGTTTCACCGCCGTGCAACTGGACGTCAACGATGGCCCGGCACTTGAACAGTTGAGCGAGCGCATCAACCAGCAACATGGCGGCCTCGACGTACTGATCAACAACGCGGGTTACGGTGCCATGGGCCCTCTGCTCGATGGCGGCGTACCGGCCATGCAGCGCCAGTTCGAAACCAATGTGTTCGCCATCGTTGGCGTCACGCGCGCGATGTTTCCCGTGCTACGCCGGACCAAAGGGCTGGTGGTGAACATCGGCAGTGTGTCCGGCGTCTTGGTCACGCCGTTCGCCGGTGCCTACTGCGCGTCCAAAGCCGCCGTGCATGCCTTGAGCGATGCCCTGCGCATGGAGCTGGCGCCGTTCGGTGTGCGGGTGATGGAAGTCCAGCCGGGGGCCATCGATACCCGCTTCGCGAAAAATGCCGGGGCCCAGGCTGAATTACTGATCAGCGAACACTCGCCGTGGTGGCCGCTGCGCGACAGCATTCGTGCGCGCGCGAAGGCGTCCCAGGATCGGCCAACACCGGCCAGTGAGTTTTCAGCAGATGTGCTCAAGGCGGTGCAACAGGGCACGCCCCCGCGGTTATTGCGCTCGGGGAATGGCAGCCGGGTGTTGCCGTGGATGGCGGCGTTGCTGCCCAAGGGGTTGTTGGAGAAGGGGCTGATGAAGCGGTTTGGGTTGAGTGGGGTGTTGTAAATTCTGATGGACAGAGAGGCCTGGCTCACGGGCCTATTCACCACTAAGGCCAGGAGCAGAATAAAATTGCGCCCATGGGCCAGATAACAAACTATTTAAACGCTATAAAAAACCACAGACCTATCAACTAAAAATCTAAAATCCTGTTATTTCTAACAGTATGAATACGTCATAAAATAAAGCCCTATAGAGCCTCAGTTATAATGCAATACTGGAGGCTCCGATGACCACATTAACGATTATTTTTTCCAGCAACTTCTACTCACTTCCCGTAGAAACTGAAATTAGCAACTATCTCGCCAATGAAACAAAAGAGATCGATCTAATATCCGATTTATGCCTTGTCGATGAGCGTGAACTTTTAGACACTAATGAAGGATTTTACGGAGGTACGAATGTTAAAAGATTTATAATGGAGGGCCCTGGAAGCGGATACTTTCTAGACGATAGAATTTACACAAAAAATCCAGGAATTTTTCAATGGAGTGAACCAACCTTCTCTCAAGAATGGGAAAACAATATCAGCCTCACATTAGACATTATAAAATCAAATAAAAGCTCAAAATCAGTAAAATGTCCAGCAGATCAAACGAGCCTTGAAAAAGAACACATTTCACTAAACTGGATAGCCGCCAAATACGAAAATGCTCTTACCATCGACTTTCGCGAGCGGGATTCATTACTTCAGACACCAACACAAATCAACTTAGTTGGTTGGAGCCGAGGAGCTATCAGCTGCCATATGCTTGCCAACGCAATGCTACAGGATAACGAGCTAAAAAATATCCCAATCAACATCTTGGCCTTCGACCCAGTAATTGATCCACGCCACGCTAAAGATCACCAAACAAAACTTGGCAATAACGTAAAAAAATATGTAGGCCTATACGCGCGGGACGAGCGGTCATCAGAGATAACCTGTGTGATTCCTGACACCGATGCTGGAACCAAGATCCACATCTATCCTATAGCCGGTCGACACACTACTCTGGTTGGACATGCAGAAACTGACGGCGCCAATGGACCTGGTAAATTTTCGGAGCCTAACGACCTTGCCTTTGATGTCGCACTACGCTGCCTATATTATTGGGTATCGCCGGAAGTAAGAAACTTAATAGATAGTAATTCGAAGCATGTACATATGCCTTACTTTGGTACGCAGACACTTAAAAAAATAAAAGACGATTACAATAGTTATGTGCTCATGCGCAACACTACTTATTCCGGCTCCAGCAAGGATATAAAAGGCGAGCGAGAAATCTACCTTAATGGCGAGTACACCAACTTCACCGCTGCACAGGGGAGCCGGTTCACTCCGAGTATGGGACTTGCAAAAGGGCACATCTTAGACATGTCCTATTTCTCGGATATTACTTAATCCAGCAACGGTTCACCTATTGCAAACCCTCCGCGCCTAGATGCCAGACGACGTCTAGGCGCTAAAAAGCATGATTAATACTTAAGCAACTATCTTTGCTCTCAACATCTTCAATACAGCCTACAAAAGCTCGCTAACTTCCACATCGACACTTAAATCTTTAATTGTGCACACTCCCTTCCTAGCCACTATAACATTTCGACCTATCGCACACTTCGCATATATAAAATCGATCTGAAAAACTGTCATTTCTCACAGTATACGCACATTCCCTCGCGTGATTAATTAGCTCTTAACGCCCTGAGCCCCCGCGAGTAAACATCATGACAATCCTCACCGTCTTTTTTTGCGGAACCAGTTCCACCAAGTTTGACGACAGTAAACCGGCTTACTGGAACGGTGAGCTCGTTTCGACGCTTGCCAAGCACCATCCAGGCAAGGAATTTGTAGAGTGGATTATTATGGATGGCCCAGGCAGTGGAAACCTGCAGGAAGATGAGCTGTTTACGAAACCTGGCGGTTACTACAAGTGGAACGGTACTCTATTTGGAGCAGGCTGGGATGAAAACGTACAGCATGCCTTGCATATCATGAAAGGAAAATTCGATTGGCAACGAGAAAAATTACTCGAAGAGAATTATATCCAACTTACACGTGCAGGCATTCCAATCGAGGAGGTGACCACGGACGGCTGTTGGTTCTGGCGTAAATATGATTATGGACCCCGTCAAATCACACAACAACAACTACAAGAGAAAATCATACAGACTTTTCGAGACGGCATCATCCCTACTCAAGTCAACCTGGTAGGCTGGAGCCGTGGAGGGATTAGCTGCCATATGCTGGCCAATGCCATGCTTAACGACAGTGAATTAACCAACATCCCGGTTAATATATTTGTTATCGACCCCGTTCCTGGTGCGTTAAATCAGCAAGAGAAAAGAGTCAAAATTGGCAGCAACGTAAAAGAATACGTGGCCTTTTTTGCCAAGGACGAAAGATCATTGGGTTTTGACTGCGTCATTCCTGACGTAGCTACACACACGAAAGTTCATATCTACCCAATGGCGGGTCGACACGCAACGCTGGTGGGCAATGCTTCTGCCACGGGCGCCAGCGGGGTAAAACAATACGCCGAGCCGGGAGAGATAGTTAGGCATTACGCAGAAGTATGTTTGAAACGTTGGGGGGTCTCTTTAAACAATACACTCAACTTGACAAGTGGCGAGGTGCAAACGCGGCTGTCCACTATAAAAGGTGATTATAACAGCTACGTTGCCATGCGCAGCTCCGTGTATACATTAAGCACCGATACTGCGGGCGAACGAACCATCTCCTGGGGTGGAAAAACTACAAATTTTACCTCTGTATACGGCCCAAAGTTTAGTCCAGAAAAGGGATTGTCTGTTGGCCACATTCTGAGCAGCGACTATTTCAGAGATATTGAGTAAAGGAGCGATTCTGTCATGGCAAATCAGCTAACAAACAGCGCTATCTTTACGCCGCGCGAGGTTGAAGTCATCAAACAGTATGTGAACCTTGCGAGCAGACTTAGAACAAGCCTCGGGCAAATGAAGGAATACTGGGGGGACTCGGCAGTACCCGTAAAGTATGAAGAACTGACCCGTGTTTATGGCAATGGGATAGGTAGCATCATCAAACACATCACTGAACACGCTGACACGTGGCCATCTATTGAGGCCGACATCAGGGTGCTTTGTGTAAAAGTGCTGGAATGCGCCGATCAATTCAGATCACTCGCCGAACCTGCCATACGAACTATTGAACGTATGCCAGGGTACATTGACTTTTCACGCACGCTTCAACAACAAGAAGATAACAGTTGGGAATCTGCGCTCTCATGTCCACTCTGCACTAGCGAAATGGAGCAACTGTTTGCCTTCAAGGACAGTATTGGTGAGATGGCAAACCGGGTGAAGGTATTAGAGCCAGAGCTTCTCGGCCTTAGCAACTCCGTTTTGGCGTTCAAGAAAAACCTCATGAACGGAATACAGTTTGAAATCGATCAATTCGTAAAATTGAACACTTCATCTGAGCTTGACAACCAACTTCTCAACATCCCCATGAGTGATGGTAGCCGAAGAGTGTTTAGCTCGTTCATGGGCGTGATACGGGGAAAAGTATTAGAGGTCATCAACACTACATCCGCTGAAACTCCGGAGGATCTTGAACAATGGGTATCGTCAAAATTGCACCCTAACCATGTGAGAGAATATAACGAATTTCTTGATTACTTAGCCCCGCTAGACAGAACCAAGGTTGAAGCACTCATATCGCAAACAAAAAAAGGCCATGTGTTGTTCGCGCAACTGGAAAGCCTGCATGAGTGGCTAAACCAATTTGACCAACCGCTCACTGACGCCAACAAAGGAGTTGGGCAAATTCGAACCCTCTGGATCACCACGGCAAGCGAGTTAGACAGCATCAAGAGCAGGGTAATGCAGGTTGAACAGCACTCAACTCTGCACGGTATCGTGAAGTCGTTAAATTCGTCCTTGGCACGCTGGAACGACGCTGTGAGTGGCACTCAACGCCTAAAAGAGTTATTGGACAATCACTGAACCTCCAAAATATCAAACCTATCAAACAGGATTCCCATGCCTATTAGATGAGGAGTAAACCATTGACTTTTACTAAAAAGCACTTTCAACACCTGGATTAAGCAGCCCCCCCTTATATACCTCAAGGAATGTCATCATGGAACATGGTATTGAGTATCCTATCCCCGTAGTGACCAGCGATGACGTGCGCGTCATTCAACGTTATGTCAGGGAAGGCAAAAACCTCCCTACTACATCTGATACGGTGAGTAAAACGTTTCCGGCGGCACCGAATAACCTATTACCTGAGATCGTCAAAAATTATTCAATAATCAATTCCCACGCGGCCTCATGGGAAAGTGTCGAACAGGCGATGATCCAAGTCAGCGCAGTACTCGTGGCATTTTCCAAAGATCTCTGTGAATACGGAGATGAGGCGGTGGAGATAGTCAGGGGCATGGAAGGCTACACTTCCAGGAAAATATCCAGCTTAAGTCCAGAAGAACTTAACGCTTTCCCAAGCATTTCCCTGGACGGAGATGATCAAGCCAAAATTTCCGGTCTCACGCAAACCGTTAATTATATAAAAAAATCTATTATCGATAAAAAGCAGCAAAGTGCGGCCACCCTAAAAACACTTGAGACCTTCCAGAGAATTTTGATAGATACCATCGAGCCTTGGATCGGCTCAATGATACGTGTGTCAAACACAGACGCACTGGACTCTGAAATCTCAAACATAAGAACTCAACTCATAAAACTAAAAGACTCATTAAAAGACGCAAAAGAAACCAAATCCGAAATGTTTTCCGGATTGGGTGGTTTTTTTAGTGAACTGCTCGATAGTCTTGATAGCTCAAAAAAACGTGTTGAGCTCAGCACCGACATTAAAGAGCTTATTTCCCGCAGGGAGGCCGTGCTGGAAAAGTTAACTTCAGACAACAAGCTTAAGGGCTTCTTTCAAACACTTTATACCAGCATGGGTTCTCTGTACGACGTGGTGACGCCAGCGATTAATACTATCAACCAACTTAATAGTCATTGGGATACGATAATCTATCTAATTGATCACTCATCTGATCAATTCAAAAACTACACCCTGCTGGGGATTTTCGTAAGAAAGCTTGAGACGCTCCTGAAAAACTGGCGAACCATACAAAATAATTCGACAGCCCTGATGAATGCTTTCAGGCTTCAATAATTAAGCCTGTACAGCCCCCCATTATTCAAGAGGATACACTCATGACTACTGAAAGCCTTTACCTGGCAAGTCCAAATATGCGCATCGTAAAGGACTGCCGTGATACTATTATCTACAACACAACCATTAAATTAAGCAACATTAGTAATTCAACAATCCGCAGCGATCTTGCAGCCCTTGCACAATATTTACGATCGGTTGACCAAGCCGTCAACAATGCAATCCGCAAAGTAATCGAAGTACTGAAAACTGACGAAGTCGGTGATGCACTAAGTGACTATGAAGATATTGATGACCCAGCAGTAAAGCAAGCCTATCAAAACAGCCTAAAGCAAATACTCACAAAAATTAAAGAAGACATCGATCGAGTCAAAACGGAGGCCCAGACTCCTACCTTCAATTTGAAAACCATGAGCCTCACCAGCAACAAGAACAAGCTTGCCGAGTTAGTTACCACTAACAGCAATCTGCAACTCATTTCAAAGACTGAAAAAAATGAAGTTTACTATGATGAGCTACTGAAACAACAGTACGTACTCAACGAATCAATAAAACTCTTTGAAGGACAGTCTTTTTTCGACCGAGCCAGCCCAATAATTGATCAACTTGAGAACCTCGCTAACGACGCTTCGGACTCTCCAGCCAACTTTAAAAAAACACTGACAAAAGAAGGGATCGCCATCGCAAAGAAAGTTTTGAAGTTAGTGGATGACCGGATCAAGTACGCAGACATGGTAATGGCCCGCCTGGACATCATCAAAAAAATTGACGAGCGCGACAAACGTGCCGACCATGTTGATCAGCAGATAAAAGCTTGTTTTGAAGAGACCACCCAGCTAGAGGAGTTTGAACAACTGCGCGACATAAAATCAGAGTACGTTCAAGAGATCGAGAAAATATTTGCCTCGTTCAACTCATTCATAGACGTGGTTTTTTCAGGTACTCCTACTTCAACTAAGGACATCGCGGACCGCTTTTTAGCCAATGCATCCCCCTTACGCACCTATTCAGAGAGGCTTTTCCAGGAATGGCTACGCGTGTGAGCACTGCGGGCATCCTACCCATTGCCCGTCACTCACAGCCCTTAATGAAGTCAATAAACGCCCGCACTTTCAGCGGCAAATGCCGGGTGTCCGGATACATCGCATAAACGCCTTGCGAGGCGAAGCGATGGTCCGGCAGCAGGCGCGCCAACCTTCCCGCCTCCAAGTCATCCTGCACCAACCATTGAGGCAGTACCGCCACGCCGTGGCCGCGCACGGCAAACGCTAAAAGCACGGCCGCACTGTCGGCCATGAGCGCAGTATGGCCAGGGCGATATTGATGCTCGCCACCTGCCGGGTCGGTCACGCTCAGCTCGGTCAAACGACCATGCCCCAATTTGGGCACCTGTTCCAACTCATCCAGTGTTCGAGCCCCGGCAAACACGGGCGCGGCAACCGCGAACACCTCGAATGTCGATAACTGCACCGCGCGGTGATTGGAGTCCAGCAACCGCCCCAGCCGAATCGCCACGTCAAAACGCTCCGAGATCAAATCTGCATGGGTGGAAGATGTGGATAAGTGAATATTCAGCTCCGGGTGCAGTCGTCGGAAAGCTTCCAGCGCCGGGGCCACGACCGCCAAGGCATATTCCACCGTGGTGGTAACGCGCAACGTGCCTTTGAGTTGCGCATGCTCGGAGCGCGCCTCCTCCACCGCCAACCGCGCTTCCTCCAGCATCCGCGTGCAGCGCAGATAGAAACGCTCGCCGGCATCGGTCAGGGCCAGCTGCCGGGTGCTGCGGGTCAGCAAAGTGACACCCAGTTCGGCTTCCAGACGCTTGAGATTGAAGCTGACCACCGCCCGCGTCTGCCCCATTCTATCGGCCGCCGCCGTCAGGGATCCTGCTTCTACAACAGCCTTGAAGGTCTCGAATCGGTCCAGGCTGACCATGGCAGCGCACTCACTTGTCAAAATAATTTTGACAAACTAACAATCAAATCGACGTTTTCCAAGCGCTTCCAGAGGTCTACCCTGCCGGGACTTAACGCAGGAACGCCCCGATGACCTATCCCTCGAAAGTCACCTGGATCTTTTTACTGGGCTTCGCCCTGGACCTGGTGAACATGTTTGTCGCCACCATCGCCTATCCGGATATCGCCCGGGAGTTACACGCCTCGGTCACGCAACTGGCCTGGATCAGCAATGCCTACATGCTCGGCCTGACGCTGATTATTCCATTAAGTGTGTGGTTGGCGGCGGCGCTGGGTGAGCGGCGGTTAATTGCCGCGAGCCTGTTGTTGTTCGGTGTCGCCTCGGTGCTGGTGGGCCAGGCCGGGTCGATTGAAGCGCTGATCGGCTGGCGCTTGCTGCAAGGCCTGGGTGGTGGGTTGCTGATTCCGGTGGGGCAAGCCTTGGCTTATCGGCATTTTGCGCCGCAGGAACGTAGCCAACTGACCGCCAAGGTCATGTCAGTGGCGCTGCTGGTACCGGCACTGTCGCCGGCATTGGGTGGCCTGGTGGTCGACAGCGTTTCCTGGCGCTGGATCTTTTACGCCAATGTGCCGTTGGTGCTGATCACTTTGCTGTTGACCCTATTGTGGTTGAAAGCGGACACACCATCTTCCGCCCGGGCACCGCTGAATCTGGCAAGCGTATTCAGGCAGATCAGCAGCCCGATGCTGCGGGTCGCGATGCTGGTGTACCTGTTCATCCCCGGGGTATTTATCGGCACCAGCCTGATTGCCATTCTGTACCTGCGAAACCTGGGGTTTGACGCTACCGCCACCGGCGCGCTGATGCTGCCCTGGGCGCTGGCCTCGGCGATGGCGATTGCCTTGAGCAAAAAACTATTCAACCGCTGCGGACCCAGGCCATTGCTGCTGGTAGGGATGGCGTTGCAGTGCATCGGTATCTTGCTGCTGATCACCCTACAACCCGCACAACCGCTGCTCGCCATCCTCGCTTATGCCTTGATGGGCCTGGGCGGGAGCCTGTGCAGCAGCACGGCGCAGACGTTGGCGTTTCTCGACATTCCGGCCGACCGCATGGGCCACGCCAGCGCCCTGTGGAACATCAATCGTCAATTGAGTTTTTGCCTGGGCGCCGCATTGCTCAGTGCATTGCTGGCAGCACTGGACTCCTTTACCGTGACCTTTGTGACGGCGGCCGCGCTGACCTTACTTCCCCTGTTTGCCGTACTGCGCCTGGATGCGTCCAGGGTGCGTGCGCTTCTCCACCCTCAACCCGAGTACAGTTGATGATCGACTACAGCGATTTTTTCGAAGAAGTGATCCAGACCCACGTCGAGATCGAACAATGGTTTGCCGGGGGCGCGCCCGAGGGGACGTTGGAAAGTCTGCTGGCGCGCTTCTCGCCGGAGTTCAGCATGATCGCTCCGGCCACCGGCGCACGGGTGAATACGGCCGGGGTCAACGCCCTGTTCACTCGCCTCGGCGGCATGCGGCCAGGGCTGAAAATCACCTTGAGCGAAATGACGGGCATTGATCGCCATGCGCGTGGTGCCACGGTGAGCTACCGCGAACACCAGATAGATAACAGCGGTACCCAGACCGATCGCCGCGCCACAGTGGTGTTTGAAAAGCAGGCCAGCGGCGCACTGCTGTGGAGTCATCTGCACGAGACCTTCTGCCAATGACAGGGCGCCCGTAGCAGCTGTCGAGCCTGCGAGGCTGCGTTCGGTCGCGCAGCGGCCGCAGGATCCGAAAGGCGAGGACTGCGTCCTCGAACGCAGCCTCGCAGGCTCGGCAGCTACAGAAATAGCGCGAGTCAACGATATCGCGAGGCAGCAACTTCAGGGCGTCTGCTTGACCACCACGGTGCAGGTAATCCCAGCCGCCAGCAGCACCCCGTCCGGGACTTCGTCGATGTGAATCCGTACCGGCACCCGTTGTGCCAGGCGCACCCAGTTGAAGGTCGGGTTGACGTCGGCGATCAGTTCGCGGCTTTCGGGGTTGTCGCGGTCGTAGATGCCGCGGGAAATGCTTTCCACATGGCCCTTGAGCACTTCCCCGCTCATCAACTGCATGTCGGCCTGATCGCCGACGCGCACCCGGGGCAACTTGGTTTCTTCGAAGAAGCCGTAGACCCAGAACGAGTTCATGTCGACCACCGCCATTTTCGGCTCGCCGATTCGCGCGTAGTCGCCGCGATGCACGTTGAGGTTGGTGACATAACCGTCCACCGCCGCCAGCACCTTGGTGCGCTTGAGGTTCAGTTGCGCCGCTTCCAGCTGCGCCTGGGCGTGCTGGTAGTCCGCCAGCGCCGAGTCGGCAATGTTGCTGGCGTCATCACGGTTCTCGCGGGAGATCACCAGGTTGTCGAGGTCGGCGCGCCGGTGGGCGTTGACCTTGCGCATCTCCCAGGTGGCCTTGCGCGAGGCCACCAGCGACTGCGCCTGCTTGACCGCGATCAGGTAGTGCTCAGGGTCGATCTGCATCAGCAGGTCACCCCGTTTCACCAACTGGTTATCGCGCACCGGTACGTCCACCACTTCACCGCTGACGTCGGCGGCGACGTTGATGATGTCGGCGCGTACCCGGCCATCGCGAGTCCAGGGGGTGTTCATGTAATGCACCCAGAGGGTCCGGCCAATCCACATCGCCAAGGCCAGCACCAATAGGGTAGCGAGCAGGCTGAAGAGCTTTTTCATCGAAGCGGTCTCACTGATAGACAGTCAGCGCCAGGGCGCCGAACAAGCAAATGAACAGGCTCAGGCGCAACAGCGCCGGGTGCCAGAAAAAACGGTACAGGTCGAACCCGGACAGAAACCGGTCCAGCGCCCAGGCCAGTGCCGCGGCGATGAAAAACATCAGGGTCATGGTCGGCATGTAGACGCCATGGAAAGCGATTTCACGAGGCATGGTCAGGTCCTTGCAGGGCGGCCAGCGGCGATTGCGGGTCGAGCAGCGAAGTGCGGATGAAATGCAGGTAGCTCTTCACCCGGCGCAGCGGCGAGGTGTCGAAGTGCGGGGCGAAGGGTTCGTCGCTGGCCTGGACCCGGCTGATGGCATGGTCGACGGCCACCAGCGCGCGCTCCAGGTTGCTCTGCCCCGGTTGCAGAAACAGCCGCACCAGGGCGCGGCCCATGACCCGGATCGCCTGGCGCCAGGGTTGCGATTCGGCATAGGCCGGATGCACCGGCAGGATCGCCTGCTCCTTGCGCAACTCGATGATCGCGTGACCGACTTCCAGCACCACGAACATCCAGCGCAGCAGCTCCCGTTGCACCTGAGGCTGCCCGACCGCCAGGCCGTAGGCCTGGTGCAGCAAATCGCGGGTACTGCTTTCGAAACTCGACGCCAGGCCCTTGAGCTTGCCGCTGATGGCATACACCACTTGCCCACGCAGGTCCTGCTCCAGGCGGCGCCACAACCAGCGGCTGTTGGGCGGCAGAATGATCGCCCCGGCTGCCGCGCACACCAGCATGCCCATGACCATGGCGATGTAGTCGTTGATGAAGGTGTAGGGGTTGTAGATCGTCAGGTTGTCCGGCACCGAGCCGGTGCTGAAGAAGATCAGCAAGCCCAGGCCAACCCCGGCGTATTGCGGCCGTGAAGAGAGGAACGAGCCGAGCACGATCACCGGCGCCAGCATCACGCACAGCAGTGGGAAACCATCGATCCAGGGGAAGATGAAAAACATCTCGACGAAGCCGATCAACGCGCCCAGCAACGTGCCGCAGGCCATCTGGAAGGCCATGCGCTTGGGGTTGGGCGTGGCGGCGGAAAGACCCACCGTGGCCGCCGCGATCAAGGTCATGGTGGCGCCGCTCGGCCAGGCCGTGGCGACCCAGTAGCTGCCCAGCACCAGCAGAATGAACGCGGCCCGAATCCCCGAGGCCGCCGAGGCCAGCCAGTTGGTTTTCGGGGTGTAGGGCTCATCCCATTGCTCGCGTTCGTGGCGGTGCTCGGCCAACGAGGCGTGGGTCTGGGCATAACTGTGCAGCTCATCGACAAAGCGATAGAGCAGCTCATGGGCGGTATGAAAATCCAGTTGGTCGGCCTCGCTCGGCGCGCTCTCCTGGAAGCTCGCGCGCAGGCTGCGTACCCGCGCCCTCAGGCCGTCCTTGTAGGCAGCCAGGTGCATCGCCAGGCGCGCCGCATCGGCATGGGTCAGGGCCCGGCCCGAGAAGCCGTCGAGCAATTCGGCGAGGTCCTGCAAGCCCGGTTTGATCGCCGCGATCACCGGGTCGGCGCCACTGCCGCGCAGGCGTTCGAGCAACTGGTGCAAGGCATTGAAGCGGGTGGTGATGCCCATGAACTCGCTGTTCAGGCGACTGAGCCGGCCGTTGCGCCGACGCATGTGCGGGTCTTCGAACACCGTGACGCTGCGCAACCCTTCCAGGCCCACGGCTTCGGCGATGAAGCCGACGTTGCGCCGCTCAAAACTGTCGGCCTGACTGCGTCCGCGCAGGCCATCGGTGACAAACAGGGCGAACACCCCGAAGCGCTGGTACAAGGCATTGCGCATCGCGGCGCTGGCGGTCTGCGGCAGGATCGCGGCGCTGACCAGGGTCGCGCAGAGGATCCCCAGGGAAATTTCCAGCACCCGCCACACCGCCGCCATGAACGCCCCTTCCGGGTGCGCCAGGGCCGGCAGGCCGACCATCGCCGCGGTGTAGCCGGCGAGCACAAAACCGTAGGCGCGGAAGTTGCGATAACGCGCCGCGCCCGCCGAACAGATCCCGACCCAGATCGCCAGGGCGCCGAGGAACAGCTCGGTGTTCTGCGCGAACAAGGCGATCAACCCGACCATCACCGCCGAACCCGCCAGGGTCCCGAGGAAGCGGTAGAAGCTCTTGGCGAACACCTGGCCGCTCTGCGGTTGCATGACAATGAACACGGTGATCATCGCCGTGCGCGGTTGCGGCAATTCCAGGCGCATGGCCAGCCACAGGGTCAGGAACGCGGCGATCAGCACTTTGAAGATGTACACCCAGGTCACGCCGTCGCTGCGTGCCCAGTCGAAAAAACCACGGCGCCAGTCAAGGGCATACAGCCAGCGCAGGGGTGCAGGCAAGGGAGTCATGGCGTCCTGTCAGTGGTCGAGGGCAGAAAGAATGGCCGGGGTGGGCGGCGCCTGTAGTTGGCGCTCGGCGGGCACATCGGCGCCGGCTTCGAGGCCGCCGCCCAGGGCAGTGACCAGTTCGGCGTGGGCACTCAAGCGCGCGGCCTGGACCTGCTGCTGCACCTGTTGCTGGCGCAACAGCAGGGTTTGCGCGTTGAGCACGTTGAGGTAGTCGGTCAGGCCGCGCTGGTAGGCGATCATCGCGATGTCATAGGTTTTCTGCGCGGCAGCCACCGACTCGGCGGCGAAGTCTTGCTGCTTGTCCATCGACTCACGGCGGATCAACTGATCGGAAATACCCTTGAGCGCATTGACCAGGGTCTGGTTGTACTTGGCCACGGCCAGGTCATAACCGGCCGCGGCCTCGCCCAGTTCCGCACGCAGGCGGCCACCGTCGAAAATCGGCAGGGAGATCGCCGGGCCCACGCTGTAGTTGAGTTTCTTGCCGGTCAGGAACTCCAGCGCCCCGCCGCCGGTGGCCATGTAGCCGAGACTGCCGACCAGGTCGACGTTGGGGTAGAAACCAGCGTGCGCCACCTCGATACCGCGCGCCTGAGCCGCTACCTGCCAGCGGCTGGCCACCACATCTGGACGTTGCCCGAGCAATTGCGCCGGTAGCGTCGACGGCAGTTTCAACGCCGCCCCCAGGGCCAGGGTCGGACGCTGCAGGCGCGCACCCTCCCCCGGGCCTTTGCCGGCCAAGGCCGCGAGCTGGTTGCGGGTCAGGGCGATGCTTTCGTCCAGGGCGTCCAGTTGGCGATGGGTCTCCGGCAATGGGGTCTGCGCCTGGCTGACTTCAAAATGGGTGCCGATGCCGCCGTCCAGGCGCTTTTGCGCCAGATCGACAATCTGTTGTTGCTGGGCCAGGGTCGCGGCAATGATGTCGCGCTGGGCGTAATGCAGGGAAAGTTGGATGTAGGCCCGCACCACATTGTTCTGCAGTTCGAGCTGGGCCATGCGCGCTTCGGCGGCGCTCATGTGGGCCAGGTCGACGGCTCGCTCGCTGGCATTGCTTTCGCGGCCCCAGAGGTCCAGCGCGTAGCTGAAGCCCAGTGCCGCGTTATTGTCCCAGGTGGTGGCGTTGGCCAGCTCGCCCGGGCCGTAGAACTGATCGGTGGGCCAGTTGTGGCGCTTGAGGGTGCTGTCGGCGTTGACCTGCAACGACTCGGCGGACTCCACCACCCCGGCCATGGCCCGGGCCTGGCGCACTCGCGCCGCGGCCATGGCCATGCTTGGGCTACCCTGCAGGGCGAGATCGACCCAGGCATTGAGTTGTGGATCGCCATAGGCCTGCCACCACTGGGCGCTGGGCCAGTGCGCATCCTGGGTCGCGCTTTGGATGGCGACGTCTGTGGCCAATGTATTGGCATCGAGTGCCTTGCCCTGTGGGGCAATACCTCCGGTTCCGATGCAGCCGCTGATTGCTAACGATAAAACCCAGACACTGAGAGTCTTCAACTCTCTGTTGATGCGACGCGGCACTGCTGCAAATTCCTGAGGAGGGGGGGATTTCCAATCGGCACAATTCTAGGGCTGGGCCCGTACGGCGATAAGCTGGGAATCTTGTGAATCTTTGTTACCGTTAACGCGATAATCCCTTGGTTGAATGCCTGAACCTTGTAACTTCGTGTCACAATTTGCCATCTCCCTTGAGAGTTCCCCATGGACACTTTGCAAAACATGCGCGCCTTCAGCTGTGTCGCCGAGGCCGGCAGCTTTACTGCCGCCGCCGTGCAGCTTGATACCACTACAGCCAATGTCTCGCGCGCGGTCTCCAACCTTGAGGCCCACCTGCAAACCCGCCTGCTCAACCGCACCACCCGGCGCATTGCCCTGACCGAAGCCGGCAAACGCTATTTGCTGCGCTGCGAGCAGATCCTGGCCTATGTCGAAGAAGCCGAGGCCGAAGCCAGCGACGCCCATGCGCGCCCGGCCGGGCAACTGAAAGTGCACACCATGACCGGGATCGGCCAGCACTTCGTGATCGACGCCATTGCGCGCTACCGCAAGACCCACCCCGACGTGACGTTCGACCTGACCCTGGCCAACCGTGTGCCGGATCTGCTGGACGAGGGCTACGACGTGTCCATCGTGCTCGCCAGCGAACTGCCGGACTCCGGCTTCGTCTCCCAGCGCCTGGGCATCACCTACAGCATCGTCTGTGCCTCACCGGCCTACGTCAAAGCCAACGGCTGCGCGCACAAGCCCAGCGACCTGCTGAACCACGCCTGCCTGCGCCTGGTGAGCCCGGTGATCCCCCTGGAAAAATGGCTGTTCGACGGCCCCGAAGGCCAGGAAATGGTCACCATCAACAGCTCGCCGTTCCTGGTGAACTCCGCCGATGCGATGAAAACCGCGATCACCAGCGGCATGGGGGTGGGCGTGCTGCCGGTGTACGCGGCGATCGAAGGGTTGCGCAACGGCACGCTGGTGCGGGTGATGCCCAACTACCGCTCCCAGGAGCTGAACCTGTACGCCATCTACCCGTCGCGCCAGTACCTGGATGCCAAGATCAAGACCTGGGTGGAGTACCTGCGGGGCTCGCTGCCGGAAATCCTCGCAGCCCATCAGGCCGAACTGACGGCGTATGAGCTCAGTGGGAGTTTGAGTGGGGCGCGGCTCAGCACCTGATTCAGGTTACCGGTACGGCACAAATACCCCCGGGGCTCGCGCAGACCCCGGCAAGAATGATAGCTTGCTTGGCATTCTCCCCCCGCCTGACGAGCCTTCCTGCGATGAAAAAGACTGTCCTTGCCTTCAGCCGTGTCTCGCCTGCCATGGTCGAGTCCCTGCAACAAGACTTCAACGTGATCGTGCCCAACCCCAAGCAGGGTGATGTCAATGCCCAGTTCAACGAAGCCCTGCCCCATGCCCACGGCCTGATCGGCGTCGGGCGCAAGCTGGGCCGGGCACAACTGGAAAACGCCGGGCAACTGCAAGTGGTCTCCAGTGTGTCGGTAGGCTACGACAACTATGACCTGGACTACTTCAACGAACGCGGGATCATGCTCACCAACACCCCGGATGTGCTGACCGAAAGCACCGCCGACCTGGCCTTCGCCCTGCTGATGAGTAGTGCTCGGCGGGTAGCCGAACTGGACGCCTGGACCAAGGCCGGAGAATGGCAGGCCAGTGTCGGCGCGCCGCTGTTTGGTTGTGATGTGCACGGCAAGACCCTGGGCATTGTCGGCATGGGCAATATCGGTGCGGCCATTGCCCGACGTGGCCGCCTGGGCTTCAACATGCCGATCCTGTACAGCGGCAACAGCCGCAAGAGCGCACTGGAACAAGAACTGGGCGCGCAGTTTCGTAGCCTTGACCAATTGCTGGCCGAAGCCGACTTCGTCTGCCTGGTGGTGCCGCTCAGCGACAAGACCCGGCATTTGATCAGCCATCGCGAACTGGGCCTGATGAAATCCAGCGCGATCCTGGTGAACATTTCCCGCGGCCCGGTGGTCGATGAAGCGGCGTTGATCCAGGCCCTGCAGGACAACCGGATCCGCGGTGCGGGGCTGGACGTCTATGAAAAGGAACCGCTGGCACAGTCGCCACTGTTTGCGCTGAAAAACGCCGTGACCTTGCCGCACATCGGCTCCGCCACTCACGAAACCCGCGATGCCATGGCCAACCGCGCCCTGGCCAATTTGCGCAGCGCGTTGCTGGGCGAACGGCCGCAAGACCTGGTCAACCCGCAGGTTTGGCAAGGATGATCGGCCGGCGGCACGTACTTGCGCACGTGCCGCCAACTCCATTCGTCGACACGCAGACTGTTTAGACCCGCTACAACAACTAACAACTACCACACAACATCAAGCGACAAAAATTTCAACTTCGCCTCGCGACAAACTTTGGCGCGCGCGCTATAAACTTCGACTAGCACAAAACAGCGCATTAAACGCGGTTAGCCATCGGAGATAACGCGCATGACAAAATTCACCACCGCCTGTGCGATTCGGCGCAGCAAAATACTCGTTGTATTAATGGCCGGCGTGTTCGGAATATTTACCCTTATCAACAACTACACCGACTATACGGCCTACTACGTATATATTGGTGACATCCTCAGCATGGAGGGCACCGAGGGCAACGACTCGCGACGCTACAGGGCAGTTACGTCCAAGTTATTCCACCATCGTTTCTACTGGACCATCATCACCCTGGAAACTATCTATACGGTTTGTTGCCTGGTCGGAACTTATCAACTTTATCAAAATATCAATGGCAGCCATAAAGATTTTCGCAGTGCAAAAAAAATGGCAATCGTCGGCTTGACCACTGCCATTACTGTTTACTACGTCATGTACGTCATCATTCTCAACGAATGGTTTGACATGGAATACTCTAAAAACCGCAACGCCTTCGATTGGGCCCGCAGTAATCTCGAATACATGTTTCCCGCTTTAATCTACCTGTCACTGGACAACGACAACTAACACACGCCCCTGCTCACGCCAGGCCGGTTTTGACCGGGTTGATCCGCACAGCGGGTTTGCGAAACACCAACAAGTTGCCCAGCATTACCAGCACCAGCCCGGCCAGGGCCGGCGCGGTCCACTGATAACCTTCGACGAACGCCGAGACGTTCAACGCCACCACCGGAAACAGCACCGTGCAATAGGCCGCACGCTCCGGGCCCATGCGCCCAACCAGCGTCAGGTAAGCGGTAAAACCGATCACCGACCCCGGAATCACCAGGTACAGCAACGAACCGATGTAGCGACTGTTCCATTCCATGTCGAAGGGAATCCCCTTGACCAGGCAGTACAGCGACAGCATCGCCGCCCCATAGGCCATGCCCCAGGCGTTGGTGGTCAGGGGCTTGAGGCCGGCTTTCTGTTGCAGACTGGAGAGCATGTTGCCCGCCGAAAAACACAGCGTACCGAGCAACGCCAGGCCCAGCCCCAGCAAGGTCTGCGGGCTGGCAGTGTGCCCCGCCAGTTCCGGCCAGAACAACAGCCCCAGCCCACCCAGGCCCAACGCGCCGCCCATCAGTACATTCCGGGCGATTTTCTGGCCGAAGAACACCCGCGCATTCAAGGCATTCCACAGCGTCGCGGTGGAGAACACCACGGCGACCAGGCCACTGGGGATCCACTGGCTGGCGTAGAGGAAACATATGAAGTTGATGCAGAACAGGCACAGGCCCTGGGCCACGCAGATCAGGTGTCCACGACGGTTCATCACCTGCAGCTTGCGGCTGAGCAGCAGAATCACGAACAACACCAGGGCGGCCAGGCCAAAACGATAGACAATCGACACCGGTATGGCCACGACCCCCAGTTGCAGTTTCAAGGCGATCCAGGTGGTGCCCCAGATCAGCACAGTCAGCAGGTATAACGAGAGGTTCATGACGGCAACTCCTGAAGATGGCCTCCAGTCTGTGCCGCCGTCGTGTGGCGCGCTTGCATAAACTTGCGCTTTTGTCCGGTGACGGGCTGGCGCCGACAGGCCGACGGAGTAGGATGCAAGGCGTTGGAGAAACGATCATGCCCGCACTGGAAACCCTGCAAGTCTTTCAAGCCCTCAACCGCTCGCCCCATGCTCGTCTCGAGCACAGCGCCGAGCTCGGTGACGGCATGGCTGCAGCCCTGTGGAGCAACTATCACGACGCCCAGGACTATCAAGCCCCGGGGCATCACACCCTGTCCTGCTACCTGGCCGGCGGCACCGGGACCTTCCGCCGCGAACAGCCTGGCACCACGGGCGGTCCGAACAAACTCTGCGTGCTGCCCGCCGAACATCAGTCGGCCTGGGTGATCAACGGTGAAATCCGCCTGGCCCACCTGTATTTCAGCCAAGAGCAGTTCGCCCTCGGCTGCGTCACCCTGCTCGATCGCGAACCCCGTGCGCTGCACCTGCGCGAAGGCACCTTTCTCGACGACCCGTTGCAGGCCCAACGCTTTCACCAATTGATCGCCTTGAACTGGGATGAACCCGGTGAGCGCCTGCTGACCAGCAGCCTGGCCCACGCCATGCTCAGCCACACCCTGCTCAACCAGGTTGGCCTGCGTCAGGGGCTGCGACTCAAGGGTGGCCTGGCCGCCCATCAACGACGGCTTCTGGTGGAGTACATCGACAGTCATCTGGAGCAGTCCATCAGCCTTGGCCAACTGGCGGCCCTGTGTGCGCTGTCGGAGTACCACTTCGCGCGGATGTTCCGTGCCAGCTTCGGCCTGCCGCCCCATCAGTACCTGCTGGCCCGCCGCCTGGCCCAGGCCCGGTATCTGCTGCGCAACACCCGGCAACCCTTGGGCGAGATTGCTCTGGCCTGTGGTTTTGCCAGCGCCAGCCACTTCACCAACCGCTTCCGCCAGGCCATGCACGGCACACCCGGCGACTACCGCCAGGCGTGCCAGGCCTAGGCCATCGTTCAGAATTCGAGGGTACTGGACAACGACACCTGCCGCGAATCGCCCATCGAGACAAAAAAGCGGCTGGCGGCCGAGGTGTAGTAGGTGCGGTCGAAGAGGTTCTTCACATTGAGCTGGAACTTGACCTTCTGCCCGTCGAGCTGGGTGTCGTAGGTGGCGAAGGCATCCGCCACGGTGTAGCCCGGCAGGTCAAAGTCGTTGACGGCGTTACCGGCCCGTTCGCCGACATAACGCGCGCCGGCGCCGACGCGCAGTTGATCGCCACCGATCAGGCTGCCGAAGTCGTAGACCGCCGACAGTGACCCACTGTTGCGGGCGACGTTTTGCAGTTTCTTGCCCTGGTAGGTCGGGTCTTCGGTGACCTCGGCATCGGTATAGGCATAGCTGCCGATCAGGCCCCAGCGTTCGCTCAACTGCCCGCTCAGGTCGATTTCCAGCCCCCGGGAGCGGACCTCGCCCGCCGCACTGTAAATCGTCACCGGCCCCTCGGAGTTGGCCACCAGCACGTTGCGCTTCTGGATGTCGAACAGCGCGATGTTGCCGGTAATGCGCCCCGGCAGATCGAGCTTGGCCCCCAGTTCCCAGGACTTGGCTTCTTCCGGCGCCACGCTGCCATCGAGCACCGTGCTGCTGCCGCTCAGCGGGGCAATGGTGGAGTTGGGCTTGAAAGATTCGGTGTAGCTGCCGTAGAACGACAGCGCATCGCTGTAGCGATACACCAGGCCAGCGCGGGGCACCCATTTCTGGCCGTTAGTGTCGGTGTTGGCCTTGAACGGACGGCCCTTGCCGGCGTACTGGTCGTACGCCTGGAAGCGCCCCCCGGCGACGAGGATCCATTGCTCGTTCAGGTGAATCGAGTCCTGCAGGAACACCGAGTCGCTGCGCAGCAGGTCGGTCTGCGCGCTGTCGGCGGCGCTGACGGTGGTACCCGCCACTTCACGGCCATAGACCGGGTCGAGGTAGCTGAACGACGGCGCCTGGCTTTTCTGTCGGATCAGGTCGGCACGGTAGATCTTGCGGTACTCGTCATCCACCCCCAGCACCACGTCGTGTTGCATGCCGACCAGCTCGACCTGGCCCTGCAGGCTGGCGGTGGTGAAGCGGTCGGTGCTGAGGGCGCCCTGGGTGCCGTCCATGTTACGGGTCAGCGTGCCCTTCACCGGGTCGATCGCGGTGATGCGAACCTGGCTGGCGTCGTAGGTTTCGCGGTTCCAGCTGTAGCCGAAGTGAGCGCTCCAGTTGTCGTTGAGTTGGTGATCGGCTTCGAAGTGGTAGAGGTCCGAGCGCCCTTCCATGTTATTGAACGGCTCGTCGAGACGTCGCTGCGCCGGAATGTCCAGCGGGTGATTGGTGCGCGGATCGATGGCCGTGCCACGGTCGAATGGCGAGAGGAATTCGCGATGCTCATAAGCAAATTGCAGCGTGGTGCTGTCGCCGTACCAGGCCAGGGACGGTGCGATCAGGCTCTCGCGGTGGGTGCCGAAATTGCGCCAGTAATCTTCGTCTTCATGATCCAGCACCAACCGATAGGCCAGCCCGGATTCCCCCAGCGCCCCGGTGCTGTCCAGGCTGGCGCCGCTGCCGTTCTTGCCGTCGCCGTAGCTTGAGCCGCGCGCGGTCAGGGCGTTGTAAGCCTGCACCTGGGGTTTCTTGCTGACCATGTTCACCACCCCGCCCGGGTCCTGGATCCCGTAGAGCAAGGAGGCCGGTCCCTTCAGCACCTCGACCCGATCCACCGAGGCATTCAAACCACGGCCCTGCACAATCGGCATGCCGTCGCGCATGATCGAGCCGTTGCGGTTGTCACCAAAACCGCGAGTCATCACCGAGTCCTGGGTGCTGCCCAGCGTATTGCCCTGGGTGATGCCACTGACATTGGCCAGGGCATCGTCGAGGTTGCGCGGGGTCTGATCACGCAGGACCTGAGCCGCGACCACGTTGATGGTCTGGGGGATTTCCTGCAGCGTGGCCGAGGAGCGCGCAATCGAGGTGGTCGTCGGCGGCTGGTAGCTCTGCGACGGGTCCTGCACTGAAGTGATGGTGGTCGCCCCCAGGTTCAGGACGCCGGCGCTGGGCATTGGCTCCAGGACCAGGGTATGGCCATCGGTCTGGCGGAACGTCATTGCCGACCCGCTCAACAGCCGCTGCATGGCGTGCTCGGCACTCATCTGCCCACTGATGGCCGGCGCCGTCACGCCATAGGGGGCTTCATCGGTGTAGACCACGCTGATGCCGGTCACCCGGCTGAACTCGCTGAGGGCCTGGGGCAAGGGTTTGGCGGCGATATCGAAGCGAAACTGGGCGCTGTGTTGCTCACTGGGCTGCGCGGCCTGGGCCACATTCAACGCTGACAACGCCGCCACCGACACTGCCAGGGCCGAGCCCCCGAACCACTGCTTGACCGAACCGCCTGCCACCGAACTTGCCCTGAACTTCATTGCTTGGACCCATGTGTAGTAACGCAACCGATGCGAACAAGTCGCACTTTCACCCCTACACGGATGGCGCTCGGGTTTACCTCACCTGATCGGCAAAAATAATTGCCTACCTCGCAATCTGCGTAGCAGCTGTCGAGCACCGCGAGGCTGCGTTCGGCTGCGCAGCAGACGCCAAGGAATCACATTGACCCGGCGAGGACTGCGTCCTCGAACGCAGCCTCGCGGGGCTCGACAGCTGCTACAGGCTGCTACGGAAATGGCTGGGGCCTTCAGCGCAGGATGATCAGGCTGCCTAGGCGGTTCTGCTCGAAACCCAGCAGCCCTTGCAACGATGCCAGCACTGCTTGCGGGTCGTGACTGGGGAAGCTGCCGCTGATGCGGCGCGTGCCCAATTCATCGTTGAGCAGGAGGATTCGCCCCGGGTAATAGCGCTGCAGGTCCTGCACCACTTCGGCCAGGGGCACCTTGTAGTAATTCAGCCAACCCTGGCGCCAGGCCAGTTGCGCCTGCGCATCGATCGCTTGCAGGGCACGGGCGTGGCCGGCGCTGTAGGCCACTTGCTGGTCGGCGCCCAGCACCTGCTGCTCGGCGTCTTTGGCCGGGGTGACGCCAACCCGTCCCGAGAGCACGCTGACCTGTGCGCCCATGGGTTGCAGGCGCACTTCGAACTGGGTGCCGAGGACCCGCGCCTCGCCCTGGTTGGCATCGACCACAAAGGGTTCACCGGTGTGGCTTACGCTGAAAAACGCCGCCCCCCGGCGCACCTCGACATGCCGTTCACCACGGCTGAAATCCACGGCAATGGCGCTGTCGGCATCCAGGGTGATCACCGACTGATCGGCCAGGGTCACGCTGCGCACCTGCCCCGGCGCCGAGACATAGTCGGCGCCCAGGTCATCGAACCAGCGCGACGGCTGCCAGCCAGCCCCCATCGACACCATCAGCAGCAGGCTGGCGGCCAGCGCCAGCCCACCCGACCAGCGCCGCACACTGGAACGCCGCGAGCGGTTCAGCGCATTCAGGTAACCCTGCAAGGCCAAGGCGTCTTCATCGGCCAGGAGGCGCGCGGGCACTTCGCTGAGTTCCCAGATCACCTGGGCCTGGGCATAGGCCTCGGCGTGGGCAGGATCGGCCTGCAGCCAATGACTGAAGGTCGCTTGATCGCCACTGCTTGGCTGATCGTGCAATAGGCTCAGCCAGGCCAGTGCGGCCTGTTCCTGCGCGGGGGTCGGCAGGACACGAGTGTCGTGGTTCACGGGGCTTTCCCTGGCATACGTGATTCGGGGTCCCGCAGACTGGCCTTGCAGGTTTCGAGCGCGCGCATCATATGTTTTTCCACGGCACTCTGGGACAAGCCCATGACCTTGGCAATCTCTGCGTACTTGCGGCCGTGGATGCGGTTGAGCAAAAAGATCTGCCGGGTGCGCTCGGGCAAACTGCGCAGCGCAGCCTCCACATGGCGCAAGTCATTGCCGGCTTCGAGCGCCGCATGGGGCTCCACCCCAAGACTGTCCTGCTGCTCCGGCAGCCAGCCGTCGCTCAGTCGGCCCCGGGCGCCTTCACTGCGCAAGTGGTCGATGGCGATGTTGCCGGCGCAACGCAGCAAATACGTGCTGAGTTCCTCGACCTGCACCAACGGCCGCCGCCAGAACCGCAGGAACAGGTCCTGCACCAGGTCGGCCGCCGTCGCCCGACACCCCACCCGTCGACTGACCAAGGCCTCCATCTGCGAGCGCTGGGACAAGAACACCTGGAGAAAATGCGCGCGGCCACCCGGACTGTCGCTGCCGTCGGCCTTCTGCGGTTCAGGGGGCATGCTGATCATCCGGCTCGACTCGCCTACCCCAGCGCCAGCGCGACCAGCGGGCTGAACAGCAGCCCGAGTGCCGCCAGGCGCATCACCAGGCGCGGCCGATACGGCAGCAACCACACCAGCAACATGGCACTGGCCATCAGGGCCGCGCACCACTCGACCAGGCCCAGGCTCCAGCCGGTGGCCAGAACGGCCGCCGCCAATGACAGCCCCAGCAGCGCCCAACCGCACAGCTGCAACAAACGTCGCACACGCGCCGTCGGCGTACGGGCGAGCAGGTCGCGATGATGGCGGTCCATCGACAGGCACAACGCGGTAAATCCGCTGTAGCTCAGCAACACGGGCAGCAGCATTCAGTTCACCTCGACTTTGGATATCACGCGCGCCGTACGCGCCGGGGCTTTGCCGCCGAGCTGCCCGGCACGCCTCATCTTGAACGCCGCCCAGGCGAGAAACACACCACTGCCCAGGCACGTCAGGTCAAAGCCCAGGCGAGCCCAGTCGCCTTGCGCCAGCAACACGCGCAACGACTGTTCGCTGCCCAGGGCGTCCAACAGCGGCACCGCACAGAACAACCCGGCGGCCAGTGCCAGTTGCTCGACCCAGGCGGCGCGACCACGGCGCACCAGGGCATGGACCAGGCTCAGGCCCCAGGCAATGAAAAAGCTGTTCACCTCCCACTCGCCACGCTCGGCCAGGCTCACCGGCAACAGGCGGTTAGCGCAGAAGAACGTTGCCACCGCGATCAGCAGCCCCGCCATACTGGCGATGTTGAGCACCTCCACCAGCCGCAACTCGAACGGCATCACCCCGCTCTTGGCATGTTTCAACTGGCGCTTGCCCAGCCAGATCACCAGCCCGGTGCCGATCATCGCGGTACCGGCCAAGCCACAGATAAAGTACAGCCAGCGCAGGGTCGGCCCGGCAAAGTGCCCCAGGTGCAACCCGTAGAAACTGCCAGCAATGGCAATGGGCGTCGGGCGTGCCGGATCAGCCGTGAGGAACGCGCCGCTGACCCCGTCGAACGCCACGGCATTGCCGAACTCATACATCACCCGGTCGGCGCTGCTGCGCATGACATTGACTGTGGCCTTGACGTCACCTGGATGGCTCACCGTCACCAGGTTCACCTGACCGCCGCCCCAGTGCTCACGCGCCCGCTCGACAAAAGGCGCGAGTGCCAGCAACTGCCCGGGTTGGCCCTGGGCCTTGGGCGACTCGGACGCCGGGAACAGCTCGCTGAAGAAGCTGTCGGTATCGCCCTGGTAAGCCACCAGGATGCTCGCCGGCATCACCATGTACATGAAAATCACCAGGCTGCTGTAGGTGATCATCAGGTGAAACGGCAACACCAGCACCCCCACCGCGTTATGCCCGTCGAGCCAGGAGCGCTGGCCCTTGCGCGGGCGGAAGGTAAAGAAGTCCTTGAAGATTTTCTTGTGGGTGATGATCCCGGTGATCAACGCCACCAGCATCAGCATTGCCGCGCTGGTGGATAACCAGCGGCCCCACGGATGGGGCATCTGCAACTGGTAGTGGAAGCGATAGAAGAAGTCGCCGCCGCGGGTATCGCGCACCTGCAGCACCTCCCCACTGAGTGGATCGAGTTGGCGTTGCTCGCGGGGACCCCGTCGGCCCTCATTGCCCGGCATCTGCCAGGACACCGACAGGCCTGGGTCGCGCGCGCTCGGCAGGCTGATCACCCAACGCCCGGCACCGGCGGCGTGTTGCTGCAGGTAGCGCTGTGCCAGCGTCAGGCTGGCTTCGCTGCTGACCTGGCGCACCGGCACCTCCGGCTGCATCCAGTGGCTGATCTCGTCGTTGAAGTACGACAAGGTGCCGGTGAGGAAGATGGCGAACAGAATCCAGCCGAAGATCAATCCGGTCCAGGTGTGCAACCAGGCCATGGCCTGACGGAAGCCCTCTTTCATGATTGCCCCAACCCGTAACCCAGGCCACCGAACGCCGCCAGCACCAGGCCCGGCAGCAACAGACCGAACCACGCCTGCCAGGCGCTGCGACTGGCAAAACACCAGAGCACGGCCACCAGGTACACCAGGAAGGAGGTCATCATGCCGCTGACCACGGCTTCGGCGCGGGCCATGGGCAGCCACAGGCTCATGCAGATACTGGCCAGTGCCGCGAGGAGGTAACCGCCAAACAGCGCGGCCAGCACCCGCGAGGTGACGGCCAGGCGATAGGAAACGGGGAGGCTTTTCATGTTTCGACCTTGAAACGAAGGGAAATCTGCGCGCGGTCCATGCCAACGCAGGGGCAACGGAGGCCAATAGTAATGATAAATATTCTCATGTGCAAAACACTCCGATGAAAAAGCCAGGCTCCGCCGGTCAGCGCTGATTGCTTGATGGCCAGCAAGGCCACTACAATGCGAACAATTCTTGTTCTCTAACGCATTCGAATCCTCTCGCAGTGATCACCTTGCAGCCCGCCCATACCCTCGAAGGTCTCTACCACGCCCACCACAACTGGCTCACCGGTTGGCTGCGGGGCAAGCTCGGCTGCCCGCATAGCGCTGCCGACCTGGCTCAGGACACCTTCATGCGGTTGTTGACCGCCCGGGAAACTCCGCCGCTGATCGAGCCACGGGCCTTCCTCACCACCGTCGCCAAGCGGGTGCTGTGCAATCACTATCGCCGCCAGGACCTGGAGCGCGCCTACCTCGAGGCTCTGGCGCAATGCCCGCAGAGGGTCGCGCCGTCGGAAGAGGACAAGGCGATCATCCTGCAGACCCTGATGGAGCTGGACCAGTTGCTCGACGGTTTGGCGCCCCAGGCCAAACGCGCGTTCCTGCTGGCCCAGGTCGATGGCCTGAAGTACGCCGAGATCGCCCTGGAACTGGGGATTTCCATCGCCACGGTCAAACGTCATTTGCAGAAGGCGGCCCTGCGCTGCTACTTCGCCCAGTGAACGCCAGCCTGCACAGCCCGGCGCAATTTTCCCCACAGGTGGCCGAGCAAGCCGTCTGCTGGCTGATCGAAATGCAGGAGGGAGCGCTCAGCCCGCGCCGGCAACACGCCTGGCAGCAGTGGCTGCATGCCCACAGCGAACATCAACGGGCCTGGGAACATATTCAACGAGTCAACCAGCGCCTGAGCGGCCTGTCCTCGCCCCTGGTGCATTCGACCCTCAATGCGCCGAAGTCCGCCAGCCGGCGTCAAGCCCTGAAATTGTTGCTGATTCTCGGCGCCGGCTCAGCCGCCACCTGGGGCCTGCGTGAGCACAATCCCCTGACCCCGCTGCTGGCCGACTACCGCAGCCCGATCGGCCAGCGGCGCAGCGAGCAACTGAGCGACGGCAGCCAGTTGCTGCTCAACACCAACACCGCGGTGGATGTGCGGCCAGGGCTGATTCACTTGCTCGAGGGCGAGATTCTGCTGACCCGCAGCCAAGGCGCCGGACCGCTGCACCTGCAGACCGCCCAAGGTGTCCTGCGCCTCGCGGGCGCGCGCCTGAACGTGCGCCAGCGCAGCACCCGCACCGAGGTTGCGGTGTTCGATGGCCAGGTCGAACTGAGCGCCAACAGTGGCGCGAGCCGGCTGCTGGAACCGCAGCGTCAGCTGAGTTTCACCGAGCGCAGTTGGGACACTCCGCGCGCCCTGGACGCCAACAGCGGCGCCTGGGTCGACGGCATGCTGGTGGCCGCGCACATGCGCCTGGCGGACTTTCTGCAAGAGCTCGGCCGTTATCGACGTGGCCAGCTCAACTGCGATGCGGGGGTCGCCGATCTGCTGATTTCCGGCAGCTACCCGCTGGACGACAGTGAACGCATCCTCGATCTGCTGGAGGTCAGCCTGCCGGTCACCGTCAAACGTTTTACTCGCTACTGGGTAACCGTCCAGGCACGGGTGTAGGTTTTTTTCATTTGCCGTGAGCCGTTTTTCCGATCTGACGTGACAGAGAAGCAAAGCCACCTTGATTCCCTTCTCTCAGGATCGTCCCCATGCCCGCCCGCCCCACCTGCCTTACGCCCCTCGCCCGTTCGCTGCGTCAGCTCCTGCTCGGCGCCAGCCTGGGTTTCGCTGCCATGCCCATGGCGCTGGCGGCCGAGGCCAAGCCCTACCACATCGCCGCGACATCCCTGGAAAACGCGCTGAACCAGTTCGGGCGTGAGGCCGGGGTGCTGATTTCGTTCGGCTCGCAGGTTACCCGTGATCTCCACAGCCCAGGCCTGGAGGGCAACTACGACCCGCAAACAGGCCTGCAGGCCTTGCTCGAAGGCACTGGCCTGCAGGCCCGCGCCGAAGGCAACAACGCCTACAGCCTGCAACCGGCCAGTGCGCCGGCAGCGGCGCCAACCCTGGAGCTGGGCACCTCCAATGTAGTCGGTGACTGGCTGGGGGACGCCGCCGCGATCAATGTGTTCGAGCATCCGGGCGCGCGCGATGTGGTGCGGCGCGAGGAGTTCCAACGCCAGGGAGCCACCCAGGCACGGGACGTGCTCAACCGGGTGCCCGGGGTCAATGCCCCGGAAAACAACGGCACCGGCAGCCATGACATGGCGCTGAACTTCGGCATTCGCGGCCTCAACCCACGCCTGGCGTCGCGCTCCACAGTGTTGATGGACGGCATCCCTGTGCCGTTCGCACCGTATGGCCAGCCGCAGCTGTCGTTCGCGCCGATCAGCATGGGCAACATGGACGCCGTGGACGTGGTGCGCGGCGGCGGCGCGGTGCGTTATGGCCCGCAGAACGTCGGCGGCATCGTCAACTTCGTGACCCGGGCCATCCCCGACCAGCCGACGCTCAAGGGTGGCATGCAGACCGAGACCAGCCCGTCCTCCAGCCACGACGGCTTCAAGAGCAGCGCTAATCTGTTGGCCGGTGGTACCGCCGACAACGGCCTGGGCGGGGCGCTGCTGTACGCCGGCACCCGCGGTGGCGACTGGCGCGAACACAGCGACACGCAAATCGACGACCTGATTCTCAAGGGCAAGTACCAACTCGATGATGCCAACAGCTTTAATGCCATGGCCCAGTACTATGAAGGCAACGCCGACATGCCCGGCGGCCTGAATGTGGCCGACTACGCGGCCGATCCGTACCAGTCGACCCGCCCCTACGACAAGTTCTGGGGGCGTCGGACGATGGTCAACGTCGGATATCGCTACGAACAGGATCGCCGCGAATTCACCGTCAACAGCTTCTTCACCAAGACCCTGCGCAGTGGCTACCTGGACCAGGGCAGTTTCCTTTCGCTGTCGCCACGCGAGTATTGGGTGCGCGGCCTGGAAAGCCGTTTTGCCCAGGGCTTCGACCTCGGGCAGAGCAGCCACGAAGTCGGCGTCGGCTACCGCTACATCAACGAAGCCGGCCACGAGTTGCGCTACCGCACACCGATCAGCGCCGATCAGCAATTGCCCAGCACCGACAGCCGCAATGACCGCGACACCCGCGGCAGCACCGAGGCCAATGCGTTCTTCGTCGATGACCGGATCGATATCGGCAAGTGGACCATCACCCCGGGCGTGCGGTACGAAATGATCGATTCGCAACAGTCCAACAACCTGACCGACGTCCAATACAAAGGTGACTACAGCACCACGCTGCCGGCCTTGAATGTCATGTACCACCTGAGCGATACGTGGAACCTGTATGCCAACACCGAAGGTTCGTTCGGCAGCGTGCAATACAGCCAGATGCCCAACCGCGTGACCAGCGGCGAAGTCAAACCGGAGAAAGCCCGGACCTGGGAGCTGGGGACCCGCTACGACAACGGCAACCTGCGGGCCGAGATCGGTGCGTTCTTGATCAACTTCGATAACCAGTACGAAAGCAACCAGACCAACGACTCGGTGATCGCCCGAGGCGAGACCCGTCACCAAGGCATCGAGACCAGCATCAACTATGCGCTGGAAGGCTTGAACCCGGCGCTGGCCGGCTTCGATGTCTACGCGACCTACGCCTTCGTCGACGCCACCATCCGCGAAGACGGGCCGAACCAGGGTAACCGCGTGCCGTTCTCCTCCCGGCACAAAGGCACCCTGGGTATCGGTTACACCGAAGGCCCGTGGCAACTCAACCTGGACAGCAGCTTCCAAAGCGACCAATACGCCGACAACGCCAACACCCAGGCCGAAAGCGCCGACGGCAGCACCGGCAAGATTCCCGGCTACATGCTGTTCAGCAGCCGCGCCGGCTACGACTTCGGCCCGCAGCTGTCCGACCTGACGGTTGCGGTCGGCGTGAAAAACCTCTTCAACACCCAGTACTTCACGCGCTCGTTCGACGACAACAACAAGGGCAAATACGTGGGTGAGCCGCGTACAGTGTATGTGCAGACGTCCATCGCGTTCTGATCAACTGCCCGCCAGGCACGACGGTGTGCCGGCCACCAACGCGTCGATGGCACAGCGCGTCTTGGCCGGCATATGGGCCGCCGTGGGCCAGATCACATGGATCGGTGAAGGCTGCTCACGGTAGCTGGGCAACACGGCTTCCAGTTGTCCACGCAGCACATAGTGCGCCACCAGCCAACTCGGCAACCAGGCCAGGCCCACGCCCGCGATAGCGGCATCGGCCACGGCCTGGAGGTCGTCCATCAGCAGCAGCGAAACCACCCGGGAACGGTGTGGGGTGTTGCTGCGATAGGCGATACCTCGGTGGCCGGCGAGGTCGTCGATCGATTCAATTGGCCCCACACGTTGCAAATACGCCGGTGCAGCCGCCAGGCACACGGACTGTTCACCCAGGCGGCGCGCGCTGAGGCGGTCGGTGTCGGGCAGCGGGCCGATTCGCACGGCCACGTCGAAGCCTTCCTGGGCCAAATCCACCAGCCGGTCGGCGAAGCAAATCTCGATTTCCAGCTCTGGATAACGCGCCATCAAGCCCCACAGTGCGGGCGCCGCGTAGTGATGTCCGAACGCCAGCGGCACACTCACCCTTAAGCGTCCCCGCGGTTGTTGGCGACCACTTTCCAGGACGGATTGCGCTGCCTCCAGTTCCGCCAGTGCACGCAGGCAATGTTCGTAATAGACCTGGCCGTCTTCGGTGAGCCGTTGGCGACGGGTCGACCGCTGCAACAGGCAGGTGCCAAGCCGCGCCTCCAGCCGCGCCAAACCCTTGCCCACCGCCGAGCGCGTGAGATTGAGCCGTTCGGCGGCCTCGGTCAGGTTGCCGCTTTCGACGATCTGTAGAAAGAGTTCAACGCCATCAAAACGTGGTGTGGCCATGGTGCAATTGTCGCCCTTGAGTCCCCTATCCAAAGAAAATTTATCACGAATAAAGAACTATGTTCCCGCGAGAATAACTCCCATCGTTTACTCACAGGAGAATCCCATGCCACCCGCCGCCACCTTATCGGGCGCCAGCACACCCAGCACCGCCAGAAACAACCTGGCCCTCACCGCCGTGTGCCTGGTGGCACTGATGTTCGGCCTGGAAATTTCCAGCGTGCCGATCATCCTGCCCACCTTGGAGCAGCAACTGGGCACCGGTTTCCAGGACGCCCAATGGATCATGAACGCCTACACCCTGGCCTGCACCAGCGTGCTGATGGCAGCAGGCACATTGGCTGACCGCTTTGGCCGTCGACGCATGCTGGTGCTGTGCCTGTGGGTATTTGCCGTGGCTTCGCTGGTGTGTGGGCTGGCCGGCAGCGCCTCCACACTGATTGTCGCGCGGTTTGTCCAGGGCATTGGCGGTGGGGCGATGATGATTTGTCAGTTCGCCATCCTCTCGCACCTGTTCCGCGACCCGGCAGCGCGGGCGCGGGCATTTGCCATATGGGGCGTGATTGCCGGCGTGGGCCTCGGCTTCGGGCCGATGGTCGGCGCATTGATCCTGGCCGTGGCGGATTGGCGCTGGGTGTTCCTGGTGCATGTGCCACTGACATTGTTTACCTTGGTACTGCTGCGCGTCAGCGTGGAAGAATCCCGCGACCCGGCCGCCCATCGCCTCGATATCGCCGGCATGCTGACGTTGACGCTGTCGGTGTTTGCACTGGTCTACTTCATCACCCAAGGCAGCGAAAATGGCTTTGTAACGGGCTGGGCGGGCCTGGCGCTGGCTGCGTTGCTGTTGTTTATCGTGATTGAGCGCCGCAGCGCGCACCCGATGTTCGACTTCACGGTATTTCGCATCCACCGTTTCAACGGCGCGCTGATGGGCTCGATCGGCATGAACTTCAGCTTCTGGCCTTTCATGATCTACCTGCCGTTGTACTTCCAGGCCGGCCTGGGTTACGACACCCTGACCACTGGCGCGGCCCTGCTTGCCTACACCTTGCCGACCCTGCTGGTTCCGCCGCTGGCCGAGCGCCTCGCCCTGCGCTACGGCGCCGAAGGCGTCATCCCCTTGGGTCTGGGACTGATGGCTATTGGGTTTCTGGCCATGACCGCCATCAACATGGCCGAACACCCGGATATCAGGCTGATACTGGCTAGCTGCGTGCTGACGGGCGTGGGCCTGGCGCTGACCAACTCGCCCACTACCAACACCACCACGGGCTCGGTGTCCGCCGACCGCGCGGGCATGGCGTCGGGCATCGACCTGAGCGCACGATTAATTACCTTGGCAATCAACATCGCGCTGATGGGCCTGGTGCTGTTGCTGGGCATCAACCATCAACTGGCTGAGATGTTGCCTGCGAGCACTGCACTGGACTGGCCGGCCATCAGCCAAAACATTGCAGCGGGTAAGTTGGATTCGCCGGGGCTGACACTCAACGATGCCCAGGCAGCACTGCGCCATGGCGCCGGTTGGGCCATGTTGTTCGCAGGGTTGGGTGCGTGTGGGCTGGCGCTGCTGAGTCGGTATTTTTTCCGACGCAGCTAAATGAAATCGGGCCTGCAAATGCAGGCCCGCTTGTAGAGGATGAAAAACCGGTCAGCCGTTGATCACAGCATTTTCGTTTTCCAGGAATTCCTGCTCCAGTGCGACTTCATTCACTTTGTTGATTGGCTGGTTTTTCCCGGCAGCGCGTGGCTTGCCTTGCAGTCGACCAAACAGATGTTCCAACGCGTGTTCCAGTTTGGTGGCCGCGCTGTCGATCGCCTGTTCCAGGGTATCGCCCTTGGCGGACACCGACAGTGGTTGATGACCTTTTGGCCGTGCTTCCAGGCGGCAACTTAAATCGTGGGGACCGGGCTTGTCGCCGTTCTCATCCCGCAGGTAGACCTCAACACGGGTCAGGTCTTCTTCATAACGTTCGAGCGTGCTCTCAATGGTAGTACGTACCCACTCCTCCAGTCGGATGCTGCTTTCAATATGGTTATCGCTGTTGACTTGGATTTGCATAGTTCATCCCTTATTTCAGCTAGCTCGCGAGAGGTCCGGTGTAGCGTTGATTCTTCAGTGACCGTGACCTCTTACTTACAGAGTTGGGCAGACGGAGAAACAATTCAACCCCTAAAAAAAGATAAATTTTCATTACTGAAAAAGTCGGACAACGGACAAAAGCGCTGTTAAGGTCGGGAGTTGGGTCGCCTGGTAATACTGCAACAATTACTCACAATCACCCCTCGCCCAAGGGGTGTATATCGCGAAAGATCTGCGCCTCTTCCACCAGCCAGTCATGCACCGCGCGCACGCCCGGATGGCTCAGCGCACCCGGTGCATACAGCAGCACGTAACGCTTGTAGTTGGGCACCGCGACGCCGAAGGGCACGATCAGGGTGCCGCGCTCCAACTCATCATTGAGCAGGGTGCGCCGGGCAATGGCCACGCCCATGCCGGCAATCGCCGCCTCGATGGTCAGGTGATTGCGATTGAACGTATGCCCGCGCCGCACATCGGCACCGTCGAAGCCGATGGCGTTGAGATAGAACTCCCACTCCGCGTATTCGTAGCTGCCCCGCCAGGCGGTGATGTCGTGCAACAACGGAAAATGCACCAGGTCCGCCGGACCGTGCAGCGGGGGGCGCCCGCGCAACAGGCTGGGGGCGCAGACCGGAAAAATCTGTTCATCGAGCAGGGCTGTGGATAACAGCCCTGGGTAGCTGCCATCGTTCAGGTCGATCGCCAGGTCGAAGTCGCCCTCGTGCAGGGCCACGCTGCTGTCCTCGGCCACCAGGCGCAACTGGATGTCCGGGTAACGCTGTTGCAAGCGCGGCAGGCGCGGGGTCAGCCATTTGCCGAGGAAGGACGGGATCGAACGCAGACGCAGGATGCCGCTGATCATGCCGGCGTCCAGTCGACGCAATTCCGCGTCGATGCTGCCATAGGCTTCGCCGACGGTGATTGCCAGGCGCTGGCCTTCGGCACTCAATTCGACGCCACGGGCGCGCCGATGGAACAGGCGGAAACCCAGGCGCTCTTCCAACTGACGGATCTGCTGGCTGACCGCCCCCGGGGTGATGTGCAGCTCTTCGGCACAGCGGGTGAACGACAGGTGCCGCGCCGCACAGGAAAACACATGCAGCCAGACATACGTCTGGGCGTGAAATTGACGACTCATCGTTTAGTCCTGCTAAAGCCTGTCTTAGGAAGTTTCGTTGGTCACCGCGGACCGAGGTAGGCAGTATCGCCGACATTGCGCTTGTCCTACAAAAAATGGCAGCGATTCCTACTCCATTGCTTGTAAGGCTTTAGCATGGCTATCAGTGTTTTTGATCTCTTCAAGGTCGGCATCGGCCCGTCCAGCTCCCACACCGTCGGCCCGATGCGCGCCGCCGCGACCTTCGCCCAGGCGCTGTTCGACCAAGGCCTGCTGGGCCAGGTTCGACGCGTCGAAGTCCGCCTGTACGGCTCGCTGTCCGCCACCGGTGTCGGCCACGCCACCGACCGCGCCTGCGTCATGGGCCTGATGGGCGAATGGCCGGACAGCATCGACCCCACCAGCATCGGCCCACGCATCCAACAGCTGCGCGACAGTGGCGAATTGCTGCTTGGCGGCCGCCTGAGCATCGCCTTCGACTGGACCCGCGACCTGCTGCTGCTCGATGAGAGCCTGCCCTACCACCCTAACGCCATGGCGCTGAGTGCCTTTGCCGAGAATGGCCTGCTGTTCGAGCAGACCTACTACTCGGTGGGCGGTGGTTTTATCGTCGAGGCGGCCGAGGTCGAGTCCGGCACACCGGCAGGCGATGACGTGCAGTTGCCGTACGACTTTTCCAGCGCCGCCGAACTGTTGTCGCTGTGCAATCAGCACGGCCTGCGGGTATCCGAACTGATGATGGCCAATGAACGGGCCTGGCGCAGCGACACGGAAATCCGCCAGGGTCTGCTGCACATCTGGTCGGTAATGCGTGAGTGTGTCGAACAGGGTTTGCGCCACGAAGGCATCTTGCCTGGGGGCCTGGATGTACCACGACGCGCGGCAAAATTGCACCGCAGTCTGCTGGAGATCGGCAAGCCGAACGTCATCAGTTCGACCCTTTCGGCGATGGAATGGGTGAACCTGTTCGCCCTCGCCGTCAACGAAGAAAACGCCGCCGGCGGGCGCATGGTCACCGCACCGACCAACGGCGCGGCGGGGATCATTCCGGCGGTGCTGCATTACTACATGAAGTTCAACCCCGAGGCGTCGGATGACGATGTGGTGGCATTTTTCCTCGCCGCCGCGTCCGTAGGCATCCTGTGCAAGAAGAACGCCTCGATCTCCGGTGCCGAAGTCGGTTGCCAGGGCGAAGTCGGTTCTGCCTGCGCCATGGCCGCTGCCGGCCTGGCCGATGTGCTGGGGGCCACGCCCGAGCAACTGGAAAACGCCGCCGAGATCGGCCTGGAACACAACCTGGGCCTGACCTGCGATCCGGTCGGTGGACTGGTCCAGGTGCCGTGCATCGAGCGCAACGCCATCGCTGCGGTGAAGGCGATCAACGCCACCCAGATGGCCTTGCGCGGCGACGGCAAACACTTCATCTCCCTCGACCGGGTGATCCGCACCATGCGCGATACCGGCGCCGACATGCATGACAAATACAAAGAGACTTCACGGGGCGGCCTGGCTGTCAGCTGGGTGGAATGCTGAGGAGCATTCCCTGCCGCCCGTAACACGTGAGCCCGAGCAAAAATAATAACGAGGCCAAAACGATGACCGATGTACGTACACCTGCTGCCGAAAACCCCGCTGTAGATCTGACCCACACCACGCAAACGGCCCGCCAGGGCTGGAGCAAACACGACAGCACCTGGATGCTCGGCCTTTACGGCACGGCCATCGGTGCGGGCACCCTGTTCCTGCCGATCAATGCCGGCGTCGGCGGCTTCTGGCCGTTGCTGGTACTGGCTGTGCTGGCCTTCCCGATGACCTTCTTCGCCCACCGCGGCCTGACCCGTTTTGTCCTGTCCGGGCGCTCCGGCGATATCACCGAGGTGGTGGAAGAACACTTTGGCGTCGGTGCCGGCAAGCTGATCACCTTGCTGTACTTCTTCGCTATCTTCCCGATCCTGCTGGTCTACAGCGTGGCGCTGACCAACACCCTGGGCAACTTCATGGAACACCAGTTGCACATCACCCCGCCTCCGCGGGCGGTGCTGTCGCTGGCGCTGATTCTCGGCCTGATGGCGATTGTGCGTTGTGGCCAGGGCGTGATCGTCAAGGCCATGAGTGTGCTGGTGTACCCGTTTGTCGCGGCGTTGCTGTTGCTGGCCCTGAGCCTGATCCCGAACTGGAACGGCGCGTTCTTCGCTTCCGCCGGTGAGGGCATGCCGTTGCCAGTGTTCTTCAAGACCCTGTGGCTGGCGATCCCGGTGATGGTGTTCTCGTTCAACCACTCGCCGATCATCTCGGCCTTCGCCGTCGACCAGAAGCGCCGCTACGGTGCCCAGGCCGAAGCGAAAAGCAGCGGCATCCTCGCCGTCGCCCACAGCATGATGGTGCTGACGGTGATGTTCTTCTGCTTCAGTTGCGTGCTGGCCCTGTCCCCCGCTGACCTGGCGGCTGCCAAGGCGCAGAACATCTCGATCCTGTCGTACCTGGCCAACCACTTCCAGACCCCGGTCATCGCCTACGCCGCGCCGTTGATTGCGCTGGTGGCAATCACCAAATCCTTCCTGGGCCACTACATCGGCGCCAGCGAAGGTTTCCAGGGCCTGATCGTCAAGAGCCTGCGCGGCCGTGGCCGGGTGATGTCGGCCAACTGGCTGAACCGTGCCACCGCACTGTTCATGATCCTCAGCTGCTGGGCCGTGGCGACCTTCAACCCAAGCATCCTGGGGATGATCGAGACCCTCGGCGGGCCGGTCATCGCGTGCCTGCTGTTCCTGATGCCGATGTATGCGATTCGACGCGTGCCATCTCTGCGCCAGTATTCGGGCCAGGTGTCGAACGTGTTCGTGGTCCTGATCGGCCTGATTGCACTGTCTGCGATCATCTACTCAGTACTGCCCTGAAACGGACCGCCAGAGGCTGGCCGGTTTGATCCCGGCCAGCTACTTCATGTGGGCCAGGCTCGCTGAACTGCAGGTGATCACTCCCACGGCATGCCCCTTGCTACGTCACTGCTATCTGCCGACGGTCCGGAACTGCGAACAATTGCGGGCGCAGCCGGTCAATGACTGCACGAGTCAATCAAGCGGTGACGCCTATGGACAATCCCTTCCAACTGATTACTGACACCTTTGCCGCCGATTACCAGATCAACCTGAGCATTCAGGGGCTGGACGGTGGCATCATGCTGACCCTGTCCAACGCCGGGCGCATTGTCGCCAAGCGGATGATCAGCGTCGCCCAGCGCAACGATCCACAGCGTTTGAAACGGCTGGTGCAAAGCATTCAGTTCGGCATCGCCATCGAGCAAGGGCATAGCGCCATGACCATTCTCGAAGCCATGACCGACAGCGACAACCTCAAGTTGCCGCCGCCGTTGGCCAAGGCCGCCCTGCCCCTGTCAGCCCGGCCTTAAAGCTCGCCCTTCTCGACTTCCGGGTGCTCGCTGGAGCCGGCACCCACCTTGCGTTGCGGGTGCTCGATCTTCACCGAGGGGAACTGCGAAGAGGCATAACGCACCACCAGGATCGCAAACGCCAACAGCAGAATCCCGCCGCACAGGTAGATGATGCCCACGTCCGGCGGGTTGTGGTGCGACACGTTGGAGATCAACAGGCGGGTCAAGGCCGTGATCGCCACGTAGATCAGGAACCGCACGGGCATGTGGTTGGTCTTGAAGTAAATCCCGACCATCGCCCCGAGTTCCAGGTAGATGAACAACAGCAAGATGTCATCGATCTTGATGTGTCCCTCTTCGATCATGCCCAGAAATTCCATGACCGCCGCCCAGGCCGTGACTGCGCCAATGGCGAACAGGGCGAGGTAATGGAAGGTTTCGACGAACAGGTTGCCCAGGGTTTCAGCCAGTTCATGCACGTTCTGGCGAATTCGCTCCGCCCAATGGATTTTCACGGTAATTCTTCCTTAGGTCGGTTCGACCGGATGATGCGGGTTCGACGTGACGGTTGTTCTGCATGCAGAAAAAAGGCCAGCGGCTGTCAGATGAGATGACGGTGGAGCGAGATTGGACACTTTGTGTGTCTAACCACGGCGCCAACTGACAAACCGTGAAACCGGTCTAGATTAAAAAGCGACTACCCAAAGGACCGGGATTGGCTTATCCTTTCGCTGTATATAAATACAGTAGTCGCAATAGACAACTAATGTGAAGGCATGTGAGGTGGTAAATGGCCGTCGAAGTGGTATACCGCAGCAGCCGAGATCTGGAGCGCTTGTTCATGGATAAAGCCGAAGCTGACCGTCATGACAAAATGCTCGAACTCGCCGAGTTGCTGGCAGAAGTGCTGCAAAAAGCCGTTCCGTCCCTGACCGAACAGCAAGTGGAAGAAGCCGGGATCTACATGGCGAAGAATCGCGAGGTATTCGCCAAGGCGTTCAAGAGCCAGCCGGACGCCCTGACCGAATTGCTCAGCACCCCTGCCCCGGCTGTCCCAGCGGTCGAGCCTGCTGAGCCCACCGCAGACGTCGAGCCAGGCGAACCCGCCAAGGCTGCCAAACCGGCCAAGGCAGTCAAAGCCGCGAAGTAACGACCGGCAGAATTGAACAGGCCCTGAATCACGGTTCAGGGCCTTTTTCATGCCGGCAGTGATTAGAAGGCGAAGCTGGTTTCCGGCATCGCCATCAGTGACTCCGCTCCCGCCAGGACTGCCTCGCGATGGGCACTGGCCCGAGGCAGGATCCGGTCGCTGTAGAACCGCGCACTGTTCAACTTGGCCTGGTAGAACTCGGCTTCGTCGGTACCGGCGGTCAGGGTCGCTTCGGCACGGGCTGCCGCTTGCAACCAGAAGCCGGCCAACAGCACATAGGCCGAATACTGCAGGAAGTCCACGGAGCAGGCACCAATCTCCTGCGCGTTGACCGCACTGGCGGCGATCACGTGAGCCGTCAGCGTTCGCCACTCCAGCACCCGGGCTTCAAGCGCCATGACCAGCGTGTTCAACTCGCTCGACAAGGCGTGACGGGCGCACCATTGATCCAGTTCGTCCTGCAGCGCAGTGAGCTGTTGGCCACCATCGGCGAGCAGTTTTCGGCGAATGAAATCCAGCGCCTGGATGCCGTTGGTGCCTTCATAGAGCTGGGTGATGCGACTGTCGCGCATCAACTGCTCCATGCCCCACTCGCGGATAAAACCGTGGCCACCGTAAATCTGCACCCCGAGGCTGGCGACCTCCTGGCCCATGTCGGTGAAAAACGATTTGACGAGCGGTATCAGCAACGCCGCGCGCTGGCTGGCTTGCTTGCGCGCCTGGGCATCCGGGTGGGCATGTTCCAGGTCCAGTTGTTGCGCGGTGTAGGCCGCCACCATGCGGCAGCCTTCGAGCAGGGTTTTCTGGGTCAGCAACATCCGCCGCACATCGGGGTGGACGATGATCGGGTCGGCGGCCTTGTCCGGCGCGACAGAGCCTTCCAGCGCCCGCGACTGCAGGCGTTCACGGGCGTAGCTCAAGGAACCCTGGAACGCCCGCTCGGCAATGCCCAGGCCTTGCAGGCCAACCTGGAAACGCGCGTCGTTCATCATGGTGAACATGCAGGCCAGCCCCTGGTTGGCCGCGCCGATAATCCAGCCGGTGGCACCGTCAAAGTTCATCACGCAGGTCGAGGCGCCCTTGATCCCCATCTTGTGCTCGATAGCACCGCAACTCAGGCTGTTGCGCGGCCCCAGGCCGCCGTCGGCGCCGGCGATGAACTTGGGCACCAGCAGCAGGCTGATGCCCTTGACCCCGGCCGGAGCATCCGGCAGACGGGCCAACACCAGGTGCACGATGTTCTCGGATAGATCCTGCTCGCCACCACTGATGAAAATCTTGCTGCCGCTCACGGCATAGCTGCCGTCCGCCTGGGGTACGGCGCGGGTGCGCAGCAGTGACAGGTCAGTCCCGGCCTGGGGTTCGGTCAGGCACATGGTGCCAGTCCAGGTGCCACTGACCATTTTTTCCAGGTAGAGGTTTTTCAGCGCCTGGTCACCGTGTTTGTACAGGGCCAGCACCGCACCTTCGGTCAGTCCGGAATAGACCCGAAACGACAGGCTGGCGGCTATCAGCATTTCATGAAAACTCGCCGCCACCATCTGCGGAAAACCCTGGCCACCGTATTCGCTCGGCCCGGTCATGCTGGCCCAGCCGTTGTCGACGTACTGTCGATAGGCCTGGGGGAAGCCGTCGGGGGTGGTGACCTCACCGTTGGCCAGGGTCGCGCCTTGTTCGTCGCTGTTACGGTTGAGCGGCGCCACCACCTGCGCGGTGTACCGCGCCGCCTCGTCCAGCACGCCGTCGATCAATGGCCGATCAAGGCCGTTACCCAGTAACTCACAATGGGCGCTTACATCGAATAGTTCATGCAGGACAAACCGCATGTCCCGCAAAGGTGCTTGAAAGCTCATCTACGACCCTCCCGTCCATCGGCAAAATTTAGCCAGCCCCTACCTTGCCGAGAAAACCGCGGGCGACCGCAAGCCCGGTGCGACAAAAAATGCTCACCGAGCGGCTCCTGCCGAAAACTGCGCGAACAAAAATGGCCCGCCTTGAACACAGGCAGGCCTGGAAAATGGCACTCAGCGATAAAGCAGGCGTTCTGCCAATTCGTCCGCCACCCGCGCCGGCGAGCGTTTTTCCGCCTGGGCATGGGCGAAGACTTCAGTCAGGCGCGAACTGATTTTCGACAGATGCCCGGTGATGCTCGACAACTCTTCGCCGCGGTGCTTGAGCACCACGTAGATCAGCCCACCGGAATTGATCACATAGTCCGGCGCATAGAGGATGCCACGCCCCTCCAGTTGGTCGGCGACGCTGAGGTTGGTCAACTGGTTGTTGGCCGAGCCGGCCACCGCCGCACAGCGCAACTGCGCCACGCTGTGGCTGTTGAGTACCCCGCCCAGGCCGCAGGGCGCAAGGATGTCGCAGGGGGTGCTGAGCAGGGCCTCGTTGGCAATCGGATGGGCGCCCAACTGCTCCATTGCCAGCTGCACCTTGCCCGGGTCGATGTCGCTGACCAGCAGCTCGGCACCCGCGGCATGCAGTTGCTCGGCCAGGGCAAAACCGACATTGCCCAGCCCCTGGATCGCGACCCGCAAGCCCTCCAGGTTATCGCTGCCCAGGCGCGCCATGGCGGTCGCACGAATACCGGTGAACACCCCCATGGCCGCATGCGGCGATGGGTCGCCCGAGGCGGTGGTGCTGGTGACATGCTGGGTTTGCTGGGCGATGCAGTCCATGTCGGCCACCGAGGTGCCGCTGTCGATGGCGGTGATGTAGCGGCCATCGAGTTGCTCGATACAGCGCCCGAAGGCCTCGAACAGCGCCGCGCGGTTTTCCACATGGGGCGGGCGGATGATCACCGCCACTCCGCCACCTTGGGGCAGGCCCGCCAGGGCCGCTTTATAGCTCATCCCCTGGGCCAGGCGCACAGCATCCGTCACGGCGCTTTCATCGTCGGGGTAGGCCAGGTAACGGCACCCACCCAGAGCAGGTCCCAGGCGGCTGCAATGAATGGCAATCACGGCCTTCAACCCGGTGGCCGGGTCGACGCTCAGGTGCAGCGATTCAAGGCGAGTGCTTTGCATGAGAGCGAACATCGTAGGGCTCCCGAATCACTTTCAGTAGTCGCCAGTATAGGCGTGCGGGCAAAAATTGCTGGAGCGCACAGGAATAAGCAAAGCCCCGCGCCAAGGCTTTGCGGCATAACTTACACACCCTCGCGCGCGGCACTGGACGAATGCGTGCGACGGGGCTAAAACGGGGCATTCGCCGGAGGTTTTAATGAACCCGCGCCACGCTTTTTTCGCCTGCCTGCAACGCTCGCCCCCGGCGCTTTTTGAAGCGGCGCTGTGGATCGCGGCCGAACATGATGCCCAGGTTCAACCGCAGGTATTGCTGGAGCAGTTCAAGGATCTGGTGCAGCGGGTCAGCAGTGGCCTGCCGATGTTACCGGTCAGCGAACTGGGGCAGCCGCTGCTGCGCCTGCTCAACGACCTGGGCTACCAGCAAGACGAAGCCACCCCGTTGCGGCCCCAGGCGGCCTTGCTCAACAAGGTCCTGGAACGGCGACGCGGGCAGCCGCTGGCGCTGGCCCTGATCACCCTGGAACTGGCACGCCGCCTGGAGATCCCCATGGTCGGGGTCAACTTCCCCGGACACTTCCTGCTGCGGGTACCCGGCGCCGATCATCTACTCGACCCCTGCGGCGGTCGACGCTTGTACCCCAACGATTGCCGGGAGCTGCTGCAGCGCCAATATGGCCCGAACATGCCCCTCAACGCCGAGCACCTGCTGACCAGCGAGCCGCTGCAGATGCTCCAGCGCCTGTCGCGCAACCTGCGCCAGTTGCACCTGGCCAACGACGACTGCATCGGCGCGCTGATCGATGCCGAGCGGGTGCTGGAACTGGGCAACGCCAACGCCAGCGACTACCTGGCCCGGGCCAGCCTCTACCAGCGCCTGGACTGCCCCAACGCCGAGCGTTTCGACCTGGAACATGCCCTGCTGCTCAGCGACGACCCGATCCAACGCCTGCGCCTGACTGAACGCCTGGGGCATCTGCCACCCAACTCGATTGTGCATTGAAACGATGGATGCTCCACTGGCGCCCTGGATTTTTTGCGCCACCACGGATGAGGCTGTCATGCACCTACCTTCCCCTGCGGAACGTTTCCTCGAAGATTTCCACCAACGCCGACCTGGCACCACCAGCGCGGCGTTTGCCCATTTGTGCAGCGAGCAGCATGCATCGTCCTACGCAGCGCTGGCAACCACTCTACCGGGCTCGCCTGCCCGCCTGAGCGTACTGGACCTGGCGTGCGGTAACGGCTATCTGCTGGAATTGCTCGAACAGCTTTATCCGCAACGCCTGCAGTTGATCGGCGTCGACCTCAGCCAGGCTGAACTGGACGCGGCCCGCACGCGGTTGCCTGCCGGTGTCTGCCTGCTCAAGGAACGGGCCCAGGCGCTGTCGCTCGGCACGGCCAGTGTCGACGTGGTGGTGTCGCATCTGGCCCTGATGTTGATGGATGACATCGAGCAAGTCCTCAGCGAAATACGCCGCGTACTGCGCAGGGACGGCAAGCTGGCCATTATCGTTGGCCGGGGGTTTCTGTTGGGCGCGGTGGGCGAGGCGTATCTGCAGGTATTTCGCCAGGTGGCGCAGCAGGACGCCTTGGCGCATTTGCCGCTGGGTGATCCACGCATGCGCACCGAGGAGGGTTGGCGAGGGTTGTTCAGCACCGACTTCGAGCAGGTGACGGTGCAAGACATCGATGTGGCCTGGCGGCCCGACTTCGCCGAGCTCTGGCAGTCACTCAGCGCCACCTACGACGTCGACCGGCTGACACCCGCCGCCCGCGTGCAATTGCAGGAGCGCTTCAAAACCGCAATCGATCACCTGCCACAAGCCGACGGCACCTTCGCGACCGGCTGGGGGTTGCGCCTGATCCAGGCACATCCCCGCCAGGGTTGAATGCCTCGAACCGCCGTTACGGGGTATCCGGCTGATTGGCCGGATGAGCCATGATGAACGCCGGGTGTTGCGCTGCCAGCGTGGCGACCCGGCGAATCCGTGGATAGGCTTCAAGGCTGATGTTGAAACGCTCGGCCGCGTACAGCTGCGGTATCAGGTACACATCCGCCACTCCCGGTGCGCTGCCAAAGCAGTAGCCCGCGTCGCCGATCAGTTGCTCGACGGCCGCCAGCCCCTGGCTGATCCAGTGGCCGATCCACTCCACCACCTGCGGCTCGCCATGCCCCAGCTGACGCAGCTTGTTGAGCACGCTGACGTTGTGCAGGGGATGAATATCGCAGCCGATCAACGCCGCCACCGCACGCTCGTGCGCACGCTGGGCGAGGTCGCCGGACAACAGCGGCACCTGTGGATACGCTTCTTCCAGGTACTCGATGATCGCCGGTGACTGGATCAGCAACTCGCCTTGATCGGTGCGCAAGGCCGGCACCCGGCCTTGCGGGTTGACCTGCAAGTAGGCTGGCTGACGGTGTTCACCACCTTGCGGGGCGATCAGGTTGACCGGCAGCGCCTGGTAATCCAGGCCCTTGAGTGCCAGGGCAATGCGCACCCGGAACGACGAGGTCGAGCGGTAGTAGGTAAAGAGCTCCATGGGCCGAACCTCCTAGCGCGCTGGCAGGATCTTGCCGCGGCATTCGCCGAAGCCGATGGACGCAAAACCCTCACGGCTGCAACGCGCGCGCAGGATGATTTCGTCACCGTCCTCGAGGAACTTGCGCACTTCGCCGGATGCCAGCTCGATCGGCTTTTTGCCGCCCTCGGTGATTTCCAGCAGGCTGCCGAACTGACCGCTCTCGGGCCCCGACAGGGTGCCCGAACCGAACAGGTCGCCGGCCTGCAACTGGCAACCGTTGACGCTGTGGTGCGCGACCATCTGCGCCACGGTCCAGTACATGTGCTGGGTGTTGCTCAATGTCAGGCGGTGCGCCGGCAGGTTCTGCTCGCGCATGGCGTCGGTCAGCAGCAGCACTTCCAGCTCGATATCAAAGGCGCCGGCGGCCTGGTCACGGTGGTCGAACAGGTACGGCAGCGGTTGCGGATCGCCTTCTGGACGCGCCGGCTGGGCGCGCCGGAATGGCTCCAGGGCCTCGGCGGTAACGACCCACGGCGAAATGCTGGTGATGAAGCTTTTCGACAGGAACGGCCCCAGTGGCTGGTATTCCCAGGCCTGGATATCCCGTGCCGACCAGTCGTTGAGCAGGCAGAAACCGGCGATGTGCTCGGCGGCGTCGCCGATGGCAATCGAGTCGCCCATGGCATTGCCCTGGCCGATCCAGATCCCCAGTTCCAGCTCATAGTCCAGGCGCGCGCACGGACCGAACGTCGGCTCGCTCTGGCCGGCTGGCAGGGTCTGGCCTTTCGGGCGACGCACCGCGGTGCCGGACGGGCGAATGGTCGACGCGCGGCCGTGGTAGCCAATAGGCACGTACTTGTAGTTCGGCAGCAGCGGGTTATCCGGACGGAACAGTTTGCCGACATTCTGTGCGTGCTCGATGCCCACGTAGAAGTCGGTGTAGTCGTTGATTCGGGCCGGCAGGTGCATCTGGCAGTCGGCGGCCAGATGCAGCAGCTTGGTGCCCTGGGCTTCGATCTTGCCGCGCAGGGTACTGCCCTCGGCCAATAGCTCCAGCAAGCGCTCGCGCAGGGCAACACGGGGGCCCCGACCGAGTTCGAAGAAGGCGTTCAACTGGCCGCCACGGGTGGCTTGCACGGCCGCGCGGGCCGCGCCGTCAAACAGGCCGGCGTCGAGTGCTGCCTCCAGGTCGAAAATCTGCTCGCCGATCGCCACACCGCTGCGCGGCGCCGAACCCTGGGTGCTGAACACGCCCAGCGGCAGGTTCTGCAGCGGGAAATCCGCGTGGCCGTTGGCACAGGCAACCCAGCTACGAGTGGGGGTGGTCTGGGTCATGGGTTATCTCCGGTTCGGGTTGAAAGTGGCGGGCAGCGAGGCCCAGCAAGCATCGTAGGTGTTTTGCAGTTGCGGGCAATCCAGGGCGAAGCGGCTTGGGCGCAGCACCTGGCTGGTCTCGAACATGAAGGCCATGGTGTTGTCGATCTTGCTCGGCGCCAGCTCGGCGTTGATCGCTTTGGTGCAGGTTTCGCCGTCCGGGCCATGGGCGCTCATGCAGCTGTGCAAGGACGCACCGCCGGGCAGGAAACCTTCGGCCTTGGCATCGTATTCGCCCTGGATCAGGCCCATGAACTCGTTCATCAGGTTGCGGTGGAACCAAGGTGGACGGAAGGTATTCTCGGCCACCATCCAGCGCGGCGGGAAGATCACGAAGTCGAGATTGGCCAGGCCATGGACGCTGGTCGGCGAGGTCAACACGGTGAAGATCGACGGGTCCGGGTGATCGAAGCTCACCGTGCCGATGGTATTGAAGCGCCGCAGGTCGTATTTGTAAGGCACGTTATTGCCGTGCCAGGCCACCACGTTCAGTGGCGAATGATCGAGCTCGCAGGCCCACAACTCACCGAGGAATTTCTGCACCAGGGTGGTCGGTTGCTGAAGGTCTTCGTAGTGCGCGACCGGGGTCAGGAAGTCCCGTGGGTTGGCCAGGCCATTGCTGCCAATCGGCCCCAGGTCCGGCAGGCGCAGAGGCGCGCCATGGTTTTCCGCCAGGTAGCCACGGGCCTGCGGATCGAGCAGTTCGATACGAAATTTCAGACCGCGCGGCAGCACGGCGATTTCCAGCGGCGCCAGTTCCAGCACCCCCAGCTCGGTGGCGATGCGCAAACGCCCCGCCTGCGGCACCAGCAACCACTCGCCATCGGCGTTGAAGAACACCCGCTCCATCGAACGATTGGCGCCGTAGTGATAGATGCTGATGCCGGCCGGTTTCTCCGCCCCCGAGTTGGCCGCCATGCTCACCAGGCCGTCAATGAAGTCGGTCGGTTCGGCAGGAATGGCCAAGGGGTTCCAGCGCAGGCGGTTGGGCGTGACCTCGCCTAGCGGACCACCGGCCAACTGCCGCTCCAGCTTGACGAATGCCGGGTGATTGGCCGAGGGCTGGATGCGGTACATCCAGGTCCGCCGCGCTTCGCTGCGTACCATGGTGAACGCGGTGCCGGAGAACAGTTCGGTATAGAGGCCGTAAGGGGCTTTTTGTGGCGAGTTCTGGCCGACGGGCAAGGCACCGGGCAAGGCCTCGCTGCTGAATTCGTTGCCGAAGCCTGACTGGTAAGCCAGCGCTGGCGCCGTTGAATCGAGGTTCATGGAGCCTCCTGAACAGGGAGTAGGCCGTGGCCATGGCTCCGCTTCAGAGTTTTGGCACGTCCAGGTTATTTTTATCGTAATTCGATTACGCATAACGTAATTTGATTGGTATTGACCGTCAAGCTATAAAGACGCCCACTCATCTCCAGATACGACTCAACCCATGGAAAAGCCGCGCGCCACCAGCGACAGCAACGGTAAACAGAAAGTCCGCTCGGCCGAGGTGGGTACCGACATCCTCAAGGCCCTCGCCGAGCTGTCGCCCTCGACCTCGCTGTCGCGCCTGGCCGAACATGTGCAGATGCCGGCGAGCAAAGTGCACCGTTACCTGCAGGCGCTGATTGCCAGCGGTTTTGCCGAGCAGAATGCCGCCACCAATCACTACGGCCTGGGACGCGAAGCCCTGCGCGTCGGCCTGGCCGCCCTGAACAGTATGGACGTGCTGAAAGTCGCCGCCCTGCCGTTGTCGGAGCTGCGCGACGAACTGAACGAGACCTGTTTCCTCGCGGTGTGGGGCAACCAGGGTGCGACCGTGGTGCATATCGAGCCGGCGGTGCGGGCAGTCACGGTGGTGACCCAGCTCGGTTCGGTCCTGCCGCTGTTGAGTTCGTCCACGGGCCTGGTGTTCAGCGCCTACCTGCCCCACCGCGAAACCGCCGAGTTGCGTGAGCAGGAAGTCGGCGCAGTCCAGTCCCATCCAATGGCCAGCGAACAGGCCTACGCCAGTTTGTGCGAACAGATTCGCGGACGTGGCCTGCACCATGTGCACGGTTTGCTGATGCCGGGGGTGGATGCGCTGTCGGCACCGGTGTTCAACGCCGTCGGGCAGATCGCTGCGGTGCTGACCATCGTCGGTCCGACCTCATTGTTCCATGCCGACGAAAACGGCCCGGCCGCCCAGCGCCTGCTGGCCGCGACCCGGGCCGTGAGCTGGCGCATGGGGCATGACGGCGGCACACCCCAGGCCTGAGTTCAGGCGAAAAACCCCAGCGCCTTGGCCTTCGCCACGGCCTGGGTGCGCCGTTCGACCGCCAGCTTGCCGTTGATCCGCCGAGCGTGGGTCTTGACGGTGTGCAGGGAAATGAACAACTGCTCGGCGATTTGCAGGTTGGAGTTGCCTTGGGCGATCAGGCTCAGTACCTCTATTTCGCGCTGACTCAGGGGATTGTCGCGAATGCACGCCGGTGCCGACTCCAGCGTTGGAGCCTGGGTCTGCGGCGCAACAAACAATGACGGCAAGCTGCGTTGCAACTCTGCCAGCGCCTGATGCAGGTTGCAGCGTTCGACCAGCGCCTGCCCCGCCTGCAGCGCCGCCCTGGCCTCGCCGGGCTGGCCCAACAGCCACGCCACCTGCGCCACGCTCAGTTGCAGCACGGTTTCCAGCCCCAGCATCCCGCGTTGGCGCGCCTGCAGCAGTTGGGCATTGAGCTGCTCCAACGGCTGTGAGGCCTGGTGCAGGTACACCTGGGCGACGACCAACAGGTATTCCAGGCGCGGAATCAGTTCCAGGCTCGCCGGCGGGGCCTGTCGGGCGTGCGGGCCGTGGTAATGGCGCAGCACCCGGGTCAGGGCTACGCGGGCCAGTTCCGGGCGCCCCTGTTGCAGCCAGAAGTGACTGCTGACTTGCAGCACTACCCCGCGATACACCGTGTCGGGAATATGCCGGCGTTGCATCATGCGTTCGGCGTCGCGCAAATGGATGAACGCCTGGGCGAAATCCCCCTGGTTGGCGGCCACGTGCGCCAGGCCCAGGTACCCATACAGCACGCGCTTGTCGTGACTGCGCAAACAGGCCTCCAGCCCGCTTTCGAAAAACCCGATGGCCCGTGCCTCCTGCCCCTGGCACAACGCCAACCGACCGCGCCGCAGGGCAATCCGCCCCAGCAATGGGGTGGCGAACCGGGCGTGCTGGCACAGCAACTGATGAATGCCGCTCAACAGGCTTTCCGCGCGATGGGGGGCACCGCGCTGCTCGAGCAACTGCGCGTGATCGAGCTCCAGCAGGCCCTCGAACAACAACGCCCCCTGGGCTCGCGCCAGGCACAGCGCCTCGCGATTGAGCGCCTGCGCGACATCCAGTTCGCCGCGCAGCAAGGCCTGTTGGGTCAAGCCGGATAGACACAGCAAGCGGGCGGGCCAGGCGCTGGCCGGCAGACCTTCCAAGGCTTCGAGAAAATGCCCGCGCGCCGGCGCCATCCGCCCCTGCAGGTGCAGTAGCCAGCCCTGTTGCGCCTGCCAACGCGCCACCAGTTCGCGCTGCTGGGCAGCACACGGTTGCGGCGCAAAACGCGCCATATGCTCGATGCACAGGCCGGCCTCTTCAAAGCGCCCGGCAAACAACAAGGCGGCCGTGATCAACCCGACCAGATGCGCACTGCACAGCAGCAAGTCAGCGCCTTGCTGCTCATACAGACGCAGCAACAACACCACGTTCTGCTGCTGGAACAAGTGTTCGAAGCCAAAGTGCTGCAACAGGCTGATGGCCATTTCGTATTCATCGGCCAACAACGCCTGCTCGAACGCCGCCTGCCAGTCTTGCCCGGCGACGAACCACTGGCAGGCACGCCGATGCCATGAGCGACCGGCTTCCCAGGCCTCATCGCGCACCAGTTGCGCCACCGGGGCAAAGACCTGCAGCCAGTCGGTGGAGTCTTCCCAGGGTTCGATGAAACACCCCAGCTCCTGCAGGGTACGCATCGAGTGCCCACCCTCGCCCGCGCCGAACAGATGCTCGCACAACCCCAGATTAAATCGCGGCAAATGGGCCAGCACGCGCCAGGCTTCGGCCAGTTCCGGTGCCAAGCCACTGAACAGCTCATGCTGCAGGTAATCGAGCATGATCGCCGAGCGCCCCTCCTTGAGCTCGCTGGCACTGCGGCCGTTACCATCTTGCAAAGCCACGCGCACGCTGGCGCACCAGCCACCGCTACGCTGGAAGATCCGTTCGCAGGCGTTGGCGCACAACGAATGGGGCAACTGGGCAATCAGTTGCTGGATTTCGCCACGGTTGAACGCCAACTCGGGGCCGGCGCCTTCGTACAAGTCGTCATCCAGCAACAAGCGGGGCCAGTTGCAGTGTGGGCGCCTGCGCCCACCCAGCCACCAGGTCAGGGCCGGGCTGCTGAGGGTCAACAGGCGATCGAGCAAGGCATCGAGCTGCGGCGCGGGCACACGGCAGTAGTCATCCAGAAACAACCAGGTGGGTGTCTGCCAGCGAGCCAGGCAGGCGAGCAACTGCGCTTCGTTGTCGACCTCCAACCCAAGTGCCTGGGCCACGGCCCGAGAAAACTCCTCAGGACTCGAGGCGACGCCATTCAACGCCAGCCAGTGCACCGCGCAGTTTGCCGGGGCCTGCAGCAGGCACTCGGCGAGCAACGCACTCTTGCCGCTGCCTGGCGGAGCGCAGAGCAACCTCACCCGGGCGGGCGAGGTCAGCAACGGCTGCGTCAGACGCTCACGGCGTACGTGCAGAGAAGACAAGCGGGGCAGGAATCCTGGACGGTCCAGACTCAGGTGCATGGCGGTCATTGCAGCATGCCTTTTTATAATTGTGAGCCCACCCTAGCCCTCTCCCGCAGCCTTGTTGAGAAACATTCAGAAGGCTGATTGCCCGCCATAAAAAAGCGACCCAGTGGCCTTAACGCACCCCCTCTGCGCGCAATGCCGCCGGCGTGTAGTCCGCCGCCTTGGCGTCGAAGCCAAAGACGAAGCTGTGCTTCTCTTCGTTTTTCATGCCCAGGGCGATGTAGCGTCCGGCGATGATGTCGTACAGCGCTTCCAGGGTGTACGCCTGGGCCTGGTGATCGTAGTAGTACTGGGCATGTCCTTCGGCCACACGCCACAGTTGGCCACGACCGTCGTAGTGGTCGACCAGCGCCACCTGCCAGCTGTCTTCATCGATGTACATGTGGCGCTTGGCGTAGATATGCCGCTCGTTGGGCTTGACCGTGCCGACCACTTCCCAGACCCGGTGCAGTTCATAACGCGTCAGGTCCTGGTTGATGTGCCCGGCCTTGATCACGTCGTCGTACTTCAGGCTCGGCGAATCGAGCTTGTAGCTGTTGTAGGGGATGTACATTTCCTTCTTGCCGATCAGCTTCCAGTCATAACGATCCGGCGCACCGGAGAACATGTCGAAGTTATCCGAGGTACGCAGGCCATCAGCGGCCGTACCCGGCCCGTCGTAGGCCACTTGCGGTGCGCGGCGCACACGACGCTGGCCGGCGTTGTAGATCCAGGCCAGGCGCGGTTCCTTGACCTGGTCGAGGGTTTCATGGACCAGCAGCACGTTCCCCGCCAGGCGCGCCGGCGCGGTCACCGACTGCTTGAAGAAGGTCAGCACGTTGGCGGCTTTTTCCGGGTCCAGGTCCTTCATCAACTGGGGTACGGCGATTTCTTCTTCAAAACGAATCGGCGTGTAGGCGCCGTTGGTCTGTGGTGTCACCTGGGTGATGATGCGCTTGAGGTTGCCGCCGTGGTAGCGGGTGATGTGGTTCCACAACACCTCGACCCCGTTCTTCGGAATCGGAAAGGCGTAGTAACGATTACCGGTGAAGTTGGCCAGGCCATTGCCGTCGTTGATGCTGTTCACGTTCAGCGCGCTGCGCTTGGCCGACTCGTAGATCTCTGGGGGTACGGCCACGGTGCGGTGGGTCGGGTAGACGGGAATCCGGTAGGTCTCGGGGTAGCGCTTGAACATTGCCACCTGGCCGTCGGAGAGCTTGGCCTTGTACTGGTCGACGTTGGCCGCGGTGATGGTGAACAGCGGTTTTTCACTGGCGAACGGGTCGGCCAGGAAGCCCTTGCTGTCGACCGCGCCGGCATTTTTGGGAATGCCGCCGGTCCAGGCCGGGATCGAGCCGTCGGCATTGCCGGCCTTCTCCGCGCCCAGCGGGGTCAGGGTGGTGCCGAGTTTGTTGGCTTCTTGCGGCGACACCGCCGCCATCACGTTGGCCGCCAGCAGGCTCAAGGCCAGGGCACCACATTGCAGAATCATCTTGCGCATAAGGTCATCCTTTTCAGCCAGATCAGAAGTTCACGCCGAAGCTCAGGGCCAGGAAGTCGCGGTCTTCGAGGGTGTTGTAGTCGCCCCCGAAAAAGTCGGTGTAGCTCAGGCTCGCGGTGTAGGTGTTGCGATAGTCGGCATCGACCCCGACGCTGACCGCCTTGGCGCCCTCGTTGAACAATCCGTTGGGGCCATAACCGGCAACGTCGTGGGACCAGGACAGGTTGGGCTTGAGGTTGATCCCGCCGATCACGTTGGCGTAATCGAGGATGGCCCGCGTGCGGTAACCCCAGGACGTGGAGGTGACAAAACCTTCGGTATCGCCGCCGAACCCGTACTGGCCGTAGACCGAATCCCGGCCATAACGCAAGGTGCTGCGTGACTCCAGGCCGCCAACCCGCACCACCGCCGCCTCACCGACGAGGGTCAGGCGCTGGGCGCCAAGGACCTGGTCAAAGAAGTGGGTCAGGGTGCTTTGCACCTGGGTCACTTCCTTGCGCCGATAGCCTTTGTTGTCGGCACCCGGGGTGGTGCTGATCGGCGACGCAGCGCCGCCGGCAATCGGGTTGAGCAAGGCCAGCGTCAGGTCATTGGTACTGACCTGGACCGGGGCATTGGGTCGATAGCTGATTTCCCCGGTCCAGGCCGTGCCGGTGGGCAAGGTGGTGGAGAAGCTGGCGCCGTACAGGCGAATGTCTTCCGGGTAGTCGAGGTAGTACTGGCCGCGACCGAGCATCACGCTTTGCGCCAGGGCCGAGCCGGTGCCAGGCGCGATGGCGTTGGCGGTGCCGACGATGCCTGGCAGCGCCGACAGGGTGGAACGACCCGCCGTGACGGTGCCGACCGTGGGGGTGCGGCTGTGATAGTTCATGAAATACAGGCCGTACTCGGTGTCATCGCCGAGCCAGCGTAACGCTGTACCCCACTGCCCGGAATCACGGGCATCCCGGTCGCCGCCTCGCGGTACCACCACCCCTTCGCGAGTCACTTCGAAGCCTTGGCCAAATGCCGCGGCAATCGGCTGCAACGGAGCGATCGCCGGGCTGGCCACGGTGTAGTTGTTCACGCAGCCATCGGCCACCACATCGTTACCAAAGAAGGTCCCGCAGTTATCCACAACCGTCTGGTCCCACTCCAGTTGATAAAAACCTTCCACCGTCAATTGGTCGGTCAGGCTCTGGGTGGCAAACAGCATGTTGACCGGGATCAGGCCCTCCTTGATTTCGGCACCCGGGCGCCGAAATGCCGAAACGTCGACCGGGTTGATGCTGTTGATCGAGTTGCCGATGAAGGTACTTTCGCCCCAACTGACCACCTGTTTGCCAGCGCGCACGGTGCCTGGCAGATCGGCGATGGAGTAGTTGTGATAGACGAAGGCATCGAGGATCTGCCCGCCGGAGGATTTGGCGCCTTCCTTGCGATTGGTGTCGCTGATGTCCTTGAACGGCCGGCTTTCGTCCTTGAGCTCGAAGTCGTACCAGTATTTGCCGCGGACAAATACCCCGGTATCGCCATACTTCAGTTCCAGGTCGTGGATGCCCTTGAAGATCTTCGAAAAGGTCTCACCCTTGCTGAAGTTCAAGCGTCCATCATCACCGGTCGAGGACTGTCCGGAGCCACCGTTGACCGTGCCCACCAACGCATCATCGGCATCGCGCATGCCCCAGCTCGCACCAATCGACAGCGACGAATCGAATGTACCCTCGATTTCACCCATGTTGAATTCAACCGCCTGTGCCTGGGCACAGCAGCCCAAGGCAACCGCGACGGCCAGCGTCTGCGGTGTGAAGATGGCGCGCATTGTTGTTTTTGTCATGCGTCTTCCCCGGTGAGTGACTGAAGGCCCCACCCTACTGCTGCCCGCCGGGAGCGATAAGCGCACCAAGGAGGTATTCGTGGTGTCGCTCCAAAGGATGAATGCCCGTACAGGGCAAGGCTTTGCGCCGGGCATGAGCCGGCTGGATGAGGGGTTATCAATCAAACCGATGATCCGGGCGACTGTTGCCGATGGCGTAACAGTGCATGTCCCGAAACGCTATTTTTCCTTTGCCAAGAAGGACTTATTCTATGTCCATGATTCAGTTCACCACCCTGTGTTCACTGACGTTGATTGGTAGCTCCTTGATCTAACGTCTTACTTTGGCCGCTGCGTTTGCAGCGGCCTTTTTTTATGGGAAACAACTTAGCTGATTGATAGTTGACACCTCCTACAAAACAACAAGAAAGCCACTACAAAAGCCCCTTAAAGACGCTGCTACCTTGCTGTGAATGGACGATTACGATTCACACAACAGGGTAGTTAAATCATGTTCCCAACCAACAACAACTATCGAGCAAAGGCTTATAACGGCCGCATTCGTTTCTTGATCCTGCATTACACCGCTGGCAACTTTGCCAGTTCGATTGGCGCACTGACCGGGCCCAATGTCAGCGCCCACTACCTGATTCCGGATATCAGCGACATTACCTATGTCAAAGCCGGCTTCACCGACCAGCAGATCTTCGGCCTGGTCGATGAAAACCAGCGGGCCTGGCATGCCGGGGTCAGCCAGTGGGCAGACCGCAGCAATCTGAACGACACGGCCATCGGCATCGAAGTGGTCAACCAGGCCAGCGATAACCAGGGCAAGTTCACTTTCCCGCCGTATCACCCCCAGCAAGTAACCGCCATCGAGCAACTGGCAAAGGACATACTCAAGCGCCACCCGGACATCAGCGCGCGTAACGTCCTGGGACACTCCGATATTTCCATCGGCCGCAAAAGCGACCCCGGCGCGGCCTTCCCCTGGCATGCGTTGTATTTGAAGGGAGTGGGGGCCTGGTTCGATGAACCACAGCGCGACGCCTTCCTGCGCCAATACAAGGATTCGGGAGTGCCGAACCGCGCGACGTTGCTGGAGCAGTTCAAGAAGTATGGCTACAACACTTCGCAAGCCAGCAACGAGTCGGGATTCCAGCAACTGGTGCGGGCGTTTCAGTTGCACTTTCGTGCCGAGAAGTATGACGGTGTGATGGACGTGCAGACTGCGGCGAACCTGGCGGCGCTGGTGCGTAAATACGCGCCTTGAGCAATCCCTCCCGTAGTTGCGACAGAGCGCAAGCCGCCAGCCTTGCGCTCTGTGCCAGCCCGCTTACAACGAATACTTCTGCAAATTGCCCATCATCTCCTTCAGCGCTTCAATATTGTCCTTCGGATGCACCGCCCCTTCGAAATCGCAAATCTGCTGCCAATGCGCCGCCACGTCTTCCGGGGAGAAGCCCTGGCGTGGGTCAAAGCCAGCGCCGAGGCTGCGTTCCCAGCGGACCTTGCCCATCCAGCCGCCCCCGACTTCAAACAGGCCCGAGGTTTCCTGGCAGTTTTCGCTGGCCAGGTACACCACCAGCGGGCTGACCAGTTCTGGCTTCAGTTGCTCGAACACTTGTGGCGGGATCAGGCCTTCAGTCATGCGGGTGCCGCCGGTGGGGGCGATGGCGTTGACCAGGATGTTGTTCTTGCGTCCTTCGATGGCCAGGGTCCGGGTCAGGCCATAAAGGCCGAGCTTGGCCATGCCGTAGTTGGACTGGCCGAAGTTGCCGTAGATACCCGAGGTGGATGCGGTGAAGATCACCCGACCGTAGTTTTGCTCGCGCATGTGCGGCCAAGCGGCGCGAGTGACTTTGTAGGCGCCTTCGACATGCACCCGGTACACCAGGTCCCAATCACTGTCGTCCATTTTATGGAAGGTCTTGTCCCGCAGGATCCCGGCGTTGTTGACCACCACGTCGACCCGGCCAAAGGCGTCGAGGGCGTGCTGGACGATTTTTTCGCCATCGGTCACCGAGTCATGGTTGGCCACGGCAGTGCCGCCGGCCTCACGAATCTCTGTCACCACGCGGTCGGCAGCCGAGGCGTTGGCGCCTTCACCCTGCGCGGAGCCACCCAGATCGTTGACCACCACCCGGGCACCTTGCCTGGCGAACAACAGTGCATGGGCCCGTCCCAGGCCGCCGCCCGCACCGGTGATGATCACGACTTTATCTTCGAAGCGCACAGACTCACTCATTACCCAACTCCAGCAGGCCAAGGACAGTGAGGCCGAGTGTCAGGCACGAGGCCTAGTCTCACAATCAACTGGGCTGGGGCTGAATGGTGCGCGATAAGGCACGGGGATGATTGCGCGGCAAGCGATCATCGATCCGCCAGGCCAGGTTAGCTGGCAGTCACTTCAGGAACAGGCAATTTTCAACGCCGGGGAGTCCTGCCGATCACGAAACGCCAGGTAGTGCTTGAGCACCTGCACCGGGGCTTCGATCTGCGGGTAATGACCAATCCCGGGCAAAAGCACGGTGTCGGCATCCGTGATCAATTGCCGATAACGCTCGACCATGTGGCCCCCGGAAACCGGGTCGACTTCGCCGTCGATCACCCGCAGCGGCACTGCACCCGACTGCATGGCTTTGAGCCAGCGATCGCGCAGTACACGGCGCTGGGGCACATACTGGATCAGCTTGTGCATGATCCGCGTCCCCCGATTGTTGTCGATCAGACTCCAGAAATCGTCCAGCTCGCTTTCGCTGGGTCGGGTCTGTGGGCCGAAGATTTGCCGGAAGCTCTTGACCAGGGCATCCCGACTAAAGGCACGACCGATCATCCAGCCCAAGGGGCTGAGCAGTAGCTTCTGCATCAGTACCGGACGGTGCGTCTCGGGAAACAGGCCGCCATTGAGGAACACACAACTGGCGATATTGCTGCGCGCCTCAAGGTGCCTGGCGAGCAATTCCTGGGCGACGCTGTCGCCATAGTCATGGGCCAGCAGATGCACTGGCTGATCGATGCCCAGGTGCGCCAGCAACGCCTGTTGCACGTCGGCCTGCTCCAACAGGCAGTATTCATGGCCCACGGGTTTGGCCGAATCGCCGAAGCCCAGCATGTCGCAGGCAATCACCCGATAACGCTGGGCCAGGGGTTGCCACAGGTAATGCCAATCCCAACTGGCGGTAGGAAAACCGTGGATAAGCAGTAAGGGCTCACCCTGCCCGGCCACCCAATAACGAATGGTCTGACCCCGGAATACAAAGCTCTGGCTGCGTTTGCGCCAGACACACAGTGGAATCTCGGCGAGTGGCATTAGAGTTTATAACCCGGGTCTTGTTTATCGAGTTTACGCAGCAGCGCCGGCCAGGCTAGCGCGCCTCCCATGCCTTGAGCACTTTTGGTCACGCCGGCAATCATCGCCTTGGCCCCCGCGAGGATCTGCGGCTCGATGGTTATCAGCTCGGCCCCGCCGTTCTGCGCCAGCACCTGGATCTCGCAGGCCCGCTGGAAGGTAAACATCATCAGGAACGTATCGGCGATGGTGCTGCCACAGGTCAGCAGCCCGTGGTTGTGCAGCATCAGGAAATTCCTGTCGCCCAGGTCGGCCTGCAACCGCGCCTTTTCCTCGTGATTGAGCGCCACCCCTTCGTAAGCGTGATAACCAAGACTGGAAAGGACAAACAAGGATTGCTGGCTGATCGGCAGCACCCCTTGTTTTTGCGCCGAAACGGCCACGCCAGCCGCGGTGTGGGTATGCAGGACACAGACCACGTCGTGACGCACTTCGTGCACAGCGCTGTGAATGGTGTAGCCGGCGGGGTTGATCTCGTAGGGGCTGTCCATCAGTTTGTTGCCGGCCTGGTCGACCTTGACCAGGCTCGATGCGCTGATTTCGTGAAACATAATGCCAAACGGATTGATCAGGAAATCTTCGGTGCCCGGGACCTTGGCCGAGATGTGCGTGAAGATCAAATCATCCCAGCCATGTGCGGCCACCAGGCGATAGCAGGCTGCCAGGTCCACTCGGGCCTGCCACTCGGTGGCGCTGACCTGATCTTTCACACTCTGGCTTGACTGGATGGGGGCTACGCTCACGGCAAGGACCTCTGGTTTTTATTATTTTGTGGGTGTCAAAGCAGTCTAGTCAGCTGTCGGGATTCGGGTAGTTGCATTGGCAGCCAGCTTACTGACCCAACGGGTCAGTTGGCTTTCAAGCAAGATCCACTGTGCAGTGGGTCACAGCATGAGCATCAGCAATGGCGCCGCGAACAGGTTCAACAACCCCGTCAGGACCATCACCAATCCCGCCACCGAACCCTCTTCGCCCCCCACCTCATGGGCTCGACTGACGCCGGCGCCATGGGCCCCGACCCCGAACAACGCGCCGCGGGCCAAGGCACTGCGCAGTGGCAACCACTTGAGCAGGATCCCGCCGAGCATCGCGCCAAACACCCCGGTGAACATCACGAACACCGCCGTCAACTCCGGTACGCCACCCAGGTCATGGGCCAGCGGCATGGCGAATGGCGTGGTGATCGAGCGTGGCAGCAGCGACAAGGTCACCGAACTGTCCAGCGCCAGGAGCCGCGCCAGGCCAAACGAACTAGCCATCGATGCGGCGCTCCCGGCCAGCATCCCCACCAGCAACGCCGACCAATGCCGCGCCAGCAACTGTCGCTGCTGCCAGATCGGCACCGCGAACGCCACGGTGACCGGCCCCAGCAACGCCATCAACCAATGGGTATTTTGTGCATACTCGCTATAGGCTGTGTGCAGTGGAACAGCCACCAGCAGCAACAGCACGGGCACCAGAATCAGCGGCGACACCAGATAGCGCCCGCTGCGTCGATACAACCAGCGACTCAAGACATAGGCGGCCAGGGTAAAGACCAACCAGAACAGTGGCATCCACTCACTTCTCATGGCCCAGCCTCCAGCGGCAGACCCATTCGACCGTGAATGCCGTCACCAGCATGACCAGCAGGGTACTGAGCGCAATCACCACGAGGATCCGCCAACCTTCAGCGCGCAACAGGCCGCCGTAGTCGAGCAGGCTCATCAAGGCCGGAATGAAGAACAGCAGCATCTCGGCCATCAACAGCCCGGCCCCCATCTGCAACGCCGCCGGCTTGACCCACCCCAGGGCAAACACCAGCAGCAACAGTGCCAGGCCCATCACTCCACCCGGAATCGGCCAGGCCAGCCATAGGGCCAACTGGCATCCGAGCAGATAAATAGCCGACAACACCAGCAGTTCAGCCAGCAGGCGGGCGAGTTTTTTAACGCGTGTTACGTTCATCAGTTGGCTCCTCACAGGAAGCCATTTTAAAGAGCGGGCTGTCATCACCGAAGCGAATTGTTAGACTAAAGACTATTCCAAAACGGAATCACATGATGGAATTCAAACAACTGCGCAGCTTCGTTGAAGTGGTCCATCAGGGCGGCTTCACCCAGGCCGCCAAGACCTTGCACATCAGCCAATCGGCGGTCAGCAAACAAGTGGCACAGTTGGAGCACAGCCTGGGCACCCTGCTGCTGGAGCGACTGGGGTCACAGGTGCGGTTGACGGCGGCGGGCACGGTGGTCTTGCAACGCGCCGAGGGCATGCTGCGCTTGCGCAATGAACTGCTCAGCGAACTCGACGACCTGAGTGACCTGCGCCGTGGCGAATTGCGCCTGGGTCTGCCGCTGCTGGGTAGCGATGCGCTGTTCGCCGGCTTGTTCGCCGAGTACCGGCGGCGTTATCCGAATATCAGCGTGCAGTTGCTGGAAGGTGGCAGCCTGAACATCGAGCAGGCAGTGCTCAGCGGAGAACTGGAACTGGGCGGCAGCCTGCTGCCCCAGGACCCGCAGTTCGCCTGGCAGGCGTTCTGCGATGAACCCCTCGATGCGCTGCTGGCGGCGGACCATCCATTGGCCGGCAAGGCGAGCCTGCGCCTGGAAGAGTTGGCCGACACCCCGTTCCTGCTGTACCAACGCAGCTTTGTGCTCAATGAACGCCTGCTGCAGGCGTGCCAGCAAGTGGGCTTTACCCCCAGGGAGGGCGGGCGTAGCGGGCAGGCGGATTTTCTCGTGGCCCTGGTGGCCGCGGGACAAGGCGTGGTGTTATTGCCACGGGTGGTCGCCCGCGCCCTGGTCCGCCCGGGCGTGGTGCGCCTGAGATTGCAGGCGCCCCGTGAACTGCGCTGGGATATCGCGTTTATCTGGCGTCAGGGCGCCTATCTGTCGAAAGCCGCCCAGGCCTGGCTCGCGTTGTTGCGCGAGTTTCCGGTCAGCCGCGCAGAGCCGTGATCAACTGCTCCAGCCAAGGCTCGGCATCACTTTCCGGGGTCACGCTCTCACTGGCGTCCAGGCGCAGCATCGGCAGCACTTCGCGCACGCCCAGTTCGCCGAACAACTCACGCATTTGTTCACCGCCGCCACAAAACGTATCGCCGTAGCTGGCATCGCCCAAGCCGATCACCGCCCCTGGCAAGCCACGCCAGGCACCTGGCAGTTGATCACGAATCATCGAATACAGCGGTTGCAGGTTGTCCGGCAGCTCACCCATGCCAGTGGTGGAGGTCACCGCCAGAAAGGCTTCGGGACCAAATGCCTGAATATCGGCGAGGGTGGCGCGCGGGTTATGCCACGTCTGGAAACCTGCTGCCTCGAGGAGTTTCGACGCGTGCCGGGCAACTTCTTCTGCCGTGCCGTACACCGAGCCGGAAATGATGGCGACTTTCATCAAACTGATCCTGCACTTGAGTCAAAGATCGAGATCTTAACAGCAGACGACAAAAAACCACGATTGACTCTCATCGACGCTGATGGCAAGTGGACAGCCGAGCAGCTTGTCTTAGAATGAAACGCATTACACAGCACAGAAAGGACTCACCCCGATGATCAATGCGCAATTGCTGCAACTGGTGATCAACGCTTCAAACGACGGCATCGTGGTCGCAGAAAAGGAAGGCGAAGATAACATCCTGATTTATGTAAACCCGGCCTTCGAAAGGCTCACCGGCTACAACGCTGACGAAATCCTCTATCAGGACTGTCGCTTTCTCCAGTCTGGTGATCGTGATCAGGCCGGCTTGGCACCGATTCGTGAAGCCCTTCAACACGGCGGATCTTGCCGTGAGATCCTGCGAAACTATCGCAAGGACGGCACTCCGTTCTGGAATGAGCTGTCGCTTTCAACGATCTACAATGAGAGTGACAAACAGACTTACTTTGTCGGCGTGCAAAAAGATGTCACCGTCCAGGTCAAGGCGTTGCAGCGCGTGGCGCAACTGGAGGCGCAATTGGCAGCCACTCAGGCTGAGTTGCTGGCAATGAAAACGACCAACGGTCAGAACCCGCAAGCGAATTAACGGTCACAAACTACAATCACCACTAACTTTGTAACTATATCTTTCGAGCTAGCCATGCAGCACGATGCCCTCCTCACCCAGGATGAGCTGGATTTTATCCAGACCATGCAACATAACCCGCAGCTCAACGTGCGTGACGCGACGTCGAGCCTGCTGGTTAATGGGGGCTCGCAAATCCGCGATCTGCTGACTCGCCTGGCGGCCAACGAACAGGTGACTATCCAGGCCAAGTTCGAAAACCAGCAGATGACCTTCCCGCTGCACCTGGTGGAAGATGAGTTCCATGCACTGCATCTGCGCCTGGGCGTACCGAGCATTTATGAAAGCGGGCCACAGGTGCGGCCTTGGCGCCTGACCCTGGAAGAACCGGTCGCCCTGGAAAACGCCAAAGGCCAGCCGGGCACCCTGTGGGTCCACGGAGTGTCGTTCAAGGGCATCTTGCTGGAAGTGCGCAACCGGACTAAACCGCCGAAGAGTTTCGCGCTGTGGTTCAGCCCTTCAGGTTACGAGCGCATTGCCTTGCGCGGCACTTTCGAGCGGCAGACCGAGCAGGGTTATTACGCCTACCAACTCAACCAGGGCAACGCGGTCGAAACCGAGCGCCTACGCCAGTACATCCTTCAGCAACATCGCCTGACCCACCCCGCCCTGCACGTCTGAACCTCAGGTATCCAGCGTTCCGCCGAGAAAATGCTGCAAACGCTGACGCATCAACCCACCTTCATTGCCCAGGCAGCCAATAGACGAACCGGCCAGGCTGTCCTGCGCCAGCTCCGACGCATCGCCGCACAACAACAGGCGGCACTGCAGACTCATCGCCAGTCGATTCAGGCGCCGGGCAAAGTCGCCGGCCGGTGCCCGATTGGAAACCAGCACCAGCGCCTGGGGGCGGATTTTTTCACAGACCAGGGTCAGTTCTGCGAAAGGCTTGCCCAGCGCCAGCACCCGGACGCCCACCTCGCCACCGCTCAGGAATAATGCCGACAGCAGCAGCTCCAGTTCCTGGCAATGTCCTTCGATCGCCGCCACCGCAACCCGAGCCGGCAGTGAGCCGCGCAACATGTTCAGTCGCTGCCGCACCCGTGAGCGCAGGAAGGCGTCGAGCATGACCCATTCACTGGTTTGCCCGAAGATCTCCTTTTGCTGCAGCGCCTGCGTCCAAACAGGCATAAAAATGTCCTGGAACACCACATTCAATGAATAAGTGGAGAACACTTGGCCGTAGATGCGCGCCAGTTCCAGATCATCATAATTGCTCAATGCCGTACGGATCTGGGCCTGCCACTGGGCATAATCGGCCTGGACCAACCGGTCCGGAACAATGCTCGACAACACCTGCGCGGCTTGGCTCCTGGCCAGCAGCCGACCGACCTTGCTGACCGCCACCCCTCGAGCGATCCAGCTCAGAATGCTGCGAATCTGCTCGATATCGGTCAGGGAATACAGTCGATGCCCGCTTTCGGTGCGCACTGGCTGGATCAAACCGTAGCGTCGCTCCCAGGCACGTAACGTCACTGGGTTCACGCCGGTCAGGCGTGCCACGTCACGAATCGGCAACATTTGCTCCTGGTGGGTGGCATCAACAGACTGCAACGGTTCGGGAGACTCAGTGATGACGGGCATCGGCGGGTAGACATCCATTTCAAATTGGATCCATTTTATCGCGCAACCGTGGACGATGTCCAAGTATGGCCTGATCGACGAAGGTCGCTGGCGTATTTCGCAAATTCAGGAATAATCCTTGCTTGTTGTAACCCAGCCCTCCACCCCGGGCTGAGTTCGGCGCGCCTCCTACCCGGAAACGCGCCCCCCGCTTTATGGAGATACATAATGTCTACCTCACCTGTCACCCTGATGGTGGCGCGCCGCGTTGCCAGTGGACGCTATCAGGAGCTGATCACCTGGTTGCGCGAAGGCGAACAACTGGCCACTGACTTTCCCGGCTACCTGGGCTCCGGCGTCCTCGCCCCGCCGCCCGGTGATGACGAGTTCCAGATCATTTTCCGCTTCGCCGACGAACCGACCCTGCACGCCTGGGAACATTCCGCCTCGCGCACGGCCTGGCTAGGGCGTGGCAGCGAGCTGTTTGCCGACCCATCAGAGCATCGGGTCAGCGGCATCGATGGCTGGTTCGGCACCGCCGGCCAGCGCCCACCGCGCTGGAAACAGGCGGTCGCCATCTGGCTGGCATTCTTTCCGGTCTCGCTGCTGTTCAACTTTGTCCTCGGCCCATTGCTCAGCGACCTCGACATGCTGCCCCGGGTATTGATCAGCACCCTGGCCCTGACCCCCTTGATGGTCTACTTCTTCATCCCGCTGTCGACCCGCCTGCTGGCCGGTTGGCTGAACAGCACACCCGCGCCGTCGTTGCCGGCCGAGGCGGCTGCGCAAAACCGCTAAAAGGGGCATGGCTCGTGCAGTCGCTGGTATAGTTTTGCCATACCCGCGATGCGAGCCATTCATGACCTCCTCCCCCGCCCCGATCCTCATCACCGGCGCCAGCCAACGCGTCGGCCTGCATTGCGCGCTGCGGTTACTGGAGGCCGGGCAGCCGGTGATCATCAGCTACCGTAGCGAACGCCCGGGCGTGCAAACCCTGCGCGACCTGGGGGCAACCGCGCTGTTTGCCGATTTTTCCACGCAGGCCGGAATCCTCGCCTTCATCGCCGAGCTCAAGGCGCACACCCAACAACTGCGGGCCATTGTGCACAACGCCTCGGCCTGGACCGCGGAAACTCCCGATAACGAAGTCGCCGCCTTCACCGAGATGGTCAATGTGCACATGCTTGCGCCTTATCTGATCAACCTGCAGTGTGCCGAGATGCTGCGACGCTCAAGCCTCGCCGATATCGTGCACATCAGCGACGACGTCACACGCAAGGGCAGCAGCCAGCACATCGCCTATTGCGCCAGCAAAGCCGGGCTCGACAGCCTGACCCTGTCGTTCGCCGCCAAGTACGCGCCGCACATCAAGGTCAACGGCATCGCCCCGGCCCTGCTACTGTTCAACCCCGACGACGACGCGGCGTACCGCGCCAAGGCCCTGGCCAAGTCGGCGCTGGGCATCGAACCCGGCAGCGAAGTGGTCTACCAGAGCCTGCGTTATTTGCTGGACAACCCCTATGTCACCGGGACGACCCTGACCGTCAACGGCGGGCGGCACGTCAAATAGGCCGCCCCCGCGAGGATGTACCATGCCATTGTCCCTGCCCCAGAATTACCGCGAGATCCTCATCGGCCTTGGCGAAGACCCTGACCGCGAAGGCCTGCTCGATACCCCGGCCCGTGCGGCCAAGGCCATGCAGTATCTGTGTCATGGTTACGGGCAAAGCGTCGAGGAGATCGTCAACGGTGCCTTGTTTGCCTCAGACAACGACGAGATGGTGATCGTCGACAACATCGAGTTGTACTCACTCTGCGAACATCACCTGCTGCCCTTCATCGGCAAGGCCCATGTGGCTTATATTCCTACCGGCAAGGTACTGGGTCTGTCGAAGATCGCCAGGATCGTCGACATGTTTGCCCGGCGCCTGCAGATCCAGGAGAACCTCACCCGGGAAATTGCCGACGCCGTGCAGCGCGTGACGGGGGCGGCCGGCGTTGCCGTGGTGATCGAGGCCCGGCACATGTGCATGATGATGCGCGGCGTGGAAAAACAGAATTCGACCATGAACACCTCAGTGATGCTCGGCGCCTTCCGCGACTCGAGCAACACGCGCCAGGAGTTCCTGCAATTGATTGGACGGAGCAAGTAGCAATGCCACAACTTCAACCAGGAATGGCCCGTATCCGGGTCAAGGACCTGTGCCTGCGGACCTTCATCGGCATCAATGAAGACGAAATCCTCAACAAGCAGGACGTGCTGATCAACCTGACGATCCTCTACGCCGCCCAGGAAGCAGTGCGCGATAACGACATCGATCACGCGCTCAACTACCGCACCATTACCAAGGCGATCATCGCGCACGTGGAGGGTAATCGTTTTGCCCTGCTCGAACGCATGACCCAGGAATTGCTGGACCTGGTGATGGCCAACCAGAGCGTGCTGTACGCCGAGGTCGAAGTCGACAAACCCCACGCCCTGCGTTTCGCCGAGTCGGTGTCGATTACCCTCGCGGCAAGCCGCTAAGCTTTAAGCTACAAGCCGCAAGCTTTAAGCTAGAAGCCACCACAATCCACATCTTGCAGCTTGAGGCTTGCCGCTTGAAGCTGTCTCAGAGAGACCCATGACCGAACAACAACGCCTGGAACTCGAAGCCGCCGCCTTTCGCCGGCTGGTTGCCCACCTGGACAGCCGCAAGGACGTGCAGAACATCGACCTGATGAACCTCTCGGGCTTCTGCCGCAACTGCCTGTCCAAGTGGTACAAGGCTGCGGCTGACGAACGCCAGATCGACGTCAGCCTCGATGACGCCCGCGAAGTGGTCTACGGCATGCCGTACGCCGAGTGGAAAGCCCAATACCAGCAAGAAGCCAGCGCCGAGCAGCAAGCCGCGTTCGCCAAAGGAAAGACCCATGACTGACCTGAACACCCTGCGCGCCAGCCTCAAGAGCGGCGAACATGCATTTGCCGAGACCCTGGCCTTCATCGGCGCGAACTACCACTACCAGCCGCAAGCCTTCAACAACGGTGGCGTGGACAACGCCGCCGGACAGAACGAAGGTTCGTGCAAGACCCTGGGCCTGGCTGTGCTGGAAGGCTTGAGCGATGAAGAAGCCCTGCTGGCATTCGGTGAGCACTACCGAGCCGTGCTGGCCACCCCTGAAGGCAATGACCACGGCAATATCCGTGCGCTGATGGTCCATGGGTTGGCGGGGGTTGAGCTTTCGGCACAACCGCTGACTCGGCGCTGACCGCAGAGCTGGATCTTTTTCAGAGCCACAAAAAAACCGGCCTCGGCCGGTTTTTTTGTGCCTGAAGAATCAAGCGTTCTTCAGGTTGTCCAGGTAACGCTCTGCGTCCAGTGCGGCCATGCAGCCGGCGCCAGCGGAGGTGATGGCCTGGCGGTAGACGTGGTCAGCCACGTCGCCGGCGGCAAAGATACCTTCGATGCTGGTGGCAGTGGCGTTGCCGTCACGACCGCCCTGCACGACCAGGTAGCCATCCTTGAGAGTCAACTGGCCTTCGAACAGCGAGGTGTTCGGGGTGTGGCCGATGGCGATGAACACGCCGTCGACTTTCAACTCGTCGAAGCTGCCGTCGTTGTTCTTCAGGCGCGCGCCGGTCACGCCCATGTTGTCGCCCAGCACTTCGTCCAGGTTGGCGTTCAGCTTGAGGATGATCTTGCCTTCGGCCACACGGGCGTTCAGTTTGTCGATCAGGATCTTCTCGGCGCGGAAGGTATCGCGACGGTGCACCAGGGTCACGGTGCTGGCGATGTTGGCCAGGTACAGGGCTTCTTCCACGGCGGTGTTACCACCACCGACCACAGCGACCGGCTTGTTGCGATAGAAGAAACCATCGCAGGTGGCGCAGGCCGAAACGCCTTTGCCCATGAACGCTTCTTCCGACGGCAGACCCAGGTAACGCGCGCTGGCGCCGGTGGCGATGATCAGCGCGTCACAGGTGTAAGTGCCGCTGTCGCCCGTCAGGGTGTAGGGTTTGGCCGCGAAGTCGACGGCATTGATGTGGTCGAACACGATTTCGGTCTCGAAACGCTCGGCGTGCTCTTTCATCCGCTCCATCAGCGCCGGGCCGGTCAGGCCATGCACGTCACCAGGCCAGTTGTCGACTTCGGTGGTGGTGGTCAGTTGACCGCCAGCCTGCATGCCGGTGATCAGCAGCGGCTTGAGGTTGGCACGGGCGGCATAGACCGCGGCGCTGTAACCGGCAGGGCCGGAACCGAGAATAATCACTCGCGAATGACGTACATCAGACATGACTCACTCCTATCGACCGGCCGGTATTACCTGGCGCGGGTGCCGGATTGCCGGCTGGAATAAAAAAGGACCGTGCCAGCACTTGGGGAAGTGCATCGCGGGACAGCCCTGAAAAATAATGGGTGCAGCGTATCGAGGAGGCGAAGATTAAGGAAATACCGTTTAACAATCCAGCTCATAGGCGGTCTCTATCTCCAAGCGGCCGATTTAACGGCGCCTTTGTTACAGTTAATGTCGATCCGCTTGCCACGCTTTCGCCTGTGGGGCAAAGCCGGTAAGGTCGGCGCGTTTTCCCCTTGCTCGGAGCACCTTATGCCCGCCCCCGTTCTGTCCGGCCCGCAATACCTGCGCGAAGGCCTGAAGCTGGTCTTGAGTCCCGGCCTGCGTTTGTTCGTGCTGCTGCCGCTGGCCATCAACCTGGTGCTGTTCGTCGGCTTGATCTACCTGGCCGGCCACCAGTTCAGCCTGTGGGTCGACACCCTGATGCCGTCGCTGCCCGACTGGCTGAGCTTCCTCAGTTATGTGCTCTGGCCGATGTTCGTGGTGTTGGTGGCGCTGATGGTGTTTTTCACCTTCACCCTGCTGGCCAATGTGATCGCAGCACCGTTCAACGGCTTTCTTGCCGAGAAAGTCGAAGTGGTGGTCCGCGGCACCGATGACTTCCCGGCCTTCAGCTGGGGCGAACTGATGGCCATGGTCCCACGCACCCTGGCCCGGGAAATGCGCAAGCTGGGGTACTTCCTGCCCCGGGCATTGGCGTTGTTCATCCTGTCGTTCATTCCGGTGGTCAACTTGATCGCCGCACCGCTGTGGCTGATCTTCGGGGTGTGGATGATGGCGATCCAGTACATCGACTACCCGGCGGACAACCACAAGCTGGGCTGGAACGAGATGCTCGCCTGGTTGCGGGAAAAACGCTGGCAGAGCATGAGTTTTGGCGGGATCGTCTATCTGGTGCTGCTGATCCCGGTGGTGAACATTCTGATGATGCCGGCCGCCGTGGCCGGGGCGACGCTGTTCTGGGTGCGTGAGCGCGGTGCAGAAAACCTGGTAACCCGCCAGGGCTAAGCCGGTCATCAATTCATCATCACCCTGACACAATGACGACATGACCCCAACTGACACTGGGGTCATGACGACAACTCTGCATATCACCCTGATCACCGAAACCTTCCCTCCGGAAATCAACGGCGTGGCCAATACCCTGGGCCGCTTGTGTGATGGCCTGCGCGCCCGTGGGCACCAGGTCGAATTGGTGCGCCCGCGCCAGGACGGCGATCAGGCCCGGGCCAGCGACGACGCCCTGCTGCTTTGCCGCGGCTGGCCGCTGCCGGGCTATCCGGGGTTGCAATGGGGTCAGTCGTCGATGCACAAACTGCTCAGACGCTGGAAACGCCAACGCCCGGACGTGCTGTACATCGCCACCGAGGGCCCGCTGGGTCTGTCGGCCCTGCGGGCGGCGCGGCGCCTGGGGATTTCGGTGGTGAGCGGTTTCCACACCAATTTCCAGCAATACACCCATCAGTACGGTCTCGGTTTGCTGACCCGGATGCTGACCCATTACCTGCGCTGGTTTCACAACCGTTCGACGCTGACCCTGGTGCCGAGCATCAGCCAGCGCCTGGAACTGGAGCGGCGGCATTTCGAGCGCCTGGCGCTGTTGTCCCGGGGAGTCGACAGCCAATTGTTTCATCCAACCAAACGACTGAACGCCTTGCGTGAGCATTGGGGCCTGGCTGAGGGGGATATTGCGGTCATGCACGTCGGTCGGCTCGCCCCCGAGAAAAACCTTGGCCTGCTCAAACGTTGTTTCGAAAAGCTGTGCAGTACTTATCCACAGCGCAATCTGAAATTGCTCGTGGTCGGCGACGGACCGCAACGCGCGGCACTGGAAAAACAGCTACCGCAGGCGATCTTCTGTGGCTCACAGCGCGGTGAGGCCTTGGCGGCGCACTATGCGTGCGGGGATGTGTTTCTGTTTCCGAGCCTGACTGAGACTTTCGGTAATGTGGTGCTGGAAGCGCTGGCCTCCGGGCTGGGCGTAGTGGCCTATGATCAGGCCGCGGCGGCGCAGCATATTCGCCATGGTTACAACGGGGTGTTGGCGATGCCCGGCGATGAAGAGGCGTTCTGCGAAGCGGCAACGTGGTTGCTGGAGGAGGATGAAACCCTGCGCTGTGTACGCCTGAATGCGCGACAGCACGCGAGTCGCCAGGGCTGGGCGGCGATCATCGAGCAGTTTGAAGAGCAATTGCGCGGGGCCTGTCAGGTCCCCGCGCCAGAGAGGGATGCGGTGCCGCTTAAACCAGCGTCATCAACGCTTCGCGACTGAACGGCAGGATCTCGCCTTCACGGCCATCGCGGACTTTCTGCGCCCAGTCCGGGTCGACCAGCAGTGCACGCCCCACCGCCACCAGATCGAACTCATCGTTGTTCAGGCGCTCCAGCAGGTTTTCCAGGCTGGCTGGCTGCGCCACCTTGTCGGTGTTGACCATGAACTGCAGGAACTCACCGTCCAGGCCAACGCTGCCCACGGTGATGGTCGGCTTGCCAGTCAACACGCGAGTCCAGCCAGCCAGGTTGAGATCGGACCCGTCAAACTCCGGCTCCCAGAAACGTCGTGTCGAGCAGTGGAAAATGTCCACACCGGCGTCGGACAACGGCTTGAGGAATTCACCCAGGGCCTCGGGCGTCTGCACCAGGCGCGCGGTGTAATCCTGCTGCTTCCACTGGGAGAAACGGAAGATGATCGGGAAACCTTCGCCGACCGCCGCCCGCACCGCCTGGACCAACTCGATGGCAAAGCGCGAGCGATTGGCCAGGCTACCGCCGTAGTGATCGGTACGCTGGTTGCTGGTTTCCCAGAAGAACTGGTCCAGCAGGTAGCCGTGGGCACCGTGGATTTCCACGCCGTCCATGCCGATGCTCTGCGCATCTTTGGCGGCTTGGGCGAAGGCGGCGATCACTTCCTGGATATCCTGCTCGGTCATGCCGTGCACCACGACCTGACCGTCCTTGAGCTTTTCCGATGGACCATAGCCCGGAACACTGGCGTCAGGCTCGGTGCCGATGCGCCGCACGCTGCCGACATGCCAGAGTTGCGGAACGATCTTGCCGCCTTCGGCATGGACCGCGTCCACGACCTTTTTCCAGCCTGCCAAGGCCGCCTCACCGTAGAACTGCGGAACGTTCGGGTAACCGTTGGCCGCCTTGTGGCCTACCGTGGTGCCCTCGGTGATGATCAGGCCCACGCCGGCCGCCGCGCGACGACGGTAGTACTCGATGACTTTCGAATTTGGCACGCCACCCGGGGAAAACGAACGGGTCATGGGGGCCATGACCACGCGGGTCGGCAGCTCCAGGGTGCCGAGGTGGAACGGTTTAAACAGGGCTTGTACAGGCATGCGGCACTCCACAGGGATGCGAGGTTTATGACGGGGATAATATGGAGTGAGCGCGGGCTTGAACAGCACTATTGATTTGAGTGATCAAGGCTTCAAAGATAGAGAATTATTGGAGGCGCACAGCTTGCTGGCGATGGCGCCTTCAAGGTCGCCATCGCCAGCAAGCCGTGCGCCTGCGCAAGGATTTCAGCTCAGCGCTTTTTCAATCGCCTGGACGACCGCAGGATCATCCGGTGCCGTACGCGGCGAAAAACGCGCCAGCACACGACCGTCCTTGCCCAGCAGGAATTTTTCAAAGTTCCAGGTGATGTCGCCAGGAAACTCCGCACCCTCGCCCGCCAGCAGACGGTACAACTGATGGCGCTCATGGCCGTTGACTTCCAGCTTGCTGGACAACGGAAAGCTCACGCCGTAGTTGAGACTGCAGAAATCCCTGATCTCGCCTTCGCTGCCCGGCTCCTGGCCAGCAAACTGGTTGCAGGGCAAGCCCAGTACACTGAAGCCTTGGTCCTTGTACTGCTGGTAGAGGTTTTCCAGGGCGGCGTACTGTGGGGTCAAACCACACTTGGAGGCCACGTTGACCACCAGTACGACACGTCCTTTGAAGGGTGCCAGCGGTAACGCCTGGCCGTCCAACGCTTTTAAAGTAAGGTCGTGAAAAGCACTCATGATGAACTCCAGATATCCCGTGTTTTTCTCGAAACGCCCTTCAACCGCACTCTCGCCCGGCGCCCTTCAACCGGCGCCGACTAAAAAGGCGCCCAAAGGCGCCTCTCCAGATACCTGAGCTTAGCGCAGAAATCAGTGGTGATGACCACCTTCGCCATGGACGTGACCATGGGCGACTTCTTCCTCGCTGGCGTCACGGATGGCGATGATCTTCACCTGGAAGTTCAGGCGCTGGCCGGCCAACGGGTGGTTGCCGTCAACGGTCACATCGTCGCCGTCCAGGTCACGGATGGTGACGATCTGCATTTGGCCGTCTGGCGCGGAAGCGTGGAACTGCATGCCCACTTCCAGTTCGTCGACGCCTTCGAACATGCTGCGGCTCAGGGTGCTGACCAGCTCGGCGGCGTATTCGCCGTAAGCGTCTTCAGGTTCAACAGCTACGGTCAGTTCGTCGCCGACAGCTTTACCTTCCAGGGCTTTTTCCAGGCCTGGAATGATGTTACCTGCGCCTTGCAGGTAGACCAGCGGCGCGCCGCCGGCGGAGCTGTCGATGACCTCACCAGCGTCGTTGGTCAGGGTATAGTCGATGGAGACAGCCTTATTGGCGGCGATCAGCATGGGGCGAGACCTTTTGCAGAAGAATAAAGAATGGACAAGTTTAGCGAAGCAAACGCCCGAAAGCGAACGGAACCCTGACCAACGGCCCGCTTCGAAGGCTTCGATCATCAGCGGTTTCCATCAGGACGAGGATGGGCACTGGGTGGTCGAGCTGTCCTGTGGCCACACCCAGCACCTGCGCCACCAACCTCCCTGGCAATCCCGGGCCTGGGTCATGGACCCGGTGCAGCGCCAGGAAAAAATAGGCCAGGCCTTTGATTGCGGTTGGTGCGCTCAAGGCCCGGTTAGCGATAACCTTGGCGTCTGAAATTTCGGTAGGAGGCCAGTCATAGGCCTTCACCTTGCCATGCACCTCTAGAGAATCCGCATGCAAACTTTTTTTATCGCACCCACCGATTTTGGTGTGGGCCTGACTTCCATCAGCCTCGGGCTGGTGCGCACCCTGGAACGTGCAGGGTTGAAAGTCGGCTTCTTCAAACCGATTGCCCAACCGCACCCCGGCGACACCGGGCCGGAGCGCTCCACCGAACTGGTGGCCCGCACCCATGGCCTGAAGCCGCCCCAGCCGTTGGGCCTGGCCCATGTCGAGCGGATGCTCGGCGACGGCCAACTGGACGAACTGCTGGAAGAAATCATCACCCTGTACCAGCAAGCCGCCATCGGCAAGGACGTGCTGATCGTCGAAGGCATGGTGCCGACCCGCAGCGCGAGCTATGCCGCACGGGTCAACCTGCACCTGGCCAAAAGCCTGGATGCCGAGGTGATCCTGGTCTCGGCACCGGAAAACGAAGTGCTCACCGAACTGTCCGGGCGCGTCGAGTTGCAGGCGCAACTGTTCGGCGGCCCGAAAGACCCGAAAGTCCTCGGCGTGATCCTCAACAAGGTCAAGACCGAGGAAAGCATGGAGGCCTTCGCCGCGCGCCTGAAAGAACACTCGCCGTTGCTGCGCAGCGGTGACTTCCGGCTGCTCGGCTGCATCCCGTTCCAGCCGGAGCTCAACGCCCCGCGAACCCGCGACGTGGCCGACCTGATGGGCGCGCAAGTGCTCAATGCCGGCGACTTCGAAACCCGGCGCATGACCAAGATCATCATTTGTGCGCGGACCATGCGCAACACCGTGGAGCTGCTCAAGCCCGGCGTGTTGGTGGTGACCCCGGGGGATCGCGACGACATTATCCTGGCTGTCAGCCTGGCGGCGATGAACGGCGTACCGCTGGCCGGCCTGCTGCTGACCAGTGACACCCTGCCCGACCCGCGCATCATGGACCTGTGCCGCGGGGCATTGCAGGCCGGCCTGCCGGTGCTGTCGGTGAGCACCGGCTCCTACGACACCGCCAACCAGTTGAACGGCCTGAACAAGGAAATCCCGATCGACGACCGCGAACGCGCGGAAATCATCACCGACTTCGTCGCCAGTTACCTCGACGCCAACTGGCTGCACCAGCGCTGCGGTACGCCGCGAGAAATGCGCCTGTCGCCCGCCGTGTTCCGCTACCAGTTGATCCAGCGCGCCCAGGCGGCCAACAAGCGCATCGTCCTGCCCGAGGGCAGCGAGCCCTTGACCGTACAGGCGGCGGCCATCTGTCAGGCCCGCGGCATTGCCCGTTGCGTGTTGCTGGCCAAACCGGCCGATGTCGAGGCCGTGGCGCGCGCCCAGGGCATCGAGTTGCCCCCAGGCCTGGAGATTCTCGACCCGGACCTGATCCGCGATCGTTATGTCGAACCGATGGTTGCCCTGCGCAAGACCAAGAGCCTCAACGCGCCGATGGCCGAGCAGCAACTGGAAGACACCGTGGTGATTGGCACCATGATGCTGGCGCTGGACGAGGTCGACGGGCTGGTGTCCGGGGTCATTCACTCCACCGCCAATACCATCCGCCCCGCCCTGCAACTGATTAAAACCGCACCGGGCTGCACCCTGGTGTCCTCGGTGTTCTTCATGCTGTTCCCAGAAGAGGTGCTGGTCTACGGCGACTGCATCATGAACCCGCACCCCAGCGCCAGCGAGCTGGCGGAAATCGCCCTGCAAAGCGCCGACTCCGCCGCCGCCTTCGGCATCACGCCACGGGTGGCGATGCTCAGCTACTCCAGTGGCGATTCGGCCAGCGGCGAAGAAGTGGAGAAGGTACGCGAGGCCACGCTATTGGCCCACGAAGCGCAAAACTCGTTGCTGATCGACGGGCCGCTGCAGTACGACGCCGCCGCCAACGAAGCCGTCGCACGGCAACTGGCACCCAACAGCCAGGTAGCCGGGCGTGCCACGGTGTTCATTTTCCCTGACCTCAACAGTGGCAACACCACCCACAAGGCCGTGCAGCGCAGTGCCGATTGCGTCAGCCTCGGGCCGATGCTGCAAGGCCTGCGCAAACCGGTGAACGACTTGCCGCGCGGTGCGCAGGTCGACGACATCGTCTACACCATCGCCCTGACCGCGATTCAGGCCGCCAACCGACCTATGGATCTCTAAATGCTGGATTTTCTCCCTGGCGCCGTGCGTGGCGTGATCGCTGCGCTGCTACTGGCACTCAACACCCTGTTGTTGTGTTCGTTCCTGTTCTGCGTGGCGATCTTCAAGGTCCTGCCGTTCGCCCTCACCCAGCGCTTCACCGCCTGGCTGATGAACCACACCCACGAGGCCTGGATCAGCAACAACAAGGCCTGGATGCGGTTGGTCTGCCGCACCCGTTGGCACCTCAGCGGCCTTGAAGGCCTGGACTACCAGCACTCGTACCTGATCACCAGCAACCACCAGAGCTGGGTCGATATCATGGTCCTGCAGTACCTGTTGAACCGGAAAATCCGCCCGCTGAAGTTTTTCCTCAAGCAGGAGCTGATCTGGGTCCCGGTGATTGGCCTGGCCTGGTGGGCCCTGGGCTTCCCGTTCATGAAGCGCTACTCCAAGGCCTACCTGGAAAAACACCCGGAGAAGAAAGGCAAGGACCTGGAAACCACCCGCAAGACCTGTGCGAAGTTTCGCAACAATCCGGTGGGTATGTTCAACTTCGCCGAGGGCACGCGCTTCACCGAGGCCAAGCACAAACAGCAGCAATCACCGTTCCGCTACCTGCTCAAGCCCAAGGCCGGCGGGATTGCCTTTGTGCTGGATGCCATGGGCGAGCAACTGCAATCGATCGTCAATGTGACCATTCACTACCCCGCCGGGCGCCCGGGTTTCTGGGACCTGCTGTGTGGCAACGTGAAGGAGGTGGTGGTGCATTTCCAGGAGCTGCCGATCCCGCCGCAGTTCATCGGCAAGAACTACGAGCAGGATGGCGCCTACCGCCTGCAGTTCCAGGGTTGGATCAACCAGTTGTGGGAAGACAAGGATGCCTTGCTGGGGCAGATGCATCGCGAGCATCCCGCGAAGTAAAAAGGCGCCTGTTCCGACCTCTTCGCTGGCAAGCCAGCTCCCACAGTGATTTGTGGGAGCTGGCTTGCCAGCGAAGGCGATGTTGAAGACACAAAAAACCCGCCGATGATCACTCATCGGCGGGTTTTTTCTTGCAGCTTCAAGCTAACAGCTGGTCGCTGCTCCTGCCTTAGATCGCGCCGCGGCTACGCAGCAGATCCAGCACCTGCTTGACGCTGTCCTCCAGCGACAGGGCCTGGGTGTCGACCACCAGGTCGGCGTCCAGCGGCACGTCGTACGGGAAGGACTCGCCCGGGATGTTATCCCCGGCCGCCGCGTACAGGCCCTGCGGGTCACGTTCGGCGCAGACCGCCGGCGAAGCCTGGACGTAGACCGTCAGCAGACGCTCCTTGCCGATCAGATCCTTGGCCTGCTCACGACCTTCGGCACTCGGCGCCACGAAGGCCGCCAGGGTCAGCAGGCCGGCTTCGTTGAACTGCCGGGCGACATGCGCCGCACGACGCCAGTTCTCGGTGCGCCCGGCGCGATCCTGCGGCAGGCCTTTGTTCAGGTCGTGGCGCAGGTTCTGGCCATCGAGTACGAACACCGCACGGCCCATGTCGAACAGCTTGCGCTCGACCGCATAGGCCAGGGTGCTCTTGCCCGCGCCCGACAGGCCGCTGAACAACACCGTGGCCGGCTGCTGGCCGAAGCGCTGGGCACGTTCTTCAGTGGCCACGTGCGCCAGTTTGCCGTGATGGGTAGCACTGCCGTGTGCCACCGGCTGGGCGACGATCATGCCGGCGCCCACGGTGCCGTTGGTCAAGCGGTCGATGATGATGAACGCGCCGGTGGTGCGGTTGCTTTCGTAACCGTCGAGGGCGATCGGCGCATCGAGCGCGATCCTGACCTTGCCGATTTCGTTCAGTTGCAACGCACTGGCCGGGCCTTCTTCCAGGGTGTTGACGTCGACCTTGTTGACGATGCTGGCAATGGAGCCCGGCACGTAGCTGGTGGCGCGCTTGATGTCGTACTTCTTGCCCGGCAGCATCGGCTCTTCAGCCATCCACACCAGCATCGCTTCGAAGCTGTCGGTCACCGGCGGCACGTTGTCGGCATGTACCAACAGATCGCCACGGGAGATGTCGATCTCATCTTCCATGGTCAGGGTGACCGCCTGGCCTGGACCGGCGTGCTCCAGCTCACCTTCGAAGGTGACGATGGATTTGACGCGACTGCTCTTGCCCGAAGGCAGGACCACGATTTCGTCGCCTTTCTTGACGATGCCGCTGGCCAGGGTGCCGGCGAAACCGCGGAAGTTCAGGTTGGGACGGTTGACGTACTGCACCGGGAAACGCAGGTCGGTGAAGTTGCGGTCAGCCGAAACCTCGACGGTTTCGAGGATTTCCATCAGCGTCGGGCCGGCGTACCACGGC